>Ga0074394_1004_pt1 | contig 347401 bp, 319 predicted proteins | sample YelNatPoosite2B6_FD_65461 | JGI IMG/M metagenome (GOLD analysis project Ga0074394, IMG submission 65461) | Hot spring thermophilic microbial communities from Obsidian Pool, Yellowstone National Park, USA - site 2 B6 (version 4) (version 4) | ecosystem: Environmental > Aquatic > Thermal springs >...
CTTCAGATCATCTGGCAGGTATGAATTTATGGAAGAAAACCCCACATCACTTGCACCCTCTGAAATTAACATCTTTTTAAGCTCTTCTAAAAGCATTTTTCAATCATCTCTCTTTTGCTAAAATAAAATTCAAGACTTCCTCTATATTTGACATTCCAAAGACTTCAATTGTGCCATCACTTTGGATTGTCTCCATATTTCCTTTGGAATGATAGCCCTTTTAAAACCCCAGCTTTTTTGCTTCGTTCAATCTTTTTTCTATATTCGACACAGCTCTAATTTTCGCCTGTCAAACCCACTTCACCTATTAATACAGTATCTCCAATAGGAAGTCCTTTATAACTTGAAGCTATTGCGCACACAATGGCAAGGTCTGCCGCCGGCTCTGAAACCTTAAATCCACCAGCCACATTTACATATATATCCTGAACATTTAACGCAAAGCCCATTTTCTTTTCAAGCACAGCACAAAGCATCACACATCTATTATAATCAATTCCTGTCACTGTTCTTCTTGGTGTGCCAAAAAGAGGTTGGAGTGGTAAGCGCTTGTATCTCTAAAAGAATAGACCTTGTTCCTTCTATTGCAGAATAAATAGCAACACCCTCAACATTGTAACTGCTTTCCAAAAAAAATGCTTGAAGGATTTTTTACCTCAACAAGTCCACTATCTGTCATCTCAAAAATTCCAAGCTGGTTTGTAGGACCAAACCTGTTTTTGTATGCTCTAATCACTCTGTATGTATTAAATCTTTCTCCTTCAAAATACAAAACACAGTCAACCATGTGTTCTAAAAACCCTCGGTCCTGCAATAAGACCATCTTTTGTCACATGCCCCACAATTACAGCTGTGATGTTATAAGTCTTTGAGATTTTTAAAAGCTGCATTGTCACATCTCTAACTTGGGTTACACTTCCAGGTGCTGATTGATTTTCTGGTACATACATGGTTTGTATAGAATCAATTATAACAAACTCTGGCTTTAATCCCAAGATAATATTTTTTATTAAATCAAAATTGGTTTCACATACAACATCAAAGTTTCCTTCAATACCAAGCCTTTGTGCTCTAAGTTTTAGCTGGTTTGCTCCTTCCTCGCCTGATACATACAAAACCTTCATTCTTCCACTTAATATATTTGCAACCTGCAAAAGCAAAGTTGATTTTCCAATTCCCGGCTCACCGCCAAGCAAAATGAGCTCTCCCTTTACAAATCCACCGCCAAGAACACTGTCCAGCTCTTCTATGCCAGAGAAAAACCTTTCTTCTTTTGTACTGAGGTTAGAAAGTTTTAGAACAACTAAGTTTTCTTTTGAAGCAGAAATAGTTTCTGTTTTGTTTTGGTCTACTCTTTCAAGCACAAAGGTGTCCCAGCTTGAACAGTTTGGACACTTTCCAAGCCATTTTGAAGTCCTAAAACCGCACTCCTGGCAAACATAAATGCTTTTTGTTTTCATTTTAGTTTCTCCTTAAAAATCTTTTCAAATCCACACGATATATTTTTATCATATTTTCACTCTTTTATAAAGAGTTATGATATAATCTAATCGATAAGGTATTTAAGTTGAGGAGGTTTGTTTTTCTAAAATGAAAGTTTTGCACCTTATAAGCGGTGGTGATACAGGAGGAGCAAAGACTCATATAATAAATCTGTGTTCGAAGCTAAAAAATCTTGTTACCCTTAAAATTATATGCTTTATGTACGGACAATTCTATGAAGAAGTAAAAAATGCTGGAATTGACATAGATGTTATTGAGCAATCTTCTCGATTGGATCTGAGTGTAGTTGATAAAATTGCAAAAATTATTGAAAATGAAAATTATGATATTATTCACTGTCATGGTGCAAGAGCAAACTTTATCGGAATGTTTTTAAAACTAAAAATTAAAAACAAGCCATTTATCACAACAGTACATAGTGATTTTGATTTAGATTTCCAAGACTCTTTTTATAAAAGAGTGTTTTTTTCATTTCTAAATAAACTTGCTTTAAAAAGATTTGACTATTTTGTTTCTGTGGGCTCTGCACTGATTGACAAGATAAAGGGTCTTGGGGTAAGAGAAGATAGAATTTTTCTTTTGTATAATGGTTTTGATTTTTCAAAAGAGATACATTATGTGCAAAAGGATGAGTTTTTATCAAAGTTTCTTGACAGAAAAGTATTTGATTCCAAAATAGTTATAGGAAACTTGAGCAGGTTATACAAGGTAAAAGGTCTTGATGTGTTTATAAAAGCTGCAAGTATAATAGCTAAAAAATATCCTGATGTTATTTTTTTAATCGGCGGAAGTGGTCCTCAAAAGGAATTTTTAAAGCAAATGATAAGTGTATACAATTTGAACGATAGAGTATTTCTACTTGGCACCATAAAAAATCCATATGACTTTTTCAATAGTATAGATATAAATGTCATCAGTTCATACTCCGAAACCTTCCCATATTCGATCTTAGAGGCAACAGCACTTGAAAAGTGCTGCATATCAAGCAAAGTGGGTTCCGTGCCAGACCTGATTGAAGATGGCAAAAACGGTTTTTTATTTGAAGTTGGAGATTATAAAGGCCTTGCTCAAAAGATAGAAATTCTTTTGCAAAATAAAGATCTCATCAAAGAGTTTGGACAGCTTCTTTCTAAAAAAGCAAAAGAAAGGTTCTCTGCAGAAAACATGGCAAGGATGCAATTCGAGATTTATAAAAGCATACTTTCAAAAAAATAAAAGGGCTACTTGCTTCAAAAGTCTTATTTTCAAACCTCTTAGCAAGGTAGCCCTTTTGATTTTAAAAAATTCAAGAATTTTATAGCTTTACGTTTCTTTCCTTGCTACTAATCCTTATAACCTCACTTACCTCTGATACAAAAATCTTACCATCACCTGGATTTCCTGTTGAACAGCACTCCAGAATAATGTCGATCACCTTTTCAAACTTCTCATCACTCACAACAATCATTACCAGAACCTTAGGAAGAAGATCCACGGTATAGCTTCCGGCTCTCCACTGCAAGGTAATACCGCGCTGTATGCCTCTTCCTTTAACTCTCATAACTGTCATTCCGTATATACCCTCTTTTTCAAGGCACTCCTTGAGGTCGTTGAGTTTTTCTTCTCTTATGATAGCTTCTATTTTTTTCATCTCAAAACACCCCCAAAATTAAATTCCGCCATAAGCCTCTTCGCCATGCTGAGATATGTCAAGCCCAACTGTCTCTTCTTCATATGTCACAGCCAAACCAACTGTTCTGTCAAGCACTTTTGAAATTATTATGGTCACAATAAACGAAAATGCCCAAACAACTAACACCGAGATAAGCTGAACAAAAAACAGCTTGTAGTTTCCAAATAAGAGCCCATCGTTTCCTGCTGGATTTACAGCCTTGCTTGCAAATATTCCTGTTGCTATTGCCCCCCAAGTTCCACCCATGCCATGACAAGCCCAAACATCTAACGTCTCATCAAGTTCTAATCTTTCTCTGAGTCTAATACAGTAGAACGATATTATAGAAGCAACTGCACCAATCACAATTGCTGAAAGAGAGTTTACATAACCTGATGCAGGTGTTATTGCAACAAGCCCAACAACTGCACCTGTTGCAATTCCAATTGCGCTTGGTTTTTTGTAAAGCCAGCTTATAATCATCCAGGAAACTGCAGCAGAGGCTGCCGCAACATTTGTGACAACAAATGCGTTGACACCAATCTCGTTTGCAGCAAGGCTGCTACCACCATTGAACCCGAACCAGCCAAACCAAAGTAAAAACGCACCAAGTAATGTAAGTGGAATATTGTTTGGTTCCATCTGAACTTTGCCAAAGTCCTTTCTTTTTCTTAGCACAAGCGATAGTGCCAGAGCTGACACACCTGCAGTGATATGGACAACTGTCCCTCCTGCAAAATCTAAAGCACCCAAGTTTTTGAGCCATCCACCTTTTGCCCACACCCAGTGCGCAACTGGATTGTAAACAAATATTGACCACAGTAATGTAAAAAGTATATAACTGCTAAACTTTATTCTCTCAACATAAGCACCTACAATAAGTGCAGGAGTAATTACTGCAAACATCATCTGAAATGCCATAAACAAAAGGTGTGGGATTGTGGCTGCATAGTCCGGATTGGGTTTATATCCAACATTTTTTAACCCTGCCCAATCAAAGCTCCCAATCAATCCAAACCTGTCAGGTCCAAAAGCCATGCTATAACCGATCAAAACCCATTCAATGCTGATAAGTCCCAGAGTCAGTGCTGACATAGTAATTGTGGAAAGAAGGTTTTTTCTTCTGACCATGCCACCATAAAAAAGACCTACTGCTGGTGTCATCAGCATAACTAAAGCAGTTGAAATTAAAACCCATACAATGTCTGCATAGTTCATCCAAAACACCCCCAAATTTTATTTTGAAAGTCTATATCCACCTAAAATGCAAAATGGGGACATACCTTTTTTGGTATGCCCCCATTGGCAATTACAATTTTATTATATTCTTTTGAGTATAAATTGTCAATAGGTGAAAGAGAAAAACTTCTAAATTGCAAAAATAAAAGCTCCTTGAAAAAAGGAGCTGCAAAAATTCTTTTATCTTTTCGAAAACTGGGGTGCTCTTCTTGCTTTCTTGAGACCGTATTTCTTTCTCTCCACCATACGCGGGTCTCTTGTAAGAAATCCAGCTTTTTTCAACGCCGGTCTTAAAGTTGGATCAGCAAGTACAAGTGCTCTTGCAATACCATGTCTTACCGCACCTGCTTGCCCAGAAAGACCGCCTCCTTGAACCTTTGCTATCACATCATACTTACCAAGAGTTTCGGTAAGTGTCAATGGCTGCTTTACAATAATTCTCAATGTCTCAAGAGGAAAATACTCTTCCATGTTCTTGTCATTCACAATAATCTTTCCACTCCCAGGTGAGAGCCAAACCTTAGCAACAGAAGTTTTTCTTCTACCAGTTGCATAGTATTTTACCTGTACCACTTTCATATCCTCCCTTAACTAAAACTATATTTCCAGCACTTCAGGCTTCTGTGCTGCATGTGGGTGATTTGGTCCTCTGTAAACTTTGAGCTTTCTCATGAACCTATCTCTCAGCCTATTTTTAGGAAGCATTCCGCGCACCGCAATCTCAATTGCCTTCTCCGGATGCTTTTCAAGAAGTCTGCGATATGGTATGAACTTGAGTCCACCTGGATACTTTGTATGATATCTGTATCCGTCCTTGTCAAGCTTTTTGCCCGTTAAAACAACCTTTTCAGCGTTTATAACAATCACATAGTCACCTGTATCAACATTAGGTGTAAACTGGGGTTTGTGTTTTCCTCTCAAAATCACAGCAATTTTAGCTGCAAGTCTTCCAAGCGGCTTTCCTGTTGCATCTATCACATACCATTTCTTTGGAACTTCATTTGGCTTTGCAAGGTATGTCTTCATCGCTTTCTTCTTCACTCCTTTTGAAATTTTTGTGGTCACCATATTAAATCTATACAATCAACAAATACTCGGGGCCTCATTTTAAAACATTAAATATTCTAATACATTATATTGTCAATGTCAATTGCTTGGGTAAGGATTTTTACGCTAAAAACACAAAGCATCTGATAAAAATTTTGGTAAAATATAAATGTAAACTCTGCATTGATAAGAAAGGAGGAAATCTTATTTGAAATATTTGGTTGCGCCAGATAAATATAAAGGGTCGTTTGACGCTTTAGTCGCATCTGAGATAATAAAAGAAGCTATTGTTGAGGTTGACAAAGGTGCAGAAGTTTTTCAGCTACCGCTTGCTGACGGTGGAGAAGGAACCTTAACAGCTCTATCTAAAATTTTTGGTGCCAAAATAGAAGAGCTTGAAGTAAATGACCCTCTTTTTAGGAAGAGCAAAAGCAGAATAGGATTTTTTGAAGGTAAAGCAATCATTGAAATGGCAGAATGTTCAGGTCTTCTCCTTTTAAAAGAGGAAGAAAGAAATCCTCTTTACACAACAACATATGGTGTTGGCGAGCTCATCAAATACGCAATTTCAAAGGGAGTTAAAGAAATCATCATTGGTATTGGCGGCTCTGCAACAAATGATGCAGGTACAGGAATGCTTTCTGCACTTGGAATGAAATTTTTGGACGAGAATGGAAATGAACTGAAACCAATTGGAGAAAACTTGATAAAAATAAAAAAGATAAATGATTCAGAATTTTTGAATTATGTTCGCAAAGTTAAATTCACAGTTTTGTGTGATGTTACAAATCCATTGTACGGAGAAAATGGCGCAGCGTATGTGTTTGCACCACAAAAAGGTGCAGATGAAAATGCTGTAAAGCTTCTTGATATGGGACTTAGAAATTTTGCAAATGTCGCTAAAGAGTATCTTGGAAAAGACTTATCGTTATCAAGTGGAGCAGGTGCCGCAGGAGGTTTGGGATTTGCACTTCTGGCTTTTTTGAACGCTCAGTATGTATCAGGAATAGACTATATATTAAGCGCTTCGAGGGCTGAAGAACACGTCAAATGGGCAGATATTATAATCACTGGAGAAGGAAGATTTGACAGGCAAAGCTTGTCTGGAAAATCTACAATTGGAATTGCAAGACTCGGGGCAAAGTTTGGCAAAATGGTAATTGTTGTTTCAGGGTCAATTGATTGTCCTTTTGAAGAGTACACAAAAGAAGGTATAACCTCAATTTTCTCTATTGTTGATATGGCATCATCGCTCGACAGATGCCTAAAGGAGGCTCCACGGCTTTTGAAAGAAACTACAAAGAGCATTGTAAATTTGATTTTAAGAACAAAAAATCTTTAAAAATCTGGAAAGCATAAATTTTGCCATCTTTTTGGGTAAACCTAAAATCTTCTTCTGTCCATTCCAATTTCTTTTCCTGAAAAGCTCCGCCTTGCCCTTTTGTCGGACCTTCTCCATATTTTATCCATGAACGTGTAGCATAAATACCCTCACTATTTACTTTTATCCATTTTGCAATCTCATCAAGAATATAGAGACACTCATCATCCAGCGTACCATCAGGTTTTTGTGGAATACTCAAAAGAAGGTTTCCACCTTTGCTGACAATATCAATAAGCATTTCAATTACCTGTTGCGGGGTTTTATATACAGCTCTTACATCATAAAACCAACCACCTAAACATGTATCGGTCTGCCATGGATGAGACAGGATATCTTCGGCTGCTCCACGTTCAATGTCCAAAACACCAATTTTATAGACTTCTGGATTTGTGTCTTTTTGAGTGTACACTGCTTGATTTATACCACCGTGATTTTTGGCACTGGTATTGTAAAGATGCGCAACTATACTCAGCCCAATTTCACCAAAAGGAACACCGCCGTCTGAATATAAAAAGTCTGGTTCATACTGGTCAATCAAATCTTTGATTCTTAAAAACCATTTCATATGCCACTGTGGATTTGGTGAGTACCAATTGACAATCTTCCCTTGCTGTTTTTCCAATTCATACTCGTTCCTGTTTGGATGATAAAAATCCTCATAGGCAGGCTCATTTCCATCATATGGGATACCTTTATATGGTCCTTTTGTGTCATGTCCTTTACTTTGTGCAAACCACGAAAAGCTTGCTGCTAAATGTTCTGATACACCAAACGGAAGTCCTCTTTCTCTTGCAGCTTTTCACCACATTCCAACAATATCTTTCTTCGGGCCCATATTTACTGCATTCCACCTATGGTATCGAGAATTCCAGTTATCAAAGTTATCGTGGTGAACAGCCTAAGCAACAAAATATTTTGCACTTGCTTGGATATACAGGTCAATTAATTCCTCTGGGTTAAACTTTTCGACCTTCCACATCTGAACAATGTCTTTGTAACCTACTTTTGATGGATGCCCGTATTTTCGCCAATGGTAGTAATACTGCGGCTCTCCTTCTCTATAAATATTGCGTGCATACCAGTCACCATACATAGGAACCGATTGAGGTCCCCAGTGCGCCCAAATACCAAACTTAGCATCTAAAAACCATTGAGGGCATTTGAATTGTCGAAAAGATTCCCATGTTGGTGAAAAAGGACCTTGTTGGATGATTTTTAAATACTCCTCCATGTATAAAAGACCTCTCTCAATATACCTCTTGTGTATATTTTTTGATTTTTTATCTCTAAATATTCTAAAAGAGAATGGTCAAAAAAAGTCAAAATCAATTTGATTTTTTAAAAGAGCGTTGCCAACTTCTATTGCCTTTTGAGCAGATATGTTTTCACCTGCCCAAAGATCAGGTGTAGGAAAATAAACTAGAGCTCTGGCACAACTGGTACTTTTATACAAAAGATATGAAACGGTGTTAATATATTTTATCAATTCTGGAAAGAAATAATTTTGTGGATGATTATAAAGATGTTTGAAAAAAGTTTGATTTATATCTTTTATGTGAGAAACTGAAGAAGCATATTTAGGAAATATCGCCTCTTTGTCGTACCATATCTGTCTCCAGATCACATCTATTGCCGGAATATGAACATATTTCATATGTGAAAAGAACTGTCCTTCAGAGTTGATTAATTGCTCTATCATATCTTCATGGTTAAGGTGCACTACAAATTTAAGTCCATTTTCTTCACACCATTTATATATTTGTTTAAAGAAAGTATTCGTAAAAATATTACTCCATACATCCCAGTAATCTGCCTTTATTCTTTTTATTTCTTCGTCTAATTGCTCTTTAAAGAAATATGGTATATACTTTTTAACATCATATCCTTTTTCTTTATAAAATATATCAAATATGTTATCTGTAAAAGGAATCCCAGAAATTGAGTAATCAGGTTCGTCAGCAAAAAATCCAATTATTGTCTTCCCAAATTCTTCTCCCATATAAACTTTGTATTTTTCATATACCTCACTTATGAATAGGTTGACAGCTTCATAGTCAAGATAATCACAAAGCGAATATGTAGTATCTTTAGCACCTGTTGGATGGTGAACATACCTTGTTGGAGATGTCCTGAATGCTGAAGATATTATCTTAATCTGCCAGGTTGTATAATATGGGAGGTATAAAAATCCAGCACTAAATTCAGCCTTTTCAAAAGAAAAGTATTTATTTTGACTCATATCTTTTGCTAAAATTCCAATTGTTCCAGAGTGAGGCTTAACTTTGCATAAATTGCTATCAACAATAAATTCTTTCTCCACAACAATAGCTTTCATCCTTTTATGAGGATACTTTTTACTAAAAGTTTCACCCGCAAATCCACTTGGATATGTCCCTTCATCAGCAATCCATACCTTAATTCCTTTTTCTTTACAACAGAGAACTGCATATTTTACTATTTCAAACCAAGCATCTGATAGATATCTTGGTGAAACATTGTGCCCGGCCGCAATCAATACTTGTTTAATACCAAGATTAGAAATGTATTCAAGTTCTTTTATTATTCTATCATTTGTTATTTCGCCTGAAAATATCCACCAGTGAATAATACTACTTTCAGCTGGAGTATCTTCGTTAATAATTTTATCAAAAATAATGCTTAACCTTTTGTCTTTATTCAATTTTTATTTCTCCTTTCATTTTATGTGATTTTTATTATTTCTATTTAATAAAGATTCTACACAAAATCATTATAAATATCAACAAATATTAAACAACAAAATAATACACAAAAATAAAACCCCCTTCTACAGTAAAAAGTAGAAGGGGGTTTTTACCAATTAAGATCTCTTATTCAACTATAAACGGCAAAAGCGCTAAAATCCTTGCTCTTTTGATTGCTCTTGTGAGCTGTCTTTGATGTCTTGCACAGTTGCCAGTTGTTCTTCTTGGCATAATTTTGCCTCTTTCTGTGAGGAATTTCTTGAGTCTGTTCACATCTTTGTAATCTATCTCATATATTCTCTCCACACAGAATGAACATACTCTCTTTTTCTTTTTCTGCCTTGAACTAACTCTTTCAAATGTTTGAGTAGCTTGAGCTTGCTGCTGATTTTGATTGTTGTTCAAACCTTTCCCCTCCTTTTTCTTAAATTTCCACTTTATCTAAAATGGCAGGTCGTCTTCTATTCCCTCATCAACATCATTATTTTTTGATGGAATTTTTACATCCTCTTCAAAAAAGTTCTCAAGTTCACCTTCAATTGTCTCTTCATCTAAGTCAGGCAAAATAATGTCTTCTTTTACCTCTGCTTCGCTGTCCACCGGTACATCCTTAGGTTTTGGTTCTGCAAAGTAAATCTCTTCCGCCACAACCTCGGTGATGTAGTGACGCCTATTTGCCTCATCATCCCACGTGCGAAGCTGAAGCCTTCCTATTACCACAACTTGCCTTCCTTTTTTTAGATAGTTTTTTGAAAACTCGGCAAGCCTGCTCCACGCAACAATGGGAATAAAATCGGCATCCTGGTCATTTTCGCGTTTAAAACGTCTGTTGACAGCAAGCGTGAAGTTTGCAACGGGGGTATTGTTGGCAGTAAGCCTAAACTCTGGGTCGCGCGTAAGGCGACCCATCAAAATAACCTTGTTCAAAAAAGCCGCCCCCTCTTATTTTTCAAGCTTTACAATCAAGAACCTAATAACCCCGTCTGTAATTCTGTAAACCCTCTCAAGCTCGCGTGGGAACTCAGGCTTGCTTATAAATTGCATCAGCACATAATACCCTTCTGCGTGCTTATCAATCTTGTACGCAAGCCTTCTTTTCCCCCACTCCTCAACTGTAAGAAGCTGACCATTGCTTGAGATAAGGTTTTTGAACTTTTCGACAAGAGCTGCCCTTGCCTCATCGTCAAGTGCGGGGCTTATAATAAATACTGTTTCATACTTTCTCTCAACCACAGTTTTCACCTCCCTTGTAGACTTAAAGGCCCCCAAAATCTATTTTGGGAGCAAGGGAAGAAAGAATTTTTATCTTCCCACAACATGCAGTATTTTATCATAAAATTAGCTTCAAAGTAAATAATCAATTTTTATTTTGAAAAATAAGCTGCAACCTCTTTTAAAAGATTCCTAATTGGAAGATTTTGTGGACATTTTGCCTCACATACCCCACATTCTATACAATTTTCAGCTCTCTCTTTTTCCTTCTTTAAATAGTCATTTCTCATCTCTTCGAACATGTTATACATGCTTGCATGATTGTAAATGCTAAAATTCCATGGAATATCAATGCCCTGTGGACATGGCATACAATACTTGCATTCAGTACAGTTGACTTTCCTCAGTTCATTGTACTTTTGGGCAACCTTTTCTACAAGCTCAAGTTCTTCAGCTGTAAGATGCCCTATATCATATTTGCTTGCATATTCGATATTTTGCTTTACCTGTTCCAATGTACTCATACCACTTAACACTACCGAAACTTCTTTTTGGTTCCAAAGCCACGCCAAAGCCCACTCAACAGGTGTTCTTTTGGCAGTTGCCTCATCCCAAAGTTTTTTAATCTCCTGAGGTGGCTCTTTTGCCAGTCTTCCACCCAAAAGCGGCTCCATGATGACAACTGCTAAACCTTTTGAGGCAGCATACTTTAAACCCTCTTCTCCTGCTTGATAGTTCCTGTTTAGAATATTATACTGTATCTGGCAAAATGTCCAGTTATAGCTATCCACTATTTCTTTGAATGTGTTCAAATCATCATGGAACGAAAATCCTATATATTTTATTTTGCCTTCATTGAGAACTTTTTCAACCCATTTAAAAATGTTTATCTCTTTTAGCTTTTTCCAGTGGTCTTTATTGAGCGCATGTAAAAGATAAAAGTCAATATAGTTTGTATCAAGTCTTTTTAGTTGCTCGTCTAAAATCCTCTCAGCATCGTCAAAATTATTTACCTGCCAGACAGGAAGTTTTGTTGCAATCTTAACCTTTTCTCTATATCCCCCTTTCAAAGCTTTACCAACTAAAACCTCGCTGTTACCGCCATGGTACACATACGCTGTGTCAATGTAATTGATTCCATTGTCAATTGCAAAATGAAGCATTTCAATTGCCTTTTCTTCGTCAATCTTCGAATAGTCACCATCCAAGATTGGTAACCTCATTGCACCAAATCCAAGAGCAGATACCATAAAGTCTGTTTTCCCAAAGGGTCTGTATTTCATTTCAAAAACCCCTCCAGTGTATGGTTTATTTAAAAATGTGTTATGTTTATATTTTACCTTACTTTAAAAAGATTATAAACACAAAAAAGCTGCAGAAAATTCTCTGCAGCTTTTAGATATTTTCACAAATAATTTTTCCCATCTGCTTTGTTCCAACAAGTTTGCAATTTTCTGTATAGATATCTCTTGTTCTATATCCCTCTTTGAGAGCAATCTTGACAGCATTTTCTATAGCCTTTGCAGCATCTTCCATATCAAAGCTGTAGCGAAGCATCATTGCAGCAGACAAAATTGTTGCAACAGGATTTGCCAAATCCTGTCCTGCAATGTCAGGTGCTGTGCCGTGAATTGGCTCGTAAAGTCCTATACTTCCTTCACCAAGTGAAGCTGAGGCAAGCATACCAATCGACCCTACTATCATTGATGCCTCATCAGACAAAATGTCACCGAACATGTTGGAAGTAAGTATAACATCAAACTGTGATGGGTCTTTTACAAGCTGCATTGACGCATTGTCAACATACATGTGGTTTAGCTCAACATCTGGATAATCTTTTGCAATCCTGCTTACAACCTCACGCCACAGCCTTGAAGATTCTAAGATATTTGCTTTGTCAACCGAAGTTACCTTTTTTCTCCTCTTTTTTGCAGCCTCAAATGCAACTTTTGCTATCCTTTCTATTTCACTTACTGAATAAATCTCTGTATCATACGCAACCTCTTCACCATTTCTTATTTCTCTTCCCTTTGGACCAAAATACATACCACCAATAAGTTCTCTTACAACCAAGATATCAATGCCTTTAGATACAATTTCTCTTCTAAGAGGAGATGAATCTTTTAATTCATCGTATAGCACAGCAGGTCGAAGGTTTGCATAAACTTTTAGTCCACCTCTTAACTTCAAAAGAGCCTGTTCGGGTCTTAAATTACCTGGGAGATTATCCCATTTTGGTCCTCCCACAGCACCCAAAAGTGTTGCTTCACATTTTTTAACCAGTTCCAAATCTTCATCTCTAATTGGTACACCATATTTGTCAATTGCGCATCCGCCAGCGTCAATGAAGATATAATCAAATTTTATTCCAAATTTTGAAGATACTTTATCAAGAACAAGAAGTGCTTGCTCAATCACCTCAGGACCTATTCCATCACCAGGAATTACAGCTATCCTATGCATTTTTTTTCAACTCTCCTTTTACAAACTCTATTAGTCCGCCTGCCTTCATTATATTTTGCATAAACTCTGGAAACGGTTTTGCCTTGAACTCTTTATTTTTTGTAATATTTTTTATAACTCCATTTACAAGGTCAATTTCAACCTCATCGCCAGCTTCTATTCCATTCACAGCTTCTTCGCATTCAACAATAGGAAGACCAATGTTTATAGCATTTCTGTAAAATATTCTCGCAAACGACTTAGCAATCACACACGAAACTCCGCATGCCTTTATAGCAATTGGTGCATGCTCTCTTGACGAACCGCAACCAAAGTTCTTCCCTGCAACCAAAATGTCACCTTTTTGAACCTTGTTCACAAACTCTTTGTCTAAATCCTCCAAACAATGTTTTGCAAGTTCAGCCGGGTCAGATGTATTAAGATATCTTGCAGGGATTATAACATCTGTATCAATATTATCATAATACTTGTGAGCTTTTCCTTTGAAAATCATCACTCTTCATCTCCCTTCATACCAAGCTCTTCTGGTGACCCGATATAGCCTAAAACTGCTGATGCTGCAGCAATTGCAGGTGATGACAGATAAACTTCACTATTTGGATGACCCATTCTGCCAACAAAGTTTCTATTTGTTGTAGCAAGAGCTTTCTCACCATCTGCCAAAATTCCCATATGTCCTCCAAGACATGGACCGCATGTTGGTGTCGATACAACACATCCAGCGTCGATGAATATTTCAATGAGCCCCTCTTTTAATGCTTGCTTGTATATATTCTGTGTTGCAGGGAATATAATACATCTGAGACCTTTTTTAACCTTTCTACCTTTTAGTATCTTTGCTGCAATCCTCAAATCTTCAATTCTACCATTTGTGCAAGAGCCAATTACCACCTGGTCAATATAAATCCTTTCTGTTATCTCATCAATTGTCTTTGTGTTTTCTGGAAGGTGCGGGAAGGCTACTGTAGGTCTTACTTTTGAAATATCTATCTCAAATACCTGTGAATACTCTGCATCCTCGTCTGCCTTAAAGATTTTATAAGGCTTTGTTGAATGTTGTTTTACATATTCAATTGTCTTCTCATCAACCTCAAATATACCATTCTTTGCGCCTGCTTCAATTGCCATATTAGCAATGGTAAACCTGTCATCCATCGAAAGTGATTTCAATCCCTCTCCTGTGTATTCCATAGATTTGTAAAGTGCTCCATCAACACCTATCATACCAATAATGTGAAGTATGATATCCTTTCCAGATGTCCAGCCAGTTTTCTTGCCGTAGAGAACAAATTTTATAGCTTCTGGTACTTTAAACCAGCACTTACCTGTTGCCATTGCACATGCCATGTCAGTTGAACCTATTCCTGTTGAGAAGCTGCCAAGAGCACCATATGTGCAAGTATGAGAGTCTGCACCAATTACCAAATCACCCGGCACAACAAGACCTTTTTCAGGTAAAAGCGCATGTTCAATGCCCATCTCACCAACTTCAAAGTAGTTTGTAATATCATACTTTTTAGCAAACTCGCGAACCATCTTGCATTGTTGAGCAGACTTTATGTCTTTGTTTGGAGTAAAATGGTCGGGCACAATTGCAATCTTATCTTTATCAAAAACCTTATCAACTCCTATTTTTTCAAACTCTTTTATTGCAACAGGTGTTGTAACGTCATTCCCCAAAACAAGGTCAACATTTGCAAAAATCAAATCTCCTGGCTCAACATATTCTTTTCCTGCATGGTAAGCTAAAATCTTTTGTGACATTGTCATAGGTTTTGCCATTTTACTTTTCACCTCATCAATATTTTTGAAAATAATTTTAGTATACCTGTATACACTTTTCAATTAACTCTTTTTCTAACTGAAAAAATTTTTATAATGTTTTTTGCAAAAGAAAAAGGGCTAAAATTAACATTTAAAGCCCTTAAAAAATTGAAGCTATTGATTATTCTCTGCAAGCATGTCAGATATTTCATTTTCTTCTTCTACTGTGAGCACGTTTTTAAGGTCAAGAATAATAATCATATCATCGCCCACCCGAGCAACTGAATCAATAAACTTTCTCTTGATTCCTCTGATATTCTCATTTGCCTTTTCAATCTTGTCATTTTCAATCTTGAGTATCTCAGATACATCATCCACCAAAAAACCAACAGGAAATTTAGAAAGCTCAACAATCATGATTTTTTGAGTTTCCGACTTTGACTCAATCTCAAGCCGTTTTGCAAGGTTGTAAACAGGGACAGACGTTCCTCTTACATCAATTATTCCTTCAACATACTGGGGCATAGCTGGTACTTTTACAATCTTGCTTGGCTTTATAATCTCAACAATCTCAAGTATGTCAACCCCAAAGCTGAATTCGCCCACATTGAAAATGACATACTGTTTCATGCAACTTCCTCCTCATTTCTAAACTTTTTCAAATACGCATTTATGAAGACATCTATCTCACCGTCCATTACTGCCTCAACATTTCCTACTTCTGCTTCTGTCCTGTGGTCTTTTACCAGTGTATACGGGCAAAATACATAAGACCGTATCTGGTTCCCCCATCCAATATCTGTCTGCTCACCCTTGAGTTTTTGAATCTTCTCTCTTCTTTCCTTTTCTTTGAGCTCTAACAGTTTTGCTTTTAAGATCTTAAGTGCAATTTCTCTGTTCTTGTGCTGGGACCTTTCATTCTGGCATGTAACAACAATACCAGTTGGAATATGCTTTATTCTAACAGCCGACTCTGTCTTGTTAACATGCTGGCCACCTGCCCCAGATGCTCTGAAGGTGTCTATCTCAAGGTCCTCTTCCTTTATCTCAATGTCTGTGTCATCTTCAACCTCGGGCAGAACTTCAACCGCTGCAAATGAAGTATGTCTTCTTCCTGCTGCATCAAATGGAGAAATCCTCACAAGTCTGTGAACACCTTTTTCTGCTTTCAGATACCCATAAGCATTTTCACCAACTATACGAATTGTAACATTCTTTATACCTGCCTCTTCGCCGGGCAAAATGTCCAGAGTTTCAACCTTGTACCCCTTTTTTGCTGCCCAGCGCGTATACATTCTTAAAAGCATCTCTGCCCAGTCCTGAGCTTCTGTTCCACCTGCACCAGCATGAATTGAAAGTATTGCATTGTTTTTGTCATAAGGACCGTTCAAAAGGACCTCTATCTTGAAATCCTCTATTTTCTTCTCAAGGTCCAAAAGCTCTTTTTCAAGCTCTTCTGCCATTTCATGATTTCCTTCTTCTATGCTCAGCTCTGTCAGAACTTTCAAATCTTCCCACTGTGAACATAACTTTTGGAATCTTTCTATCTTGTCCTTTAGCCTCTTTATTTTCTGCAAAACTTTTTGAGAGTTCTCTAAATCCTGCCAGAAATCAGGATTTGAAGTCTCACTCTCCAACCATTTTAGTTCACTTTGCAGCCTGTCGATGTCAAAGAGAAACCCTCATTTCCTTGAGGTCTTCTTCTGCTTTTTCAAGTCTTTGCAAAATCTCTTCAAGCATCAGCATCTTCTAAAACCACCCTTTCCAAAAAATGATAAGGTTAAAAAATCAAACTGCACCGCAACATTTTTTGTATTTTTTGCCGCTGCCACAAGGACACGGGTCGTTTCTTCCAACTTTTTGTGTTTTTACAACAGGTTTTCTCACAGGTGTATCTGATGGAGCATTTTCATACATCTCTTTTGCTACTCTTTCTCTCTGTGGCATGTTCTCAACATTTGCATGAAGTATAATCTTTATTGTATCTTCTTGTATTCTCTTTATCATTTCATCAAACATCTCAAACGCTTCGAACCTGAACTCAACTACTGGGTCTTTTTGACCAATCGCGCGAAGAGATATGCCTTCTCTCAGCTGTTCTACTGCATCTATGTGTTCCATCCAGTGCATGTCAACAACTCGCAAAAGCACAACCCTTTCAAGCTCGCGCATAAGCTCGCCAACTTCTTGTTCTTTCTTCTCATATTTTTCTTTTGCAATTGAGATGAGCTTTTCTTTTAGCTCCTGTTTTGTCATATTTTTTGCATCCTGCTCAGAAAGTTCACTATCCAAGAATATAAACTTCAAATCCTGCAAAAGACCTTTTATATCCCAGTCTTCAGGATGAGGACTTTCACCTGTGTACACCTTTATCTTGTAGTCAACAAGCTCATCTATCATGCCAAGGATAGAATCTCTCAAGTTTTCGCCTTCTAAAACCTTGCGCCTTTGTGAGTAAATTATTTCTCTTTGCTTGTTCAAAACATCGTCAAACTGCAAAAGGTGTTTGCGTATTTCAAAGTTTCGCGCTTCAACCCTCTTTTGTGCCTTTTCAATGGCATCAGACAAGAGCTTGTGTTCAATTGGCTGGTCATCAGGAAGTCCCAGCGACTCAACAAGATTTTTGATCCTCTCAGACCCAAAAAGCCTCATTAAATCGTCCTCAAGCGACACATAAAATCTTGATTCACCCGGGTCACCCTGACGACCGGCTCTTCCTCGAAGCTGGTTGTCTATTCGCCTGCTCTCATGCCTCTCTGTACCAATTACTTTCAGTCCGCCAAGCTCAGCAACACCCTCGCCTAAAACAATGTCTGTTCCACGGCCAGCCATGTTAGTTGCTATTGTAACAGCACCTTTTTGACCAGCCTTTGCAATTATCATAGCCTCTTTTTCGTGGTGTTTTGCGTTTAAAACCTCATGTTTTATGCCATGTTTTTTGAGCATCTCGCTCAGCATCTCAGACTTCTCAATTGACACTGTGCCAACCAAAACAGGCTGCCCTTTTTTGTGAGTTTCAACAATTTCCTGAACAATTGCATCAAACTTGGCTTTTTCTGTCTTGTAAACCTTATCCGGGTGATCAATTCTAATCATTGGCTTGTGTGTAGGAATTTCTATGACATCAAGCTTGTAGATCTCTCTGAACTCCTGCTCTTCAGTTTTTGCAGTACCTGTCATACCAGCAAGTTTTTTGTACAATCTGAAATAGTTCTGAAAAGTTATTGTTGCCAGAGTTTTGCTTTCTCTCTCAATTCTTACGCCCTCTTTTGCCTCTATTGCCTGATGAAGTCCTTCTGAAAACCTTCGCCCGTACATAAGTCTCCCAGTAAACTCATCAACAATTATTACCTGCCCATCTTTTACAACATAGTCTCTATCTCTTTTCATAAGAGCGTGAGCTTTAAGTGCCTGAATAATGTGATGATGAAGTGTTGCGTTTTCCGGGTCTGCTAAGTTACCTACACCAAAATATTTCTCAGCTTTCTTGATACCCTCTTCTGTGAGCGAAACTGTGTGTCTTTTCTCGTTTACTATATAGTCATAGCCAGTTGTATCTGGCATCTGCTTGTCATCATCACTGTTATAATAAAGAGGTTTTAGTCTTCTTACAAAATTGTCTGCTCTTTTGTAAAGGTCTGTTGATTTCTCAGCAGGACCTGAGATAATAAGAGGCGTTCTTGCCTCATCAATCAAGATTGAGTCAACCTCATCTATTATTGCATAGTTCAGCTCTCTTTGTACAAGCTCTTCTTTGTAAATTGCCATGTTATCGCGCAAGTAGTCAAAACCAAACTCATTGTTTGTCCCATAGGTAATATCACAGTGATAAGCCTTTTTCCTCTCTTCATGTGTCAATCCATGTACTATAACACCAACAGAAAGTCCCAGAAAATTGTAAATAGGTCCCATCCACTCAGCATCTCTTCTGGCAAGATAATCGTTGACCGTTACTATATGAACACCCTTGCCCTCCAAAGCGTTCAAGTACGCAGGCAGAGTTGCCACAAGGGTCTTACCTTCACCAGTTTTCATCTCTGCAATCCTACCTTGATGCAAAACCACACCACCAATTAACTGAACTCTGAAATGACGCATTTTCAAAGTTCTCCATGCAGCTTCTCGAACAGCAGCAAATGCTTCTGGCAGGATATCGTCTAATGTTTCTCCATTTTGTAACCTCTGTTTAAATATATCTGTCTTTTGTCTCAGTTCTGCATCTGTTAATTTTTCATATTCAGGTGCAAGTGATTCTATCTTGTCAATTATCGGCAAGATCTTCTTAATTTCTCTTTCACTGTAACTACCTATAAGTTTTTCGATTATCTTTAACATTGTTCCACCCTCGATTTTTTTGATAATTTTTTAGACATTTCAAATAAATATTTTATCATTTCTCAAGACTATATTCAAACAAAAATCCGCTCAAGGCATTTTTATAAACCTTGAGCGGGGGCAGTGATTCTCTTGTTCTTCTTTTGTGAAAAACTTTTTAATATTCAGGTTCAATTATACCATACGCACCGTCTTTTCTTTTATAAACCACATTCACCTTATCTGTGTCTTGATTCAAAAATACAAAGAAGTTATGACCAAGTAAATTCATTTGCAATATAGCCTCTTCAACACTCATGGGTTTTATTGGAAACTTCTTTGTCTTGGCAATAACAAACTCTCCATTTTCTTCTGACTCTTCCTTTTCAGGCTCTTCAGGAGCATATGTCATGTATCGCAAAGACTCTACATCTTTTTCCTTTTTTGCTATCTTTGTTTTGAACTTTCTAATTTGCCTTTCCAAGGTGTCAACAACCAAATCTATTGCGCTGTACATATCGTTGCTTCTCTCTTCAGCTCTCAATATCATTCCATGAAATGGTATTGTCACTTCAATGATATGCGAAATTTTTTCCACACTCAAAGTTACATGAACATCTGTATCAAGTTTTATATACCTCTCAAGCTTTGAAAGTTTTTTTTCTATCCTATCTTTTAGTGCATCTGTTACTTCAATGTTTTTACCACTGATGATAAAGTTCATCATATCAATCATCCTTTCTATGTAGAAGGTTTTGTTTTGATATTATATATATACCACCAAATTCGACTTATTTACACAAAAATTTTTTCCACAGAATTATTCACAATTCACAACAGACAAATATTCATTCTGTTAAAAATTGAGCTGTGGATAATGTGGATAACTTTGTGGATATCTCATTTGTCAAGCCACTGTGGTTGTTGAAAATTTAATCACTATCCCATCAAACTTTATAAAAAAAGGCACACACATCTTCTATAAATGTATGTGCCCTGAGGAATAAATATTTTCCTATAAATTCTGTTTTAAAAACTCAACAATTTCATTAGACTTTGGAGGACAGCCATATTTGCATACTTTAAAATCTTTTGTGCAGCTCCCAATTCCAATTCCATCCATAGATTTGCCTTTATAACCCTGACCTATATAAAGTTTTTTGTTAAGTCTTTTTAAAAATCCCTGTTCATCTAACCTCATAAGCGCGCTTATAAGATTTGCATAGCAAACCGAACAAGCATCTTTTTCTTCAATATATTTTGCATATCTTGAAACAATAGATGACCTTTTTGAAAATTCTTTTGGTTTGCTTTCGGGATTTATTTCTATAAGATTATATTCTCCTGCTTTCCCAATACCTAATTTTTCTGCTAAGCGTATGTATTCAATATCATATGGATTATATCCTAAATGCTCGGCAGCAAAACTGTCAATGAGAACCGGGTCAAAACCAAGGGCTATAAAATCCTTTTCAACAGGATTCCCTCCCTCTTCAAAATCAGGGTCCGGCATAATACTGTCTACAACAACAAGATGTGTTTTTATTGCTTTGTTCAAGTAAGCAATTGGTTTGTGAAGACCAAGGGTATGAAATCTCCTTTTTTCACTATCTGGAATCAAGCCCTTTAAATTTTTGAGTGCACATGTAAGTTGTGTCTGGCAGTGCCCTTTCAAAAGCGGAACGTTTATTAAAAAGTCATATTCATAAACCTTGCTACAAATGTTTATATCATACCCACCTACTTTTACCTTAACTGGTTTATCATCCTTTGTATCAACCAGCTTTATACCATACCTTCTTGCAATATCATTATAACCACAAACTTCAAACGCCCTTTTTGTGGAATCACCAAGCCATGAACCTTCTAAAATTCCAATTTGATCATATCCGTTTTCTTTTAAATATTCTATAATTCCTTCAACAATGTGCGGATTTGTGGTTGCTCCCGATGTATAAGGCTTTGCAACAACTAAGTTGGGTTTTATAGCAATTTTACTCCCCGCTGGAATATACCTCTTTACATCTGCATATTCAAGAAGTTGTTTTGTCATAGATTTAGCATTTTTACCGTAGATAACGTAAATATTGTTGTTCATATTTATTACATTTCTCCTTTCACTCTTTTACAGTAATCTCTGTATCAGGAAACATATCCTTGAGCTTGTTTATTATCTCTTTTTCTGACACAGCATTTTCTTGTACAGGTTTTTGGTTTTCAACTTCAATAAATATCTCACCATCATATTCTATAATTCTCTTTAAAACCGATTTAAAATAATCTAAATTTCTGCTTAAAACCTCTGCAAACACACTATCTTCCTGCTTGAAACATACCTTCACACCATTTTCAAACTTCAGGCTGGCACTTTGAAGAACATGTGAAAGTCCCGGCTTTTCCTCCTTGACAGCCTCTTTTATTTCCTCCCATCTGCTCAAAATCTCAGACCATGAAAAAGATGCATTGGTATCTACACCTTCTGCGCTTTTGTCAGCTATATGCGGGGTCTTTTGCTCTTGTTTTGTGGATTGAGCCTTGTCAAGTTTCATGGCATCAAAAGCTTTGGGATTTTCGGCAAGCTGTGATAGCTTTGTCTCAAGTTTTCGCACTCTCTCAAGGAGTGTTTCAAATGAGGTGTCAAACTGGCTATCGCAAAGCTTTATTGTGTTTATTTCAAGCAAGACCTTTGGAAACCTTGTCCAGCGTATCTGGTTGGCAGTGTCAATAAGCATCTTTATGCTCGACACAAGCCTGTTTGAGTCAACAAGGTTTGAGATGTTTATGACAAAAGCTTTATCATCCTCAAGCATGTCAATTAGAACTTCTTTTGCACCAAGTCGTAAAATCAGTGCACTTCTCAAAAGTTTCACAGCCTCTTCTAAAAAGGTATTTACATCCATCCCTTCATCCCAGAGCCTGTTTACAACTTTAAGTCCTTTGTTTGAATCGTTTTCTACAACAGCAGCAATAAAATCTTTTACTATCTCAGTTGAAGTAACACCTAAAAGGTTTGCAACAAACTTGTAGGTTATATGTTCATCAGATGTATTTATGCATCTTTCTAATATGGTCAAAGCATCCCTCAGAGCTCCTTCTGCCTTTTGCGAAATCAAATAGAGGGCATTATCGTCAATTGAAATATTTTCCATCTGAACAATCTTTTTGAGTCTTTCATATATGTCCTTTACAGAAATCCTTTTAAAATCAAACCTCTGACACCTGGATAAAATGGTTGCAGGCACTTTCTGGATATCTGTGGTTGCAAGAATAAAAAGTGCATGGGAGGGGGGCTCTTCAATGGTTTTTAAAAGCGCGTTGAAAGCCCCTGTTGAGAGCATGTGAACCTCGTCTATTATATACACTTTCTTTTTGCACATAGAAGGCGGGTACCTAACTTCGTCCCTGATTTGCCTCACGTCATTGACACTGGTGTTTGATGCAGCGTCAATCTCCAAAACGTCAAGTGTCTTTTCGTCTAAGATGCTCCTGCAAACCTCACATTCGTTGCATGGATTTCCATCCTTGGGATTCAAACAGTTCACAGCTCTTGACATTATCTTTGCGGTTGTTGTCTTGCCAGTTCCTCTCGGACCGCAAAAGATGTATGCGTGTGCTACTTTGTCCTGTTTTATCTGGTTTTTTAACGTTTTGGTTATATGATCCTGAGCAACAACATCTTCAAACACTTTGGGCCTGTATTTCCTATAAAGTGCTATGTGCATGCGCATCACCCTTTTTCTACATTTTGAGTTTTTCCACAACAGCAAACTCTATTTGTCTTAGCGGCACATTAGCGTCAATGAGCATTACTTTTACCCTGTCACCTATCTTATACACCTTTTTTGACTTTTCGCCTATAAGCTGATAAGTCTTTTCATTGAAGACATAATAATCATCCTCTAATGAGCTGACTCTTACTAAGCCTTCAATTGTATTCTCAAGCTCAACAAAAAATCCAAAAGGTGTAACGTTTGAAATAATACCTTCGAATACCTGACCAATTTTATCCTGCATAAACTCTACTTTCTTAAGATCAACCGTCTCACGTTCTGCCTCTTCTGCAACTCTTTCTCTCTGTGATGTCCATTTTGCAATCTCTGGCATTTTAAGTTTCAGTCTCTGAGCTTTCTTCTCTGTCATTTTGCCTTTCAAAACATCTTTCATAATCCTGTGGATTACAAGGTCAGGATACCTTCTTATTGGAGAGGTAAAATGACAATAGTATTCTGTCGAAAGACCAAAGTGACCAAGGTTTTCTTCACAGTACCTTGCTTTCTTAAGAGACCTCAAACACAGCGTATGAATAACCCTTTCTTCTGGCGTGCCACGGCTTTGCTCTAAAACCGCCTGCAAAGCTTTGGGATGTACCTTGTTCGAAATACCTTTTAGAACATACCCCATGTTGTATATAAATTCTGCAAACTGGTAAATCTTTTCAATATCAGGCTCTTCATGAACCCTGTACAAAAACGGAACATTTAGCCAGTAGAAATGATTTGCAACTGTCTCGTTGCAAATTAGCATAAACTCTTCAATTATTTTATTAGAGATTGTAAGCTCATATCGGATAACGTCTATGGGTTTGCCGTTTTTGTCAAGTATGACTTTTGTCTCGTCAAAATCAAAGTCCAAAGCTCCTCTTTTCATTCTCTTTTCTCGCAAAATTAAAGCAAGCTCGCGCATTAGCTCTAAGTCTTCTCTTATATGTTCATACCTTTTCAAAAGCTCTTTGTCCTCTTCTTTGAGAATCTTTGTCACATTTGTATACGTCATTCTCTCTTTGCTTCTGATCACACTTTCAAAGATGTCATGCTTCACAACATTTCCCTGCTTGTCAATCTCCATAAGAACAGAAAATGTCAACCTGTCAACGTTTGGGTTGAGTGAACAGATGCCATTTGAAAGCTTAAACGGAAGCATTGGGATGACTCTGTCAACAAGATACACAGACGTTCCGCGCCTGTAAGCTTCCTTGTCAAGATGGGTGTTTGGCTTTACATAGTGGCTAACATCTGCAATATGAACACCTAAAAGATAGTTCCCGTTTGGAAGTTTTTTGATAGACACTGCATCGTCAAAGTCTTTTGCATCCTCACCATCGATTGTAAAGATTGTCCAGTTGCGCAGGTCAACTCTTCCTTCTAAATCCTCTTGTGTAACCTCGTCTGGAATATTCTCAATTTCTTTTAAAACTTCTTTTGGAAACTCTTCATCAAGCTCATATTTTTTGATTATTGAAAGAATATCAACGCCTTTAGCATTCTCATATCCTAAAATTTCAACAATTTTTCCCTCTGGATTTCTTCTTTTTTCAGGATATCTTGTAATTTCAACAACAACCTTTTGTCCTGTCTTTGCTTTGTTTTTTCCACTTTTAGGAATATATATATCATAAATTATCCTCTGGTCGTCCGGAATTACAAATCCAAAGTTTCTGCTATCCTCATATCTTCCAACAACTTTTGTAATACCTCGTTGCAATATTCTTTCAACATATCCCTCAATTTTCTTACCTTCAACAGGAACAGCAGAAAGCGCTTTGACAAGTACCCTGTCGCCATGCATAGCACCATTCATATTCTCAGCCGAAACATATATATCAGGAATATTGGGATTATCCGGTATCAAAAAACCATAGCCCCGCGGATTTACCTCAAGAGTGCCTGCAAAGAGATTCATCTCTTCAGCAAGACCAAATCTACCTCGTTTTGTCTTTACAATTTTGCCCTCCTGTTCAAGTTCATCTAATATTCTTTTGAGAGTTTTTTCACCCTTTTCGTCCCAATTTAATACTTCCACTATCTCTGAAAACGTCATGGGATGATAACTTTCTTCTTGAAACAGAGCTAAAACCTCTTGTTTTTTCTCTTCAATCCTTGCCTTTTTCACAGAAGTATCACATCCTTTTACTCTTTTAATCTCATAAACCAAGTTCATTAGATATTTTTTGCATTGCTTTTAGTGCTATTCCTAAAAATTCTTCAAGTTCAAGTCCAAGTTCAGAACATGCCTTCATTTGTTCCCTGTTTGCCCCCTTTGCAAAACCTTTTTCATTGAACCTGTTTAACAAAAACGGTACTGTAACGTCCGAAAGTTTTTTAGATGGTAGAATCAAAGCACCAGCTACAATAAAGCCTGATGTTGGGTCAACACAGTAAAGAGCTTTATCCATAAGAGAAAGTCTTGGAAGTCCATGTGCATCATTATGAACCTTTACGGCATATACAATATCTTTATCAAAACCTAAATCCTCTAATATTTTTGAACCTACCAGGCTGTGTTCATCAGGTTTATCTTTTGTCTCTTCATAATCTATGTCATGAACAAGTCCACAAATCCCCCACTTATCCATATCTTGTTCAAAATAACATGCAAGCTCACGCATGATAGCCTCACAAGCCAGACAATGTTTTAAAAGATTCTGGGTTTTTATTCGCTTTTTAACTTCGTCCAGTGCAACTTCACGAGCAACAGACATGTTTTGTGTCCCTCCTTTTGTATTTTTGTTTGATGTAAAATATATTGAACGAAAATGGCAGTTAAAATAAAAACCCAAGGTTGACATTCAACCTCAGGTTTTACTTTATTACAAAGAATAAAACTATTGATACAACAAAGAAAGCTGCTGCTATAATCCACGTATATCTTCCAAGCATAGCATCAAGAGTTCTTCCTTTATACTTTCCAAAAAATGTCTCAGCACCACCTGCAATTGAACCTGAAAGTCCTGCACTTTTTCCAGATTGCAAAAGCACAACAATTATAAGTGCAATTGCTAAAAGAAGCTCTAAAACGGTTAGAATTATCTTTGCCATTGTGATTAAAAACCTCCTAAAAAATTTGTATTAATTTGTAACAAATTTTAATTCAAATCATAAATCTACTTCCCTGCACTTTGTTTCAACAAGCTTGATATTTCCTTCTTTGTCTTCACCTAAAAGTATATCACACATCTCTTTTGCTTTAGCGTTTGTGAGAAAAACATCTTCTGCCTTTTTTCCATCTTTATACTCAATATTAACGTAGAAAATTTTCAATTAACTCACCTTCCCTGCAAAAAGCCATAAAACCATATTACAATTATATCACATGCTGAAAAAAATTCAATCAAAATGATTAATTCAGATATTTTATTCTTCCTCAAGCAAAACCAACCGTACATATTGTGTGTTGATTTTTAAAAACATACAACACTTAAAAACTGCAAACTGCTACCTTCTATTGATTCAAAAAAAAATAAAAATTGGAATATTCCCTCCTTAAAGTAAATAGAGGTTGAATATCATCAATTTTCTGACTGGAAACTCCCCTACCTCAATGTTTACAAAAGAAACCTTTAAATTTGGTTGAAAACTAAATTACAACATATTGCTTTTTTTATAGATTTCCTTCGTTAGTTTATAAATTTCTTGAACGGCATTTTCAAGTCTAAAGTAGTATATTGTATAGAAAAAGGTCATAACTATCAATATTGCAATTAGTATATACCCACACAGAGATTGTACATTGCTGTATACAAATATAAACGCTAATATTGTAATTAGTCCAAAGAAGAGTGTAACCAATAAGTGTACTAATCTTTCATGTTGAAAATTTTTTATCATTTGGTCATTATAAATGAAAAATTTTTCGTTTAACTGAATTTCATTATTTAATGCTTCTTCTAACAACTTTTTGTGTTCCAATATCAAGTTCAACATTTTTCAACCCCTATTTTTTACACATTTTAATTGTATTTTTGTAATTAACTGGACAATAAAAACTTTGCATAATTCTTCTTTTAGCTAATTTTTATTATATCTCAATGTTGCTAAATTCAAAATATCTTCTAATATCAAATAATCAAAGTTTCTATAAACATGTTTTTAAAACTTAAAGTCAAAGCTAATTGATGATAAAACAAAAGAAGAGTATAATATTGGTGATTTGGACACTGTCTCTGCACAGTTTGCTATAGCTTTGCCTATTGCATTAGGATAAGGAGGTCAACTAATTGAGGAAAATTTCTTTATTTGATAGTTTAAGAGAATATTTATCGAATTATAATACCAGAGAATTTTCAAACTTTTGTCTTTACAAAAATAATAAAATTTTTTGTTGGACTTATAAACATCCATTTAAATTATATCAGATGGGAGTATTTTATATTGATACTAAAAAATATAAATCTAAATACTTTAAACTTTTCAATGATGTTAAAATTTTATATAATGATATGTGCGAAGATATATTTACAATTCATGGCTCTTTTACTTCTTGTCTCAAACTCCATATAAAAAAACTGAACTCTGAGTTAGAAGAAGAGGATATAATAGTCATTCCCCTCCCTTTAGAACTGGAAGACTTTGATAACAGCCTTTTTTGTAAAACTAAATATTCAATACATGCAAAATTATTAGATAAAAGATATATCTTTGTGAAATTAATGCTATACTTTGATAAAAATAACAAATTAGAGATGTTTGAGCCATTGTTTATTTTTATTGATATTATAGCAAGAAAATATTATCTATTGTCTTCTCGACTATCAAAAAAAATAAAACATATCGACGTGGTCCAAGTACATCTGTTTGATTCTAAATACTTATTTTTTGAAATTAGCAACCTTGGAAGTTCCGAAAAACATGATCTCCTTGTCAATAATAAAGAAGGAAGTGATATTGTTTCAACCGATCATTTTACTCAAAAGCACATAATTTATCCTATTGAACAATTAAAAGTTGATATTTTAAAAGATACAGTAGATTTCGAAAAATACACTTTTACATGTACTCAATTCGATGCTGTTTTACCCTTTTATTTCATTGAGAATGATAACTATTATTATCTTAAAACATATGTTAATGAAAATAAATCTGAATTTTACAAAATTAATCTTCTTGAGAAGAATAATTCTTCACATCTTATTTGTACTATCAGGGAAAAAATATTAGAAAATTCTAGTTATACCAATTACAAAATTATTAAAGTAAATAAGATTGATAAAAAAGATGTTCTTTACATTGCAAGAGAAATAGTTGAAAATCAAGAAATAAGTATTATAGAAGCTCTCTATTTAGGAAAAAAAATAGTTACTAAGAATTACAACACATTTAAGTTTAACAAAAAAGAAAGATGTATAGATATTTGTGAAAGTGATGGCTACCTTGTAACAATGGAATATTTGGAGCCTAATAACACCATTTTTAAGTTTTTTTCACTTTATGATAAAAGATTACTACTACAAACCGAACCTTGTTCAAATATTTTGTATTTTAATAATCCTCTAGATAATGAGGAAATCTTGGTTGTACCATATTGATAAAGTTTCTAATCATTGATATTCTTTGAATTACAGTCGTTTTCCAGTTGTCAAAAGTAGTTTGGACAACAATTAGAATAATGTATGCAAAATAAGCTTGTGACGCCAAAAAGTCAAAAATAGAAATATCAATTGAGGTGTAAATAAGTGGGTAATGTAACTTTTGTAGGACATTTGTTTATTCCACAAAAAAGCATATTGTCTGAAAATCTATTAAAAATTTGTTCTAAGACGAGACTTTTGTACCACGAAGATACTTTATTTATTGCAACAAGAGAGGAAAATTCTTCTAATCTAAAAATTACAAATTTGCTAATATACACTCTTGAAGCAGATAAACGTCTTCACCTTTTGACTGAATACAGTTTAAAAATACCAATAGATAATATTATTGGTATTGATAAGACAAAAATGATTGTCTATGGTTTGTCTATAGAGCAAAACTCTTCGGCTTTTTGCATATTAAAAATAGATATATTAAACCATGCCGAAGTAAACTTATATGAAATAAAACTGCTACAGTTTAGGAAAACTGAATCTAAAATTTCCTTAAATCAGATAGAATGTTTCTGTCAAACTAAGATTCTTGATGGTAAATATTCTATTTTTACAATAGATTGTTTGATAGAAACAATGAATAAAAAGAAAAAAGATAAATCTTATCTTTTCTTCTTTGACTCAACAGTTGAGAAAATTTATGATCTTTCATACATTTCTGAAAAGTTTATAAAAGAAATTGAAATAGTTCAGACAACCTTGTTGGGAGGAAAATATATTCTTTTTCAAACTGGTAGAATTGGTGATTCTGAAAAATTTGATATTATCTTTGAGGCAATACAAGAAAAAAAAGAAAATTTTGAGCTTTCTAATTTCCGTGTTAATCAAAAGATGATAATTTATCCTCTCAGGAAATTTTTTGAAGACATTTCTATTCGTAATGTTGATCTCGAAAGATATTGTTTTGAGAGAATGGATTTTAACGTTGTTGTTCCAACTTGTTGCAGATGGTTCGAAAATGATGAGTTTTTCTATATAAAGACTTTTATAACTCAAAACAAGTCAGAACTAATAAGAGTCAAAGTTTCTAGGTGTAAAAACAAAAGAAACCGTCTGCAGCCTTGATGAGAGAATTTTAAGTGATTCAATGTTCGTAAAAGAACGTATATTGGACAGCAATAAAATTCCAAAAAAAGAATTTATTTTATATTGTGAAAGCCAATAAAATAAATTCGTATTGTTTTAAAGTTACTATTTTGTTTTTTGGAAAAAGGATAATTAAGAGGGACTTTTATTTTGAATTTGAGGAAAATGAAAATATCATTAAATTAAATTTAAAAAAAGATTACATAATTACATCTAAAATGCATTTTAATGAAGAAGATATATTGCAAAATCCCGACCATCTTTATTTAACTTACAAGTCTTATAGTTGCTCTAATAAACAGTTTATTGATTCTCAAGATCAAGTTCACATGCTATATAAAGATATGGTTTTAGATAATCCTTATAATCAAATGGAGACACTGATATATTTTTACTGATTTATTCTTGATAGCTAATGAAATTTATAAAGTGCTTTTGAAATTATCTAAAGACATGGGAAAAGAAGGAAAAGACAATATCTTTGGTTATGGTTTAGTAAAATTTTGTAATACAAAAATTACAAAGAGGTAGCTAAACAAACTTTTCAAAGCTACTTCTTGTCTTTTAACAAAGCAGTCAATACTTTTATTTAGGAGGATAAAAATAATGAACATTGATGTTGTTTATATCCAAGATTTATCATCCGAAATGCATAATGTTTTAAAAAATAATCAATTGGGTAGTTTACCAATAGAGTGCAAAAATTTCTTATTAAGAAGTGTATTAAACCGAAGCACATATAAATCTGTTGGTATATGTTTTATTGATATCTCAAATCTTCAACTTAAAACTTACCTGTTTAAAAAAGAATTAGATAAAATCATTTATTTTGATGAAATAAATAATACACTATATGGGTATTACTGGAATATTGCAGATGACTATGTTAAAATTACTGTCAGGAGTATTAACCTGCTAAATAGAGACGAAAAAGACATTCTTGAAATTCCTATTGTTGAATTAAAGCTATGGGAAAATCACTTAAAACAGGAAGGTATAAGTAATTTCATTGTGCCTCCCCTCCTTTTTTTTGAAATGGTAAATTTTCGCTATATAATAACTATACACGACAAGTTTTATGCTTCCAACTCTAATAATAAATGGCAAATTTATGTGATAGACCTTTTTGAAAATAAATTCTATAGTTACATTTACGATAATGATCCTAAAAAGCCGTTTCCTATATCCTATATAAGGTATTTTCCTATTAGCAACGCTGACGGTTTTATATTTATTAAATTTGGACAAATTGACGCTGAGGAAAAGGAAATGTATCGGCCACCAGAAAATTCAAAAATGACTCGACACTTTTGGGAGGCTTTTGCATTTTATCCACTGAATAAATTTATTGAAGACATTAAAAATCAAAAATTATTTTTAGACGCTTATATTGTTGAACGTGTCTCAGAAAATTTTTCTTTTCGCTTTTTAGATGATATTGAATCGATAAAAGATTTGTGCTTCTACTATATTAAGAAATCTATAAAAACTAATTTATCCAGACTTATAAAATTAGAACTTAAAAATTATACAAAAGAGATAATGCAAACTTCAATCAATCTTGATAATAAATTCCTGCGCTATAATAATGGTTTACTAACGACTATTTCTTTATCAATTGAAGAAATAAATGATAAACAAAATCTGTTAAGAATAAGTAAAGAATTTTTAAATGGTAACAATACAAAAAGTGTAAATATTCTCCTGAGCAAAGAAGAGCAATTTATGCCAGATATCATGTACAAGTACATCTTAAAACATGGTCTTTTTTTAACTTTCTCCCCTCGTTTTGACTATAGAGATATTCCAAAGCATTATAAAATAAAGGTATATTCATTAGATTCTTCTTCAGCTTTTCTTGAATTTACCACAAAATATCCCCTTTCAAGTCCTTTTACAATTACACTTGTTGAAAAAAGTAGAACTAAAGATAAATTTTTATTAATTATATAATACCAAATTTTAATTGTTAAATAAAAAAGCTCTCATTCTTGGCATCTATTTTTATTTATAAGCTTTATAACCAAGATAAGAGAGCTTTTTTCTGTAATTTCTAAAAATAATCTTTAATCCAAATACTCTCCAACAAAAACCTCCTCGGCAGGTCCTGTCATGAATACTGTGCCATCATCTTGCCACTCTATTTCAAGCATGCCAAAATAAAGGTGGACGTTTACCTTCTTTTCTGTAAAACCGTTCAAGTTTGATGCTATCACAGAGGCACAAGAGCCTGTTCCACATGCAAATGTAGCTCCGGCTCCTCTTTCCCACGTTCTCACCTTAATATTATTCTTGTCAATCACCTGAACAAAATTGACATTTGTTTTCCTTGGAAATACCTCATGCTTTTCTATTTTAGGACCTAAAGTATAAATGTCAACCTTTTCTACATCGTCAACAAACAACACTGTGTGAGGAACCCCCATCAACAGGGATGTAATCTTATACTCTTTGCCTTCAACCTCTATTGAGGTATTTATAGCATCGCTCTCGGGGTCACCCTGCATAGGAATGTCTTTTCTTTTAAAACTTGGCTTTCCCATGTTAACCCTTACTTTCTCAACAAGCCCATAATCGTTTAAGATAAGCTGTGGTTCTATTATTCCTGCCAATGTTTCAACTTTGAATTTGTCTTTTTTCACTATTCCTCTTTCAAATACATACTTAGAAAAACATCGAATGCCATTACCACACATTTCTGCTTCAGACCCGTCTGAGTTTATAATTCTCATCCTGATATCAGCAAGCTTCGAATCTAAAACAAGCAATATCCCATCTGCTCCAACACCAATATGGCGATGACACATCTTTTTTGCAAGCAAGTTATAATCTATATCTTCTTTACCCCTTGCATCTATCACAATAAAGTCATTGCCAAGTCCATGCATCTTAGAAAAAAGCATAAATTTACTACCTCCTCTAAAAAACTTTTTTAATTTCTCAGCGATATTATAGGTGGTGGAACTCTTCCCCCACGTTTTATAAGCTTTTCAGGTGAGTTTCTGTTTATTCTTATTACCTTTGAACCTCCCAAAAGCCCACCAAAGTTAACCTCATCGCCTTCTTTTTTACCATACGCAGGAATGACTCTCACAGCAGTTGTTTTGTTATTATATACACCAATTGCTATCTCATCTGCTATCATCCCTGAAATTAATTCAGGTTCAACATCTCCCGGCACAACAATCATATCAAGCCCAACAGAACACACACTTGTCATAGCTTCTAGTTTTTCCAATGAAAGTGTTCCACTTTCAACCCCTTTTACCATTCCAGAATCTTCTGAGACAGGAATAAACGCACCAGATAAACCCCCTGTAAACGTTGCAGCCATCGCTCCGCCCTTTTTTACAGCATCATTCAAAAGCGCTAAAGCAAATGTTGTGCCATATCCACCAACCTTTTCAACTCCTATCTCTTCAAGTATCTCTGCAATGCTATCACCAACTTTCGGTGTTGGTGCTAAAGATAGGTCTACAATCCCGGCTGGAATTTGGAGCTTTTTGCTTGCATACTGCAAAACAAGCTGACCAGCCCTTGTTATTTTAAATGCCATCTTTTTTATTGTCTCATAAATCTCATCAATTGAAGCATCTTTCTTCTCTTCCAATGCTCTTTTCACAACACCAGGACCTGAGATTCCCACATTTATACAGCAATCTCCCTCGCCTGTCCCATGAAACGCACCTGCCATAAATGGATTATCATCTGGTGCGTTTGCAAACACAACAAACCTTGCGCAGCCGAAACTGTCTTTGTCCTTTGTTTTTTGTGCAATATCTTTTATTATAAACCCAAGATGGGCAATCACATCAAGGTTAATACCCGACCTTGTTGTGCCAACGTCAACCGAAGAACATAGTCTATCTGTTGAGGCCAATGCATCTGGGATAGAAGATATGAATTTTTTAGTATTTTCATCATAGTTTTTGTGAACAGCCGCAGAGTAACCACCTATCAGATCAACCTCAAGCTCTTTGGCAATCTCATCAATGGCAATCGCAACTTCTATGAGATCTTCATATGAATAAGAAAAGGTCAAAAGAGAAATAGGTGTAAGAGCTACCCTTCTGTTGACAATTGGAAGTCCAAACATATCCTCAATTTCATCTGCTACACTTTTAAGATTGCCGGCATATTTTGTAATCTTTTTCTTCATGTTATCAATAAATCTTTGTGGAACATCTGAACAGCAATCAAAAAGACTAATACCTATTGTAATTGTTCTGATATCTAAATTGCTCTGCTTTACCATATTAATAGTTTCAATTATCTCCTGTGATGTGAACATTCTGCTTTCATCTCCTCAAAAAGAAAAATTATTATATTCTGTTTATGCTATTGAAAAGGTCTTCGTGCTGCATATTTACATCAACGCCTATTTCCTCTCCTTTTTTTATGAGAAGATCTTTCAGTTCAGAAAACTTCAATTTGCAATCTTTAAGGTCAACAAGCATTATCATCGTAAAAAATCCTTGCATGATCGTCTGGCTTATATCAAGTATATTTACATTGTTCTGGGCAAGTAAGCTCGAGATTGCCGCAATTATACCAACCTTATCTTTACCAACAACCGTTATTATTGCTCTCATCATTCTTTCCCCCAAAAGTTTTTATAATAAAGTTTTTTGGACTTCAAAGCCTTTCTAAAACCCAACTGTACTCAGGAATTGCGGGAATAGCACCTTTTTTGGTCGCACACAGAGCCCCTGCTATGTTTGCCTTTCTTACAATTTTAACAATTTCATCTTCTGATAAATTTTCAATTGGCAAAGATTTTGAAATTTCATACAAAACCATACCAACAAAACAGTCTCCACAACCAGTTGTGTCAACCACATCAACTTTTATTGTATCAACAAAATATGACTTTCCCTTAAAGAAAACCATGCTACCCTTTTCGCCAAATGTTACAAGAAAAATCTTTACCTTGTCTTTTATTCTATTATAAAAGTTATTTACCTCCTTTTCATATAGCAAAACCTCTTCCTCAGACATCTTCAGAATATCAACAAACCCATTTTCAACAGGCTCAATCATGGTATCTAAAGCCTTTTTTTGACTTTCCCACAGGCTACTTCGGTAATTTGGGTCATATGAGATTGTGCTGCCACTTTGTCTTGCAATCTTTAAAAGCTCAAAGGTGGTTCTTTTGTTTTGTTCATATGTCATTGAAAGCGAGCCAAAGTGAAATATATCAGCTGATTTTATAACATTAACATCAATATCCTCTACCTTTAAGTAAACATCTGCACCATGTTTTCTTGAGAAGGAAAAAGATCTCTCACCACGGCTGTCAAGCTTTACAAACGCAAGAGTTGTAAAATACTCATCTGTCATTTTAATATTTGAAATATCAACACCACAGGTAGAAAGGCTATCTATAATCATTTTTCCAAATATGTCATTTCCAACCTGTGAGATTAAACAGGATTCCCCACCAAACTTCGCAACCGCTGCCGCAACATTTGCAGGAGCACCGCCCGGGTTTGCTTCAAACAGGTTATCTTTTACATTCAAAAAATCTATCAAAACCTCGCCGTAGCAGACAACTTTCAAAAACCAATAGCCCCCTTTTCTTTGAGTATAACATTATTATAGAACATTTAATATTCAGAAGTGAAGAAGATATAGAGGGATAAATAAACCTTGTGAGAAACCTTTTAATATACTCTTAAGCATACTTTTTAAAAGTTCTTTACAGAAGAAGTGTCAAAATTTTTTATAGCATATTAAAAAATAAGGAGTTCTTCTGCCCCTCTCAAAAGTCCTCAATATCATTAAACACTAATATCATGCACACTCTTAATACTTATATTCTTTACCTTCTCCTTCTCAAACACATCCTTTACCCTCTTTGTAACTATTAAAGATATACCATCAAGCAGGTTAAAATCACTGCCGTCCCAGTCCTCAGGCTCAAAATACCATCCAAACTTCCTTATCTTCTTAGTCCCATCCAGCCTCTCCTCTACTATCTCGCGATATAAATCCCACCTGTTTCTCAATATATTACTCACAACACTTATTCCCCAGTAACCTTCGCTTATTACACTCTTCCTCTCATCCTTTATCACTACCTTAAATTTCCTCCAACCCATAAGTCCATACCTCTCCAAAATCTCTATCACCCTGCTCGACACTATCAGTATGTCACTTCCTGTGGTAAGAACATCTGATAACCTTTTATTCCTTATCCTCCAAAACTCTATCGCCCCTTCTTTTTCCACTATCTCATGCCCTCGTCTTAATATCTCTAAATATTTACCACTTAAATAGTCTTCCTGTCGCAATTCTACTTGCATTGAGCGCCAATCAGATCTAAGATGATAAAAATTATCATAAAAGCTAAAATCTAACCCTTGTGAACCCATATCTATCCGCTATCTCCCTTCCTTTTTCTATCACTTCAATTATATCAATATCCTCTATCCGATCTCCATGTTTTCACAGCAACTTCCTCATTTCCTCTAATCATTCTCTATTATAATCATACTTTTTCTTCAAATGGTCCTTTGCATCCCACAGCCCCAAAAACCTCACATCGTGGACATTCAACCCCGCTCTTTTAAATATCGATTCATAAAGACCACCTTCCCCAAATAAACTCTGTGGAAATATGTGGTGAACTTGATATGCCTTGTTTGCCAAATCCTTTATGTTATCTATACCCAGATATTTATACAAACAATCTCGATAGTTGGATTCTTTGAAAGCACTCACACCCAGCGACTTTGCCAGCTCATCGCTGCTATTTATAAAATATACTAAATCTTCTTTATTTTTTATCTCTCTTGTATTTTTAAAAATCACAACCAGTCTTCTTTCGGCATTCTCCAACCCCTCGTGAATGCTCAAATAAACTGCCTCTCTGCCATACTCTTCTGATAATTCCATCAGTTTTTTGTAATGTGAGTCTATATAGATATTTAATCCTTGGGTAAAAAATTCGCCTATCTTATTATACAGTCTTCCTGCCGCTGATATTTCAGAATTCGACAATTTCCTGCAAATTTTTTCGGCAAACTCAGGTGAATATTTCGCAACAGAGTCCCTGAATTCTTTACTTGAATTTTTCTCTATTTCATCCAAATATTTAAGCCACTTTTCAATATCATCTGCTCTTCTTATATCATTAGCATTTAAAGTTAAAAACAGTAACCTTTCAACTTTCTCGATACCTGGAATCTCTTCGCCAGTTATGATGTCTTCGCCTGCTAATATTTCTATGATATCTTTAATACCACAAGGATCTAATAATCCTAAAATAGCTGAAAATAGAGTTTCGCTTGTTGATGCTCCCTCAAATTTTACGATAGGCTCTATGGTTTCTAAAAACCGTGTATGTCTATCTACAATAACCTTAGGATTTACTTGGCGCAAAATTGAGCAATATTTGTGCCCTTCAAATACACAATCATTTATAAATACTATTGTTTTGTGATAATAAGCATGTATTCCAATGCTATTGTTTCTAAATGCACAGGATAAAAATAGAATGTTTTTTGAGCCTCTTTGCAGTGTTCTAAATGCCGGTTCATCTTTGCTGTTATTGCAGTTTTCGAATATACATTCATCAAACCTCAAATTTGCATCCTTGCTGTCAACTATAACAGGGGCACTATAAAATATGCTCTTATTTATCCTGACAGGTTTGATATTTGCGCAAAGCCACAGCCCGGCTGTTGAGCAGCTATGGAATGTGGTATTTGAAATCAAAAGCTGGGAACCCTGCGGAGAACAAACCGGGCTTACATATACACCCGTCTTCACATTCTTAAGTGTGCAACCATCTATCTTAACATATCCCTTGTGTCCTATGCTTAAAAAACCCGCAAATGAAGAAAGCTCTATATTCGTAATTTCGCATCTGGGTTGGTTACCACACTCCATTGGGGCTACTACCGCAAAAATGGTCATTCTTGAAGTATATTCTCTAATTGCTTTGAGTGTATTGGACTTTGATGAATTATTTGGATTTCCTATTTTCACATAAGTTTTTTTGTTAGGTCCACCTATTTTTAAAGAGCCGTAAACTTTAAACAATTCAGGGTATTTGCTGTTAACATAAATAGTTGAGCCCTCACAAATTATTAACTCTTCATCCGGTTCAATCAGAAGTTTTTCATCATTTCTTGAGCAAAAAACTATGTTTTTATTCAACATTGTAACTTTGCTTCTTTTTCTGGAATTATTTAAAGTTTTCTGCTTTTTGTAAAGAGAGTATGTTGTTGTTAAGATTACATCCTCAACTGTGTTTCTTTTCACATAAAGCGGAAGCTCTTCTCTTAAATAGAGGAGTGCTTCTTCATAGTCACATCCCCACAAAGTTGTTTCAGTGTTAGGATCAAAAGCTTCATCACCAGGAAATAGATAAAACTCAATACTATCACTCAAACCATCTTCATCGCTATCAACAACAACCGGATTTGTCCCTGCTTCTATTTCCTCAAGATCGCTCAAAAGGTCGCAGTCGGTATCATAATCGATAGGAGATGTTTTGTATTTAAGTACCTCATCGTAATCTGAAAGTCCATCCTCATCACTATCAACTTTGGTAGGATAGCTTACAAAATCCCAAATTTCTAAATTTTCCAGCAATCCACCCCATGGAAGTTCCAGTGTTATTTTCTGGGAGTTCTTTGGCTCCTCAGAGTCAGCAAGTCCATCTCCATCAGTGTCGGTAACACTGTCGTTTAAATCTGGAGCTTTTTTAAGTTTGATTATATCCAGATTGGACAAAACAATCCAGCTGCCATCATTGACATATTGGTTTGCTAAATCAATTAACTTTTCAAGTGTTGAAGAAAAGTCAGAATAGATGTCTGCAAAAATACCTTTTGTTTGGCTGGAAAAAGCAAAATACAATTCTTCAAACGACGTAGGACTTACAACTGAAACAATAATATTATCACTTTTGAGTCTTTCTATTATCTCATCTGCTGACTTTATTCCAAACCTGTTCTCAAGCTTATAGTTGGCATCTGTTAAAACAACTATGAATTTTGTGCTGTTTTCTCTAAAGCCAAGCAACCTTGCAGTTTCAAGAGTATCAATCAGTGTCTCAGGTGTATCGCCACCACCATCAACTTTTATACTGCCGAGTGCATTTTTGAAGTCATCTGCTGATGAGAAAAATCCATGACCTACTGTTGAATTTGGACCATCACATGTTATATCTTTGTATGTTACAAGCCCCAAATTTACACTAATATCTTTTGTTTTTAGCTTATCTACAAAATTGTTAATGTTTTGCTTGACAGCATCTATTTCGTCTGACATTGAACCTGTTGTGTCTATAACAAACACAATATCAGCCTGCCCGGAAGGTGAAACAGTCCCACTTTTTAAACCAGTGATGTCTAAATATTTCTTAAGATTTATAAGATAGTATACACTGAAATGATTTGTTTCAACAGTAATAGTTTTTGAACTCTCATTATATGTTGCCTTTGGTAAGCTAAACTTGCCGCCTTTGGTATCATAGCACACAACCGCAAAATGGCTCAGCTGATCTCCCTCTAAAACAGTGTCATTTAACCTAAATTGAAGCTGGGCTACTTCAAACGGTTCAAAACATTCAATTTTAACAGGTTCTCCTACTATAAAGCCATTTGCAAAAAATGTGGATGAATTATAAACTTTTTGGACAACAACACTGTTGACTATTTCACCCTTTGCTTTTATCTTGAGTCCAAAGACAACCTGTTCATTTTGATTAACACTTCTTAGCCTTTCGCCTGACACAACTTGGTAGATACTTTCTTCTCCATCAATCACGCCATTGCCGTCACTGTCTTTGCTAAGTGGATTTAAACCACTATCTACTTCTGTTTTATCAAACAAACCATCTTCGTCAGTATCTACTTTTATTGGATTTGTTTTTGAGATAAATATTTCATCATAATCACTAATTCCATCAAAATCTGTGTCTGCAAAAATTGGAGATGTAAAAGTTTTTTCTTCAGACAAATTATCAAGCTTATCATTGTCAAAATCTTCTTTGGAATCAATAATGCCATCACTGTCAGAATCAGAAATGAGTGGGTCTGTTTTCAAAATTTCAAGTTCAAAATAATCACTCAGTCCGTCATTATCAGAATCCTTAGAAAGTGGATTTGTGCCAAGCTCTGCTTCATAACTATCTTCAAGCCCATCTCGGTCACTATCCTGCACTTTGGAGTTCAAACCCTGCATGCTCTCTTTCTTGTCATTTATGCCATCAAAATCGCTGTCGAGGTTGCGAACATCTACTATTTCTTCGTTTGAATGACTCTCTCCAAAGCTGTTGTAAGCATACACCACGTAATAATATCTGCCATCTTCATAACATGTTGTATCTACAAAACTTGTATTTTTTGTCTTTGCTATTTCTTTGTAATTCTCTTCAGTTTCTGCTTTTCTCTTTACAACATAATATTCAGCATTGCAAACTTCATCCCATTCAAGATAAACATCTCCATAGACACTGTCTGCCATAAGAACAAATGGATAAGGATACTTGTCGTGGACAGCAATCCTGCAAACATCAAAACTTCCTGTCTCAGGCAGATTTGCCTTAACCCTTGTCTCTCCTACTGAAACTCCTTTTACATTGCCCTGTGAGTCCACCTCAGCAATATCAGGATTTAAGCTAATCCACTCAATCTTGCCTTTATACCCTACAGGTTCAATTATATATTCTATCTTTCTGCTTTTGCCAATCTCTACATCCAAACGAGTCTTTGCAAAAGAAATCTGATATGGCACACCAGACTCTACAACAGTGACTTTACATACAGCCTTATATCCTCCATCCTTAGTTTGTGCAATTATATTTGTGGTTCCGGCTGCAACTCCTGTTACCATACCTTTTTGGTCTACTTCGGCAATTGAAGGGTTTTCGCTGCTAAAAATTACTTCTTGATTATCCGCCCACTCTGGAATAACTTTAGCAAATAAATATAAACTCTCACCTATTTCAATTTCCATTTCCTTCGGCTCTAAGCTGATGCTACAAACTTTTTTTGAGAATATCTGTATGTAATTTAAAACTGTTTTTGAATTACCGTGAAAAGATGTGCTGAGTGTAAGGTATTCATCATTTAAAATTACTTTCTTTTTTGTCTGCTGAAATTCACCTCTTTTGAGTTTCAAATTTAAACAGAATTCCTGCCCTTCCACAATAACTGTGTTACATGTGTCCTTATTTGCACTCCCCACACTTATTACAACATCATAAGCTCCATTGGAAAGTTTTATCTGCCATTTATTGTTATGTTCTAATATCACGCCGGTACAAACAAGAGGGTCTTTGCAAGCATTATCCCTGAAGGTTTTCGCCTTCTTTTCAAATCCAAAATCAAGCCCGAATTGATTTGAAAAAACTTCACCACTGTCTGGTATAAAACCTTTTGTTAAAATATTATTTTGTCCTTTTATATACGGCTGAAAATTAATAGATATAAGAGAAGAGTTAAAATCTAAATTTGCAGCCTCTTTGTAAGCTATAGCCCTTTTTTCTTTTCCCGAAATGTTTTTTATCTCCCAAATCACCCTGTCACCAGTAAATAATGTTGAAAAAGCAGTTGCATGTTTCCTCGGTTCAAATCTGTAAATACAGGCACCTCTTTTGATATCGCCAAATAGTTTAGAGTGCCCTTTCGGAAGCATTATTGTACTCTTATTCGGATTTTCATATCCCCATGTTGCTTTATACTGGTTATTGTCAAGCCTCTCAACTTTTGCCACAAATATTGAAATGTCTTTTAGAACTTTATCTGAATACGAAAAAGCTTGATAGGAAAGAAAAATTGAAATTAAAAAAGACAAAAGCATAACAAAAGATATTACTCTTTTTGGCATCCTCTATAGCCCACTATTTTTTTAATTTTATAACATCATATCCAGTTTATTTTTGTAAATATAGCTTGAAACAAATTAAAACTTAAGGTATGATAAAAATATGTAAATATTCGAAAGAGGTGAAAATAAATAATACATGCTTTTTGATGTTTTCTTCCAAAAATATGTTGAGGTTTTATCTGGAAAAAAATATAATAACGGTTTGTTCTATGTTGAGTTTCTTGAAAAAGAAATAGAAAATACTCAGCTGGAAATTTACCAAAAAGTATATTACGGTTCTGTAAATAAAGTTTTAGGATATTACATTCCTGACAAGCAGATAGGTTTTTTAAGAATTAAAATTGAAGCAGTTTTGCAGTTAATGCTTGAAATTTTAAAACTTGTTTACCAAAATGGTTTCACAATAAGTTCAGAAAAAGAACTTGCCCAAGTTGTTTATATTATTTTAAAAACCATTTATTCTCGCTTCGAATTTTACCACTTCTGTGATGTCTTTGCCAGAATAAATAACTGTAGTCGAATATGGCAGAAAAAAGAAGCTTTTGCTATTGCTTATTCTTATAATTTGATTATGGAAGAGAAAAAGAGTATTAAATTTCTGAAAAGAATGAACAAAAATCTTTTTGAATTTTTAATTGACAAGCTGTTCAATTACAGACCTGTAGAAAGCAATTACGACTGGTATGGATATACTAACAAAAATACTTTTGACAGTGCTTTCAGAAATTATATATATAGTAACAATCCGCATGCAAAAACAGTTGCAGTTAATTTATTTTTCCCTGATTCCTTTTATGGTTTATGTGCTGGTATGAGAAGAAAACGAATAGAAATATGGAGCCCTAATGAAGTCTTTTTACTTGCTTGTAAAGAAATTAACAAAGCTCTGAAAGAATCCCCAGTGACCTTTGAAATTTCTTATTTGAATATGTTACTTAAAGAGTTTGCTCGTTCTTATCTGGGTGAAAACATGTTTAAATGGCAAGATGAAGGATTTATTATTGATAAAAAGAACGGTTATTTAATTATCGACCCTGCTTCGACTGCTCTTTATTTTCAACTTCCAATTGAGATATTTAACAAGGTTAAATATGATAGTTTCTGTTATGCGAGAGCAAGAGTAGACTTAAATAGTGAAGAAGTGAAAGACAGTAAATATCTTTATTTTGTATTTATGTTAATACTAAAAGCTTCCACTCTGCACCATATCAAAGTATTGTCACACAGTCTTTATGAAGCTGAAAAAAAGGAAACATAAAAATAGAGAATAAGAAAATTATTTACTTTTTGAAGTATTAATATTTGAATTTGATTTTATTGGTACAATTTAATATTGTTAAATGTCATTTTGTTCTGCAATTAGAGGAAATTGACAGGTGTTAATAGTTAAACGAAATTAAAAACTTTGGACAATACCTCTGTTTCTTGAAAAGTAGTTTGCTGTTGATGTCATGTTTTTTTCATTTTCGACACTTTAAGTTTTCAGAATTCAAAGTTTAGTAAATCCAAAAAAATGGTGCACAGAAAATCTTCTCTGTGCACCAAAATATTTTTATTTAAGTAAAGGGGGTCTTTCTGTTAAATATTGTTCCCTTTTTGTATTCTTTCATACATCAAAAACCTCAAAATGTAACACAATTTAAACAAGGTGTATCCTCCTTATAGAATTCCAAGTTCCACATCCCTTCAAAACTTTAACAATACATTACCTTCTATACCATCAACAAAAAGGAGGTATTATTACAGGTTTGCTACCTTGACAGGTTGTTCGAACAAACCTCTTTTTACCTCTGTAGTTGTCATGTGGCTTGCTTTGAGCATCTCTGTGATGTAGTTGCAAGCTTGCCATGGATCAACTCTCTCGCCGCATGTAAATACATCAACTGCTGCATAGCCAAGCTCTGGCCATGTGTGAATTGTCAGGTGTGACTCAGAAATTACAACAACGCCACTTACACCCTGTGGTGAAAACTTATGAAACGCAACCTCTCTTACCTCTGCACCTGCTTTGAGCGCTGACTCTACCATTATCTTCTCAATCAGTTCGCGATTGTTGAGCACTTCTTTGTCACACCCGTAAAGTTCTGCTATTATGTGCCTGCCCAATGCGTGCATCTTCCCTACCTCCTTCTTGGAATTTACTCTTTTCAAATAACAGAATTTATTTTAGCAGATTTGTCTCAAAAGTCAATATATTTTTTTAAAAAATATCATTTTCCTTTAAATTTTTAAATTAGCCCTCGTTTTCTTATTAATTTATCAGTTTTTCTTCTTCTTATGCTATTATATGATTGAAACTTTAAAACTGGACATTGAATACTTTTTCAACTGCTTCAGCAAACCCGCTTTCATCACAGCTTGCTACTTCAAAATCAGCAGCATTTTTTAAACTTTCTGTGGCATTTTCAACAGCAACACCAACACCTGCATATTCAATCATTGAAATATCATTGTCACCATCACCTATTGCCATAACCTCTTCTCTTTTTAAACCATAGTACTCTGCCAAAAACTTCAAAGCATTTCCTTTTGAGACGTTAATATTTGTAAATTCCAAGAAAAAAGGCTTTGAAAACATTATGTTGAACTTCTCTGAAAACTCCTTGGGAAGCCTTTCTTTCAAAACTTTCAGCCTCTCATGATCATCAAAAAACAAAACCTTTGTAACAGGCTTGTCTATAAATTCAAGAAAGTTTTCAACCTTGTGGGGTTCAAGCTTTGTAAGGTTTTTGTAATACTCTGTCTTTTCGTTCATCACCTCAACATACCATATATTATCAATGTAAATGTGAACATGAATACCCTCATCTTTTGCCAGCATCACAAGTTGTTTTGCGTCTTCGGGTTGGATTTCACAACCGTAAAGCTTTTGGTCATTTTTAGGGTCATACACAAGTGCGCCCTGGTATGTTATCATAGGATAAAAATTCTGAAGCTTAAATGCCACCTTTTTCACAGATGGATAGGGTCTTCCTGATGCTAATATCAAAATTATGCCATTTTGCCTTAAAAATTCTATAGCTTTAAGATTTTTCTTGGTCACTGTCAAATCCTTTGACAAAAGTGTATCGTCAAGGTCTGTGGCAACAAGCTTTATCATCCCTCATAATTTCTCCCTTCTTTATTCATACATAAAATACAAAAAACGGTTTGGATATTGAAACCCAAACTAATATGCTCAGGCACCAATATCCAAACCCTTAGTATTTTCAAAAGTTATTGCTTACTTTTGATGAACAAATATTACATTACCTGTCATGAGTTTTGGATAAAAGTAGGTAGACTTTTGAGGCATTTTTTCACCGCTCAAAGACACTTCTTTTAACTCTTCAACAAGTGTTGGGTTGAGAATAAATCCGTATTTAGCTCCTTTATTTACAATTTCAATCAATTCTTTGTCCGACTTTGTGTATTTTAGATTTCTTTGATATAGTATATCCTCGTCTGTAATTTCCAATATTCTATTTAAAATCAGCTTCTGCAGAACAACAACATCAAGGTTTTTGTATGCTCGGCTTCCTTCCACATCCTTTAGGGCATTTTCGGGGTCTTTTAGTGTTATCAAATAAAAGTTTTTGTTGTATGTGTAAACTAAAAATGCATATTTCTTTTTCTCTTCCAGCTTTCTCTTTAAAACATCGTATTCACCAGTTTCAATATCAAAATCCATTTTCAGCTTTTCAACAAAAATATCCTCTTCAATGCTTGAAGAAAGCACAATCCTGTGCGTCGGCAAAATCACAATTCCCTCATCTTCTAAGGCAGTGAGTGTTATCATTATGTAGTTGTAATCTGCATCCTGTCTTATGCCTTCCTTTTGCTGCATCTCTTTTTTGAACTCAAGGGCAGTTTCATACCTGTGATGACCATCTGCGATAAATATCTTCTTGTCACTAAATAGTTTTTTCAACTCTTCTATAATCTTACCATCAGAGACAACCCACATTTTTTCGTATGTGCCAATACCATTGTAAGCAACATCTTCTTTTCTCGATTTAATTAGGTCCAGAATGCTCTTTACATCTTTTGTTTTGTCCTCATAAAGCCCAAATATACTGCTTATATTTGCTCTTGTATGTCTCAAAAGCTCAAGCCTTTCCTGTTTAGGCTTTGAAAGTGTAAACTCATGAGGAATTACAATTCCCTTTTCAAACTCAACAAGCTCAAGAAGTACTATCAAGCCTGTTCTTTTATATTTTTTGCCTTCAACTTCAAACTCCTGTTCAATAACATATACACTCTCTTGAGGATCAAATTTCAAAACACCATTTTGAATCCATGTATTTAAATACTCTTTGGCCCTTGTAAACTTGTTATTATTTTCATCATCATCTTCAAACTCTTTACCAAACTCCACTCTTATGATGTTATATTCGCTCTTTTTATAAAGCTCTTCTCTCTCATCCTCAGAAATTATATCATAAGGTGGACAGATACACCTGTCAAGTTCAATCTCAGGTGAATACCGCAAACCTCTAAAACCTTTAATGTTAGCCATCTTATACCATAACCCTCTCCATTTTGTAATTTTGTAGCTTTTTTAAAATGCAACTCTTACAGTTTTGCCATTGTAACTCTCAAAATGCCATCTGTATTCTTAAGTTTTTCCACAGCCTCATCAGGCAAAGCACCATCAACCTCGCATACCATAACAGCTTTTTCACCTTTTTTGTTGCGCGAAACCTGCATTGTAGCAATGTTAATTCCATACTCCCCAACAATGGTACCAATCTTACCAATCATGCCAGGTTTGTCTATGTTCTGGATAAGGAGCATGTATTTTTCTGGTTTGAAATCAACCTTGTAGCCAAAGAAATCTATGATTCTACCCTCGTTGTTATAAACCGTTCCAGAAAGTTCTAAAACCTTTTCACTTGTAGTAAACCTTGCAGTTATCATGTTTTTGAACTTTCCGCTCTCTTCTTTTTTACTTTCAATTACTTCAATTCCCTGTTCTTTTGCCAAAAGCTGTGAATTTACATAGTTGACAGTATCCTGTACTGAAAATTCAAGATATCCTTTTAAAAGCGCTCGTGTGAGCCAAGTTGTTGTTTTTTCATCTATCTGGCCACTGTAGACAATTTCTATTTTGTTAGCAAAAGTTCTCTCTGCCTGGATAAAAATCTTGCCCATTGCCTCAGCAAGCTCCAAATATGGCATAATCTCTTCAAGTCTTTCCTTTTCAAACGCAGGTAGATTGACAGCATTCTTAGCAATACCGCCCTTGAGCACCGCCGCAACCTCTCTTGCAACAGACACAGCCACATTTACCTGCGCTTCCTGTGTAGACGCACCAAGATGAGGTGTGATTACTACATTGTCAAGCTCTAAAAGCGGGTTGTAGTAGTCCTGTTTTTCAAGCTCAAAATTCGGTTCTTTTTCAAGAACGTCAAGTGCTGCTGCTGCAACTATACCCTCTTTTATTGCATTGTAAAGGTCATTTTCGTTTATGACACCGCCGCGCGCACAGTTTACAATCCTGACACCTTTTTTCATCTTTTTAAACTCTTTCTCCGAAATGAGGTTATATGTCTCTTTTGTCTTTGGTGTGTGAATAGTAATAAGGTCAGACTCCTTCAATAGTGTGTCAAAGTCAACCTTTTCAACACCGTATTTTTTGAACTTTTCGTCAGAAACGTATGGATCATATGCAATGACTCTCATTCCACAAGCTTTGAGCCTTTCAGCAACAAGCGCTCCAATCTTGCCAAATCCGATAATTCCGGCTGTCTTTTCGTAAAGTTCAACACCCTTGAACTTATTTCTTCTAAAATCGCCCTGTTTGCAAGACATGTACGCCTGTGGGATGTACCTAAATATGCTAAATATAAGACCAATTGTGAGCTCGGCAGCTGCCATTATGTTACCATCCGGAGCATTAACAACAATAATACCATGTTTTGTCGCGCTTTCTACATCCACATTGTCAATACCAACACCAGCTCTTGCAATGACTTTCAAGTTCTTACCACATTTTATCATCTCTTCATTTACTTTTGTTGAACTTCTGACAATTAGAGCGTCATATTCTCCTATTATATTGCAAATCTCCTCGTGAGTCAGTCCTATTTTTTCGTCAACTTCTATACCCTCGTTTTTTAAAATTTCTATACCTTCCTTTGCAATCCTCTCAGTAACTAACACCTTCATTTATCTACCTTACCTCCTTAGCAATTTCCTGAAGAACTGCTTTTGTAGCCTCTCCAACTTCAAAGTTTCTATAGCCTACTTCTAAAAGGGCAAGTTCAAAACACTCTATGGTCTTTAAAAGATCAAACTCATCCACATACCCCATATGACCAATTCTTATTATCTTTCCTTTGAGTGTTGCCTGTCCTCCTGTTACCATTATATCATATTTCTGATTCATTATCTTTCTTACCTTTTCTATATCCACACCCTCTGGTGACTTTATTGCAGTTATAACTGCAGATGAGTATTCTTTCTTTGACAGAAGTTCTAAATTGAGTTTTTCAGCCGCAAGCTGGGTAAGATGCGCAAGACGTGTGTGACGTTTAAAATTGTTTTCAAGACCATAATCTAAAATAAGTTTCAGACCTACATCAACAGCCCTAATTAATGTAACAGCCGGTGTGAACGGAGTGTCCTGGCTTTCTTTTAAAAGGTTATCCTGATACTTTTTAAAGTCCCAGTAAAACTTTTTAAGTTTTGATGTTTTATAAAACTCCCATGCTTTTTCTGACACAGAAACAAAAGCAAGTCCTGGCGGGGACATTAAGGCTTTCTGAGAGCCAGTTACAACAACGTCAACGCCCCACTCATCAGTCTTCAAATCAATTGCACCAAGTGAGCTTACCGCATCGACAATTAAAATCTTGTCTGTATTTTTGAGATACCTTGCAAGCTTTTCAATAGGATTTGTAACACCTGTAGATGTCTCGTTATGAGTTATAAATACACCTTTTATGTCCTTATTAGACTCAATTATCTCAATTACCTCATCAATATTCGCAACATCACCATAAGAATACTTCTTTTCTATTACATTAAGACCAAACGTCTTGCATATGTTTATAAACCTATCACCAAAGACGCCCACTGACACACATAGAACTGTATCGCCTTCTGAAAAGAAATTTACAGCGCTTGCCTCCATTGCACCTGTACCAGACGCTGCAAATGTAAGAACATTGTTCTTTGTCTGGAACACCTTTTTTAAGTTTTCATTTACTCTTGAAAAGATCTCACCAAACTCTTTTGTACGATGGTGAATAATCTGCTGTGACATGGCAGAGATAACCTCAGGTGGAAGCGGAGTTGGACCAGGTGTCATCAAAAGTTTTGGCTTTCTCATACTTAAACTCTACCCCTTTCAAGCAAACTCAATTTATTTTAAGTTGATTATATCTAATGTATCAGAGAATGTCAATAATTTGACAATCTTATTATTATACATTTTAAACATATAAAAATAGAATGTCTTTGTCTATTTAAAACAACTCCTTGCAACAAAAATTGGTAATATAAACAAAAAGCCGGCAAGGAGCACCGGCCAAAACCTTCTTTGGCAGAATCTTTATTTATCTTTTTTGTTATCATCGCCCTCTTCATCATCATATTCATAATCGTCTTCTTCGTCATCAAACTCGCTTTCAAGCTCATCAAGATATATTACCTCATTGCAGTTTGGACATTCAATTTCGTCTTCGTTTAAGTATTCATCTTCCTCTAAATAAAATGTCACTTTACAGTTTGGGCAGGTTACTTCTATCAAGTCCTCGTCATCTTCCTCATCATAATAGTCATCATAATCCTCGTCATAGCTCTCATATACTTCGTCTTCTAACTTTTCCAAATCCTCATCAATTGAATCAACAACATCTTCAAGCTCTGCCTGCTTGACATCAAGCTCGTTTATTGCATCTGCAAATTCGTCAAGCACATCAATGATGCTCAGAAGAAGCCTGCCTTCTTTTGAATTCTCATTTACTCCCAAACCCTCTGCAAGTCCTCTTAAGTACGCAACCTTTTCATACAAATTTTCCATAAAAGTATCCTCCTACAATACAGAATAACCTTGTCTATACATAATATTTACCCATAAAAATCACTTTATACACACAGCATATAAATGAAAAATGTCAAATCACTTACACTCGTGACAGATACTCTTCTGTTGATGTGTCAATCTTAATTTTATCGCCAACATTGATGAAAAGCGGAACCTGAATTACAGCACCTGTTTCAACCTTTGCAGGCTTGGTTGCACCTGTCTGAGTATCACCTTTAAACCCTGGTTCTGTGTCAATTACCTCAAGTTCAACAAATCTTGGCGGTTCAACACCAAATACAACTCCATTGTGAGAGAGTACTGTAACCGTCATATTTTCTTTTACAAACTTGAGTGCATCGCCAACCATTTCTTGATTTAATGCAATTTGCTCATATGTCTGAGTGTCCATGAAATAATAAAGTTCTCCATCGTTGTAAAGATACTGCATTTCTCTTCTTTCAATGTGAGCAAGAGGCATTCTCTCATCTGGTCTGAATGTCTTTTCAATCACAGCTCCTGTCTTTATGTTTTTGAGTTTTGTTCTTACAAAAGCCGCACCTTTGCCAGGTTTTACATGCAAAAATTCAACAACCTGAAATATCTGCCCATCATATTCTATCGTTAATCCTCTTCGAAAATCGCCTGCCTCAACCATCAGCTTCCCTCCGATTTAAAATTTTGCTCTTCTATTTTATCAAAAAAAACATATTTTTTTCAACCAAATTAAAACTCTTTTACATCCTCTTTATCAACCTCATATATATCCAAAATTTTTCCTTTTGAAAGTGTTCCGTACACTTTTTCCACCTTTGCATAGATATATTTGCCAATAAGGTCAGAAGCATTATCGAACTCTATTTTATTCTGATTTACATATCCGATTGCATTTTTCGGATTGAACCTATCTTCCTCCTCAACAAACGCTAAAACCTCATCCCCTTCGCAAAGCCATCCACACAGTGCCATGTAATGATCCTCATCCTTGATAGGACATATGGTAAACTTATTTATATGAATATTTGAAGAAGCTTTAACATAGATTTTCTTTTTGTACTTCTGCTCAAGCTCCTTTATCCTGTCAATTTCACCCTTTCTCAAAATCTCACATACTTTTGTGTTCACCTCAACAAAAAACTTATCTTCCACCTTGTTTTTGCAATACCACTCAATCTCTTTCAGCACTTTAAACGCAACACTTTCCGGAGATAAAATCTTGCCTGTACCCTCACAGTAAGGACAGCTTGACTGCATCACACAAGAAAGTCTTTGTCTTACCTTTTTCCTTGTCATCTCAACAAGCCCAAGAGGCGTTATGTCAACAACCACTGTTTTTGTCTTGTCTCTCTTAAGAGCTTCTTTCAAAGCGTCTAAAACTATCTTCTGGTGCTCTGGATTTTTCATGTCGATAAAGTCGATTATAATTATTCCACCAATGTCTCTAAGCCTCAGCTGCCTTGCAATCTCCTGTGCAGCTTCAAGGTTTGTCTTTAAAATTGTCTCTGCAACATCAGTTTTGCCAACATACTTTCCTGTGTTGACGTCAATGACTGTCAACGCCTCTGTCTCATCTATTACTATATACCCACCACTTTTTAGCCACACTCTTTTAGAGAGAGCTTTTGCAAGCTTTTGCTCTATCTGAAAATATTCAAAAATATTTGTTGCAAGATTAAAATACTCAACTTTGCTCTTCAAACTCGGTGCATAAGAAGACAAAAATTCTATTATTTTGTTATACTTTTTCCTATCGTTTATAACAAACCTGTCAACCTGGTTGGTAAATAAATCTCTGACAGCTTTGAACACAAGGTCGTAGTCTTTATAAAGAAGCACAGGTGCGCTCTGGCAGCTTTTTAGTCTTATTTTCTTCCACACATTCATTAGAAACTCAAGTTCACTTTTCAATATCTCCTCACTTTTACCTTCCGCTGCTGTCCTGATTATCAGACCCATTCCCTCTGGTTTTAATCTGCATGCTATCTCTTTGAGTCTTTGTCTTTCATCCTCAACCTCAATCCTTTTTGATACACCGACATATTCTGTATTCGGCAACAAAACCAAGTATCTTCCGGGTAACGTTATATTTGTAGTTACCCTCGGACCTTTCTGGTCATAGCCCTCCTTTATTACTTGCACAACTATCTCCTGACCACATCTCAATGCAAGCGGATTTGTTTTTATCTCATAATACTCATCAGTATCCCCAAACTCAAGCCTGTTAACATCACCAAGATACAAAAAAGCGTTTTTCTCCTGACCTATATTGACAAAAGCTGCATCCATACCCGGAAGTATGTTTTCAACAACCCCTTTGTAAATATTTCCTACTATACTTTGGCTGTCTTCTCTTTCGATGTAAATCTCAACAAGTTCTTTGTCTTCCAACACAGCAACTCTGGTCTGATTAAAACTAACATCTACTATAATTTCACTTTGCATTATATCACCCTTTTATAGTTAACTTTTTCTCTTTCAACCCTCACAATCTTACATTCAATATTATACTCCTGTGAAAATTCTCTTAATATATCTTCTGGTTTTACATAGCTTCCATTTACAACATTTATATGAAAACCTATTCTTGTATTTTTATCCACTTTTTCGCATTTATAGCTCAAAAGAAAATCGAAAATCCTCTTTATTGTTACTTTACCTTCCTTCACTTTTTTTATAACAGGACTTTTTTTCATGAACTCATCAAAGTACTTGCAAAATTCTTCCTCTGCTTCAACAAAACATTGATAATACATATCGCTTACTTGTATTTTATCAGTAGCCAGCTCAACTTTCAACATTTTTAATCCTTCTGGCAAGATTCTGTTGAAATTTTTAATAATATCCTCGCCAAGTTCCTGCTCGCATTCAACTTCAAACATCTCTTCTTTAGAACAAAGCCCAACTGGCATTGGAAGAATAAAAACTATTTTGGGGTGTGGGTTGAATCCCTGTGTAAATTTAAGTTTTATATCCAACCTCCTGAATAACCTTTCAAATAACCTTGTCATATCAAGATGAGATATAAATGCTGCAGGTAAATCACGCGAAAAATAAAATCTATATCTATTTGTCAACACAAATTCCCCCTCGAAAAGAAGCTACACCGCAACCTGTACATCTATCAAAACATGAACTTGTAGTTTTTCGTTCATATGCTAAAAGACATTCCTTCTTTAAAAACTCTTTTGTAACTCCTGTGTCTATAATATCCCAAGGTAATATCTCTTCAAAATCTCTTTTTCGGTCAGAATAAAATCTCCAGTCGATATCTTCCAGCCAAAATACCTTTTCCCATCTTGAAAAGTCAAAAAATTCACCCCAGTCGTCAAATTGACAACCAAGATCAACCGCTCTTTTAATTACTCTTGAAAGTCTTCTATCACCTCTCGAAAGTACCGCTTCAAGCTTGCTAAGATAAAAGTCATGCCAACTGTACTCAACATCCTTTACTCTTTTTAAATTCTCCTTTAAAAGCTTCATCTTTCTTTGCATACTTTCAATACTATCCTGCGCCTCCCACTGAAATGGCGTGTGAGGTTTTGGTACAAAAAAGGATGTTGACACTGTTATTCTAACCTTCTTTTTAAGCCCAATATCTTTGTAAATCTCCCTTATATTCTTTGCTATTGTATATATCCCAAGAACATCTTCGTCTTCTTCAAGAGGAAGACCAAGCATAAAATAGAGTTTTATGTTCTGAAATCCTCTTTCGAACGCAAGCTTGACTGTGGAGTATATATCCTCTTCTTTTATGTTTTTATTTATAACATCTCTGAGCCTCTGCGTTCCAGCTTCTGGTGCAAATGTTAGTGTAGGTTTTCTCACCTTTTCAACCTCTTTTAAAAGATCTAAAGAGGTCGAATCAAGTCTTAAAGAGGGAAGAGATATATTCACTTTTTTATCTTCAGCAAACTTCAAAATCTCTCTTGCAAGATCATCTATATTGGGATAATCACTTGTACTCAAAGACACAAGTGATATCTCATTACACCCACAATTTTCAACAAGCTCTTTTGCATACTGTACAACTTTCTCAGCACTTCTGAACCTGACCGGTCTGTATATTATACCTGCCTGGCAAAACCTGCACCCTCTTGCACATCCCCTGAAAATTTCTAATGTTATTCTGTCATGGACAATTTCTATAAGAGGGGTTATCATCTTTGTTGGAAAATAACTTGTGTCCAAATCTTTTACAATTCTTTTTCTTACTTTACTAGGTACATTTTCTGATATAGGAGTTACAGATTTTATAGTGCCATCGGGATTATACTCTACATCATAAAGCGAAGGAACATAACATCCTTCAATACCTGCACATTCGTGTAAAAACTCTTCTTTTGTCATGTTAGAAAATTTATATTTTTTATAAAGGTCAATAATCTCCAAAATGACCTCTTCACCTTCACCAATCACAAATACATCTATAAACTCCCAAAGAGGTTCTGGATTATATGTGCATGGACCTCCTGCAATCACAATTGGCATTCCCTTTTCTCTTTTTTTACTCTCAAGAGGAAGACCACAAAGATGAAGCATTTTCAAAACATTTGTATAACTCATTTCATATGAAAGAGAAAAACCTATTATATCAAACTCATCAAGTTCAGTAAAAGTCTCAAGTGAAAATAATTTCATCCCCTCTTTCTGCATTTTCTTTTGCATATCAATCCACGGCATAAAAGCCCTCTCACAGTAAACATCTTCTCTTTCATTCAAAAGATGATATAAAATTTTAAGCCCCAAATTAGACATACCAATTTCATACACATCAGGGAAGCAAATTACAAACCTGACATCAACCTTCTCAGGATCTTTCTTTACTATGTTTATTTCGTTGCCAATATATCTTCCCGGTTTTTCAACATCATATAGCAGCTTAAATACCTTGTCTTTTACAACCACCTCTGTATTTCACCTCTTCTTTTATATAAAATACAATAAGCTACAGGCTACCCTGTAGCTGAAAAATATTATATTTAAAATTTATTATTCCTCAAAAAATATAAAAGCAACTGTACCAGGTCCAACATATGTTCCAATAACACTTCCAATTTGAGTTATAATCAGCTCACCTATTTCAAGTTCTCTTTGAATAATCTTGGCTTGTTCCTTGGCTTCTTCAATTGTTCCAGCATACGACAGTCCACAGAGCTGTTTAGACAAATCAAGTCCTTTTTTCTTGACCTCTTCAATTATTCGTGGCAGAGCTCTTTTCATTCCTCTTACCTTATCAAAAGGTTCAACAACACCATCAACCAGATGAAGTATAGGTTTTATATTCAAGATACTTCCCAGAGTAGCTTTTGCAGGAGAAATTCTTCCGCCTTTTTTAAGATATTCTAAAGTTTCAACAGCAAAAAGGTGTCTAATTGTAGTTGTCTTTTTTGTTATTGTTTCAACTATCTCTTTTGCGCTCTTACCTTCATCAGCTAATCTTTTTGCTAAGATTGCTAAAATTCCAGTTCCTATTGACGCTGTTTTACCATCAACAACAAAGATCTTGCTACTGTCAAGCATATCCCTTGCCAAACAAGCAGAGTTGTATGTGCCTGACAGCTTTGACGAAAGATGAATTGATACAACTTCGTTACCATTTTCAATCTCTTCTTTGAACACATTAACAAAATCTTCAGGGCTTGGTTGAGAAGTTCGTGGAAGCTCAGTCGATTGAGTAAGCTTTTGATAAAAAGTTACAGGGTCAAGCTCAACCCAGTCCTTGTACACCTCTTCTCCAAAATACACGTTCAGCGGCACCATTTTGATGCCAAACTTCTTTAGCATCTGAGGACTCAAATCGCAGGTTGAGTCTGTAACTACCGTGACACCCATTCAAAAATCCTCCTTTTATTCCCCAATACTACACCAAGTTTGGGAAACCAAGCTGTCTTAGTGCCTCGTAAAGAACAATAGCAACCGAATTTGAAAGATTCAGACTTCTCACATCACTTATCATAGGTATTCTATAAGTCCTGTGTATATTTTGTTCAATAAGCCACTTAGGAAGCCCTGCTGTCTCTTTTCCGAACATAAGGTAGCAATTGTCCTCATATGGCGCCTGAGTATAGTATTGCTTACCCTTGGTAGAAAAATAAAAAATGTTTGCTCCTCTGTTCTTTTCAAAAAAATCATTCAAATCTCTATATATCTTTACATCCAAATACTGCCAGTAATCAAGACCTGCTCTTTTCAAATATTTATCTTCTAAAGAAAAACCAAGTGGTTCTATAAGATGAAGCTTACTTCCTGTGCACGCACATGTTCTTGCTATATTTCCTGTGTTGTATGGAATTTCAGGTTCATGCAACACTATATTTATTGGCATTTTCAGAAAAACAATGCTTCCCCCCTTCTACTATTTAGTTTTCCATAAATGCAACATCCATATCAATTTTATCACCGTTGTCAAGTAAAAGTGGCACACATATATTTATCATTTTTGTCGTGCTGAGAATCATGTTTTCACCTATTAAAATTGAAGGGGGTGTTATTTCAACCTTAAGACCTTTTTGAGAAAACAGCGTTGATGTGTTCCCCATGATCATATTTGCCATCTCACCGATTGCACTTTTTGCAAGTTCATCAAAATCTGATACAGGGTAACCCCCCATCATCATTGACGCAATATTTTTTGCAGTATCAATCGACATGCAAAAATTAACCTGCCCTTTTATATTACCTGTCATTCCAATAATAACAACAACCTGATCAACTTTGTATGTAGGTTCTTTAATATACACCTTCCCAAGCTTAAAGTCAATGTTTGCAACCTGTTTCAATACCTGCTGACTTGCCTGGATAAAGGGATTGATGTACTCAACATTTACATTTGTCATTTTCCTTGCCTTGTCATTCTGCCGCTTTATTTAGCAGAATACAAGACCTTCCTCCTTTCATCATTTTAGTATCTTTTCAAATAAAAATGACCTTTTAATCTTTATAGCTTTAGCTGGACAAAGTTCATGACAGCAATAACACTTTATACATTTTTTCAAATCAACATACGCTTTTCTGCTTCTCATCTCAATAGCCTGAGCAGGACAAGCATTAAAACACTCCGCACAGCCTATACAGATATTTCTATCAAAAACCGGTTTTGGTGAAAGAAAACCATCTAAAAAACTTGCCAAAAAATGTGGTAGTCTGCCTTTCACAAAAGATATCTCGGGTCTTAGCACAAGTTCAAAACTTGATGGAGCTACATCCTCAACCCTCCCACCAACAACCTCAATCTCCTCAGGTTTTAAAATACCTTTTTCCTTTGCCACCTCCAATAGAGGAACATTTTTTATTTCAAGACCAATAATCTTGCAGGCAACATAATCCAAAGCAATGGCATCTTCAGAGATCAACAAAACCCCAAGCTTTTTAGGTTTTCCTGCTGATGGTCCTTCTCCTTCCATTGCCACAATCCCATCCATAATGTTTAGCATTGGCTTTGCCACCGTCAAGATTTCAAGTAGCATCTCCATAAATCTTCTAACATCCTGGAACCTAAAATGCATCTCTGCTTTCTGTCCACCAGGAACAAGGCCAAACAGGTTCTTGACAGCACCTGTATATACTGCCATCTGATGAGTTTTTAGTTTTGGAAGATTTATGATACCCTGGCTTTCAAAGTATGGGGATATTAATGAAAGTTTCTTAAAAGCTGTATTTTCAACATCAAGGTCTTTGTAAGATGTATCATAGTTTAAATAAACATTTTCAAGCTTTTCAAGCTCTTTTATCCCTGCAGCCTGGTATATACTTTCAAGCCTCTTTTTAGTATATGGACCACCAGGACTGTCGGCTATGATGATTCTGTTTGCTTTTTCTTTTATAACCTCCACTGTCGCCTGAACAACAGCAGGGTGGGTGGTAACAGCATCTTCCGGTCTTTTCTTCATAAGAAGATTCGGTTTTACAAGCACACAGTCTTTGCGATCAAGCTCAAATCCTATTAGATTTATACCCTTTAAAATTGCGTTTTTCACATCCTGCACTTCATATGTATCACACTTCACAATCGCCACTTTACACATTAATCGCTTCCCCCAAAACAAACTTCTCTATCGCTTTAGCTACCCCGTCATCTTCATATGACTGTGTCACAAAATCTGCTATTTTTTTGAGCTCTTCAATGGCATTCTCCATTGCAACGCCAAGCCCGGCAAACTCTATCATCTGCAGGTCGTTCTCATTATCACCTATCGCCATTATTTCTTTTGGGTCTATCCCCAAGTAAGAACAAACAAACTCAAGCGCCCTTTTCTTATTGACCCCCTCTTTCATAACCTCCAAAATGTTGGTGTCTGACTTTGTAGTCTCAACACCTGAGAGCCTTTTTTCTATTATCTCTCTTACGCGGTCTACTTTTTCTACGTCTTTGTCAATAATAACAAACTTAGTAATCAGATCACCACAACTTTTAAGGGTCTGTTCAGAATCATCAATTATTATATCAATCCTCTCTTCTTTTGGCAGTTCCTTGTTCTTTTCATAGTAAAATTTAGATGAATAGTCAAGCCTTCTTGCTATCATTGTGTCCTGGAAATAGTAATGATAATAGATGTCATTTTCTTTGCAAATTCTGGCAATTTCCAGGCTCTTTTCATTTTCAAGCCCGACATAGTAGATATCTTTGTTTTTCTTGAGGTCTCTTACAATTGCTCCGTTGCACGCAACAATGACCTGGTCGTGCAAACCCAAAACCTTTGCAAAATACATCACGCCTTTGAGAATCCTTCCTGAGCACAGAACAATCTTTACACCCTTTTGTTTCGCAAGCTCAATAGCTTTTTTGTTCCTGTAAGAGATATTTTTGTTTCTGTCTAAAAGTGTCATGTCAAGGTCAATTGCAATAAGTTTGTACATCTTTAGTTTTCACCTTTTTTAACAGATTTCAAAAATAATTTGTTACAATTTATTATATCAAAAAAAAATAAAGGCTGCCAATAATGGCAGCCTTTATTTTTAAAATTAATACATATCAGGTGCTGGAGCTGGTGGGTTCTTCTCCTTTTCTGGTTTTTCAGCAACAACTGCTTCTGTTGTCAGAAGCATTGCAGCAGCTGATGCAGCATTCTGGATAGCTGTTCTTGTAACTTTTGTTGGGTCAACAATACCTGCCTCGAACATGTCAACAAATCTCTCGTTGAGCGCGTCAAATCCCACACCAGCTGGGCTCTCTTTTACCTTATTGACTATAACAGAACCGTCCAAACCTGCGTTTTCAGCAATTTGTCTGAGCGGCTCTTCAAGCGCCTTTCTTACTATTAGTGCACCTGTCTTTTCATCACCAGTCAAGCTTTCAATAAGCTTATCAAGTGCTGGAATTGCATTAATCAGCGCTGTACCACCGCCAGGAACAATTCCTTCTTCTACTGCAGCCTTTGTTGCAGCCAGAGCATCTTCAATTCTGAGTTTCTTTTCTTTGAGCTCTGTTTCTGTCGCAGCACCAACATGGATTACTGCAACGCCACCAGCAAGTTTTGCAAGTCTTTCTTGAAGTTTTTCTCTGTCAAAGTCAGATGTAGTCTCTTCAATCTGCTTCTTGATAGACTGAATTCTTGCTTTGATTTCGCTTGGGTCGCCTGCACCGTCAACAATGATTGTATTCTCTTTTTGAACCTTTACCTGTCTTGCACGACCAAGCTGGCTAAGTTTTACCTCTCTCAAGTCAAGACCAAGCTCTTCAGAGATTACCTGACCACCAGTTAAAATTGCAATGTCCTGGAGCATTGCTTTTCTTCTGTCACCAAAACCAGGTGCTTTTACCGCAACGCACTGGAGTGTTCCTCTGAGCTTGTTTACAACAAGTGTTGCCAGTGCTTCGCCTTCAACATCCTCCGCAATTATCAAAAGTTTTCTTCCCTGCTGAACTATCTGTTCAAGAAGTGGTAATATATCCTGGATTGTTGAGATCTTCTTGTCTGTAATCAAGATGTATGGGTCGTCAAGCACTGCTTCCATTCTCTCTGTGTCTGTTACCATGTATGCAGAGATGTAACCTCTGTCAAACTGCATACCTTCAACTATCTCAAGAGTTGTCTCTGTTGTCTTTGACTCTTCAACAGTGATGACACCATCGTTTGTTACCTTTTCCATTGCATCTGCAACAAGTTTACCAATCTCTTCGTCTCCTGCGGAGATTGAAGCAACATATGTGATGTCTTCTTTTCCTCTTACCTTCTTGCTCATTTTTCTGATTTCTTCTACAACAACATCAACTGCTTTCTGGATACCTTTTCTGAGAATCATTGGGTTTGCGCCAGCTGCAATGTTTTTAAGACCTTCCCTTATCATTGCCTGTGCCAGAACTGTTGCAGTTGTTGTACCGTCACCTGCAATGTCGTTTGTCTTGGATGCAACCTCTCTTACAATCTGTGCACCCATGTTCTCAAATGGGTCTTCCAGCTCAATCTCCTTTGCAATTGTAACACCGTCATTCACAATCTGGGGTGAACCAAATTTCTTCTCAAGAACAACATTTCTTCCTTTTGGTCCCAGTGTAACTTTAACTGTATCTGCAAGCTTATTAACACCACGCTCTAAAGCCCTTCTTGCCTCTTCGTCAAACAATATCATCTTTGCTGCCATTTTAAATCTACCTCCTTTTCTACCTCAATAATTAGTCTTCAATAATTGCTAAGACATCATCTTGTCTGATTATTGTGTATTCTTCTCCATCAATCTTGATTTCTGTACCAGCATATTTGCTTACAATTACCTTATCGCCTTTCTTGACAACCATTTCAACCTTTTCACCATCAACAATTCCACCCGGACCAACTTCAATTACCTCAGCAATCTGTGGTTTTTCCTTTACAGTGTCCGGAAGAACTATACCGCTTTTTGTTACCTCTTCTCTTTCCTTGAACTTGATGAGTATTCTATCACCAATTGGTCTGATCTTCATTGAACTTCGACCTCCTTTATCAAGTTTGTTAGCACTCACTTTTGATGAGTGCTAATCACATTAAATACTATAGTATATTCTTCCTTTTCTAATCAAGTCTGATTTTTCCCAAAAAAAGCGCACATTATTCAATTTTTATTGAATTTGATGGGAAAAGAAGCAAATATCTTCTTCTAACTTTCATTTTCTTTACATTGCTCACTTTTTTACGTTTTGGGACTCACTCAAGACCCTGCAAAATCAACTTACGATACTGGGTAGGACTCAGACCTGTGTACTTTTTAAAAATGTCGTTAAACCGCTGAAGTGATGAAAACCCACACATCATAGCAATATTGCTAATCTTTAGATTTGACATGGAAAGATATTCTTTGGCCTTTTCAATCCTCTTTGAAAGCAGATATTCTTTGGGCAGAACCCCAAAATGATTCTTGAATATCCTTGAGAGAGTACTTTCAGACATGAAAAGCCTTTTTGCTATATCACCCATTTTTATATCTTCCATGTAATTATTATCAATATACTCTTTTATATGTCTTGCAAGCAAGGAATAATCATAATTTTTTGTCATCTCTAAACTATTGATTTCCCGAGTTATATATATAAAAAGCTCCAAGCATTTTATATAAAGAAGAATATCATTTTTATTTTCCTTTGCTTCATGAAGTATTGATTCTAAACAAAAGAAAATATTACTCCTTTTGCGCACATGAAAAAAGTAAAATCTGCTTGATATGCTTTCTAAAACGTTTAAAAAACCATAAATCTCTTTCAATTCGTCCACTTTGGCTCTGCTTTCTGGTTTAAGATAAAAACCCATTACAACAAACTCAGCCTTGCTGCAACTTATAACCTCAAACTTGTGCCTGGTGTACGGTTTTATTATCAAAAGATCACCGGCTTTTAGTTCTATTCTTTCCTCTTCAACCCAAAAATCAATGTTCCCCTTCTTTACAAATATAAGTTCATAACTGTCATGAACATTGTAATCCATTTTCCAGCTATTATCATGAACCCTCTCAAGCGTCTTGACAATTACAGGCAGAATATTATTGATTGCTTCTATCATCTTCCAACCCCGCTTGTTTTACTTATAGCTTCCATAAACTGTATCAAAAATCTCTTCATATGACATTGCTCTTGAAAATGTCACTTTTTTACCAACTAAAAAGTCAGAGGTTAAATTTTTACTTTTGAGAAACCTTTCAAACGACTCTTTATCCTGGACAACACCGTTTTGGTAAAGAACATCTGCAAGGTTATCAATACTGTCAATATAAATATCCACCGTATTATTGAGATTGGGCAAAACACCTTTACCACTTGAAACCATGACAAAATACATTGCAGATACACCAAGTATCCATCCAATTCCTATTCCCAGCAGCAAAAATTTGTACCACTTCAGATGTTCTCCCTCCCAACTATCTTTATAGCAAGCTTTGCCTCACCCTTGCCAATATTCAAGCTTGATGCAATCTGTTCTACTGTAAACCCCTGTTTGTAAAGCTCAACTGCTTTTCTGTAGAGCTCTTCTTTTGAGCGTTTTTTGTTCTCATTTTTCTGCATATCTTTGCTAGATTCAATATAAGCCGTCTTTTCTGTATAAGCTTCGAAATCTGTTGCTTTCCCAATTTTTTTCTCACTCTCTGTATGTTCAGTATTTTCTTTAACTTGCGATATCCTCGTATCTAAAATCTCACTTTTTGCCCATTTTACCTTGTTTTCGATTCTTTCAATTATATATTCTCCAAAGGCATCAAGTTCTTCAATTGTCTCAACAGCTTCATTCAAAAGCTTTGGAAGATTTTTTAAGACCTTTTCTGACTCATGTAAAATCTTCTCGCCTTTTTCTATATCTTTTTTTATTGATCTGAACACCCACAACACTAAAACAAGCCCGAAGAATACAAATAAAATTACATAAGCATCCATCTTTGTGCTATCTTCTCCTTACTTAGATTTATATTCTAATATCAAACCCTTTTTGCTCTTTTTTAGGCTTTTTAGACCCTTGTTTTTCTCTCTCAGGTTTTTGAGAAAGTCTAATCTCAGATGCACTGTCTTTTTCTCTGACTCTTTTCAAATCTTCATCTACTTTTGCCTGGTTTTTCTGACTATTTATGTGCCTGAGCATATTTTCTTTTTGCTGCTCGCCCAGTACAACCTGCGACACTTCTGTCGATTTGGGATACAAAATCTTTACATCAATTGGTCTTATATTCACTTTTTCACCATCTCCCTTTTATCTTCAAAAGCATTAAAAATACATTAAGCTTTTAAGAATATGGTGCTATCTTAATATCAGCTTCCTCCCTGTAAATTTTGCAGTATTTTACTGGCTCTTTTATGAGCTTGCACACATTCCCTATGGTTATCTTAACCCCAGGGTATACAGTATCCTGTACCTTAATAATTCCTTCATTCCTCTCCTCAAGTCTTTTTTCAATCTCTTCATATTCACTTTGTAATTCTTTTAATCTTTCTGATGCCATAATCTTTGACCTTGTAAACTTTTGAAGCATCTCTCTTTTATCATCAGTCAAATGACCCGCTGCTTCAATCTTCCTCAAAACCTCAATCCCCTGATCACATTTTTTTATATTTTCTTTAAGCTGTAATATCTCTTTCTTTATCTCTCTGTATTTTTCCACCATAAGAGGGTCAACCCCAACTTCTATCTCAGTAGTGGTAGAAAGATATGAACCTATTACCTTTGCTTCAATCTCCCTGCCAACCTTACAAGACCCACCAACAATAGAGGCTTTTCTCCCAACAAGAATAAGTTTATTCCCGCACTTTATATCGCTGTGAACAATTGCCTCTGCTTGAATATCTTCTCCAGCCACAACAGTAGCATTCTCAATAAACTTTGCAAAAACACTTTTACCAGCAACAACTTTCCCCTTGCCCATACCTGTAATTCCTTTATGCAGCACAACATTCCCTTTTGCTTCAATTTCAGCTGCTTCGACAATACCATCAACCTCTATATTCCCTTCAGCAACAACTTTAAACCCAGAAAGCACACTTCCCTTTATGTGAACGTTACCAACAAAGTTTATATTGCCTGTTGAGTTGTCAATATCAGAGTCAATTTCCAATGTGTTTAAAACTGTAACCTTACCTTCGATTATACATACTTGTCCATCGCACGCAGCTTTTAAGGTATGACCGTCAGCATCTATGTATGTATTTTTTCCTCTCGGAAGATTTATTTTTCTTCCTTTCTGTCCTCTTATCACCCCTCCAAAAACATCCATACCATCTTCTCCATCAACAGGGTCTATCATTGTAACAAGAATATCATCTTTTCGCACGTTCTGAACAATTCCTAAGTCTTTGTAATCAACTCTTCCATCAGGAAGTTCTTTTGGTCTTATCTCACGCTTGATGTCAAAATGATATATGAGCTTGCCATCAACAGGTTTGCCAGGCGGTTTTCCCTGTGCAACTACAACAGGTGTTCCAAAAACAGGATTTTCAATAAGTCTTTTGATAGCCTCCTCATCTATCCCAAAAGCAATTTTATTTTCTCTCAGTTTGTTCATCACATTTTCAAAAGTCAAATCCACACCATTTTGATTTTGCACAAGCACCACGCTTGCCTTTAATCTATCTGACGTCACCATAACCTTTATATCAACCTTTTGTTCACTTGACATCCTAATGTACCCCTTCCCCGCAAAAAATAAATATTATTTTTCCAAATACTTTTGTAAAGCACTCCTGAGTTTTAAAAGTGCTCGCGTGTGAAGCTGACTTACACGTGATTCAGATACGCCTAAAATTTTTGCTATCTCTTTTATGCTAAGTTCCTCATAATAATAGAGCACAATCACCATCCTTTCGTTCTCCAAAAGATTGTCTATCTGCTGTCTTAATACCTCTTTGAGCTCCTCATTCTCTATAAAATGCTCCGGCTGAGATACAAAATCTTCAAGTCCTCCAATTTTGCTTTCATAGTTCTGCTCCAAAAAACTATCCAATGAAACAATCATACCACTTGATATCTTTTCTTGAAGCTTTTGTAGTTCACTTATTGAAAGTCCAACTCTTTTTGCCACTTCATCATCTGTCGGAGTCCTGCCTTCTCTTTCTATCTCAATGTATGCCTTCTCTATCTCCTTTGCCTTTTGTCGGATACTTCGTGGCAAAAAATCCTGGCTTCTAACACAGTCAATTATTGCTCCTTTTATTCTTGTATATGCATATGTCTCAAACTTGACTCCTTTTTGACTGTCAAATTTTTCAATTGCATCAAGAAGACCAATTGAACCATAACTTACCAAGTCATCATACTCAACGTTTCCGCCAAAATATATGGCCATTCTGCCAGCCACAAGCTTCACAAGCGGCATGTACTTTATTATGAGCTGTTCTTTTATTTTCGGGTCTTTGGTCTTTATAAACTTTTCCCACAAAAGTGCTTCATCCATACTTATTCATACCTCTCAACTATTGAGGATTTTTGTCCTGGCTGTTACTTAATATATTTTTAATTGCATTTCCGCATACAAAACTTACAACCGAGACTACAGTAGTTACAAAAAAGGTGTACTCTCCAGATTTCCTTGTAACAAGACATGCAATAAGGACAACACTTCCTCCCACAAGTGCTAAAATCTCAGGTAATAGTTGCTCCCCTTTCAATCTTAAGTCCTTCTCCTTTAAATTGTTTTTGTTCCCTTGCCAATTGTTTTTATTTCAAGTCTACCATCTTCTGAATAAAATATAATTGTTCTACCATAATTTCCTCCGGTGTCTTCTGCTACAATAGATATACCCAAATCTTGTAAAACCTTTTTAGCAGCTTCTACATTTCGCCTACCAATATTCATAAATTCGCTCCTTGTGACTTCAAACATTTGCGCACCGCCTGCAAGCTTGGCAACCATGTTCTTCCTTGCAACACCAAGTTCTTCCATCTTCTCTATGAGTAATGGAATCCCTGTATCTGCAAACTTTGCAGGGTTTGCGTTATTTTTCACACCCCAGCTGTAAGGAAGCATGATATGTATCATACCTATTGTTTTTGTCTTTGTATCGTATATACACACTCCCACGCATGAACCAAGTCCAAGGGTTGTAAGGGCGTTTGGATACGTTGTTACATTCAAATCTGCCATACCTACTTTTATAATCTCCATCATCTTCTACGCTACTCCCAGTGCTTTTAACATTTTTTGATATGACTCTATTGTTGGTATAAGGAAAAAATCAGCAACAATCCTGCTACTTTCTTCAAAAATCTCGGTTTCGATATAAAGTGCAGTGTCACCAGTCTCACCAAACTGAATGGCAGGAAAACTCAAAATTGCGCCTGCCATATCCTCAGCAAGCTGTGGAACAGACTGGATCATTTTAAAACCTGTAAGACTCGAAAGTGCTGTCAAATACGCTCCTGCCAAGATATTCCCTATCTCCATCAGTGCAGACTTTTCTATGTCTGTAAACTCACTGTAACCATTTAAGGTTGTTCCCACCAACATGTTTACAAGAAGATGTGCAGAAGCCTGAGACATGACAAACATGATAAATCCTTCAATGTCACCTTCAACATTTAGCAAAATCCCCACAACAGGAATCTCTGCCCCGCCAAGTATTTCTGGAACTTCTTGGAGCTTTACCATCTTTACAACAGGAACTTTCATGTTTATTTTCCTGCCAATCATCATGGCAAGAGCTGACACTGCATTGCCTGTTCCTATATTCCCAAGCTCTTTTAACACATCTAAATACATTTCGTTTATTTCGTTATTTGATAAACTCATAAAAATTTAAACCTCCTCGGTTTTTTCAAAAAGCACATCTTCAAGGTTTATTATATTTATAAGCAAGCCGTTATACTTTGCAATTGAAAACTTAAACTCGTTCCTGTCCCTTGTTGCCTGGTCAAAGTCTTCTTTAGAAAGATATACCACATCCAAAACCTCATCAATTATTAATCCTACCTTGAACTCACCTTTCCAGTTGACAATCAAAATCCTTGTCTCTTCCCCAAAATCTTCTTTTTCAACTCCTATCTTTTCACGAAGGTCAATAACTGGTACAATCTCGCCTCGAAGATTTATAACTCCTTTTACATAATCTTTTGTATGAGGTACACGTGTTATTGGCATAAGTTTTTCTATATTCTCTATATGATTCACAGTCAGACCATAATACTCATCCGCAAGCCTGAAAACTAAATACTGTTCCATCTTCTATTTCCACCTCTATACTTCTTTATTTTACTTACACTGTAAGCATGTTCGGGTCAAGTATCATTGCAACAGACCCATCACCAAGGATTGTTGCACCTGAGATTAGTCTAATTCCCTCCAAATACTTTCCAAGTGATTTTATAACAATATCCTGCTGCCCTAAAAGCCTATCAACAATGATTCCTGTCAGCTTTTCACCACGTCTGACTATCACAACTGTAAATTTCTTTTTGTCAAGCACTGGCTCTAAACCCACAATTGAATGTAAATGCTTTATTGGAATTACCTGATTTCTTAGCATGATTATCTCTTTTCCTTTTTGCACAACCTTTATATCCTCTTTTGCAACATCCACAATCTCTCTGATTGACGCAACAGGTATAGCGTATATTTCATCCTTCACAGTGACCAAAAGAGCCTGAATGATAGCAAGAGTGAGCGGCAGTCTTATAACAAATTTTGTGCCTTTACCCTTTTGTGTCTTTACCTCAACCATTCCACCAAGCTGTTCAATCTTGGTCTTTACAACATCAAGCCCAACACCACGCCCAGAAAGGTTTGTAACCTTGTCCTTGGTTGAAAAGCTTGGCATAAACAGAAAATCTATTATTTCCTGTTCTGACAAATCAACCTGTTCTTCTTTCAAAAGTCCTTTTTCTATTGCTTTTTGCTTGACCTTTTCCAAATCAATGCCTTTGCCATCATCTTCAACCTCAATGACCACATTGTTCCCATCATGATAAGCAGAAAGTTTAATAAGCCCGTTTCTCGGCTTGGCATTTTTTATCCTCTCTTCAGGGTCTTCTATGCCGTGGTCGGCAGCATTTCTTAAAAGATGAATGAGCGGGTCGCCAAGCTCATCCACAATTGTTCTATCAACCTCTGTATCTTCACCTGACATTACAAGTTCAAATTCCTTCCCAAGTTCTCTTGCTAAATCTCTCATCATCCTCGGGAAACGTGAAAATACTCTCTCTACCGGTACCATTCGTACTTTCATAACAGCATCGTGTAAACTTGTTGTTATCCTCTCCAAATACTCTATAGACTCTTCGTATTGTCTATCATTATACTTTTTGGCAAGCCCTTCTATTCGGCTCTTGATTATAATAAGCTCGCTTACCAAGTTCATGAGAACATCCAATCTTTCAATGTCGACCCTGACTGTCTTGCTTGTCTTTTGGAGAGCTTCCTGTTTCTGTTCTCTTACAACCTTCACAGTTTCCTGTACTTGAACTTCCTGCTGCACCTTTTCAGCTTTTTCTTTTTCTTCTGAGCCGCCAACCTCTCCAGACTTTATCTCAAGTGCTTTTACTTCTCTTATCTCTGAAATTGAAAGAATTCTCTCTCTTATTTTTTCAATCGGCTGCTTGCTTATCACAGTTATTGAAAACTCAAAGTCAAATTTTTCATCTTCAATGTCCTGAACAGAAGGTTTTGAATGAATAATCTCGCCAAATTCCTCAACTGCCCTGAAAACAAGGTATGCACGAGCAGATTTTAAAAGACAGTTTTGGTCAAGTTCAACATCAAATTTGTAAACGTTAAAGCCTTGGGTCCACGCACGCTCTATTGCTCTTACAACAAATTCATCATACTCATATTTCTTACCGGCTTTTGAAACAGGAGGTACTGTCATATCCCCGGTAGGTCTGCCCAATATGGTATTTAATGCATCTACAAGCTGAACATTTGTTTCAGTCCCTTCTGTACCTGTTGCAACAATTACATCAAGGTATGCCTCAAGCGCATCAACTGCCTTGAAAAGAACATCCATGATATTAGGATTTACTTTTAACTTTCCATCGCGTGCAGCGGCAAGAACATTTTCCATCGCATGAGTGAGTTTTTGCATGTTGACAAATCCCATAGTGCCAGCCATGCCTTTTAAAGTATGAGCTGACCTGAAAATCTCATTTACAAGTTGCAAGTCTTCCGGGTTTTCTTCAAGTTTTAACATATTGTCGTTAAGATTTTGAATGTGGTCTCTCGCCTCTTCTATAAACATTCCAAGGTACTGAGACATGTCCATTTTTTATCACTCTCCTTCTTTTGCACAAAAGACTTTTTTATGTTATTCTCTATAGCAAACCTTTTTGTCTCATCTTTTTCTGCTGAGCAAAAATAAACTTGACTATTTTGTCTATCTCGTTCTGTGTTACTCCCACAAACTTGCAACCGTACATAAACCTGTACGCCGGGTGTTCTATCCTCTCTTTTCGAAGTATCTGTGCTTTTAATATGAGCTCTTCCTGCTCAACCGGTATTTTGGTTAAAACCAAATCTCCTGTTTCAAACTCTTCTTGAGCTATGAAACAAACACCTCCGCCGCTAATGTCCTTTGTGAGTGCTTTTACAATCTTCCCCTCTGAAAATTCATCTATTACTTCTTTCTCAGGGGTATTTGCTTTTTGCATTTGGTCAGAGTTTAAAAGTTTTACGAATATATCTAAGTTTATTGGGAGTCTGAAAAACATTCTTCTTTGAATTTTTCGAACGTCAGATATCTGCTTAACTTTTATCATGTATTCTGGTTCTCTTAACCTTTCCTCAATAACACCGTCAAACACCCATACACCGTCGTTTGAAACCTTGTATACTCTTACTATCTCATCAATGTAAAATGTTACATAAACTCCTTCTTTTATTGGTGTGAAGATATAAAAATACTCATCTTTTATATCGGCAATTTTGGAAATATACTGCATATCCTTCTCTTCCCAAGTTCGCCTGTCTATTCTGACAATTTCAATCTTATCACCTACTTTGAAAATTTTGCGCATAAAAAGCCCCCTTCTTTATTGTTCACGAAGCTTTTTGATAATTGAGTCAATTAACCGTGAAAAACCACCCCTATTTTTTTCTCCAACAATTTCAGAAGACATTACAAGTTTCTTTGCAACATTTTCAACCTGTCGTGAAATGCTGCTCTTTTCATATGATATCATAAATGGTACCTGTTTGATAACCGATTTTGAAACAATACTATTTTCTTCTATATACCCTATATATTCTACTTCTCTTTGCAAAAACCTTTTAATAACACCATTTAGCCTGAAAAAAATCTCCTCTGCTTCTTTGGTCCCATTTACTTTGTTTATCAAAAGGTTTATCTTGTGGTCAAAATTTCTCGTAATAATTGCCTTTATTATAGCATAAGCATCGGTAATAGAGGTAGGCTCTGGAGTTGTAATTACAATCACCTCATCCGAGATCATGACAAACTCCATAACATTTCTTGAAATTCCCGCTCCTGTGTCTATAAGAACAATATCAAAAGAACTATTTATCAGCTGGGCACATTCAATTAATCTCATAAGTTTTTCCTCATCCAGATTTGCAAGGTCTACTATCCCAGACCCACCTGATATAAAGTTTACTCCCATCGGTCCTTCTTCAACAATTGAAAATATGTCTTTTTTACCTTCTAAAACATCCTTCACATTATATTTTGGCGATGTCCCAAGCAGAACCTCAACATTTGAAAGTCCTAAATCAGCATCAATTATAAGCACCCTTTTACCTATCTTCTTTAATGCAATTGCCAAATTTACAGTAAGATTTGTCTTACCAACACCGCCTTTACCGCTTGTAATTGTCACTACTTTCGATAGCGGACCCTGATACACAAAATTGTTTTCCCCTACATTTGCTTTTTTTACGAGATTCCTTAACCCCTGTGCCTGGTCTTTCATAAAACCTTACTCCCTATGATGAGTTTTGCAAATTGTTCAGGGTTAAACTGTTCAATATCATCAGGTACATTCTGTCCAGTTGTTATATACGCAATTGGCTTTTGTGTAAAATAGCGTATATTTAATATATTCCCATAAGCTGATACTTCATCAACCTTGGTAACAATAACTTTGTAATTGTCCAAAAAAGAATAGGTATTCACCACCTCTTTAAACACTGATGGCTGGGTTGTGGCACTAAGAAGCAAAAATACCTCATCAGGATTTGCCTTGGCTACATATGCTTTGAGCTCGTCCATGTGTTCCTGGTTCTTGTGACTCCTTCCCGCAGTGTCAACAAGAACCACATCTGAATCAGCCAAACTTTCAATTATTCCATCGTATTCATCAACCTCATACCACACCTTTGTCTTGATATTCATAATCTCGGCATAAGTCTTCAGCTGCTCAACTGCAGCAATTCTATATGTATCTGCTGTGATAAAACCCACCCTTTTCCCATCTTCAAACATGAGCTTAGCAGCAATTTTGGCAATTGTGGTTGTCTTGCCGACACCCGTGGGACCAACAAAAAAAACAATCTTGGGAAACTTTGAATCAAAAGAAAGTGGTGCTGCGCTGCCCAGCATATTTTTTATTTCTCTGTACATGCTATTTACAATGGTGTTAATTGAACCATCCCCGCTGACATTTGAAAGTAATATATCGACAATTTCATTCTCCACACCGTTTTTTATGAGGTTTTCTCTCATCACATCAAGAAAATTCTTTCTTGATGCTTCTTTTGTATGTTGACTCTCTTCCTGCTCTTTTTTTATAACTTCCTTTAAAGCTTTTTCAAGAGAATCAATCTTTTTCTCAAGCTCTTTTATCTGGGTCATCTGCAAACTTAAAGCTAAACTTTCCTGTCTTATAGACTCTTCATCTTTCTTGACTATCTTATCATCTTCACATGCCGCTGTAACTTCTATAAGCGGTTTTTTGAAAAAACCAAGCAAACCTTTTTGCCTTACCTTTTTTGTCGAAAGTATTACCGCATCCTTGCCCAAATCTGCTTTTATTCTTATTAACGCTTCCTGCATATCATGTGCTAAATACCTCTTGATCCTCATCTTTAAACTTCCACCATCCCAACTGTTTTAATCTGCACACTTGGCAGTATCTCATTGTACGAAAGTACCACAACATCAGGGAAGATGTTTTCAATGAGCCTTCTGAAATATATCCTAACTACCGGCGAACAAATGACTATTGGCTGAGCTGACACACTCACCAGTTTTTCTAAAATATTGCTAAGGTTGTTTATAAGCTTTTGCACATAATCAGGCGGAAGATTTAAAAAACTTCCCTGTTCAGTCTTTTGAATAGAATTCATTATCATCTCTTCAACCTCAGGCGAAAGAGTAATCGCTTCAAGCACATCGCCAGAGACATACTTTTTGGTGATATACCTTGCCATTGCCTGGCGTACATATTCTGTTAAGATATCGGTATCTTTTGTTGTCGGTGCCCAGTCAGCAAGTGTCTCTAATATGGTAACCATATCTCTTATTGAAATTCGTTCTTTTAAAAGGTTTGCTAAAACCTTTTGAACCTCGCCAACTGTCATAAACTTTGGAATAAGCTCATCCACAAGCACAGGATTTGTTTCCTTTACATTGTCAATTAGTTTTTGGACATCTTGTCGTGTCAAAAGTTCATGAGCATGACGTCTTATCACTTCTGTTAAATGAGTTGCTATAACAGATGGAAGGTCAACCACAGTGTATCCTGCCATCTCAGCTCTTTCTTTCATTGAAGATGGTATCCAAAGCGCATCAAGCCCAAATGCAGGTTCTTTTGTAGGTATTCCTTCTATTTGTTCTGTAACAAAACCAGGATTTATTGCAAGAAGACTATCACTCATAAGCTCTGCCTTTGCAACCTCAACTCCTTTTATGTTTATCCTGTATTCGTAAGGTTTGAGTGCCATGTTATCCCTGAGCCTGATCGTTGGAACAATAATTCCAAGTTCAAGCGCAAGTTGCCTTCTTATCATTACAACCCTTTCTAAAAGGTCTCCACCCTGGTCTTTATCAGCAAGAGGAATTATTCCGTATCCAAATTCAACCTCAATAGGGTCAACATATAAAAGATTTATAACATTTTCTGGCTTTTTTAGTTCTTCAACTTCTTTTTGTTCAACCTGTTTTTCTTCAATACTCTCTATCTTTTTGAGACTGCTGTTCATTCTAAATCCCATGGCAAACATAGTCCCGGATAAGAAAAACAATGAAAGCTTTGGCATTGTTGGAATTAGAGCAAGTGCTGCCAAAATACCACCCACAGTGTAGAGTACTTTGGGATGAAACTCAAACAGCTGTTTTATAAGACTTTCTGAGAGCTTACTTTCATCTGCCGCTTTTGTCACAACAATTCCCGTGGCAGTTGAAATAAGAAGCGCAGGTATCTGAGCTGCAATACCATCACCAACAGATAAAAGAAGATATTTTTGTATTGCCTCAGTTACATCTTCCCCTCTCATAGCAACACCAATTATAAGTCCACCAAGTGCATTGATAAACGTGATCAAGATTGCTGCAATGGCATCACCTTTTACAAACTTGCTCGCACCATCCATTGCACCATAAAAATCTGCCTCTTTTTGAATCTTCTTTCTTCTCTCGCGCGCTTCCTCTTCTGTTATTATTCCAGCATTTAGGTCAGCATCCACAGCCATCTGTTTGCCCGGCATTGCATCAAGTGTAAATCTGGCAGCAACCTCTGATACCCTCTCTGCTCCTCTGGTTATTACTATAAATTGGATGATGATTATAATAAAGAATATTATCACACCAACAACAATGTTGCTACCTATAACAAAATTTCCAAAAGTATAAACTATTCTTACATTTTCACCTTGACCTGTAAGTATCTGTCTTGTTGTAGAGATATTTAAAGCAAGCCTGAGCAATGTTGTAAAGAGAAGAAGTGATGGAAATACTGAAAAATCTAAAGATTCTTTTATATTTATGCTGTTTAAAAATATAACAAGTGCAAGTGAAAGGTTGATGGCAATCAAAATATCAAGCAAGCTCGGTGGCACAGGAAGTATCATTGATAACACTATTACTATTGCAAATACAGAAAAAGTTGCACCTTTCAAGTTCATCTTATATTCACCTTCTGGTAATTTTTAAGACTGTACACATATGCTAAAACCTCTGCAACCGCTTGATAAAGCTCTGGAGGGATAAAATCTCCTATCTCGCACATATTGTAAAGAGCTTTTGCAAGCTCTTTATTTTCAACAATTTCAATCCTATGCTTAACTGCCTCCTGTTTTATCTTTAGCGCAATATAATCTTTACCTTTTGCAATCACCCTTGGCGCATCAAACTTTTCTGGTTCATACAAAAGAGCAACTGCATAGTGTGTTGGATTGGTTATAACAACGTCTGCCTTGGGAAGTTGCTGGAACATCCTTTGAAGAGAAATTTTTCGTTGTCTTTCTCTTATCTTGGACTTTATCTGTGGATTTCCTTCTGTCTGTTTGAACTCTTCCTTTACCTCTTCCTTTGTCATCATGAGCTTTTTTTCATACTGCCATCGCTGAAATATAAAATCTATCATGGCTATTCCAAAAAACATCACTGACATCCATAAAATCAGATTAATAGCAGAGTCAAAAGAAAACTTTATTATTGTAAGTAGATTCATCTCGTACATTTCTAAAAGCTTTTTGGCAAAACTCTGTGTGTAGCTATATCCCGTGTATCCGATTATTAAAACTTTTAGTATAGACTTTATAAGTTCAATTACTGAGTTAATTGAAAATATTCTTTTAAACCCTTCAATGGGATTAATTTTTTGAAAACTCATTTTAAGCGACTGTGCTGTAATAAGAAAACTACTCTGTGCCCATTCTACAATTGCTACCACAAACATAATAGCAACGCAGAAAGGAAGAACAATCTTTAATGAAGTTGTAATTATAAAGTTAAAAAGCCTGGTTGCATCATGTACATTTTCTATATTATAATTCAAGTTGCTAAAAAGATACTTGCTTTTTTGCTGCAGAGGATTAACAATAACCGAATAACCAAACTTAAGAAAAAGTACACTTATCAATAAAGCAAAAGCAGAGGTAACCTCTCTGCTTTTTGCTACCACACCACGTTTTCTTGCTTCCTGACGTTTTCTGGGGGTTGCCTTTTCTGTTTTAGTACTTGCTTCTGAAAAAAGCTGAATATCAAATATTAACCTCACTTGATACCCCCTCTTAAAAATTCAAAAGTATACACTGATATTCTGTCAATCAGTACAAATATCATCTTACTCATGAAAGGAAAAATTATAACAAGCACCAAAAAACCAATTGTAATCTTTATAGGCATCCCTACCATGAACACATTCATCTGTGGTACAGCACGCGACAGCACTGCTAAAATTATATCCACAATAAGCATACTCATCAAAATTGGCAGGCTTATCTCCACCCCTATCAGAAAAAGTTCTGAAAAAAATCTCAAAAAGTTCCACGTAAATTCGGTTTTAAAACCTCCATATCCAATTGGAACAAGTTTGTAGCTATAAAATATAGCTCTTATAAGAAGATGATGAGCATCTGTGCCAAAAAACATAACAAGCATGTAAAGGTACAAAAAGTTGCCTAAAAGAGGTACTTGAATCTCGCTCATAGGATCAATGACATTTGCCATACCAAAACCTATTGCATTGTCAATGATTTGACCTCCTAAAAGTATAGCTGAAAATATCATGTATGATATATACCCTATCAAAAGCCCAACAATGAACTCTTTAATCACTACAAAGATATACTCCTCCACATTGGTAGGTACACTGTAAGAAAAATTGTAAGTTGTGACAACAATCATACTTAAGAAAAACGCAAAACCAATTTTAAAGTACGCAGGAATATTTCTTCTGCCGAATATTGGTGAGGCTATAAAAAGACCACTCATTCTTGCTAAAACAAGAAAAAATATGTATGAACTATTTAAAAAGGTATTGATAATATCTGTCATAAGTGTTCTTCCTTAAAAGTTTATTTTACAAACTGGTTTATATTAATCCACAAATATTTTGTAAACTCTACCACCTTTGTGAGCATCCACTGACCGAAAACCAAAAGTGAAAGTGCAATTGCAATTAATTTTGGTACAAAAGTGAGTGTCTGTTCGTTTATCTGAGTAGTTGCCTGCAAAATAGATACAACTATACCTACTACCATTGATACAAGCAAAATAGGTCCCGCAACATAAAATGCTGTTAAAATTGCCTGTCTTGCAATCTCAAGCACTACCGATGTATCCATCTCTCATCTTCTCACTTTTCTTTTACTTAAAACTTCTCACAAGCGACTCTACAACTAAATTCCACCCATCAACTAAAATAAACAGCAAAATTTTGAAAGGTAATGATATCATAACCGGCGGAATCATAAGCATTCCCATCGACATTAAAATGCTTGCCACAACCATATCAATGATTAAAAATGGCACATATATCAAAAACCCCATCTCAAATGCACTTTTTAGCTCACTTATTATAAAAGCAGGAACAACAACCCTTATGGGAAGGTCTTTTACATTTGTATTTGGATTTATATTACCAAGTTTCACAAAAAGATCAAGGTCTTTTTTGCGCGTATTTTTTAGCATAAACTCTTTCAGAGGCTGCTCGGCTCTCTTGAGCGCTTCCTGGGATGTTATCTGCCCTTTTATATACGGCTGATAAGCCTGCGTATAAATCTTGTCAGTCACAGGTGCCATCACAAAAAAGGTCAAAAAGAGTGCAAGTCCGATCAAAATCTGGTTTGGCGGCATCTGCTGGGTCCCTAACGCGTTTCGAACAAATCCAAGAACAATAAGTATCCTTGTAAATGATGTCATCATTATCAGGATAGATGGTGCTAACGTTAGGATGGTGAGAAATATTATAAGTTGCAGGGCAGACGATACGTCCTTGGGGTTTTGTGGGTTGCCCAGATTTATACTAAAGCTTGCTGATGCAAAGGCTATTTGTTTTTCTGCACATGTAGTTATTAAAATTAAAAGTAATGTCGATATAATATAAAGAAACTTATTTTTTTTCATCATCCTTTTTACCTTCACTGTCTTTAATTAGGTTGTAAAGATTTAATACTTTATCTTTCAGATCAAAAGAAGAATTCATTTGGCTATCAATTATCTTTTTGAAGCTATGTTCCTGCTCTTCAAAATTGAGCAGCTGGTCTTTAGTAAACTCTTTCAAAAATGTTATGCTTTTTTGCGTCTTTCCAAGCAAAATAACCTTGTCACCCACCTCAATAAGCACAAGCATACTATCTGCAGAAAGGGGAAGCATGTCAATTACCTTCAAAAATTCCCCTTTTCTGCCAAACATTTTTTTGTTCACAATTTTCAGCACGTAATAGATAAGGTAGATAAGCAGGCATACAACTGTCAATGCTAAAATTACTTTAAGACCAAATTCCATTTTTAAATCTTTTTCACCTCAAACATATTTTTTATCCCAGCACTTTTTTGATTGCCTCAACAATTCTCTCTGCCTGGAACGGTTTTACTATAAAGTCGCGCGCACCTGCCTGAATAGATTCTATAACCATTGCCTGCTGACCCATGGCAGAACACATGATTATCTTTGCCTGTGGGTCTATCTTTTTTATTTCTCTTACAGCTTGAATCCCGTCCATCTCAGGCATTGTAATGTCCATCATTACAAGATCAGGTTTTAGTTCTTTGTACATCTCAACAGCTTTAGCCCCGTTTTCTGCCTCACCCGCAACTTCGTAACCATTTTTTGTGATAATGTCTTTTAACATCATTCTCATAAAAGCTGCATCATCAACTATCAGAATCCTTTTTGCCATCAATCTCTCTCCTTTTCAAAGTAGTTCTTTTTTAAAGTTGTAGTTTTAAATTATTCTGTCTGGCAAACAAATAACTTATTTATATTTTATAACCTATTTGATGGATTGACAATATCAGTTATCCTAACACCAAAATTTTCATCAATTACCACAACCTCACCTTTTGCTATAACCTTGCCGTTTACCAGAATATCAACAGGCTCACCTGCAAGCTTTTCAAGTTCAATGATCGACCCTGTTGAAAATTCCAAAATCTCTCTTACAAGTTTCTGTGTCCTTCCAAGTTCAACAGTAATCTCAAGCGGCACATCCAAAATGAGCTCAATGTTCTCGGGATACCTTCTTTCCTCTTCTTCATCAAAACTTTCAAACTGCACAGGTGAAACATTGTAAACCTGTTGCGGCTGTTCTTTCTTTGGTGGCGGTGTATGAGACTGCGGCGATGTTTTTTGTTTATTTGTAGGCTGAGAAGCAGGCTGTTTGAGTGTTTCTTCTTTTACAGTTTCACTATGTGACTTTGCCGATGTTTCTGCCTGTGCGGAGGCATTGAATGTATTTTTGAACATAGCATCTACAAGCTGTTTTGCAAAGTCAACAGGTATCAACTGCATAATCTGGCTATCTATTAAATCTCCTATGGTCATACGGAAAGCTATCTTAACAATCTCGTCAGCTCTTTTTAATTCAGGTATCATCTCCTCAGCATTCTGGGCAAAATCAATTACAAAGGCTTCGGGTGGATTTATGTCAATTTTTAGATTTAACATAGAAGAAAGCGACGTAGAGGCAGAGCCTACCATTTGATTCATCGCTTCCTGTATTGCTGAAAGCTGAAGTTCTGTTAGCTGCTCAGTAAACTCAACTTGACCTGTACCACCCATCATAAGGTCTGCAATAATCTCAACGTCTTCTTTCTTTAAAATTAAAAGATTTATACCATCAAGTCCTTCCTTATAAACAACCTTTATTGCAACATATGGAACAGGAAATTCTTTTGGTAGTTCATCCCATTTTAAAATACTTACAACTGGTGTTGTAATGTTTACCTTTTGGTTCAAAAGAATGCTCAAGGTGGTAGCAGCTGTACCCATTGATATGTTACCAATTTCGCCTAAAACATCCTTATCTTGATCAGATATTGTAGGTGATGACGATGTTTCGCTCATCCCCCGCAAAAGAGCATCTATTTCGTCCTGAGAGAGCAAATCGCTCATCTAAAATCCTCCCCCTCTTCTACCCGTGTAATCTTTACTGCGATCCTGCCTTCTTTTCGTCCTGGAACACCATAAAATTTTAATTTATTCCCCACAAAAACTTCTATCTCCTGGTTTTTCCTTCTATCAAGCCTTAGAACATCACCTACCTGAAGTTCCAAAAATTCCCGAACCGTAATCTGTGTTCTTCCGAGCACTGCTTTCACTGTAACCCTTGTTCTCTCAATCTTTTTCTGCAAATACTCTTTTGTTTCCTCTGACGTTTCTTTTGCAGATGTTGAAAACCAAAACTTTGTTGAAAGTCTCGGCATTATCGGCTCAATTACCATATGTGGCAAACAAATGTTTGCCATGCCTTCTACTTCGCCAACTTTCATAGCAATAGTTACAAGTGCAATTGTCTCATTAGGCGATACAATCTGAGTAAACTGAGGATTTGTTTCTATCTTTTCAAGTCGTGGTCGAAGTTCAACAATGTTTTCCCATGCTTCCTGAAAATAATTTACAAGCTGCTGAAGTAGCCTTTCTATAAGTGCAAGCTCAATTTCAGTAAAGGTCCTTACCTTGTCTATTCCCTTGCCAAACCCACCAAGCACCCTATCAATCATGGCAAACGCAATTTCTGGCGCCATTTCATATACAATGCTTCCTTTCAATGGTGTAAAATTCACAATACCCATAACAACAGGATTCGAAAGAGAATTGCTAAACTCATAATATGTTAGCTGCTCAACAGATAAAACATCCATCTGAACAATGGTTCGTAAATACCCAGACAAAAAGGTGGTGACAATTCGGGCATAGTTTTCAAATATCATCTGAAGTGTTCTCAAATGGTCTTTTGCAAATTTACTTGGCCTTTTAAAGTCATATACGCGGACATTCTTTTCTTGTTTTGGCTTTTGAATCTCATCAAGTGAAAGTTCACCAGATGTAAGCGAACGCAAAAGTTCATCTATTTCGCTCTGCGAAAGTATATCGCCCATTCAATTTTTCACCACCTTTTTTACTGGATTATAAACTCACCAAAATTGACATTGTACACTTTATTCTCAAATACCTCATTTAACCTGTCTTTAATCTCTTTTCTAACCTTTTCTTTCCCTTCAGGCTTTAAAAGTTCGTCTGCTGTCTTGCTTCTTAAAACACTATCTATAATATCGGCAATCACAATGTTCTTCTCTTTTAAAGTTTCAGATAGCTTCTTATCTGTAACTTCAAGCTGAACTGTCAGTCTTATGATTCTTCCTGCATTTGTTTGAGTATCCTGTAAGTTACTCATAAGAGCCTTACCGTCATTTACATCGTATGTATAAAGTTTTTCCGGTTTTTTCTCAACTGGAGTAGTTTTTGCAGTCGGTGATGCAGGTGATAAATTTTTTATAACTGTCAAAAATCCTATTCCCATTCCTAACATCATTAGAAGAAGCAAAACAAGTAAAATGAGAATTATTGAGTTCATCTTTTCGCCTTTCATCTTTCATGCTCCTTTTGCAAAGGTTGTACATTAAATATAATACCCTCAAAAATCTTTTTTTTGTATTCAATGACCTTTTCAATAACCTCATCCACAGACTCTTTCACAACAAGTTTTACCCCATTTGTGAGGGTTATAACAGTATCAGGTGTGGATTCCACAAACTCTATAAAATCTGCATTTACCACAAACTCTTTGTTATTTATTCTTCTCAATTTTATCATATACAATCAACCTCTTGAAGATATTAAAATGAAAAAGATGTATCAGCTCTTTTCAAAGGGAAGGAGAAAAAGTTATATAAACTCACCTTTTTCTCCCTCCCCCTACTTTTTATCTACCACTCTTATCTCTTAATATTCACTAAATCCTGTAAAAGCTCATCCGATGCTGTTATCACCCTTGCGTTTGCCTGATATCCTCTTTGGGTTACTATCATGTCTGTAAACTCTTTTGCTAAATCCACATTTGACATCTCAAGAGTCCCCTGAGATATTGTACCTCTTGAACCAGAACCAGGTGTACCAATTTCTGGATCGCCTGAGTTTACTGTGTTTATATAAAGGTTATCTCCTATTCTTTGAAGTCCTGCAGGGTTTGCAAATGTGGCAACTGCAATCTGTCCGATTAGCTGATTCAAACCATTTGAATATACACCTGTAATCTTGCCTGACGCGTCAACGTTAAACCCTTGCAAGTTACCTGCAGCATATCCTGTCATCTGTGCAACCCTTATTGAGCTTTCCATATTACCAAACTGTGTTATATTTTTGAGGAAAAATGCAATATTTGTATTGTCATTAACATCAAACTCAGCACTGTTAACTTTAAATGTAATAGGATTTACAACATCATTCTTGAATTTTATTGTAAAAGTTCCATCAGTTGTGTTTATTATTCTACCTCCAGTTACAGATAATCCTTCAACCTTATCACTTGTGTTTTCATCATCAAGTACCTTACCCGCCTGACCAAACGTTATTGTTCCGGTTGCAATAAATTTATCATAGTCATTATTAGCATCCAACATCTCATCAACATATACATATTTCTCGTCCGGATTTTGAGCAGTTCCAACATTCTTCTTTATTCTTGGCGCATCTACATACCAGTTCCATGTATTGTCACCTGTTTTGACAAATGTAAGCTGAAAAGTATGTTCTTTACCCTGTGAATCATAAATCTTAAAACTCGTCGAATATTTGCTATCAGCCGGAACGTTTAACAAATCTTCATATTTGTCTATCTGACCAGAATAGGCTTTGAGGTCAGCACTTAAATTACCATCAAAACTAATCTTATCTGTTGCCTTTGGCGGCAAAGTAGGAAATGCGAGTATATTTATCTTTGAAGGCGATTTTGTGGTATCAATTTGATTGTTAACAGGGTCATACATCCATCCAAGAACATTCAAACCTGTTGCTGTTACTAAATTCCCCATTTTATCTAAACTAAAATTCCCTGCTCTTGTAAAACGTGGAGCTTTACCATCTCCCCCCACAACAAAAAAGCCATCGCCTTCAATTGCAAGGTCTGTAGGATTATCTGTCCTCTGAAGACTTCCTCTTGTCATATTCATATCAACAGACGCAACCGACACACCAAGACCAATTTGCATGGGGTTTGACCCACCTCTTCCAGAGGCGGTATCTGGTGCTGACGCCGATTTTAACACAGAGGCAAAAACAGATGCAAATGTTACCCTGCTTGATTTAAATCCTACTGTATTTACATTGGCTATGTTATCACCAATCACATCCATCCTGGTCTGGTGAGCACGAAGCGCAGAGATGGATGAAAACATTGATCTCATCATCTTTGATAAAATCCCCCTTTTTTCTATTGACATAGAATCTGTATTCTTCCGAACCTTTCCTCTGTCGGTCAGAAAGGTCCTTTTTTGGGGGACCTCCCATTCTGGGGTCCATCCCCCGTCGAAAAAACTTATATCATCAACACACCATCAATGTTTGTAAACAGGTTATCCTTCAAACTTGACATATCCTTTACCGTCACAACAACTCTGTTTTTGATATTCACTATATATGCTCTATCACCCTCTAAGATTAGTACATCGTTTTTTAGCCCTTTTTGCTCAGCCTTTTTCACAGCTTCTTCAAGTTTTCTTAAAATAGTTTCATCCAAATTAATATTCTGAAATTTCAATCTCTCACTTGCATGTTTTGAAATTTTGATAGATGAAGAAAGAATACTTGCAAAACTTCCTGTAGCTTGCCTTTGAGTAGTTGAAACAAGACCTTCATGTTTTACGCCATTAATATTTCTTATATTATTTACCATCATCTATCCCTTTCTCCTTATTCAAGGAGGTAAGTAGTTCAAGTAGATCTTCCTTAGTTGGTACTTTATTAAGAATATTTGACAAAACTTCCTCAGAATAGGTATGATAAACTTCTTTTATATTATCAGAAAGTACTTCTGTGCCGTTTACTTTTAAGAATACTTTGCTCCCATCCACTCTAATACTGTCCACTCTTCCTTCAATCTGCTTTAAGCCATCCTGCGTACTTGTTGCAACAATATATCTTCCTATCATACTCTGGGCTTTTAAAAGTTCAAATGATTGGTTTAAGTTTTGCATTTGCTCAAGAGCAGAGAACTGAGCAAGCTGTGCAACAAATTCTTTGTCCTCCATAGGTTTTAACGGGTCCTGGTATCTCAGCTGTGTAACCAAAAGATTCAAAAATTCCTGTTTACCCAAGATGTTTTTTTCCGACGATACTGCTAAACCTTGCTTGGAGTTTGAGCTATTTGTGCTACTATTTACCTTTAATTCTGCCATCATCTTCACCTCAAGCTCTTAAATTAAGAATACTTTCATTCAGCTCATATATCAAACTCTCTATACTTCTACTACTATCTTCACTATCCTGAAAAACTAAATTTCTTCTCTGTGAAAACCTCTGGTGGTCCTGATACTGTTGCCCGTTAAAATTTCCTCCCAAGCTTACATTCAGCTGCGATATATTTATCCCCTGGTCTTTCAGTATGGTAAGAAGCCCATTTAATGAGCCTTCTAAGATTTCTTTTACGTGGGGAGATGATACAATGAGATTACCAAAAATCTTACCGCTGTTATCTTTGCTAAGTTCAATCACAACATTTCCAAGCCATTCGGGTTTTATACTCACCTGCAATGTTGTAAGGTTTTGTTTGTTTACTATAGAAATCTTTTCTGCCAGCTGATTAATTAAAGACATCCTAATTTCTCTTATGTTTTTATCATCCTGAAAAGAAGAAATACTTTCCATTTTGTTTTCAAGCGCAAAAGTATGTTGTCTCAAATCCAATACATCTGGCTTTGTCTGTATCTTTTCTTCATTTGTATTTGTTTCTTTTTCTTGTAAAAGCTGCTTCAAAAAAGTTTCTTTTTTAAGACCATTGTCACTCGACACTTTTTCAATAAAATCAAGAGTTTTATTTACCGTATCTATATTTTGCGTATTTAAAACATTAATCAGTTTTTGGTCATCTGATCTTTCCATTACATTTTGGATCTCTTTCGAAACCTTACCTAAAATTCCTTCCTTATTCTCTGTGTTAAAACCTTTTAATTCATTTTTATCTTCTGCAAACAGCTTTCTTAAAACTTCTAATATTGAATCATCATTTGATTTAATATCAAAAAACCGATTTTGATCATGCTTGTCAAAAATAATTTCTCCTAATAATTTGTAAAACTTTTCTGTATTTGAACTATCGCCCTTAACAAACACAAAGTCAAACATCTGCTGGTCCTCAGTACTTTGCACCATTTTCTGAGCAAAATTTTGCAAAAGCTGCGAAATTGTCATCTTACTAATATTAGAACTCAAATATTGATTTGAATCCATTGTCGTCTGTAGAGACTGAAACTGTAAATTTGAAAAGTCAATCCCCTGAATGTTATTGGATTGAAAAAGCTGATTTAAATTTAATTTATCCATGTTTTCTCCACTTTTAAGTAAATTAAAAATAAGGTTTAAAAACTCCATTATCTGAGTTTGCAGTATTTGAGGTTGGACATTGACTTCTGTGCTCAAATTCTGTGGCTCTTCTTTTGGAACAATTTCATCCTTCTGAAGATTAGCTTCATTCTTTTCTGTTTGTTTCTCAGAAGATACTATAGTGTCTTTTCGAACTACTGTTATTCTTTTTGGCAATACATTATCTTTCCTGTCTACCTCTTTTGAATTATCGATTTTCTTTTCCAAAATATCTTGAAATGATAAGCTCTTGTTCTTCATATCTTTTGTATTACTTGTATTAGATGTTGCAGCAGATGTTTTAAATAACAGCATATTAGCATCAATAACCACTTGCGAATTCAACTTCTTTTCTCCCCCCTTTCATTTCGAAAGTTTAAATTATAATATTATCTTAATGCTGAAAGGCTTGATGTGACCTTTGCAGCATTTTCAGCGCTCATGTTACTTATTATCTGCGAAGAAGTTTTTGTATCAAGTGACTTTAATATTCTAACTACTAATGTATACTTTGTATTATCGCTCATCATATTTTCAAATATTGATGCTGCAATTTTTGGGTCAATGTTTTTATATATATTAGTCAAAACAGAGATATCTTCAGAAATTGTCTTCTGGTTTGAATTTGAAATCCCTAATAATTTTATCGTCTTCTCAGGCGCAATATTTGATAGTATCTCTGATGCAGCTTCGGAGGGTATTGCTGAAAGCACATCATTTGCTACTTGACTATCTGTGTCTAATAAGTTCTCAACTATCTTTGCAGCTTTTTTTGAATCCATATTCTGAAGCAAACTTGCAAAATATTTTATTTTGTTTTGAGCATCTACCTGTTTTGAAGTAAGGTCGGATATTTTAACAGTCAAATCCTCTATCTGCTTTTGCAAATTAGAATTTTGCTTTTCCAGTAAAGAAAGTTTTGACTGAAGAGTCTCTTTCTGTTTCTGAAGGTCTGCAATCTGTTTTTCATAAATCTTTTGCATATCTACAGTTTGGACTTTATTTTTATTCTTTACAAATGGGGTTTTCTTTAAAAACGTATCTAAAGCATTTTTTGCTCCAAAAAGATTGAAGTACACAGTAGCAAACGATGCTCCAGCAAGAATCAGAAAAATTATTAAAAATATTAATAAGCCCTTTCTCTTTTTCTTTTCTTTCTCTTTTGGCTTGTTTTCAGTTGTTAAATTCTCTACAAGTTTAGCTTCTGCCACTTCTATCACCTATACCTTTGTAGATTTTGTATGATACCACTCTGTCAAGTTCTTTATTTTCAAGCTGTTTTATCTCATTTACTAGATTTATCAAATACCTTTCCTTTAACTTTTCAAACTTTTTCTTTTCAATCATGCTTTCTATTACCTCTTTTTTCTTCTCCTCAACTCTAATTTGCTGATAGTAAATTAACTGGTTTTGAACATCCACCCTCTTTTTTAGCATGCTGAGAAACTGGGAATAGACTTTCATCTGCTGTGGCAAAAAACCATTCAAGCAAAGACTTTTTAAATCTTCTTTCACCTTTTTTACATCCTCTTCCAGTTCAAGTTTTCGTGCAATGTACTCATTCAAAACTTGATTTTGCTTAGCAAGCTCAGATTTTTTTATTTCCTCAAACTGCATTTTTATCTTTAATAGCTGTTCAAACCTGAACCTTTTCATCTTCTTTTCAACCCTTCAAAAAGCGTTTTACGAGATTATGTTTCTTAGCATCTCAATTTCCTCTTCAAACTCGAACCTCTCGTCAACATCCTGCCTCAAAAACTGGTTTATCCGTGGCACAAGTTCAATCGCCCTGTCAATCTCCGGGTTTGACCCTTTTGTATACGCACCAATGTTTATCAAATCCTCTGCTTCCCTATACACAGCTAAAATTCGTTTAGTCTCGTTCGCAAGCTCCCTGTGAGAAGACTCAACAATATCGTTCATCACCCTGCTGATACTGGCAAGTACATCAACAGCAGGATAGTGATTTTTGTTCGCAATTGCCCTTGAAAGAACAATGTGACCATCCAAAATACCCCGTGCTGTGTCAGTAATAGGTTCGTTAAAATCATCACCGTCAACAAGGACAGTAAAAAGGGCTGTGATAGACCCTTTCTGGTTCTTCCCTGCACGCTCCAAAAGCTTTGGCATAATGGAAAACACAGAAGGTGTGTACCCACGCGACACTGGTGGCTCACCAATTGCAAGCCCTATCTCCCTTTGAGCCATCGCAAACCTTGTAAGCGAGTCCATCAAGAAAAGAACATCAAGTCCCTGGTCACGAAAATACTCTGCAATTGCCATTGCAACATATGCTGCCTTTACTCTTTTCAGGGCTGATTCATCAGAAGTTGCAACTACTACAACAGACCTTTTAAGCCCTTCTTCCTTCAAATCTTTCTCCAGAAACTCTTTTAGCTCTCTTCCCCTTTCACCAATTAAAGCAAGAACATTAACATCTGCTTTAGCATTTCGTGCAATCATGCCAAGAAGTGTACTCTTGCCAACGCCGCTTCCTGCAAATATTCCAACTCTCTGCCCTCTGCCAATTGTTAAAAGAGCATCAATCGCTTTTATTCCAAGCGGCATTATAGTATCTATTCTCGGCCTTTCAAGTGGGTTTGGTGCCCTGTTTTCAACAGGGTATTTTATCTTTGATTTTATCTCGCCTTTGCCATCAATTGGCTGTCCTAAACCGTCAAGAATTCGACCAAGAAGCTCATTACCTACTTTAATTTCAAAAATACTGTCTTGAGCTATAACTTTACAGCCCGGAAACACACCAACAAGGTCAGAATAAGGCATTAAAAGTACTTTATTATCTTTAAACCCTACAACCTCTGCCAAAGTCTCTGTCTTCACAGCCTTTATACGACAAAGTGTACCTATGCTAACAGCAGGTCCCTGTGACTCTATCGTAAGGCCTATAACCTGATTTACAAATCCAGTAAACTGGTAAAAATTTGTATTTTCAACTTTTGATTTGAGTTTTTCAAGCATGTCAATCACCAATCAATGACTCAATTATTTCTTGAATTTTCTCCAGACGCATCCTTACACCTGTTTCAACAAAACCGTACGGAGTTTCAATTACCACATCCCCACCTCTCAAAGCCTTGTCAACCTTTATGTCTACTTTGTCAACCCCGTCTATCCCTCGCAAAATTTCTTCAAGTTTTTCATTTACATACTCAAAATCTTCCTCACTCACCCTTAAAGTCAAACTGTTTCGGATTGAAAGCTGTAAAATAGCATTCTTAATATACTGCTGCAAAAAACTTTTATCTCTTATCTCCCTTTCTAAAACCTTTTCTAAAATCTGAGGTACAAGGAGCAAAACCTCGTTCTCAAGGTCTTTGAGAATATTTTCTCTTTCTTTGAGTATCATTGCTTTTTGAATTTCTATATTTTCAAGCATCTTTTTATATTCTTTTTGAGCATCAAGCAAACCCTTTTCAAAACCTTCTTTATAGCCATTTTCCTGCGCCTGTTTTAAAATCAGTTGAGCGCGGGTATTCGCTTCGTCTATTATCCTCTGAGCCTCTTGTTTTGCTTTACTCAAGAGCTCTTCAGCTTCTTTTTGAAAAGCCTCAGCTCTGTTTTTTTGTTTTTCAAATTCCTCTTCCTGTTCTTTTAACTTTCTTTCATAGTTTTCAATCTCAGCTCTTGCTTTTATAAGTTTTTCAAGTAGCACTTTATAGTTCGTTTCAACTGGATTTTGAATTAGCACCTGGTTATTTCTGATAACATTAGACAATTATCTCATCTCCCCCGCCACGAGAAATGACAATCTCTCCCGCATCTTCAAGCTTTCTAATAATGTTAACAATCTTTTGCTGAGCTTCTTCTACATCACGAATTCTTACAGGTCCCATGTATTCCATATCTTCTTGAATCATCTCTGCCATTCGTTTTGACATATTGCTAAAGATAACCTTTCGAACCTCCTCAGTTGTACCTTTGAGAGCAATTGCCAGTGTATTGTTTTCAACCTCACGCAAAATTCTCTGAATAGACCTGTTGTCAAGCTTGACAATGTCTTCAAATACAAACATGCGTTTTCTGATCTCTTCAACAAGTTCAACATCTTCAAGTTCCAGTGCTTCCAAAATCCTCTTTTCTGTACCCCTGTCAACGGCATTCAATATGTCAACAATAGCCTGAATACCGCCAACAACTGTGTAATCCTGCATAACAACAGATGAAAGTTTTTTCTCAAGCACCTTCTCAACTTCACGTATGACATCCGGTGAAGTCCTGTCCATAAGCGCAATCCTTCGCGCAACATCAGCCTGTTTTTCTTGAGGCAATGATGCCAAAACCTGTGCTGCTTGCTGTGGTTTTAAGTATGAAATAACAAGCGCTATTGTCTGTGGATGTTCGTTTTGAATAAAGTTGAGTATCTGCGATGCATCAGCTTTCCTGATAAAGTCAAAAGGTCTTACCTGAAGAGATACTGTAAGCTTTTCTATAACCTCTTTGGCCTTTTCAGGTCCAAGCGCCTTTTCCAAGACCTCTTTTGCATAGTCAATACCACCTTCTGCAATGTACTCCTGTGCAAGGCAAAGATTGTAAAACTCTTCCAAGATGGCCTGCTTTTGTTCAGGCGATACTGTTCTTATATTGGCTATCTCTAAAGTCAGCTCTTCAATCTCCTCTTCTTTCAAGTGCTTAAAAATCTTTGCTGACCTCTCAGGCCCAAGTGCAATTAAAAGCATAGCCGCTTTTTGTTTACCAGAAAACCCTGTTTTGGGCATTTATTATCATCACTCCCAATCTTCGTTAAGCCAGTTTCTCAGAAGTTGTGCTACTATTTCAGGTTTTTCTCTTAAGAGTTTATCAATCTGTTTTTCGTACTGGTTAACACCAAATTCTTCAACATTTATCTCTTCAACTTCTGCTTCTTTTCTCTTTTCGGCCTCTTGCAAAATTCCCTCAGCTACAGGTTTTTCCTCTGAAATCTCTACAGGTCCAACACCAGCAAGTTCTACAGTACGTGATTTGCCCCTCGACGCCTTTATCAAAAGACTTATAGCAAATACCATCAAAAGTAAAAATGCAAGTGCAACATAAATGTAATCAACAGGGATTTGTCTTTGTGGTCTGTCAACAAAGGTTGGAACTTCATACCCCTCTACAGTAACATTTTGTATACCTGTTGCGCTTTTTATTAAATTTACAATTGTTTCTATCTCTTTTTGGTCTGTCAAAAACGGCCTTTTGTTGTTCTGGTTTTGGAGCTTGAACTGTGCCCATGTCATATTTTTTGCTTGATCAGACTTCTCAAAATCTTCCTGGGTATATGTAATATATCTGTACAACACAACTGCTATTGAAGACTTATCATAGTTGATTGTACCAGGTGCTTTTATAGTCTCAATCTTTTTTTCATTGTTCTGATAATTCACAGTTTCATCACTCTTTGTATATGTAGACTGCCCACCTTGAGAGGTTATAGGATATTGTGTTGTATTCTGGGTTGGATTTGTATCAGTCCCAGGAACACCGCTGGATGAAGAATTTGTGCTCTGGGCTTCCTCCTTTGTCGTCTTTTTTGATACAACTATCCCACTGTCTTCTAAAACAGGAGAGTACTTTGTTTCACTTATCTTTTGCATATCAAAGTTCATATCTAAATTCACTGAAACCTTCACATCTTCAGGGGAGTTTACATAGTTTCCTAAAAGCTCTTTTACTTTTTTTTCTATCTCATTTTTTGTTGCAACTTTGATTTGAAGCTGTTTGCTCGAAAGCCCTTCGGTTGTATCGGATGAGTTATCTGAAAGATAATTCCCTTTATTGTCTATTATCACTACATTTTCTGGCAAAAGTCCTTCAACAGAGGCTGCAACAAACCTCTGAATACCTTCTATCTGGTCTGAGCCTAAACTCTTTTTCAAAGTGAGCTTTACACTTGCAGTGGGTTTTGTTGCCTCATCCTTGAGTGCAAAAGTATAATCCTCAGGAATGCTCAAATTTACAACCGCATCCTCTATGTAATCTGACATCTGCTTTAGAGCCTCTTGAATTTCACTTTCTTTAAGTTTTATAAACGTCCTTCTTTTATCTGACTCTGTTGCCGTCATAGAGCTTGAAAGTTTGAGTGCATCTTCAAATGTAATACTGCTGTTTTTAGGATATCCTGCTTGAGCTGCCGCCATCTTTGCCCTGTCAACATCAGTATCCCTTACTAATATAGTTGTACCACCGTTTGCAGCTTTTGAATCAATCTTTTGCTCACTTAAAATGTTTTGAATCTCTGCTGCCTCTTTAGGGTCAAGTCCAGAAAAGATTGTAACATAGTGAGGTCTTGTTGTAATATAAATGGCTGCAATGACCGATAATAATATTATAGAAGAAGATATTATAAACATTATTTTTTGCGATTTAGAAAAATTAGCCCATTTTTCCCTTATATTTTTCAAAAAATCATTCAAAAACTGAGGCAATTACAATACCTCCCCGCAAAGAATAAAAAAACTATACCTGCATGCGCATAATTTCATTGTATGCATCCAAAATTTTATTTCTAATCTGCAATGTAAGCTGCAATGCAATGGAAGCTTTTTCAGATGCTACTATAGCATCCTGTGGGTTTGCAGAAAGCCCTAACAAAAACAGGTTATTCTGATACTCTGCTTCTTTTTGCAGGCTATCTACACCTTCTAATGCTTTGTAAAGAAAATCAACAAACGAAATCTGAGAAGTTTGATTGCTTGCACTGTTTGTATTTATGCTTGAAAATTGCTTCTCAAAAACCTTTGAAATACTATCAAAGTTTATATTTAAAGACATTGTTCGCAAATCCCCCTCAATTATTTACCTATCTCAAATGTTCTTGTTATCATTGACTTTGTTATATTAAGAGCAGTGACATTTGCCTCATAAGAACGTGACGCTTCAATCATGTTAACCATTTCTGTAACAATATCTACATTCGGATAATTTACATACCCATTTTGGTCAGCATCAGGATGAGTAGGGTCATATACTTTTTTAAACGGACTTGGGTCCTCTAAAATTGCTTTAACTCTCACACCGCCATAATATGAATTTGCAGCCTCACCAATCTTTTGAGTTAAGATATCAGCAAAGCTCTGTTTTCTTTCTTCAAAAACCACAATTTTTCTTCTGTAAGGCTGACCACTTTCTGTCCTTGTAGTATTTGCATTTGCAATATTCTGGGCAATTACATCCATTCTTACCCGCTGTGCAGTCAAGGCTGACGATGAAATGTTTATCGCATCAAACATTCCCACCTCTATCACCTTCCTTCCTTTATCACCATCTTCCACTTGTTTATCTCTCTCGAAAGCTGAAGTGAAACACCGTCAAAATACAGAGAGTTTTGCAGGAGTTTTCCCATCTCCTGTTCTATGTCCACAGTGTTCTGATCAAGTCTCATTTGGAAACTGCTGTCAAGCACTTCTATGGAATTATCTGGACTGCTACTGCTTTCTTTTATATGTCTTTCATTGGTTGTCACAAGTTCTAAACTTTCTTCTTGGTTAAAACTCCTTTGCAAGAATGCTTCAAAATTCAAGTCTTTTGCCTTATAGCCAGGCGTATCCGCATTTGCTATGTTGTTTGAGATTATCTCGTTTCTCTTCCACGCCCAGTCAAGAGCCTTTTTGTAAAGGTCAATTTTATCAAACATATTTATCATTTTTTATCCCTCTATTTTTCGACAATCTTTTATTCTATTTTACAAAATTTTTGATAAAAATACCATACAAAATTTTTTAGACTGAAAATGATATAAGAAAGAGGATAGCAAGAGACACACATTCACAATTCCCCCTGCTATCCTCATCTTTCCACTCACTTTAATTTTAGCTTTTCCTTTTGTTTTTCTATCTCATTTCTCACCATTTCATTTAACACCTTTATATATGTGCCTTTGAGACCAAGCGACCTTGTCTCTATAAGTCCTGCACTTTCAAACTTTCTGAGCGCATTTACAATGACAGAACGTGTTATTCCCACCTTGTCTGCAATTCTGCTTGCAACCAAAAGTCCTTCATTCCCTTTTAGCTCATCAAAAATATGCACAAGCGCTTCAAGCTCAGACACAGAAAGTGTCTCAATCGCCGATTTTATCATCTCTCTTTTTTTCTTTTCCTCTTCATCTTCTTCCTTTAAAAGATTTAAAAGCTCAAGCCCAATCACAGTTGAGGCATATTCAAGTACAATTATATCTTCTTCTGTAAAAGCGGAAAAACTTTTGAATGCCAAAACTGTGCCGAATCTTCTTCCTCCGCCAATTACAGGGACAGATGTGCACAGCAGGTCGTTTTCTCCACCAGCTTTGCTCTCAATTTCAGCAATCCTAGTGATGTCTGAAAACTTCATATTTGCTCTGGTGTCCACAAACCACCAAAAAAACTTTTGAAGCTTATCGCCTATCTTTTTCTCTTCAGAAAGCTTTATATCCACATTCACAAAAGGCATGATGTATTTGCAAATGACCTTCCCATCTTTGTCAATAAAAAATACACTCGAATCTGTCACATCACCAACAACAGAGCACAGCCTTTCAAAATCCAAAACCCCTTTGTCCTTGCTTTGGATAACTCTGTTTAGTTTTCTGACCTTTTCAAGAAGACTCTGCTGCATTCGCTTTTTTATCTCCCTTCGCCAATTCCTTTGGAAGGTATGAACAAAATTATATTATAAATCTGCTCAAATCTTTGTCCTTTATAATATCCGAAACCTTTGAATATACATAATCCTTGTCAATCACAAGGTCTACTGGTTTTTCAACATTTGCATATTCAAATGAAATATCTTCCATTATCTTTTCAACAACAGTGTGAAGTCTTCGCGCACCGATATTCTCGCTCTGCTCATTTATTTTCACAGCAACTTTTGCAATAGCTTCTATTGCATTATCTGTAAAGGTAATGTTCACACCCTCTGTCTTCATAAGTTCAACATACTGTTTTATAATTGCATTTTTCGGTTGTGTAAGTATCTTTTTGAAATCCTCTTCTGTCAAAGGATTAAGCTCCACAACAACCGGGAACCTTCCCTGAAGTTCTGGTATCAGGTCAGAAACCTTTGCAACATGGAAAGCTCCAGCTGCAATAAACAAAATATGGTCTGTCTTTACAGGACCGTATTTTGTCATAACAGTGCTTCCCTCAACAATGGGAAGAATGTCTCTTTGCACACCTTCTCTTGATACATCAGGACCAACACTTGAACCTTTTCCTGCAATCTTGTCTATCTCATCAATAAAAATGATCCCTTGTTGCTCAGCCCTTTGAATAGCTTCTTTTATAACCTCATCCATGTCAATAAGCTTGTTGTACTCTTCCTGCTCTAAAACTTCACGCGCTTCTCTTATTGTCATTTTCTTCTTTTTTTTCTTCTTTGGAAATAGCGAACCAAAAACATCTTGAAAAGAAATTCCCATCTCGTCAGAAATTGTACCCATGATCATCTCAAACGGAGGTTTTACAGTATCCTCAACCTCAACTTCAATTACTTTATCTTCAAGCTCTCCAGAGCGCAGTTTTTCGCGCAAAATCTCTCTTTGGGTCTTAATATAGTCGTCTGTTGTCTGATAACTTTGGTCCATCTCTTGCGAGGTGGCACCAAAAAGTGCTTCAAACGGATTTTTAAACCCTGCTTTTCTTGACTGAGGTTCAGGAATTAATATCTCCAAAATTCTGTCCTCAACAAGAGCTTTTGCTCTTTCTTTCATTCTTTCCATATATTCGCTCTTAACTAAGGAGATTGCATTTTCAACAAGGTCTCGTACCATTGAATCTACATCTCTTCCAACATATCCAACTTCAGTAAACTTTGTTGCCTCAACTTTTACAAACGGAGCATTCACAAGTTTTGCAAGTCTTCTTGCAATCTCGGTTTTACCAACTCCTGTTGGCCCCACCATCAAGATGTTCTTTGGCGTTATCTCATCCTGAAGCTCCTTTGGGAGCTTTGCGCGCCTGTACCTATTTCGAAGGGCAATGGCAACACACTTTTTTGCCCTTTCCTGCCCAACTATATACTTGTCAAGCTCTTTTACAATCTCTTGAGGAGTTAATTCCATCATATCTTATCACCTACAATTCCAAAACTGTAATGTTGTTGTTTGTGTACACACAAATAGACGCCGCAATCTCCAAAGCTTTTTTGGCAATCTCAGCGGCAGAAAGGTCTGTGTTTTGAAAAAGCGCTCTTGCAGCTGCCAGAGCATACGGTCCGCCAGACCCAATCGCAGCAATGTTGTCATCCGGCTCGACAACCTCGCCACTTCCTGATACCACAAAAAGGTGATCTTTGTCTGCCACAACCATGAGCGCTTCTAAGCGTCTTAGGACTTTGTCCTGTCTCCACTCCTTTGCAAGCACAACAACGCTCTTTTGTAAATTACCACTATTTTGTTCAAGCTTTTCTTCAAACTTTTCACATAGAGTTATTGCGTCTGCAACAGAACCTGCAAAACCAACCAAAACCCTGCCATTGTAAAGTTTTCTAACCTTTTTGGCTGTCGATTTCATTATCATATTCTGGGAAAATGTGACCTGACCATCACCAGCTATGGCAACACTTTCGCCTTTTTTCACAGCCACTATTGTTGTTGCATGAAACATAGCAAACCTCCATAAACTTTAAATTATTCAAAAATTTTGTTGGCTACTTCTTTGCAAATGTCCAATGATTTTTGTGCAATCAAAAGTTTTCTCTTTTCCTTGTCTTTAATCTTTGCAATTTCATCATCAATTGATATTATACCATAGTTAGCGTTCATGGGCTGAAAATCTTTTTTGGGTGTTGTAATATACTCTATCAGAGCTCCAATGCAAGTGCTCGGAGGCAAACTCACAGGCTCCTTCCCCAAAACCTGCATTGCTGCATTAATCCCCGCAATGATACCTGTTGCCGCAGACTCCAAATACCCTTCAACACCTGTAATTTGCCCAGCGAAGAATATGTTTGGATATTTTTTAAGAAAAAGGTACTTGGTCAGCACTTCGGGTGAGTTAATATAAGAATTTTTGTGCATCACACCATATCTTACAAACTCAGCATTCTCAAGACCGGGAATGAGCCTGAAAACCCTTTTTTGTTCACCCCATTTGAGTCTTGTCTGAAACCCTACCATATTATAAAGCTTTCCATCCTGGGTGTCTTTTCTGAGCTGTACAACAGCGTACGGCATTTTGCCAGTCCTTGGGTCAATAATTCCCACCGGCTTTAGCGGACCAAATCTCATTGTATCAATACCGCGTCTTGCCATCTCTTCAATCGGCATACAGCCTTCAAACAGCAGGTCTTTCTCAAAGTCTTTTACTTCAATAACTTCAGCATTTACAAGCTCCCAGTAAAATCTTTCATATTCTTCTTTGGTCATTGGACAGTTTATATAGTCATTTGAACCTTTGTTGTAGCGCGAGGCAAAAAATGCTTTTGAAAAGTCTATAGAGTCTCTGAGCACAATTGGTGCTGCTGCGTCAAAAAAATAAAGGTTTTTGTTTTCACAAAGCTTGGAAATATCAGAAAGAAGACTTTCTGTTGTAAGCGGACCTGTGCTGACCACTACAACCTTGTCTCTTGGAACTTCTGTCACCTCTTCATGAATGACTTCAATAAGTTCATTTTGCTTTATCTTCTGGGTTATATACTCTGAAAACTTATACCTGTCAACTGCCAAAGCCTGTCCTGCCTCAACTGATGTTGCCTGGGCAGCTTCCATCACAAGCGAACCGAACACCTTCATCTCCTCTTTTAAAAGCCCAGATGCATTTGTCAAAAGCTTAGACTTTAAAGAATTGCTGCACACAAGCTCTGCAAAGGTATCTATTTTGTGTGCAGGCGAAAACTTTTTGGGTTTCATCTCAAAAAGCTTTACCTTTATTCCAAACTTTGTGATTGCATTTGCTGCCTCAACACCTGCAAGCCCTGCTCCAATCACTACAATTTCCATTATGCCTACTCACCTTTTTCTCCCATTTTTTCTTCATACAGGCAGTTTTCATTTGAACATACAAGCTTTTTATTCCCTTTCCTGCCCTTTTCAAACATGAGACTGCCGCACTTTGGACAGTTTTTGGCTGGCTTTTCCCACAAAATGAGGTCACAGTCAGGATATCCTTCGCACGTGTAATATCTTTTGCCTTTTTTGGACTTCTTTTCTATTACCTTTTTGCCACACTTTGGACACAACACATCAAGGTAATCGTAATAGGGTTTTGTGTTTTTGCATTCAGGATATCCTGGACATGCCAAGAATTTTCCATATCTGCCTTTTTTTATCACCATTTTTCTTCCACAGTTTTCGCATACAATGTCTGTCTCCTCATCCTCAACCTTAACCTTTAGCAAAGTAGCTCGTGCTATCTCAAGTTCCTTTTCAAGCGGCTGGTAGTATTTTCTTACAACTTCAGTCCACTCAATCTTTCCTTCCTCAATCTTGTCAAGGTTGCTCTCCAGCTCTGCAGTAAATTCAATGTCTATTATGTCTTTGAAATATTCTTTAAGTATATTTGTTACAAGTTTGCCAAGCTCTGTTGGTTTTAAAAACCTATCTTCTTTGACAACATATCCTCTCTCCAGAATTGTCTGGATTGTTGGAGCGTACGTGCTCGGTCTTCCTATGCCCTTTTCTTCTAAAGCCTTTATTAAGGTTGCTTCAGTATAGCGAGAAGGCGGTTGAGTAAAATGCTGTTTGCTCTCAAGTTTTATGGGCTTTAAAACCTCTCCTTCACTAATTTCTGGAAGCTGATTTTCCTCTTCTTCATCCTCTGTGTCTTTACCCTCGACGTACACTTCCATGAACCCTGCAAACTTGAGCTTTGACCCTGTGAGCCTGAAAACATAGCCTTCCACTTCAAGCTCGGCTGAAAGAACATCATATATACTGCTTTCCATCTGCGACGCTAAAAACCTGTCATAAATGAGTTTGTACAGCTTGTACTGCTCAGGTGTCAAAGAATCTTTTATACTCTCAGGGTTCATCTCTAAGTAGGTGGGTCTTATAGCCTCGTGAGCATCCTGCGCATCTTTTTTTGTTTTGTAAACCCTCGGCTTTTCGGGAAGATATTCTCTACCGAACTTCTGTGCTATGAGTTTTCGTGCTGCCTGCTGTGCCTCCTCAGAAATTCTTGTAGAATCTGTTCTCATATATGTTATAAGACCGACGCTTCCCTCTCCTTTTATCTCAACACCTTCATATAGCATCTGAGCAACTGCCATTGTCTTTGCAGGAGTAAACCTTAACTTTCTTGACGCTTCCTGTTGAAGGGTGCTCGTGATAAATGGTGGTGGCGGATTTTTCTTCTTTTCTGAAACCTTTAGCTTTACAACCTTGAACTCCTTATTTTTTATCTTTTCTTCAATCTCTTGGATCTGACCCTGGTTTTTAAGCTCAATCTTCCCCTTCTTATCCCCATAAAACTTTGCTTTAAATTCTTGGGCATCTTTTTTAAATACCGCTTCTAACGTCCAGTACTCTTCAGGCTTAAAATTTTCTATCTCCTCTTCCCTTTCAACCACAAGCTTTGTCGCAACAGACTGCACTCTTCCTGCTGAAAGTCCACCTTTGACTTTTTCCCACAAAAACGGACTGAGCTTATATCCAACAAGCCTGTCTAAAACTCTTCGTGCCTGCTGGGCATTGACAAGGTTCTGGTCAATTGGCCTTGCATTTTTCAAAGATTCCTGAACAGCTTTTTTGGTTATCTCATTGAATGTAATCCTCACATTGTCATTTACATCAAGTCCCAAAATAGTAGCCAAATGCCATGAAATTGCCTCACCTTCCCTGTCGGGGTCTGTCGCAAGGTAGACCTTTTCTGCAGCCTCAGCAGATTTTTTGAGCCTGTTTATTACATCCGCCTTACCTCTGATGTTGATATACTTAGGCACAAAACCATTCTCTATGTCAACCCCCAAATCGCTCTTTGGAAGGTCTCTGACATGTCCCATTGAAGCCTCTACCTTGAATTCCTTGCCAAGATACTTTGCAATTGTTTTAGCTTTTGCAGGTGACTCAACAATGACAAGCTTTTTCAATGAGATTTTACCTCCTGTAAGTAGATTTTTTTCAAAGTTTAGAAATTATGTTTCCTCGGTCTCTTACAACCTTTGACTTTATCTCAAGTGAAGTAATTAAACTTGCAATCTTACCAGGATCCCATCCTGTTAGCGCAATCAAATTTTCTACGTGCATCTTACCATTTTCATCTAAAAGCTTTATCAACCTTTTCTCATCATCTGTCAGTTCTTCTTCATCTTCTTTGTTGGCAAAGCTCAGCTGGGCAGGTTTTAAAGAATAAATCTCCTTTATGTCCTCAAGAAAATCCTCATACGAACATATAATCCTTGCACCTTCTTTTATGAGCCTGTTTGTGCCGCTACTCTTTTGCGAAAAGATGTTACCAGGCACCGCAAATACCTCTTTTCCCTGCTCCAAAGCAAAGTCAACTGTTGAAAAAGTACCGCTCTTGGTTGAAGCTTCAATCACAACCAAACACGGTGAAAACATTGCAACAATCCTGTTTCTCTGTGGAAAATTCATTTTCTCAGGCAAAGTGCCTGGCAAAAACTCAGACACAACGCACCCACTTTCTATAATCTGACGGTAGAGTTTTAAGTTCTCTTTTGGATACACAATATCAACTCCACAGCCCAAAACAGCTATTGTCTTCCCGGTTTCAAGTGCACCTGCATGACAAAAACTGTCAATCCCCCTTGCCATTCCGCTAACAACCACAATTCCCAAGGAAGCCAGCAGACTTGCCAACTCTTTTGCAACTCTTTTGCCATAGTAAGTAGGTTCTCGTGTACCAACCATTGATATTTTACGCGGAAATTTAAGAAGTTTTGCATCTCCTTTTACAAACAGCATAACTGGTGCATGGTCAAAAACTTTGAACTCATCAGGATACAACCTATCGTCTTCAAGTATTATATTTATACTATTTCTCTCACAAAATTCAAGAATTTTTTCAGCCTTTGCAGTATCAGAGTTTTTTATCTCATCTTTAAGGTGACCAAAAATACCTTCTGCTTCCAGTTCTTTTCTATTAAGATAAGCATCTTTTAGACTTTTGTACCTATTCTTTATCTGCCTAAACTTCTTAGGTCCTATCCCTTTTATGCTGTAAAGCCACAAAGAATAAATTAGGTCTTCCCTGTTCATTTTCTCCCTCATCTCAAACCAAATTTGTAATATTAATCCTTCCCCTTAATAACCCCAAGCGGCTCCATTTTAGCAACAGGAGTAGCAAGCCGTGATGTAATAACCGAATTTATTACAACTTCGATATCTTTATAACTCTGTGGACTTTCGTCCAAAAAGTCTTTGAGGTTTTTGGTGTTTATAAGAATCTCTCCATCCTGACCCTGTTTTAATGCTTTTGAAAATTCTTCGATGGAAATTGTCTTTTTTGCCTTTGTGCGCGATAAAACCCTACCTGCACCATGGTTTACCGTGTGATAGCTTATTATATTGTCCTGTATCCCCCTCATCAGATATGAACTTGAACCCATGCTGCCCGGCAAGATTACAGGATGTCCTGTATCAGCAAATTTAGGATTTGGAATCAAATAGTGGTTTGGTGGTAGTGCTCTTGTTGCCCCTTTTCTTATAACAAGCTTTTCTCTGTTTGCAAATCTCTCCATGTACGCAATGTTATGAGCAACGTCATACAAAACCCAAGCGTCAATTGAGTGTTTTTCTAAGACTGATATTATGAAATTGCTCATATAATGTCTGTTTATCTTTGCATATATAGCTGCTGACTGCATAGCTTTAATATAATCTTTTGCAACCTTGTTGTCAATTGGCAAAAAGGTAAGCTGCGGATCGGGTGTTGTGATACCCTTGGATTTCATGACGTCCTTGAATTTCTTCTGATAATAATCGCCAATGACCGCTCCAAACCTTCGCGAACCAGAATGTATCATCACAACAAACTGCCCATCGAAAAGGCCCCATTTCTGCGCTACTTCTTTGTCCAGCACATGAAGTTTTTGAAACTCTATAAAGTGATTTCCTCCACCAAGGGTTGCAAACTGTTCTTTACCAATCTCATAAGCCTCATCCGGTATTGTATCAAGGTCAAAATCATAAATAGGAACCATCCTGTCCGAAATGTCTTTATCAATCTCTGTATTTTGAAGATACTCCTCATACTTTGCCTTGGAAAGTGCTATTTTTTTGTTTTTCTTTCCAACACCAGTCGGAATCAAATCTTCTACTTCATCCATTATCTTCTTCAAAAGAGCTTTATCTATATCATCTGCAAACTTGTCTGTCAGTATTAATCTCATACCACAGCCTATGTCAACACCAACAATCGTTGGTGAAATCCATGCCTTTGACATGTCCCAAACAATTATTGTGCCAATTGAGGTCCCTTTGCCTATATGTGCATCTGGTGTGTAGCCTAAAAACTCTACATTTGGAATCTGGGATGCGTTTTTGGCCTGCTGGAGCACCCCTTCGTCAAGGTCTTTTAAAATCTCTTCTGTCATGAAGAATATCGCATAGTCATTTGTATAAACACCATCTCTTATCTTTTTCATAAAAAACCTTCACCACCGGTTTTGTTTTTTAATCTTCATAAATAGCTCATAATGCATTAAAATATTATTAAATACCATATTAGTGAAACCAATTTTTGGAAAACGAAAGAAAGAAGGAAGCATCCTTTTTTGTATATTATCACAAAGAAGTTCTTCAATAAAGATATTACCCATTTTTATGACAAAAACCCAGGTGCCACAAATGCATTCAGAATATCAAGCAATAAAAAAAAAGCAAGCTATCCCTTTTTCGGGAAATAGCTTGCTTTAAGTTACAACTCTTTCACCAGTTTTAACCCTTGACCTCTTGAATCACAGACAAGTCAACCTTGTTCTGAGGAACACCCTGTTTTCTCTGCTCCCAGAGCTTATCTGCAACCCTGCCCCAAGCCTCTGAATATTCGATAAGTTTGTTTGCAAGTTCTTCAGCTGTCTCTGTCTCACCGCCAATCTGAGTTGGACGCGCACCAGATTCTTCAACAATCTTTTTGAGCTTGAGTGGATTGTCTATCATAGGACATGGTCGCAGATGGTTCTCATTAAATGGAATATTCCTCCTGTATGCCATAAACAGTGGAGATTTTAAAGCATCCAAAAGCGAACATTCTTTTATATTGACATTTGAAAAATGTATAAATGCGCAAGGTTCAACATCACCGTTTGCGTTGATATGAAGATATCTTCTTCCGCCTGCAATGCACCCACCAGCAGGTTCTCCATCGTTCCAGAAATCAAGCACAAATATCGGTTTTGACCATCTTATCTCTTCTATTCTCTTGTACATGTAAGCTCTTTGCTCTGGTGTTGCCATGTAAGAGATGTCTGCATCTTTTCCAACAGGAACATAAGTAAAGTACCATCCAAACTTTGCTCCTTTTTCTATCAAGAAGTCTACATATTCATCAGAAGATACCTCTTCAACGTTGTATCTGTGATATGTGGTTGAAAATCCAAACACGACACCTGCTTCTTTGAGCTTTTCCATTGCAGTTACAACCTTCTTGAAAACACCTTGGCCACGTCTTTCATCTGTTGACTTTTCAAATCCATCTATGCTAATTGCAAATGCCAAGTTGCCCACTTTTGCAACCTTGTCGATGAAATCATCGTCAATCAAAGTAGCATTTGTAAATGACAGGAATACTGTATCCTCATATTTTTCACAGAGTTTTAAAATATCGTCTTTCCTTAAAAGTGGCTCTCCACCTGAGAAGATTATAAAGTAAATTCCAAGCTCCTGAGCTTCTTTTACAACCCTGTCAAGTACTTCATAGTCAAGTTTTGCAGCCTTGTGGTATTCTCCTGCCCAACATCCTTTGCAGTGCAGGTTACAAGCAGCTGTCGGGTCAATCAAAATTGCATATGGAATATTTATGTCATATTTCTTGATAAGTTCAAGTTGTTTTGGAACACCAATAAAACCAGCATTCAGGAAGAAATTAATGAGAATTCTTTCTCTCACTCTTGGATTTGTCTCCTTAATAATCCTCATTGCATAGTGATGCCATGAACTGTTAGGGTCGAGCAGATACTTTTTGGCATTTTGGATATACCATTTGTCTCTATCACGTCTTACTATCTTTTCTGTCAGGTCTAAAATCTTACCTATGTTCTCCTCCGGATTGTTTGCAAGATATCTTATTACCTGCTTTAGAACTGTTTCACCTATTATCTTCTTTGGAAGTTCCATAACTTTTTCACCCCTTCTTTCTTGCTTGACTTTAATTATAACTCTTTATTTTTCAATATGTCAATAGTTATATATGCATATGTGTATAAAAGTATGTTTATTTTTTTTCAAAAACGTGATATAATGATACTTGTCATAACTACTTCTTGAGCGAAGGGGAGCAAAAAATGACAAGGCTAAATGAAATACTATATGCACTTTCTGACATAACAAGGCTCAGAATTTTAAATATATTAGCACACCGCGAACAAAATGTAAGTAGTCTTGTTCAGTTGATTCAGGAAAGCCAGCCAAAAGTGTCTCGCCACCTTGCTTATCTTAAAAATGTTGGGCTTATAGAAGCCAGAAACCATGCGCAAAAAAGAATTTATTCAATAAAAGAGGATGTGTTTGAAAAATATCCATTTTTGATGGCTCTTATTCAAGACCTTGCGAAGGTAGATATATTTGCGAATGATTTGAGACTTTTGTCCTCTCTTAGTTAAAGCTTGTGTTTTAATTAAAAACAAAGAGACCTCCTTGCCTAAACAAATAAGCCAAGGTGGTCTTTTTTATTTTTTGCAGGTCTTGACTTTTTTATTAACAGGAATTATAATGGGGGATACATGTTGTTGCAAATTATTTGCAAGTAGGTGGAAAGGATGAAGTGTCAAGATATAAAGTTAATTCTAAACTCACACAATATAAAAGCTACCCGGCAAAGGGTTGAAATATATAAGGTTTTGCAAAAGACACAGCAGTGTTTATCTGCTGATGAGATACTGCAAGCTCTTGAAGCACAAAACCTGAAAATTGACCTTGCAACGGTTTACAGAAACCTTGAACTTTTTGTTCAAAATGGTATAGCAATAAAATCTACTATCAATAGAAAGCATTTTTTCGAGATAAAGAAAAGTAGCCATTATCACTATTTTGTATGCATAAAGTGCAATGAAAAAGCCGAAATTGTAGACTGTAAGATAAATCTAATTGAAGAGGAACTAAACAAAATGAACTTTAAAATTCTGGATCACAATTTGGAAGTGTATGGAATATGCGATAAATGTTGTGGGAGGGAGGAACAATGAAGAGGATAAAGTTACTATTTATAGTTCTACTTGTTAGTATTATAGTTTTCTTGAGTGGATGCAAAAATGAAGCTGTAACTACCACCAAAGGCACAGTCTACACTACTATCTATCCTTTGTATTCTATTACAAAACTTATAGCAGGACAAAAACTGACAGTTGAAAAGCTTGTAAAGGACGGTGCGGAGATTCACTCATTTGAACCATCTTCACGTGACATTGCCAAGCTTACATCAGCAAAAGCGGTGATATATCTCGGGCTTGTTGATGAATGGGTTAAAAAACCTCTTGAGGGAACAAGCGTCAAAATTTTTAGAGCATCTGAAGGTATAGAGTTTATAGATAGTGACCCTCATATATGGACATCACCAAGGCTTTTAAAGAAAATGGCAAGAAACATTGAGTATGCCCTGACAAGCTTAGATCCAAAAAACAAAAGTTATTACCAAGAAAATGTTTCAAAGCTAATTGCAAGTCTTGATAGACTTGATAAGGAATTTTCTTCTGTTGTGAAAAACTCAAAAAGAAAAGAATTTCTAATTGCCCATCCCTCTTTTGGATACTTAGCAAGAGACTACAGCCTCAAGCAGTATTCAATTACAGGTGTGAATGAAGAAGAAGAGCCCTCCGCTCAAAAAATGAAAGAGATTGTTCAGCTTATAAAGGAAAAGAACATAAAGTACATTCTTGTTGACCCAAATGAAAATTTGCCTGCTGTAAAGACCATCGCAAGAGACACTGGTATCAAAATTGTAAACATCTACGGAATGGGAATTGTAAATTCTTCTCAAGCAAAAAATGAGACAATACTCAGCCTTATGGAAAAGAACTTAAAAGCATTTGAGATGGTCCTAAAATAAATGTTGCGGGAGAGAAAACCAGAATGATTGAACTTATAGATGTAAACTTTTATATTGACCAGAAAAGAATTCTAAAAGACATAAACCTCAAAGTTCAAAAAGGTGAGTTTGCTGCCATAGTCGGACCAAACGGTTCTGGTAAGACCACACTCTTGAATATAATCTCAGGGATTTACACCCCTACAAGTGGAAAAAGACTAATATTTGGCAAACAGCATCTTACCCCGCAGGATAGGCAGAAAATATCTTTTGTTCCTCAAAAGGTCACAAATTTTAACCAGAGCTTCCCTTTGAGCGTTTTTGAAACTGTACTTTTAGGACTGGTGCCAAAAAAGGGATTGTTTCAGAGATTTTCAAAACAGGACTTAGAAAAAGCCGAAAGCATTTTAGAAAAGCTTCAAATAAAGCAGCTCAAAAACAGTCTCATAGGCCAGCTTTCTGGCGGACAGCAGCAAAGAGTGTTTTTAGCACGCGCGCTCATATCCGACCCACAAATACTTCTTTTAGATGAGCCAACTGTTGGAATAGACAGTCTCTCTGAGCAGCTTCTTTTTGAAATTCTTGGAGAGAAAAAGAAAGAAGGAACCACAATATTGATGGTAACACACGATGTGTATGCTGTAACTCAGCATGCTGATACCATAATCTGTATGGGGGATGGTATGATTTACACTGCTTGCAGCGCAAAAGACTTTTCCCCTTCAAAGTTTGAAAGTGTGTACAAATACAAGATCAAGAAAATTGAGCACAGACACTCTTATACTAAAAAAGAACAAAATAACAGGATGTGATATTATGCTTCAATATGAATTTATGCAAAGGGCTCTTTTAGCAGGTGTGCTGGTTAGCATTATGACCTCGCTTGCAGGAAACTTTCTTGTACTCAAGAGGTTTTCACAGATGGGAGACTCTCTTTCACACACAGCAATTGTTGGCGTTGCAGCGGCACTGCTATTTAATTTCAGTCCAACCATCGGCGCAATTATCTCAACAGTTGGATTTGCTATAGTTCTTGAGTATTTCAAATCAAGATTTAAAAGGTTTGAAGAAGTATCTCTTGCCCTTGTGTCAATCACTGCTCTGGGCCTTGCATCAGTTTTGTTTGGAATTTTAAAAAGCAGTAGCAACTTAATGAGCTTCCTTTTCGGAAGCATAGTCACAATTGGAAATGAAGATGTGTGGATCATCCTTGCAGTATGCCTTGTAACAGTTACTTTTATAGCCATGTTCAGAAAAAAACTTATTTTTGCTACATTTGATGAAGTTAGCGCAAAGGTCTCGGGAATAAATACAAAACTACTTGATTTTTCTTTAAACATAATTTCAGCAACAATAATAGCAGTCTCTCTAAAAATTGTAGGTGGGCTTCTTATTTCAAGCTTGCTTGTCTTTCCTACAGCAATAGCAATGAGATTTGCAAAAAATTTTAAATATCTTCAAATAGGGTCACTTCTGATATCTTTATTTGCAATATTAGCAGGACTTTCTGCCTCATATTATATTGATATACCTCCAGGTGGAGCAACAGTTTTGACGTTTGTAATTATCTTTTTCATAATTGAACTTATCAATATCACAAGAAAAAGAACTGTCGCTAAAACTTTTAAATAAGCCTTCTTTCCAACAGCCTGTAAGAGATTGCCTCTCGCAGGTGTTCTGCTTTTATCTCGCTACTGCCTTCCAAATCAGCAATTGTTCTTGCAACCTTCAAAATTTTGGTATATCCTCTAAGCGACAGTCCCAAGGTATTAAATGCCTTTTCAAGAAGCTGCTTTTCTTTCTTTGAAAGTCTGCAAAATTTGTTTACAAGAGATCCTTTCATTTGAGAATTATAAAATATGCCAAGCCCTTTGAACCTTTCAAGCTGAATTTGTCTTGCTCTTTCTACCTCTCTTCTCATAGCTGCTGAATCTTTGCAAATTGAGGAATCAAAGTTTTCAAGCTTTACAGACTTTACCTCAACCTGAACATCAATTCTGTCCAAAATTGGACCAGAAATCCTTCCAAGATACTGCTTTATTTGAGCAGGGGTGCACGTACATTCCCTTTCATCAGACAAAAAATAACCACATTTACAAGGATTCATGCTACATACAAGCATAAACCTTGCAGGATATTCAACAGATGCGTTGACCCTTGAAATTGTCACATATCCATCTTCAAGGGGCTGGCGAAGAACCTCTATTGTCTTTTTATCAAATTCGGGAAACTCATCCAAAAACAAAATTCCATTGTGTGCAAGTGAAACTTCTCCTGGTTTTGGAACCTTACCCCCACCAATTATAGCAATTGAAGAAGATGTGTGGTGAGGACTTCTAAAAGGTCTTGTAGTGACAAGCGCCTGACCGTCTTTTAAAAGCCCTGCACAGCTGTAAATTTTTGTTACTTCCAAGCTCTCTTCAAAGGTCATTTGGGGCAAAATTGTTGGTATGCGCTGAGCGATCATGGTTTTGCCGCTTCCTGGTGGACCTATCAAAAGAAGGTTGTGCATTCCCGCCACTGCTATCTCAACTGCTCTTTTGACATATTCTTGACCTTTGACCTCTGAAAAATCAACGTCATATGTAAAAGTATCAAGAAGATTCATTTCATCTATTTCAACCTTATGAGGAATAGCACTCTGAGGATCATCCAAAATCTCAACAGCTTCTTTTAAAGTTTTCACAGGAAAAACATCAATTCCTCTCACAACGCTACATTCTGCCCTGTTCTCATAGGGAACAATAATCTTTTTGATACCATTTTCCAAAGCTGCGATTGTCATAAGCAAAGCTCCATTTACTTTCTTGACACTTCCATCAAGAGAAAGCTCTCCAATTATTGCAATCTCATGCGGGTTGATTTTAGGATTTATCTGCTCAGACGACTTTAGCACAGAAATAGCTACAGGCAGGTCAAAAGATGAGCCTTCCTTCCTGGTGCTTGCAGGTGCAAGATTTACAATTATTTTTCTGGTTGGAAAATCAAAGCCGCTGTTCTTTATTGCCACCCTGATTCTTTCTTTTGCTTCTTTAATAGTCACATCAGGAAGGCCAACTATATCAAAACTCGGAAGGCCATTTGACATGTCTGTTTCAACTGTAACAATATAGCCTTTTATGCCAAGGTAAGAAGATGTCAAAACTTTTGCAAGCATTTTTTATATAGCTTTTCCTTTCCTTTTTTTATTAAAACTTTATCATAGCAAACTTCATTTTTCAATATAAACAAAAAAGCCCTTTTTTCAAGGGCTTATGTTCTTGAAGATGGTGAGCCATCCGCGACTCGAACGCGGGACACCCAGCTTAAAAGGCTGGTGCTCTGCCTACTGAGCTAATGGCCCATATATAAGATGCATTGTTATTATAGCTGATGTTTGCTGACTCTACAATACCAAACATTTGTTTGTAATAATTAGATAGACACTACAATTTTCCAACATATGAAAGTATCAATTGAAATAATATTGGTATCTAAATCCATCTTTTACCTTAATAACATTAATCATGACAATTAATTGTAAAAATATCAATTATTTTGGATATACTTTTTTATGCAACAAATATATTCCTCAAAATCTTTTGTATTTTCTTTCAAAAACTTATAAACCAAGTTATCATCAATTTCCCAATAAAGATGTACCAGTTTATTTCTGAATCTTGCCATCTGAAAAAGCCTTCTGCTAAATTCATCATTAATAATGCCTAATTGAGCTAATGTTAAAAATATATCTGCATACGTTTCAGGTGTTCTTATATTTTTGCTTTTTGTTTGTTCTATTGAAATTATTCTATTACCAATGTTAATACATGTTTCAATTGCAACTTGCAAATACCTCTGCGCTGCACCTTTTAAGATTTCATTTGTTATATATTCTTCAAAATCAACTTTTGATATGTCTTTTAACAACTCTGTACATTTTTTCAAGAGGTTTAAATGAAATAATATTTTTTCGTCCATATCTTAAAAACAAACTCCTTTCGATAAATCTTTACAAAGATTTTAAAAATTCCCTATAAAATTCTTCCCTGTAAGGCTTTATATCAAGATACTTTGAAATGACCTCTGTTTGAAAGTCAACTATTTTTTCTATATTACTACAGTAAACTATCTTCCCAGTTTTTAATACTCCATATCTAACAGACAAAGGTGCATTATTGAGAATAACAAGATCAATTTCATCAGTTTTAAATATTTTCATAAGCCCATCAAGAATTTCATTCTCAAGTTCTTCCACTGTTCCTTTAGAAAGTTCCATATCAAATAAAATTGCTATGTCTATATCAGAAAGCGGAGTATACGTGCCCATTGCAAATGAACCAAAAAGATAAGCAACAACAACCTTGTTACCAAACCTGCTGAAAAATGCACCTAAATCTTTAATAACCTCTTTAGCATGATTAATATCAATTTTATTTCTTCTTATCATTCTCAAAGCACCTTCTATTATCTTTTTATTCTAATTAACTTTTTTCACCTTCGTCTTATCCCCAAGTTTAGTTTAGAAAAATTGTAATACAAAAACTTACCAACTAATCTTCGAAAGAAAATATACTTTTGCAGATATAATGTGCAACCAACAAAGATAACAAAAATTTTATTTGCAGGACTATTAGAATACTGAAATACAAACACAACTATAAACATAAAAGAAAAAATTATCAACTCTCTTATATAGTGATTCAAAGCATTTCTAGAATTATTTTATCAAAAATTCCTGAGTTGCGCAATAAAAGAGGATGCCCTTTGTTTAAGAACATCCTCTTTTTGCTATATTTACTCCTGTTAATACCAAATCAATTGTTAACTTTTAAAGTTGATTACACAACTGCTTAAACTTATTTTTCTTAGCTAATAATATACTAAGAACAAGAACCCCTGTTCCAATGAGTAAAAATATAGCTATTAAAACATTTTTTCTTCTTTCTTCCTCATTTTTAATAACCTCGTACAAAGGCGGATATGGAGGTCCTCCATATTCAATTTTTTCAGGCGCTTCCTTCAATAGTTTGCCATAATTTTCAACCTCATCTAATATCTCTTTTGGTCTTTTATTTAATGCGTCTTTTATCACATTAAAATCACGTATCTTATCCTCAAATCCTTTTACCCCTGCCGCCCACCAATTACCGTCATCTGATACCACATATAAAGACTCTCCTCGCCAAAAACCTGGATAAAAAATTTTTACCCTGGGGTTTAAACCTTTATCAGTTAGAAATTTTTTCATATTTTCAACCGCTTCGCCCAATTCAGGAGATACAGGACTAAACTCAAAAATTTTATAATCCCCTGTATCTTCATAAAATTTAATCAACATATAACCAACAGGTTTGCTATCATAAAAAATTATTCGTGCCCAACCTTTTTCAACAAACTCAGTATTCAGCGTATCGTTCCAGGAGTTAAATTTCAAATTTTTTACTTTTTCTTTTAATTCGTTGCTAATATAAATATAATCTGCCTTATTTTTTCTATTTTTATTTATAACAGGAAAGTTAAATGGTTCAATATATAGATACTCCTCACTTACCTTAAATTTTTCAATATCACAAGGACCTTGAAAACCAATTACAGAAGCAATATCTTTTTTATAGCTTTCATCTTTTTCCATCGGACCTGTTAAAAAGGCTCTGAGCATTCCTTCAGCCGCAAACTGTCTTCTGAGTTTATTTACTTCATCATTATGATCAATAACAAAACTCGCACTAACAGCTGTCGGTATAAGCCATATTGTGAATATCAAAGGTGTTATAATTCCAATAATTAATTTCCAATATCTCATGAATCATTCCTTCTCATTTTATTACAATATTTCGCCAGGTGCAAGTATTCTCAATACCTCTTGGACATTTTTGTTTATATTCTGATTCTTACCAAGAAGGAGGTCATTGTACCTTACCACAAAAATATTTAAAGTCTTGACAAAGACCATAATTTTAAAATACAAATGGTTCACTGTATAGATACTTCTTTTCTGTGTTTAGAAAATAAATTCACACCTGCAACAAAAATTGCTGTTATAGATAGCAACAATGTCGCAACTAAAACATTTTTTATCTTTTCCTTTTTTTCACTTGCAGTTTCATACAAAGGTTTATATGGACTTCCGCCAATTTTTATATTGTCTGGATCTTTTTGCATCTCATCAAGAAAATTCAATATCTCTTTTGGTCTGTTATTTAAACCGTCTATTATTTCATCAAAACTCCATATTTTCTTTCTATACATTTGCGGATTTGAAGAATCTGTAGCATCAGCACACCACCAGTTGCCATCTTCAGAAACAACATATAATGACCTTTCAAGAGCGTCAACAATTTTAACATTCGGATGTTGTCCTTTGCTTCTTAAAAATTCCTTCATAAATATAATTGCTTCTCCTAACCCACTGTATCCCATTGTTGATTCTGAAATAATATAATCATTATAATTTTTATCCCAATCAATTAACATGTATCCAACAGGTTTTCCGTCGTAAAAAATTATTCTTGCCCACCTCTTTTCAACAAATTCTGTATTGAGTGCATCTTTAAATGTTCTGAATTTTAAATTTTTTATTTCATTTTTGAAACCTTCTTTTACATATAAAATTCTGGTGTGCCCGTTAGATGCTAATTTCGACTCTAAAGGAAATACAAACAATCTGTAAACTTCATACTCCTCACTCAATTTAAACTTTTTGAGATCATAAGAACCTTTATTGCCAGTAAGATTATCCAATTGCACTTTAAAAGAACTATCTCTATTTAAAAGTTCAAACAGAGCATTCAAATGAGATTCAGCCAGAAACTGTCTTTTAAGTTTCATAATTTCATCGTCATGGTTTATAGTAGAATCTGAATTAGCAAATACTAATATTGGCATGCCAAGTAAACACGCTATTATTAACACTAATATCATTAAAAAGAGGTTACATCTTCTCATAGTCTCTTCTCTCCTTTCCATCTTTTTATCAAGGCTTATAAACTTTTATGGCATCTATTAATTCCCAATCAAAATCATTATCTCTCAATTCTGAATCAGGTATAGTTCTTATATAACCAACTGCTGAATCCATTACCAATACAAAATTTTTTAAACTACCATTATCAAAATATTGCCATACACCGCTCAATACTGCAAAATGCCCAGGAACATTTATTCCTATCGGGCTTCTTAAATTGATTATCTGCTCACATATTTGACCGTTGGTTATTGTATTACCGTATACAGAGTACATGCGCGAAGAACCAACACCATAATAGCTGAGCACTCTTTGTATATCAGAAAGCGCTCTTTGTATATCAGAAAGCGTTGCGCCTTGATTTACGTAACTTCCATAGATATATTTCACTATATCCCACTGTGTTGCCTCTCTCCCAAAACCTAAATAGTTTTTGCAATAGTAAAGTATTGACTCACACCCTGCTGCCCAGCACCAATTTGAATATGCCTGCCTTACCTTTTTAACTGGAAGTTCAACATACGTAACTGTATTTTCTGCAAATGCATCACTAAGGTTCAGTAAGAGTAATGTAAAAAACACAATAGCACTAATCACAATTCTTTTGTGCCTTCCCTTTTTTAGTTTTTTGACCATATCTTCTCATCCCCTTGACATTATACTGTTTGTCTCTCTCAATATACCTCGTTTTTTAATTTTATTTTCAGTTTAGAACTTCCAGTTATAGTTTATAATTATGGTTTTTAATTTCAATAAACTATATTGTTTTCTTTTTGCAATATTTTGTACCCAAATTTGTATTATTTTGTCTTGTCAAAGGAAAATTTTTACCTTCGATTGTTTACTGTTGTTAAATAAAATATATATTTTATTTCTTGCATTCTAATTACACACTGATAAAACAAATATAAATCCAAATGGGAAAAATTATCTGAAATGATTCTGATGAACTGATCCAAAGAAAATTTTCAGAACAATCTGACTTTTATGATTTAAACTCTGCGATTGGTGGTGTTGATTTCTTCAAGAGAATGTATCTATTATTCTTCTTAAAATCCTGCATCCTATTTTGCCTTTAAAATTGGCTGCAGGACTTGTTACTTTTTAATTTTTATTGCCAACTTTTGCTAATCATCTAATCCTTGATATTGCTACAAAAATAAAAATGGCTGGGGTGGGTGGATTCGAACCACCGGAATGCAGGAGTCAAAGTCCTGTGCCTTACCGCTTGGCGACACCCCAACATAATTTAAAATGGGGTGGATAATGGGACTCGAACCCATGACCTCCAGGGCCACAACCTGGCGCTCTAACCAACTGAGCTATATCCACCACTTCTTCAACAAGCATATCATATTATAAAGGCTAAGCCTTTGTTAGTCAATAGCGATTATGTGTTTGTAATCGTTAAACTTTTTATAAGCATCGTAGCAAAAGAACCGGCAGGAAGATAGAATTTTATCCTAAGCTTATAATACCCATTATAAAAATCATCTTCTTCAAAATCAGAAATTTCAAGATTTTCTGGAAAGACTATAGCAGGTCTTAAAAATGATTTAAAATACCAACTTTTAATTTTCTTTGTATCAAAGTCAGAAGGCTTTACTCCTCTTTCATTTAAAATCTCTAAAATAGCGTTATTTACAATATCATTTACATATGGTATTTTTGATGAAACAGTTGGAATCTGAAGGTTTTTTAAGCTATTTAAAGACTTTGTTGAAAGTGTAGTGTAAATCAAGTAGTCTATAATTTTTCCTTTTACAGGTTTTAACAAATCAGCATAATAGGGCAAAACTGCAATCAATGTCCTGTTCCAAATATAGCTCTGGTAAGCAGAAAGAAAAATAGACATCTCTTCTTTGGGAATAAGATTGAGTGCTTCGATTAAATAGTGTTTGCTCTTGCCTTTTAGAAGAGTCTTTATAATATCTCTTTCTACCTTTGTTTTACAAAGAGGTAGTATCTTTTCAAAATCTCCCCAGAGTTCAGCTATTTTCTTTTTTCTCTCTTTTTCTTCTTTTTTATCTTCAGGATGAATGGTAGTAAAGTAAAGTTTGAGAGCACCGTTGTAATGTTTTTTAATAATCTTTTCTCCTATGAACTCATCTTCACTTTGGGTGCTTCCAAACCGCTGGTCGTCAAAGTAGTTGGGAAAACCAAACTGCTGTACTTCATTCAGTCTTCGTAAAATTTTTTCATCCTTATTTTTTAATTTTCTTATTGTTATTTCAAAAAAATTCCCTTCGAGAATCAAAGGGGATACAAAATCATCTGAATACCCTATGAACTGAACCTTTACATTTTCTCTGTCAAAATTTATGGTATATTCTCTTGGTACAGAAATATACTGAAAAGTAAATGCGTGTCTGTCTTTTCTGCCTGCACATCCAATCTTTTCTATAGGAATCCTGTTCTCCTTTGAAATGAATCTGAGAGCATCAACAGTGTTCCAGTGTCTTTTTGTTAAAAGATAAATTTTGTATCTGCCCGACGGTTTTATCTCAAGATTGATTTTTTCTCTCACAACAAAATCCTCTGGTACAACCTTAATCTTCAAGCTATTATCACCCTTTTAAATCCACAATTTTTCAAAAGTCTTATTGACACCTTATTTTATTATGATATCATTATATATTGTTGTCAACAAACTATTTTGCTGGAAGAAAAATTGGGTAACAATAAATCTTATGAGGAGGTGGTAGGAGTGGATGTATTAAAGGGTGCTGTTGATTTTGTACAGGACAAGACAAAGGTTGAAGTAAACCAAAGAGATATAGAAAAGATACTGTCAGCGCTGAACTCCACAAACCATTTTTGGGAAGTTATTTTCCTTTCACAAAAACCATTTGCTGTGGTAAGAGAAACAATCAACTATCTAATTTCAATAGATTTTGTTAAGACAGACGAATCGGGAAATTTGATATTAACAGAAAAAGGAAAAGAATTCATAAGCGCTAACAACATTCCTGTTGTAAAAAATTACACCTGTTCCTGTTGTGAAGGAAGAGGAATAGTTTTCTCTGAAATCAAAGATGCTTATGAAAAGTATAAAGAAATTGTTAAGACAAGACCTGATGCAATAGTTGAGTATGACCAGGGGTATGTCACAGAAGAAACAGCATACTCACGAATTGCGCTGATGATTAAAAAAGGAGACCTGGTTGGAAAAAGGCTAATAGTTTTTGGAGACGATGACCTTGTGTCAATAGCAGCAGCACTGACAAAACTTCCAAAAGAGGTCATAGTTTTAGAGATTGACAAACGTCTTGTTGACTTCATAAATCAGGCTGCAAAAGAACACAATTTAAACCTCAAAGCTATTGAATATGACTTTAGAAACAAACTTCCTGATGATTTTGTAAAAAGCTTTGACACATTTACAATAGATCCACCAGAGACAATTGAGGCTTTAGACCTTTGCTTTACAAGAACAATTTCAAGCTTAAAAGGTGCAGGCTGTGCAGGCTACTTTGGTCTTACAAATATCGAAGCTTCACTTACAAAATGGTATGAATTTCAAAAACTTCTTTTGAACAAGTTCAGCGCAGTTATAACAGACATTATTGAGAACTTCAACCATTATGTAAACTGGAACTATCTGTTGCCGTCGCTGGAAAGTAGCCTTGCTTTTGTAAATGTTCAGCCAAAGCTCAACTGGTACACATCAAGCATGTACAGGATTGAGCTTGTAAAGGACATAGATATCAAAAATGAGTATATCAACTGTGAGCTTTATATAGACAAAGAAGCAATCCTTTATAAAGAAAATTAATCCTTGCTCTTTTTCTCTTTTTTATGTTAAAATATTGTGTGGCTTTTTTAAGCTTCTGTTGAGAAAAGGGAGGGAAATCATAGATGGCAATGTGCGAAGTTTGCGGTAAAAAAGTTGCTTTTGGAAATAAGGTCAGCCACTCAAACAAGAAATCAAGAAGAACATGGAAGCCAAATGTAAAGAAAATAAAAGTTCTCCTGCAGAATGGTCAGAGAAAGAGAATATATGTCTGCACAAGCTGTATAAAGGCTGGCAAGGTTGTCCGTGCTTAAAAATAGAAAAGTTCAAGATAAGCAATCAAAGTTTATCTTGAACTTTTTTCTTTATTTATCATCACTTATTTTAAACAGCTTTTTTATTAACTTGCTCAAAAACCTTGGCATTTTAAACACCATGATTCTCATTTTACTTCCATCTCCCATCTTTCAAAAATAGATATATTCCTGCACCTATTAATAAGACTGCGATTATAAACGCCAAAAGCCATGGAGGCATCAGTAGCGATATCAGAATCCCTATACCAATGAGAAGTAGTGCAAGACCCAACCATTTTTTGTTTTTGTGCGAAAAATGCTTGCTCATACCATAAATATATTCTTTCAACAGCTGGTTTTATTCTATTATATTCATTTGAAAGTAGATGGGTGACAAAAAAAAGGGTGGAAACTTTTTTTTGTGTCCACCCTTTTGTATTTTTTCTCAATCCTTCAAAAACTCAACCGTTTTATCAAGTACTAGTCTTTCCCATTCATACTTGTTAAATGTATGGTCAGCACCTTCAATTTCAATAAACTCAGCCCTATCCCCTAAAATCTGTTTATATTTTCTTCCAACCTCGATGAGTACAGCTTGATCATTTGTACCGTGCAAAATCAAAACCTTACCAGGATATCTCTTTATTTCTTCAAAGAAATCATACTTTTGCAAATCGTGATAAAAATCCTGAGAAAGTAAAAGTCCTCCCAAGTCTATATATCCCTTTTCTTTGATGGTTGGATTTGTCTCAACAACATTTTTTGCAATCTCTTTCATATTACCTGCAGGCGCCCACAGAACCACCTTGTAAAGTTTTTCTTTATACTCACCAGCAAGATAAGAAGATATTGCACCGCCAAGCGAAAGTCCAACTATTGAAATCTTCTGCTTGTCAACAAAATCAAGAGAAAATAGATACTCTAAAATACAGCGTGCATCGTCAATCTCACGCGTAACAGTCATATCATAAAACTCTCCGTCTGACTCACCAGAACCCGCAAAGTCAAACCTCACGCTTGCAATCCCATGTTGTTCTAAAAGCCGCGAGAGTTTTACAAAGATAAAATGTGGTTCCATTTTGTTCCCTGTAAATCCGTGAAATATAGCAACAGCAGGAATTTTCCCCTCGTATTCATCAGGCATGTGCAAGTAACCTCTTAACACCTGACCTATTTTGTTTTTAATCTCAACATGTTTTTGCATTCAAAATCCCCCTTGTCTTTATATTGCTCTGCAGGTTTCTCCCTCAATAATTGAGTGCTGAACAATCAATCTTTTGTATGTCTTGTACGGCTCTTCAAGCTCTTTTATTAGCATTTCAGCAGCATAATATCCTAAATAAAATACATTGGTATTGACAGTGGTCAGCCTTGGTGAGGATAACTTCGAAAAAATGGATTCATTGAAGCCTATGACAGACACATCATACCCTACTTTTAAATCAAGTTCCCTGCATGCTCTAATTAGTGCATATGCAACAACCTCATCAATACAAACAATAGCTGTTGGCCTGTTAGGAAGCATCAACATCTGCTTTGCCTTTTCATACGAGCTTTGCTCATCAAACTCAGTAAACATAATATATTGGTTCTCAACTGGAATTTTGTATTTGGCAAGAGCACTTTTGTAACCCGAAAGCCTATCTTGAGTCAAAACAAGATTTTCCATTCCACCCAGAAAACCTATTCGAGTATGTCCAAGCCGAATTAGATACTCTGTTGCATCAAACGCAGCCTTTTTATTGTCGTTGTCAACCCAGTTTACATAGTCTTTGTCCTTGTCAGGCGACCCTATCAGCACAAAAGGAAATTTTAGATTTCGCAAGTATTTTATTGCATAGTCGTTTATACGTGACGTCAAAAGTATAAACCCATCAACTTTCTTGCTTTTTATCAGCCTCTCTAAACTCTCCTTTTCCTTTTCTGGAGGTACAATCGAAAGTACTATTTCATATTCAGTGTTGTTTATATAACTGCAGATACCAGAAACAACCTGGTCAAAAAATGTAGATGTTAACGCTTGCTCAAGCTTTCTTGGCATAAAAATGCCCACCGAATAAGCCTTCTTCATAACAAGACTTTTCGCACTTGCATTCGGAATATATCCAAGTTTTTCTATAGCTTCCATCACCCTCTTGGTGGTCTCAGGAGAAATCTTTGCTTTACCAGACAACACTCTTGATACCGTGGAAGGTGAAACACCTGCTTCTCTCGCTATGTCTTTAATTGTTACCATCTTACTCTCATCCCAACTTTTTTTGCATTTCTTTTCTTAAAGATTAATTTTAATAATACCAGATATTTGGAAAAATTGCAAATTATCCTGAAAAGTTTGATTAGTTTCAACTATCAGAAGATTTTATCTTAGGCAAAGTCATCTCAAGCACAAAATGATTATCCCCGGTTGAATATGTCAGCAGATATGTACCCTCAGGATAATATAGCGCAAATTTATTTTTGAGAATATTCATCACTTCTTCAATCTTCTCATAGTTCTTTATGACATCATTGTAATATATTCTTATATTCAGCATCCCTGATAATTCAAATATCGAAATCTGTATCACACTTTTAATTGGAAGCTGCCGCTGTGAACAACCAGTAAAGAGTTTTGCAATAAAACCCAGTGTCCCGTGAAGTACAAATATTTCCTTCAAACTATCGTCGTGAAAATTTACAACTATTTCAAAATTATTATTCAGTGAATAAACACAGCCAGAAAGAATTGTTTGAAACAACGTCACCTCATACCAAAGCGGAACAAATATACGATTTGAATACCCGCTTGCCTCTAAGGTATCTAAAAGTGATTTTGCAAGTCCCTCAATCTCCTTTTGCTCTTTTTCAGTTGCTATTGAATATATTAGCTGGATGTTTCTTATAAGTATCTCCTTATAGTCAGAAATAAATTGATTTTCAATTTTCTCTTGGTTTTTTAACAAATAAATTTTATTCTGTATTGAATGTATAGCATTCTCAAATTTTGTATTATTTTCGACGCTAATTTCAAAGTTATCTTCTAATACTCTTAAAATATCTTCTATTTTTTTAACCCGGGCACTAAATTCATTTATAATAGGTGAAATTCCAAAAATATATCCTGAAACTATAATCAAACTCAAACTTGTACAGATTAAAATCCATGAAATTGTATTATATGTATGAGTTTGAAACTGAATATACAAAGCCAGACCAAAAAATAGCAACAGTTCAGTAAATGTGACTATCCAATATACCTTGCTAAACTTTTCTCTCATAACCTTTTCACCAACTGCCAATTCCTTTCTTGTATTCTTTAAAATATATATCCATATTTTTGATGTATATGCGCAAAAAGTTAACTTTCTTAACAAAACTACCTGTATGTTAATTCAATTTTAATATTATTAAAGCCATATTAGCAACTACTTTTTAATTGTAAAATTTCACAAAAATTTAAACACAACTTTTATACTCTTTTCACTCCCCTTTGATGAGGCAACTTCAATGGCTTTTTGATAATCTTCAAGTTTAAAATAATGAGTAATTAATTTTTCATATGGAATTTTGTGCTGTTGAATAAGGCTCAGTGCAAGCTGATACGTAGACATCCTGTATTCATTTATATTTTCTGTACTGTAACAGTAAGCACCCTTGACATTCAGTTCTTTGAACCAAATTGGGGTCAGATCAACCTTTTCTATAACCGATGCAAGCCCTACAAGAATATAGCTTCCTCGCTGTTTTGTAAGCCACATACCATCTCTAATTGTCTTTTTTGACCCTACACAATCAAATACTTTGTCAAACCCACCAAGCAACACCTTATCACCAATCATTGGTCGAAAAACTTTGGCTTGGACTACCTTAGCAAGGTCATCTAAATACCCTTCCCTTGGCTTTACAACTCTGTTTGCACCAAACTCTAATGCCAGATCTGCTTGAAAATCATATTTTGCAATCACAGTAATATCTGCGTTGCTTCCAAGTTTTCTCAGGCTCCAGACAACCAAAAGACCAATTATACCAGCTCCATAAACCAAAATCTTTTCGCTATTCTTCGGAAAATTTCTTACAACAGGATGAAGTGCTGATGCTAATGGGTCGACAAGTATTGCCTCTTGGTCCTTAACAGTATCAGGGACCTTTATAACCTGCGACCTGTGCGCAACAAAATATTCTCCCCACGACCCTCCTGTTGTACTGCACGCTCCCATAATTGTACCAGGTGAAAGCTTTCCTTCTGTTATGTTAAGGCAGGTAGAAAACTCCTCTTCCTGACAGGACGGACATCTTGGAAGTTCGCGCGCATCACAATCAAGCACAGGGTCAACAATGACTCTGTCACCTATTTCAAACTCGGAAACAGCTTTGCCTTTTTCAACTATCACTCCAATATTCTCGTGCCCTATGACAAAAGGAAATGAAGCAAAAGGTGAGGTAGAAGGTGAATCATGTAAAAATATAAGATTCAAATCAGAACCGCAAATTCCTGCATATGTAGTTTTTATCTTTACATAGTTTTCTGAAGGAAGTTCAGGTTCAGGAATGTCCTTCAATTGAATACATGAAAATCTATTGTAAAAAAACTTCTTGGAGATTTTACCAAGCAAAAGAGTTCTTATGTACTTTGCAACATTTGCATCAAACACAACTGCTTTCATTCTTCAAATCTCCTTTCATTTTATTAAGAATTTATTAAGAATTTGTCTAAAAACTTTAAGAGGCTGCACTCTTTTTGTAGCAGCCCCTTCTTTAGATGAATCTACTAATGAATCTACTAATATTTAAATTATACCGTATTTTTTGCCCAAGTGTTCAAGAACATCTAATGTTCTGTCAAGATGCTCTTTTGTATGCCCAGCTGTAAGTGAAATTCTAATCCTTGAAAGCCTTCGCGGTACTGCAGGATAAAATACTGGATTTACATATATTCCTGCTTCATGAAGCTCTCTGCACATCTCTTTTACCTTATAATCATCTCCTATAATTATTGGGAAGATAGCTGTTTGCTGATTGCCAAGGTTAAAGCCGAGCTTTAAAAGGTTTTCCCTAAAATACCTGATGTTATCCCAAAGTCTTTGACGAAGCTCTGGTTCTTCCTCAATAACATTTAACGCTTCAATTAAAGAAGCTGTTGCCTGGGGTGTTAGTGCTGTTGAGAACATATATGCTCTTGAATAAAAGTGCAGGTAGTTTACAAGCTCTTTATTGGTGGCGATAAATCCACCGACAGCGCCAAGTGCCTTGGATAAAGTCCCTGCAACTATATCAACCTTGCCTTCCACGTTGCAATGTTCAGGTGTTCCTCTTCCATTTTTGCCAATCACACCTGTAGCATGAGCCTCATCAACCATGACAAACGCGCCATAGGCATGTGCAATTTCAACAATCTGGTCAAGCGGAGCAATGTCACCATCCATTGAATACACACCATCAACTATTACAAGTTTTGTGTTGTACTTGTCTTTAACCTTCTTCAGAACTTTTTCAAGAGAATCCATGTTATTGTGTCTGAAAAACTCTATATTGGTGTTTCTACACCCATCAATTATGCTTGCGTGCACATACATGTCAAGTATAGCAACGTCCTTTTCATGCAAAATTGCTGAAATTGTCCCCAAATTTGAACCATAACCACTTGTGTAAATGAGAGCATCTTCGCACCCTTTAAACTTTGCAAGCTTTTTTTCAAGTTCCACATGAATGTCAAGTGTTCCACCAAGAAGTGGCACAGACCCTGCACCAGTTCCGTACTTTTTGACAGCTTCAATCCCTGCTTTAATTGTTCTTGGATGTTTTGTAAGGTTGAGATAATCGTTTGATGCAAGGTTTATCATCTCTTTAACCTGTCCTGTATAGTGGTCAATAATCTTCATAGTCGGACCTGACCCTGTGAGTGAAACTCTTCTGTATTGATAATGTCTTCTTCTGACATAGTCTTCTTTATATTCCCAGAACTCCTTTGCAAGCTCCATGATATTTTTATCTTCACTCTTCATAAAATCTGCAAGCGAAAATTTTGTTGTATCAATCATACTTTTCAACCTCCCTTTGAACACATTTTTGTGCACATGTATAGTCTAAAAAAAGAACTTACTTAAAAATGGGATTTCCGCTACTGTCAATGTCAAGATGAAGAGCAGCAAAGTCTTTACCAAGTCCTGGCATTGCTATAATATCACCACACATTACAACTATAAAACCAGCTCCATTTTTTATCTCTATATCTGTAACATTTAGAACAAAATCCTTTGGTCTTCCAAGCGCTTTCGGATCATCAGAAAGCGAATACTGAGTTTTTGACATACAAATTGGAAAATGTTCAATCTTGAGATTCTTTATAAGCTCAAGTTTTGACAAAGCTACTTTTGAGAACTGTACATCTTTTGCACCATATATGATTGTTGCAACTTTTTTAATTTTCTCTTCAATAGAATCACTATCCTGGTAAACAAAGTTTACCTTTTTCCTTTTATTACTCACCTCTATAACCTTTTCAGCAAGATCAAGCACACCTTCTGAACCGTCAGCATACGCAGTAGATACTGAAAATTCCACACCTTTTTGCTCGCAAAAAGACTTTATAGCTTCAATCTCTTCTTCTGTATCATCCGGAAATTTATTTAAAGTTACCACTGTCTCAAGCCCCATGATTTTAAGATTTTCAATGTGCTTTTCTAAATTCTCAAGCCCTTTTTGAATAAAGCTTGCACAGCTTTGCAAATTGTTATTTTCTTCAATCTTTGCATGATGTTTCAGCGCTTTTACTGTCACCACCAACACAGCAGCTTGCGGGTATATCCCAGATTTTCTTGCAACAATATTAATAAATTTTTCTGCTCCCAAATCAGAACCAAAACCTGCCTCAACAACAACATAATCAGAAAGTTTTTGAGCAATTCTTGTTGCAACAATGCTGTTTGTTCCATGCGCAATATTTGCAAAAGGACCACCATGAACTATCGCTGCAGTATTTTCAGACGTTTGAACAAGATTTGGCTTTAATGCATCTTTCAGCAAAAGTGCCATACTACCTTGGACATTTAAATCCTTTGCATATACAGGCTTTTTATCATAGGTAAAACCTACCAAGATATTCCCAAGTTTCTCTTTTAACTCTTCATAATTCATTGAAAGGCACAGAATTGCCATCACTTCAGAAGCAACAGAGATCACAAAACCATCTTCTCTTATAGCACCCTTCTGGTCATTCGAAAGCCCAACTATGATGTGCCGAAGACTTCTATCATTCATATCTATTGCTCTTTTTATGGTTATAGATTTTGGATTTATTCCAAGACTATTTCCATGATAAATGTGGTTGTCAATAGCAGCGCAAAGAAGATTGTTTGCAGAGGTCACAGCATGAATATCTCCTGTAAAGTGAAGATTTATATCAATTGAGGGCAAAATCTCACAAGCACCGCCACCTGTTGCCCCACCTTTCAAACCTAAAAACGGTCCTAAGGAAGGTTCTCTTAAAGTAACAATAGACTTAAACCCCAGCCTGTTTATTGCCATAGAAAGACCAATCGCAGTTGTTGTCTTCCCCTCCCCAAAAGGTGTTGGGTTAATAGATGTCACCAGAATAACTTTTCCATCTTCTTTGTCTGCTCTTTTGTTGAGCACATCTAAACTGATTTTTGCCTTGTACTTTCCATAAAGCTCAATGTCATCATCGTCAAGTCCTATTTTCTCTGCAATTTTGGATATAGGCTCAAGGGTGGTCTGCTGCACTCTTGATATGCTTTTCATAGGTATTTCACCTTACCTTTTGATAGGTTTTGTTTAAAAATCTTTCACGGTCCACAATAAACCTTTCGTGAATACCTTCTCCAATCTTTTCAAAGCTGTCATATGCTTCAACCTTAAATGTCAGTTTTCTGTCTTCAATGGAAATCAACTGAGCAACTGCTTTTACTTTCATTCCCTTTGGGGTTGGTGCTAAGTGCAAAACATCTACTTTGCTTCCAACCGTGGTATAACCTTCTTCCAAGTAGCTCTCTACACAGAGAAGTGCCGCCTTTTCCATCAGCGCTATCATTGACGGAGTTGCAAAGACATCCAAAAGTCCGCTTTGAAAATGAGAAGCAAGCATGCTATCACTTACCACTTCCTCAATCTCAAATCTGAGTCCAACTTGAAGTTCAGGTTTTTTCAAATTGATTGCACCTCCTGTGCTTTTGTGATGCCATTTAAAACATGCTGCTTTGGTGCACAATTTTGTTCACAATATACGCTTTAATAAATATATTACTTCTATTTTGTGGAATTGTCAATTATAATATGAAAACTTCAATTCGGAATTTGGAGTTAAATAAAGGAAATGAGAGCTTAAAGCTGCTATTTTAAGCATATTAGAAGTAATTAGGGATAGCATAACTGGACAATATAGGAATATAGTATTAAGATAATTCTTAAGAATAATATTTCGAGGTTTCATTATATGGTAATAAGTAAAAAAGACAAAGAAAGAGTATTAGAAGCTATTAGAAAAGGTGCAATAGATGCAGCGGATTTAAGCTTTCCTAATTTGATAGATGCAATAATTCTTAAAATGAAACGAGAAGGGATAATAGAGCTATTAGAGCATGCGTTTTTGGACAAACGATCAGCAAATAAGAATATACCTTTTCACATATTGCTGACATTAGCCATTACAGCGAAGATGAAGCTAAAGACCAGTTTGACAGATGTACCCTTTGCTATAAGCAATGCGGAGACATTATCAGAAATTGGCTGGAACATATGGGACAATAAGAGAGGGTTGAAAGAAGGGCTGATGGACGAAGGTACCCTTCGTAACATAGTAAAGAAATACACGGTGGAAGAGTTAATACAAGGATATAATACATATGTTCAAGAGTATGTATTTCCGAAGAAGGAGATAGTACCTGATATTCATATTCTTGATTGTACTGAGCTTGAAGTATTACTGGAGAATAGCAATTATGAAGGTTCAGAAGTGGTAAGAGATAAAGATGGAATGCGTAGAGGATATAAGATGTCTACACTACGAGGTATTACAGGTGATAATGGTATACTGGAAGAAATCAAAATAGGTAGTATTAACGTACATGACCTTGAATTAAGCCGAGAGATGGTACTAAAAAGCAAAATGTTAAAATTTGGGGACATTTTAATTAATGACCGTGGATTTATTTCGAGGGAGCTTATGAACCAGTTAAAACAAAAGAGAGGAGTGGATACGTACATTCCTTTGAAAAGCAATATGGAGGCATATGAGCAGGCAGTAATGATAGCAAAAGAAGAAAACAAGTGGGAAGCTCACCCGAACAAAAAAAGGAAGAGGCAGGAGATTGCTTTTGTAGAATCACTGGGTAGTTATTGGAGGAGTGCCAAGCCTGAAGATGACGTACAGATAAATGGGTGTGTAGTACATGACACAAAGACGGATGAATATTTTGTAATTGTGACTACAGATCTTGGGAAGACAGCAAAACAAATAATCAAGACATATGAATTAAGGCCTGAGATTGAGGAAGATTACCGACAGATCAAGGATTTTTGGAAGATTGAAGATTTTAAGAGCACGAAGTACAATTTTATAGCATTTCATATTGTGATGGTACTGATAGGATATTTGTTCTTCCAGCTATACAGAGATATGGAAGAAGGGAAGAGATGTGAGGGAAAAAGTTTGCCTGTAGCAGCAAAGAAGTATGTGGAAGAGGGGCCAAAATCGGTTATTGTATATGCTGGACAGTACTTTGGTATCTTTGGATTTCTGGAGTTTATTCAGTTGTATGCGTCATGCAACGCAGAAGTGAAGCAGCGCTTAGATTCGATTCTGGGTAAAGTATAACATGAAAAAGGAGTTGTTGTTCAAATTCCGAATTGCAGTATGAAAAAGTTTGACTTGAAAATGCTGATAAGATGAATTATAATTGATTGTGCAAAATAAAAAGGTGGAGAGATGGCCGAGTGGTCGAAGGCACACGACTCGAAATCGTGCGCACCCCCAAAAAGGGTGCCGTGGGTTCGAATCCCACTCTCTCCGCCATTTTTATTTTTAAGGAGCTGAACATAATGATTGTCCAAATTTTGGCTGTGTCGATTATTGCAGGTTTTATTGGTTCTCTTCTGGGAATTGGTGGTGGGCTTATTATAATCCCATTTTTATCAATTGTTTTTAAGTTTAATATGCATCAGGCTGCAGCAGCTGGGCTTGTATCAGTCATTGCAACATCGTCTGGAGCTGCGTCGGCATTTGTCAAAGATAGACTTACTCATCTTAGAATAGGAATGTTCTTGCAGCTTGCAACAGTTATCGGCGGTGTACTTGGGGCAATCTTGAGTGGTATTTTGCCTACGAAAATTTTATCGCTCATATTTGGAATTCTTCTTCTATACAATTCATTTTTAATGATAAAAAATAGAAAATCAGATGAAAAGATACAACCTGCCACCTTGCAAATATCCAAATGGTCAAGGAAATTAAAACTTTATGGAAGTTATTTTGACAAGATTCAAAATAAACAGATAGAATATAGCGCACAAAATATTACAGGCGGCTTTCTGATGATGACATTGGCAGGGATTTTATCAGGTCTTTTGGGTATTGGCAGTGGTATATTTAAAGTTCTGGCACTTGACACAATAATGAAGCTTCCTTTTAAAGTTTCAACAGCAACAAGTAATTTTATGATGGGTGTGACTGCACTTGCAAGCATAAGCATATATATTGCAAGAGGAGATATTGTGTTTAACTTATGTGGCGCCGTTGCAGTAGGTGTTCTTATTGGCTCTACAATTGGTGCACGTGTTATGCCTTACATAAAATCAAGATATCTTAAAATTGCATTTGCTTTGATTTTAATTTATACAGCTGTTGAAATGATTAGAAAGGGGCTGTTTTAAATTGGATAATAAGAAAACAATGATTTTAGAAGATATTATAAGTTTAGTTTTAAGAGCTGGAGTATTTCTGAGCATATTTGTTATATGCATAGGGCTTTTTTTGCATATCTTTTTTAATCTTGCTGTAGGGAGTTTGATTATAAAGATAGGACTGTATATACTTTTTTTAACTCCTTTTGCACGACTTGTTGTTTCTTTATTTATGTTTTTAATTGAGAAAGACTTGATATACTTTTTTATAACGCTTGCTATAATTGTAATTATAATTATAAGCAACTTTATTGCACAGACAAAAATTTGAACTATTTATTAAAACTATAAAACCACGGGACTTTTTATTTTTCCCGTGGTTTTACTTATTTTGGAATAAAATAAATTCAGTAGTTGCAAACAAGAAGTATAGCTATTTTATCTTATTAAAAGTTTTTTGTTAAACACATTTTTAAGTGTCATAAATAAATTATATATCCACACAATACATAAAACCCAGACAATAGACTTTGCAAGAAAGTTTAAAAACCAAAAATTATAAGTTAAGTTTACTTTAAAAGTTGCAAGTGCAAATATCCCAACAGGAAATACATATGCCCAGTATGCAAGACTAAATGGAGTTTTCAAATTTTTCAACAGTAAGATAAAAAGTGTTATTAATATCCAAAATCCAAATCCCCAGAACGCTGTTACCACCATGTTTATTAAACCAAGTAAAACTGAATCATTCATTATCCCTGTGAGTTTGAGGCTCTGAACAAAACCTTTCAAAACGACAATCGTAGCACCTACAGGTGCAAGAAAGATAAACATGGTTGGAAAATGTCCTTTTTCAACAGGTTCATGCAAAATAAATCTGCCTTTGATTATTGGCAGATAACTCAAAAACAACATAAATCCTATTCCAAACATAGCTAAGTTAATAAAAGCTATTACACTTTTCTGATTTCCATCTATCAAATTTCTGCTTATAATCTCATTTCCAAGTATTGGTGCAATCAAATTTCCAACAGGCGGCATAAAATATGCAAAGTTTAAAACTGAGTTTGGTATTTCTTTTTTAGAAAGATGCACTAAAAATGTTATTACAGAAAATATTATCATTAGAAAACTTCCTAAGTAATAAGAAAACTTTACGAAAGAAGCCGAAAAATTGTTTCCAAAATACTGTTGATTAATCAAAATGTTCAGCCCTACAATCAAAAGAGAAATAGGCATTGTAGCAAAATAATTTGACAAAAGAGGATTGGTTAAATCTTTTTTTACATCTTCAAAACTTACAAACCATCTTACAAACCAGATCAAAAATATCATTACAAAAAATATAATGTTAATCAAGGTAAAGACATAAGACAGAAAGTTCTGCCCTTCAGCTTTAAAAAGATTTACCATTATTCCAGTACCCATACAAACAACAAACCATGATGGATAAAAACTTTTGATGATATTTTTCATTGTTTTTCCACCTTTCATAATTGTATAAGAATATAATTATATTATAATACATGAGTCAATAAATTTCAAATTAAAATTTTCAAACAGTAAAAAGAGTATTATAATTTTTTTGGGACAATAAACAAACCTCCCGTTTAAAACATCTTTTATATGAAGGGATGATCAATAATGATACCTCTTTGGGAAAAACAAAATGATATTCCTTTTTTTGACTCTGAAAACCCTTTTGAACCCCATCTTGTGCCTTACATACTTGAAAGTGGCAAAAAGCTACCTTGTATAATTGTATTTCCCGGTGGCGGGTACACACACAGAGCACAGCATGAAGCAGAACCCGTTTGTCTTTGGCTAAACTCAATCGGAATTTCAGCATTTGCATTAAACTACAGAGTACATCCTTACAAACACCCTGCTCCTCTTTTAGATGCCAAAAGAGCAATTAGACTTGTAAGATACTTTTCTAAAAAATGGAATATTGATCCAAATAGAATTGGTGTTTTGGGTTTTTCTGCGGGTGGACACTTAGCGTCTTTGGTTGGTACACATTTTGACGGCGGTGACAAGAAAAACAATGACCCTGTTGAAAGAATTTCCTGTAGACCCGACTGTATGGTATTATGCTACCCTGTGATAAGCCTTGTTGAATTTGCCCACGAAGGCAGCAAAAAAGCTCTGCTTGGTGAAAACCCCGACCCAGCGTTGGTGTGGACACTTTCATCCCACAACATGGTTTCAAGCAAAACACCACCAACATTTTTGTGGCATACAAGCGATGATAGTAGCGTCCCTGTCGAAAACTCTCTTTTGTTTGCAATGGCTCTAAAAAAACGCGGGGTACCATTTGAACTTCACATCTTTCCTCATGGAAGACACGGGCTTGGTCTTGCCACTGATACTTTATATGTCAAAGAGTGGACAAAGCTTTGCGAAAAATGGTTTGAAAGTATAGGATTTATAAGATATAATGTTTGATAGTAAAATGCATTTTCAACTTTAAAAGAAAGGGATTGCAAATGCTTCTTAGAAAAGAAGGAAGAAAAAGAGAACAGAAGAAGATAATAAAAGAAAACAAACTTTTAGAGGCTGCATACAATCTTTTTATTGAAAAGGGAATAACAGCTACTGCAATAGATGAAATAGTAAAGAAAGCTGGCGTTGCAAAGGGAACTTTTTATCTTTATTTCAAGGACAAAGAGGATATCTTGGAAAAGTTAATTCTCAAAAAAAGCAGCGAGATTGTCAAAAAAGCATTGCAGGAAGTCTCAAGCAAAGAATTTCCTTCGCCTGTTGACAAATTCTTGTTTTTTCTTGAGTATATTATAGATTATCTTAGCAAAAACAGAATGTTATTTAGATTCTTAAAAAAGGATTTTTCATGGGTGTTTTATAAAAAGATTACCGAAAATGACCAGCTTGTTGAAATCAAAAAAGCAAAAGAGATGTTTTTGAAAAACCTCAATACAAACTATTCTCAAGAAGAACTTGAAATGGTAATATTCATGATACTTGAGCTTGTAAGCTCACTCACTTACTCGAGCATTGTCAACAGTGAACCTGCTCCAATCGAAAAGGTAAAACCCCTTCTTCTGTTCACAATTCGAAAAATTCTTGAAAATTGAATTTCACAATTTTTTAATTTCATTTCACAATCTTTTCACAATTTGTTCACACACCATCTCTTTTTTTGCCTTATAATAGATATTACAAAAACTGCACAGAAGGAGCTTGATTGACAGTAATGGACACAGCCTTGATTTCAAATGAGATAAAGACTATAAAATCAATGTTTGCACTTGGCACAGACATTCATTTTGTTTTTTATCAGCCAAACTTTGAATGTGCATTTGACAGAGCTCATAATTTTATTTTAGATATGGAAAATAAGTTGTCAGTTTTCAGACCAAAAAGCTTGGTATCAAAATTAAATAGATATGGAAGTTATATCCCCATAAAGGTTTGTCCTGAGGTTTATAATCTCATAAAAAAATCGCTTGAATACAGCAAATTTTCAGAAGGCTATTTTGACATAACAATAAAAAGACTTATGGACCTGTGGAAAGAAGCAAAACAAAAAAACCAAATGCCGTCAAAAGAAGAAGTAGAACTTGCTCTTACTTTTTCAGGCTCAGAAAATGTACAGCTTTTACAAAACTACAAAGTAAAGCTCAAAAACAAAGTCAAGCTTGACTTTGGAGCTATTGCCAAAGGCTTTCTTGCAGACAAAATACGTGAGATTTTTGAACAGGAAGGTATAAATTCAGCAATTGTCGACCTTGGCGGGCACATACTGACAGTTGGGAAAAAACACGATGAGAGCCTTTGGAAGGTGGGAATTCGGCATCCTTTTAAAACAAGAGAAGATGTGCTGGGTTTTTTAGAGCTTGGTAGTACTTCAGTTGTAACCTCAGCAAGTTATGAAAGGTATTTTACAATTGATGGCAAAAAACTTTCACATATAATCAATCCAAAAACAGGATTTCCTGCAAAAGATGACATCGCAAGTATAACCGTTGTTGACACAAACTCGACATTTGCAGATGCGATGTCAACTGCCCTTTTTGCTATGGGATTTAAAAAGGCCATAAGCTTCATACAGGACAGCAAAACTATTGAAGCAGTGGTTGCTACTTCTTTTCGAGAAATATATATAACACCAGGGCTTGCACAAAAGTTTACCCTGTGCGACAGCTCATTTAGAGTTATCAAGACAAATGAGGTGATTGTTCTGTGACAAAAAAAGTAATGCCAACACAAATACTAAGGTTTTTCATCCAGCTTATTTCACTTATTTTCTTTCCTCTTTCTTTTGCAATGCTTCTATCTCAAATAAAAAGCCTTTATTTAGCCTTTTTGGGCAAGGAAAACTTTCAATTTAATCAGAACTTTATAATGCTTATTGTAACCCTGATTATCACAATCTTTTTGGGAAGGTTTTTTTGCGGCTGGGTATGTGCATTCGGGAGCATTTTGGAATGGATACATTTTTTGGCCAAGAAAATCTTTAAAAAGACATTTGAAATGCCTAAAAAATTAGATAGCTTTCTTAAAATGATAAAATACCTTGTGCTTGTGTATCTCATTGTGATTGTGTGGACGTTTGGAAAAACTTTTTATGCTGACCCCTGGGATGCCTTTGACAACCTGCTATCTTTGAATTTTGATATAAAGACATACTTGCCAAGCTTTGTATTTTTTGTGTTTGTATTAATCTTGAGCCTTTTTGTAAACAGAGCCCATTGCAGATACTTCTGCCCACTTGGTGCAATCTTCAATATAATCTCCAGAGCAAAACTTTTATTTGTCAAAAAGGCAGACAAAAACTGTGGAAAGTGCAGCATATGTAGTAGCACGTGCCCAATGGGAATAGATATGAATAATGTTGAAAATTACAAAGGTGAGTGCATAGCGTGTGTAAAATGCGTTGAAAGCTGTCCAAGGTTAAATATTGAGCTGAACATCGCAAAGACCAAAATAGACCCACGGTATACCTCTGCCGCAGCCATTGCAGGCATGTTTTCAGTTGCAAGCTTTTTTGCTACTGCTTCTTCTATTGAACCATTGAACCAAAAATTTTCATCTTCAAAACCTTCAACAACTTTTTCACAAAGTATCCAATCTGAAAATAACTCGGGCTTGCAAGAAAATCAAACTGAATCAGAAAATACAAGCCTTGTTACACAAAATTCTCAGGAAACTACCACACAAAAATCTGCCTCTAAAATTTACAAAGATGGAACATATACAGGCGAAGGTTTTGGATACAGACCAGGGCTTGTTGTTCAGGTTACAATCAAAAACGATAAAATTACAGATATTCAAATAATCTCTCATCACGAAACACCAAGCTTTGCACAGCTGCCATTTGAGATTATTCCTAAAGAGATAATAGAGTCTCAGTCAACAAATGTTGATATTATCTCTGGTGCAACAAGGACCTCTTATGGTATTATCATGGCAGTAGAAGATGCGCTCAGTAAGGCAAAGATTGAAAATACTGAATCGGCACAAAATTAAAAAGCACACGGGCTGCTCAAAATTAAGAGGGTTTAGCAGCCCATTTTTTGTTGTTTTTTATCTTTTAACACACCCACGGCCGTTCAAATTTTTCCATGCTCAGTAAATACTCTGCAAAACTTCGCTGTTTAAACTCAATGTTATCAATCCGCAAAACAGGGAAAATGCCTGCTATACTGCTTGTAATAAAACATTCATCCATATTCTTAATATCTTCTATTTTCAAATAAGCCTTTTTTACCATGTACCCTAACTCCTCTGATACCCGTATCACATGTTTTCTGACAATGCCAGGAAGCAGACCGCACAAAATGTGAGGGGTATAAATCACTTTATCTTTTCTAAAAAAAATGTTAGCAAACGCTGCCTCGCATATAAAACCATCTTGATTGAGAAAAAGACAGCTGTCAAATCCTTTTCTCTTGGCACTTTTTTCTTCAATTAAATTGACACCTATATTGGTAGTTTTTATATAGTTGAGTATATTAGCTTTATCCTTTCTTGTCCGTGCGATTTTTAGCTCAAAACCTTTTTGGAAAAGAGCTTTGCTATACCTTACTTCCTTTAGTTCTAAAATCAAATTGCCATCAAGACATAAAATTCTTACCCCACCATAATCTTTCCCATAGCAGGCTATATACCTCTCTAAGGTTTCCTTGAACTTTTCAAATCCTAAATCAAATCCAAGCCCAAGTATCCAAAAAGCCCTTTTAAATCTCATGAAATGGTCATACAAAAAATGTGCACCCTTTTTATCAAAATAGATTGTCTCAAAAGGAAACAAACCAAAGCCATATGAATGGAAAAACTTTTCCAAATTTTGAACCTCCTTTTCAAGCACCTGCAAAATGGTTTATCCCCAAAATTTCAAAAAACGGTCTCCCTTTGTAGATTGTCTCCCACCACTCATCCTCTTCTTGAGAGTCCCATACAATACCGCCGCCAACACTAAAGTATGCCGTGTCACCTTCTACAACAAGCGTTCTGATTGCAATGTTAAAATCCATGTTGAAATTGTTTGAGATATAACCAATAGAGCCGCAGTATATTCCTCGCGGACACTTCTCAAGCTCCTCTATAATCTTTATAGCATTTAGCTTTGGTGCACCTGTTATTGAACCGCCAGGAAAGGTTGCTTCAATTATCCTTTTCAAATCTACACCGTTTAAAAGATTTCCCTTTATTGTTGAGACAAGATGAAAAACTGTTGAATATTCCTCAACATCAAAGAGTTTTTCAACTTCAATTGACTCTGGAATACATATCTTGGCAAAATCATTTCTCTCAAGGTCAACAATCATCAAAAGCTCTGACCTGCACTTTATATTGTTATATAATTCATCTTTCAAAGCTCTGTCTTCTTCTGGTGTTTTCCCGCGCTTAGATGTACCTTTTATGGGTTTGGTTATTATAGTATCCCCTCTTTTTCTCAAAAAAAGTTCAGGCGACGTTGATATTATTGATGCTTGTGGAAACTTTATATACGCATGATAACAGCCATAGTTTCTTTTTCTGAGGTCAAAATACAAAAAGTCAGGATCAAATACGCCTTTTACAAAAAAGCGCTGTGAAAGGTTTACCTGGTAAACATCACCTTCGTAAATATAGTCCTTTATTCTTTTCACTGCCTGCATGTATTCTGACTTTTCAAAGTTGCACCAAGCTCTTTCAACCTCAGACTTTTTAAAGCTTGGCAGAGCAAGGTTTTCACTTTTTAGTATTATTTCAAATTCCCTTGCCAAGGCTTTGGATGTAAAAGAAGCATATGTCCTTTTTTCAAAGTGGTCAATGACTATAAAATCTTCAAAATATCCAAAATATGCTTTGGGTACATAAGAGGTATCTTTTTTCCTTTCAACTTCAAAAAGGTCAACACCAAAGTTATAAGAAAAGTATCCTGCAAAGCCACCATTGAAGACAAAGCCAGAAGGGTTAAATTTTTCTGTTACTTTATTTGAAAGTTGGTTTAAATATTCAAAAACATTATCGTCTTCACTCAATATATAAACTTCCTTGGGCTTTAAAAACAAAAAAGAATATCTCCCATACTTTCTACTCAGCATACTGCTCTCAAGCAAAACTGAAAAATCGGTTTTCAAATGACAAAAAATCAAAAATGGGTCAGGTACTATGTTATAAACTAAAATCTGCACTCTTAATTCTCACCCTTTTAAAAAATTTTTAAGCATCAAAAGTCCATGCTGAGTTGCAATTGATTCAGGATGAAACTGAACACCCTCTATTTTAAACCTTTTGTGTCTTATACCCATAACCTCTCCCTCTTGCGATGTTGCTGTGACGGTAAGTTGTAGAGTGTCAATATCATCTATTACAAGAGAGTGGTATCGCACAACGCGCAGAGGATTTTTGAGGTTTTCAAATATTCCTTTTTGGTCATGAAATATTGTATCTACAATCCCGTGCATAGGTCTTTTTGCTTTTTTTAGTTTTGCTCCAAAGAACATGCCAATTGCTTGATGTCCAAGACATACACCAAGAATATTTTTTGACTCTTTAAACCTATCTATGATTTCAAACAAAATCCTATCATCAAAAGGTCTTCCCGGTCCAGGAGAAAGAACAATGTGACTCGGGTTTAACTTGTAAATATCTTCTATAGTAAGCTTGTCACGGTTTATCACAGTAGTATCCGTCTTCAGTCTCAAAAAATAGTTGTAGAGATTATACGTAAACGAATCAAAATTGTCAACAATCAAGACCTTCATTGTAAAAAACACCTTCCTTAGTTTGCTAGAGACTATTTTTGATAGTATCTTTTGTGATACTTTATATCAAAAAAGTGCATTCTTGTATTCTTGAGCTTTTCATTATTATACTATAACTTGCAAAGACACATATCAACATTTTACAACATTCTGTTAAAATTGAGCTATTCACAAATATCAAAAAAGGATTATAATTTTACTTACCTGAAAATTTTGAAAGGAGTTGAAAAGGTAAAATGGCAAAATCAAAGGTGTATTTTACAGATTTCAAAACTAAACCCGGGTATAATATGCTTGATAAGCTCGAAAACCTTGTAAAAAAAGCAGGGATTGAAACAATCGATTTTAAAAACAAGTTTGTTGCTATCAAAGTCCATTTTGGTGAACCTGGAAATCTTGCTTATATAAGACCAAACTATGTTGCAAGGATTGTAAAACTCATTAAAAATCTTGGTGGTAAACCTTTTGTCACAGATGCTAACACTCTCTACACTGGAAGAAGAAGCAACGCTTTGGACCACTTAGAAGCAGCTTACGAAAATGGGTTTAACCCGCTTGTGCTTGGCTGCCATGTAATCATTGCAGATGGTCTGAAAGGGACAGAGTACAGAGAGATTGAGGTAAACCTCAAACACACACAAAAAGCAAAGATTGGTTCTGCCATTGCGGATGCTGACATTATAATCTCAATGAACCACTTCAAAGGTCATGAAATGACTGGTTTTGGCGGTGCTATAAAAAACATTGGTATGGGTTCTGGTTCGCGCGGTGGAAAACTTTTTATGCACTCATCTTCAAAGCCGGTTATAAAGGTTTCAAAATGTGTCGGGTGTGGAATGTGTGTAAAAAGCTGCGCACAGCTTGCTATTACGCTCAATGAGAAAAAGAAGGCTGCTATTGATTATGAAAAGTGTGTTGGGTGTGGTCAGTGCGTTGCTGTGTGCCAGTTTGGCGCAGCGACTGTCAAGTGGGATGAGGCAGCATCAATTGCAAGTGAGAAGATTGCTGAGTATACTTATGCAGTGCTCAAAGACAAGCCTAATTTTCATATAAATTTTATAATGAACATCTCTCCTGACTGCGACTGCTGGTCACACAACGATATTCCTGTTGCACCTGACATTGGCATTGCAGCATCGTTTGACCCTGTTGCGCTTGACAAGGCATGTGTTGACCTTGTAAATAGCTCTGCATTCACACCAGCTGGGTCTGTGTTTGAAAAGGCAAAGCACATTGAGGTTGATGGCAAGATTGACAGGTTCAAAAGTGTACATCCTGACACAGACTGGAGAGTAGCATTAAAACATGCTCAAGAGATTGGACTTGGAAGTTTGGAATATGAACTGATCAAAGTTTAAATTGCACAATAAATTTAGGGGCTGTCCAAAAAATAGGTGGAGAGCCCCTTTCATATAATATTTTCTATTATCTCAAATTTACTATACATTTATTTTTCAGTAATAGAGAATATATATCAATACTATTCAATGGACTATCCTTACCTGTTTCAAAACAAACAAGATGAATATAATATTCTTTACCAGCTTGCCAAATACTTACGGCTACGTTTTCAGGAATTTGACCTGGCAAAAACTCTATACGCTTTATGGCATTATTGCCATAATAAATTTTGTGATATTCAGCTTCAAAAAGAGGATCCTCATCAGCCTTAAATCGTCTCACAGCACTCCATCTCATCCATCCAATAACTGCTAATTTATTAGAAGAAGATGGTGTAAAATATCCAACCTTCCAAAATCCAAATTTGTTTTTAACTAAATAAACAAGCACAATATCATTCTTTTTCGAATTTGTTTTTATGATTTTAATTTCATTACCATTATCATCAAAACTCCTCGCTAATGTTTGTATGTTAGCAAAATTGAACCCTGCTCTCCAAAGCGTAATTGAAAAACTTCCCTTTACGATAGCAATAAACACAAACACCAAAATCAATATCGCTAATATAGCTATATAAAATTTTTTCATTTCATTTTTTCCCACCTTTTTAATGAACAAGTATTTTGTTATTTTTGTACCTTTATATTGTAATAGTAACATTTAAAATAAAAGAAATCAAGAGTTGTTTCTCTTCTTTCTGAATATTAATTCTAAATCTCTTGTTTGTTATCTTTTTCTTTGGTATCATAATGGTATCATAATACTTATAACAAAGCTGAATTCCTGTGGTAATATCCACAGGATAGGGGGGACCCACTTTTTTGGGGTGAATCAAGGCATCTTGCCTTGTAGGGCAAATATCCCTTTCTGCCCGAACCCGTCAGCTAACCCCCGAAGCTTTGAAAGGGAGGTGATTGTTTTATGAATGTTAAGTTCAATCAAAAAACTCACATTCTCGAGATTGAGTATCAGTTCAGAGATGTTGAAGAACCAAATCTTTTCAGGAACATCTACCCTTACAATGAGGTACCAAGGCTTGTTTTCAACCACAGAATTGTGCCAATGAATGTTCCTGAGCGGCTTTACATCACAGACACAACCTTCAGAGACGGTCAGCAGTCGCGCTCGCCTTACACTGTTGAGCAAATCTGTAGGATTTATGACTACTTGCATGAGCTTGACAATGGAAGCGGTGTTATTCTTCACACAGAGTTTTTTGTCTACTCAAAGCAGGACAAGGAAGCAGTTTTAAAGTGTTTAGAAAAAGGATATGATTTTCCAAAGGTGACTGCCTGGATTCGCGCAAAAAAGGAGGACTTTGAAATTGTAAAAAGCCTTGGTATCAAGGAAACAGGAATACTTGTCTCATGTTCTGACTATCACATTTTCAAGAAACTAAGGATGACACGCAGTCAGGCATTGAAACAGTACTTAGAAATTGTATCGGCAGCTTTAGAGGCAGGAATAATTCCAAGATGCCATTTTGAAGACATTACAAGAGCTGATTTTTACGGTTTTGTCCTTCCATTTATAAATGAGCTCATGAAACTTTCAAAAGAGGCAAATATGCCTGTTAAAATCAGAGCTTGCGACACCTTAGGGCTTGGCTCACCCATCCCCGGTGTTGCTCTGCCAAGAAGTGTTCCGCAGATAATCTATGGAATCGTAAACTATGGTGAAGTGCCTTCTGAGTGGCTTGAGTGGCATGGTCACAACGATTTTTATAAGGCTGTGATAAACTCTACAATGGCATGGCTTTATGGTGCTTCAATGGTAAACACATCGCTTTTAGGAATAGGTGAGCGGACAGGCAACACTCCATTAGAAGCAATGGTAATGGAATACATTCAGATAAGAGGGTCAGCAGATGGCATGAATGTTGCTGTCATCTCTGAGATTGCAGATTATTTCAAAAAAGAGATTGGATATGAGATCCCACCAATGACACCGTTTGTTGGTGACAACTTTAACGCAACACGAGCTGGAATTCATGCAGATGGACTTATGAAGGATGAGGAAATATATAACATCTTTGATACAGGAAAAATCTTAGGTAGACCTCCAAAGGTCATAATTGATGCCTACTCAGGCATTGCTGGAATTGTTATTTGGATAAACAGGTACTTCAAAGATAGCGGCATTGACGTACAGGTTGATAAAAAAGACCCAAGAGTTCAGAAGGTCAAAGAGTGGGTAGACAATCAATATGAAAATGGAAGAAATACATCTATAAGTGATGATGAGTTAAAAGAGGTTGTAAAAGAGGTATTTGGAATATAATTTTATAACAAAAAAGGGCTGAAGGGAAAAGCTCAAAAAAGTTTTTTATCCTTTCAGCCCTTTTAATTTTGTCTTGTGCTGGGGGTAAGCATTGCTTACTTTTGTCCATACTTTGTCATATACCTTTCGTGCGCTCTTTTTACCTCTTCAGGTGGAATTTCTATAGGCTCTCCCATCATCTTTGCAATAAATACAGTTTTTGCTACATCTTCAACCATCACAGCAGCCTTGACTGCCTCATCAACATTCCTTCCTATTGTAAATACTCCATGGTTTTGAAGAAGAATTGCAGGGCTTGAACCTATATACTCAACTATCACCTTGCCAATGTCTTCACCACCAATTTGAGCGTATGGTCCGCAAGGAATCTCACAGCCAAACTCATCAGCAATTGCTGTCAAATACACTTTTATTGGCTGGCCAAGCGCTGCAAATGCTGTTGCATAGTTAGAATGTGTATGGACAACAGCATTTATGTGTGGCATGTGTTTGTATACATAAAGATGTGTGAGAGTGTCTGTTGATGGCTTTAAACTTCCTTCAACAACGTTCCCGTCCATGTCAACCACAACCATCTTATCAGGTGTCAGTTCGTCGTACATAACACCGGATGGTTTTATGACCACAAGGTTTGTCTCAGGGTCACGCGCCGAGACATTCCCAGATGTCCATGTAACAAGGCCAAATTTTGGAAGATAAAGATTGTATTTGCAAACAAGCTCTTTTAAACTCTCAAGCATTTTCAAAATCCTCCTTTTGTTGAATTTCTGAAGATTATCTCACATTCGATCTCTGCTTTGACACCACTTCTGCTCTTCTTTATCATGGCAACTGCTGTCTTTGCGGCCATCTCACCAAGTTTTTCTTTTGGGTGCTCAACTGTTGTAAGCTTTATATCTGTCAGTGTAGAAAGAAGTGAGTTGTCATATCCAGTAACTGATATATCCTGAGGAATTCTAAATCCCATTTCCTTTAGCTTTACACAAAGAGGAAGAGCAATTTTGTCGTTATAGCAAACGGCCGCATCAAATTTCTCTCTTGATATGACTTCAGCTGCTCTGTTATGTACAAAATTATACTCCTCACTTGTAAAAAAGATTGCATCAAACTCTGCCTGTGCCTCCCTGCATGCTTTCTCAAAACCATTGTATCTTTTTATCCCCTGCAAATCGTCGCCTTTGAAAATGCCAAGAAGCTTTTTGCAACCGCTTTTTATGAGGCTGCATGTAAGCCTGTAAACAGCTTCCTGGTCTTTGGTTATTATATAGTTTTGAGCAATGCCTTCTAAAATAGTGTTGATGAAAATTATAGGAATGTCTTTTTGTATGAGTTTTTTGTAAAGCTCTTGATTTTTGGAAGGCAAGGCGCTTTTTGTAGGTTCTATTATGACAGCGTCTATGTTTGGGTTGTTTATTATGCTCTCCAAGTGATACCTCTCAAATTCATAGCTGTTGTCTGTCGAAAACAGCAAAAGTCCGTACCCTTCATGTGCTATCACCTTTTCAATTCCTCTTATAATCAGGGGAAAGATGTAGTCTGATATAAATGTTGTCAGAACAGCAATACATTTAGAGCTGTCTGCAGTTTTCTTTGCAACAAACGTGCCTTTACCTTTTTGTGATACCAAAAGCCCTTCAAATTCAAGCTCCATTATAGCTCTTCTTACTGTGTGTCGCGAAACTTTGAACTTTCGTGACAGCATATTCTCAGAGTAAATCTTTTCGCCTTCTTTGAACTTACCAGAACTAATTCCTTCAATAATGAAATCTTTTATAATCTCATATTTGCTTTTGCTCATTTTATCATCATCTTGTCCATACAAGTTTATTTTTATCATACCACTTAAAAATTTTTAAATCAATACCATTATTTAACTCGCAGGCCACCCTTCAAAAGCTCTGAACGCTTTTTAAAAGGGCAGCCTATTTTTGAAGGGTTAAAAGGCTTAAAGCTCTATATCCTTGAAACTTCTTCTTTTATCTCTTTTAACCTCTTCATCACATCATTTGCCCCTCTGCCAAAATAGTCATGCAGAATTTTATATTCTTTATAAAGCTTTTTGTAAACCTCATGGTTTTGCGGATTTGGTTTGTAAGAATAGTCTTTTAGTTTTGCCATCTTCTTTGCAGCCTCGAAAATGCTGTCATATCCTCCTCTTTCTTTTCCTGCAGCAACAGCACCAAACATTGCAGAGCCTAAAGCAGGTGTTTGAGGTGAAGCTGACACTTTTATCTCAAGCCCTGTCACATCAGCATAAATCTGCATCAAAAGCTCGTCTTTTTCAGCAATTCCGCCGCACGCATAAAGCTCTCTTACCTCAACGCCATGTTCATTGAAGTTGTCAATTATTATCTTTGTACCGTACGCTGTTGCCTCAATCAGTGCCCTGTACATCTCCTCTGGCTTTGTTGTAAGCGTCATACCAAGCATCATTCCTGTCAGGTCTGCATCAACTAAGATAGACCTGTTGCCATTCCACCAGTCAAGCGCCAAAAGGCCACTCTGCCCAGGCTTTAAAGCCTTTGCTTTTTCTTTTAGTAGCTGATAGATATTTAACCCTTTTTGTTTTGCCTCATCATAGTATGTTGGTGGCACGCAGTTTTCAACAAACCACTCAAAATGATCTCCAACACAGCTCTGCCCTGCCTCATACCCATAAAAACCAGGCAAAATTCCATCTTCAACATATCCGCAAATACCAGGTACCATCTTTTCCTCGTTCCACAAAAGCATGTGACATGTAGATGTTCCAATTATCATCAACATTTTGCCAATATCAGTAATTCCAACAGCAGGAACTGATACATGAGCATCTACATTTGCAATTGCAACAGCAGTGCCTGGATTTAAACCCATAAGTTTTGCCATCTCTTCTGTGAGCTCTCCAGCTTTTTGACCTATGGGATATATATCACGTGAGAGTTTTTCATCAACAACATTTTCAAGTCTTGGATGAAGTGCTTTGAAAAACTCTTTTGAAGGATATCCTTCCCTCTTGCTCCAGATAGCTTTATATCCTGCTGTGCATGAGTTTCTCTTCTCAACTCCTGTCATCTTAAACACAACCCAGTCAGCAGCCTCTATAAACTTATCTGCCTCTTCATAAATTTCAGGTGCTTCTTCTAAAATTTGCATAATTTTAGGAAAAAGCCATTCAGATGAAATCTTTCCACCGTATCTCTGTAAAAACTTCTCTCCTCTCTCCTGTGCTATTTGATTTAACCTGTTTGCATACTTCTGAGCAGCGTGATGTTTCCAGAGTTTTACATAGGCATGTGGATGTGATTTGAACTTGTCAAGCATACAAAGAGGAGTACCATCTTTTTTAATTGGAAGCATAGTGCAGGCTGTAAAGTCAATTCCAATACCAATTACATCGTCTTTTGAAATTCCTGCTTTTTTTAAAACATCTGGAACAGTTGTTGCAAGAACTTCTATATAATCCTGTGGATGTTGAAGCGCCCAGTCATGAGGAAGTTTTGTGCCGTCTGGAAGGCTCTCATCCATAACTCCGTGAGTGTATTCTTTCACACTTGTTGCAACCTCTTCACCTGTCTCGACATTAACAAGTACTGCCCTTCCTGACTGTGTTCCAAAGTCAATTCCTATACTGAATTTTGCCATAAAAATCCCCCTTTTCCCCTTTGCTTGTGCATACATGTTTCTTTAAAAATATAGTAGCATATATGCAAAAAGAACAAAAGAGAAGGAGTGAAAAAAGTTGTACGTGAACAATTTCACATCCTTCTCTTTCAAAGCCTGAAATATTCAGGATTCAACACAAGTATAACATTTCCTTCATAGTCTATAGTTGTTCCAAGAAGAAGTTTATTGTTTTCCAGCACTTTTGGAAGGGGTTTTAAAACAAATTCTTCATTTTGCATTAGTTTTTCAACACATAAAGCAATCTTTACACCTCTTATATTTAAAATTACAACTGACAACTCATCATCTTTTGAAAACTTTCTAACAATCTCTTCGTTGCACAAATCTTCCTGATAAAGCACATACGAAATAGGATAAAGAGGAATTGGCTCATCTCTGACATCTACAAGAAGTTTGTCAACATATCCATAAACATTCTTCATATTTATTTTTACTGTCTCTTCAACAAACTCAAATGGAATTATGAATTTCTGGGAATTGTATACAACTATAATACCCTGAGAAAGAGCAGCAGTTGTCGGAATCTCAAGAATGAACTTGCTTCCTTTACCTGCTTCTGTTTTTATTTCAACCTTCCCTTTTAAAGACTCTACAACGTTTTTAACAACATCCATTCCAACACCTCTGCCAGATATCTCATCTGCCACATCTTTGGTAGAAAATCCGGGTTCAAATATAAGCTTTACAGCTTCATCATCAGATAAATTCTTAGCTTGATGCTCTGATAAAATACCTTTTTCAATTGCCTTTCTGATAACTCTTTCAACATCAATTCCATTTCCATCATCAGAAATCTCTATAACAATATTCTGCCCTTTGTAGTAAGAAACAAGTTCTACTTTTCCATGCTCTGGTTTACCCAACCTTTTTCTTTCAGAAGCATCTTCGATACCATGGTCTATACAATTTCTTATAATGTGCATGAGAGGTTCACTAAGTTTTTCCGCTATGCCTTTGTCTATCACAACATCTCCACAAACGTATGAAAATTTTACTTTTTTCCTTGTTTTTTTAGCAGTCTCTCTTACAAGTCTGTTAAACCTCTTTACCACCATCTCAAAAGGTATCATTCTTATTTTCATTATGTTATCCTGCAGAATTTCAGAGGTTCTCTGTATAGAACGGAAAAGTTCCCGAAATCTTTTAGAAAGGTCCATATCATACTTTTCAAGTTCTTTTACAAGATAATAGAATGTGCTTTTAGTAGTTATAATCTCCCCAACAAGTCCAAGCATCTCATCAATTTTATCATAGCTTATCTTAACCTCATTCAGTTCAGAAGACAAAGCTGATGTTGTTGATACAATAACCTGTTCAATAGTATCTTTTTTATCAACAGCAGCAGATATATCATTTTGATTTTGTTCTTCTACCTCTAAACTTTCTTCTTCAAAATTTGACTCTACAAATTCTTCTTTCTCATCCTGAGCCTTTAAAACCTCTTTTTCTACAAGCTCATTTTTCTCTTTTTCGAAAAGCTCTAAATCAAACTCTTCTTCTACCTCAAGAACACCTTTTTCAGTCTTTCGTTTTTCGCCAAGTTTAAGAACAATTCTTTTTATTACATCACTGCCTTTTAATAAAAAATCTACAATGTCACTGCTGACCTTTATTGTTTTGTTTCTTATTTTTGCCAGAACATCTTCAATAATCTGACAAAGCAATGTAAACTCACTCATTCCTTCAAAAAATCCTGATAATCCTTTCATCGAATGGTACTTTCTGAAAAGACTGTTTACAAGTTCTTCATCTTCTTTTCTCTCTTCTAATGCTAAAATTTCTGATTCAATATTGTTCAAATACTCATTTGACTCTGATAAAAAATCCTCCAATATCTCAAGCTCATCTTCCTTTACTAAAACCTTCATAAAATCACCGTCCACAATCACATTCTTTGTAGTAGAAAAAGTAATCATTTATTCTTCTGACACAAAATTTATCAGAAAGCCTGCCAACAGACTCTGAATGCCCTAAAAAAAGATATCCTCCACAGTTTAAAATCTCGTACATCTTATCAATAACTTTTCTTCTCTGTTCATCTCCAAAATAGATAAGAACATTCCGGCAAAATACAAAATCAGATTTTGAAAAAATAAAATATTTCGAAAAATCTACTAAATTGTGATATATGAATTTGACATTCTTTTTTATCTCATCTTTTATTTTGAACTTTCCATCCTTTGTAATATCAAAATAAACATTTAAGTAATGATGATGAACAAACCTTACATTTCTCAATTCATAAATACCTGATTCTGCTATTTTCAACGCTTCTGTATCTATATCAGATGCAAAAATCTCAAACTTAATATCATCTTCCAAAAACTCATTTAGGATTATTGAGATGGTATATGCTTCATCACCTGTGGCACATCCTGCAACCCAGATTTTTATTCTATTTTCGCCTCTTTTTTTCTTAAATTCTACAACCTCAGGTAGTATCACCTCTGCAAAAGCCTTTAGCTGTTCAAATTCTCTGAAAAAATATGTTTCATTAACTGTTAAAAAATTAATAAATTCTTGAAAGATTTTTTCATTAGTTGTGAGATTATAATAAAAATGATTTAAATCCTTTATGACTCCTTCATTTATCTGTTTGTTTAACTTCTGCAAAATCATGCTGACCTTTTGGTCATTGAGCAATATTCCAGTCTTATCTAATACAAACTTCTTTATCCTGTCAATCGAAGCAGCATCAATATCTTGTTTCATACACTAATCTTTCCTCCATAAACTAATGTTGATGCCAATTGAACCTTTTTCCGTTGCAAACTTTATATCCACAGACTCATACCGTGTCATCATGATATACACACCACTGCCCATAACAAGCGTAGGCGGAGTTATCGCTACCTTTTCACCACCAAGTTCAGCAGACATATTGTTTGCAATATATGCTGACAGCATATTACCAAGTTCCAGAATGGTGCTTCTTGCCATAGGATCATCCAGTGTATTCAAAAAACCTCCTGTCATGACGCTAACAAGTTCCTCTGCTACAACTTCATTTAATCCAACTATCACATATCCATTTACCTTCCCCAGAAATCCTATAGTAACATTCACAGGATAATCACTTTCGTTATTTTCCCTCTGTTGATAAAAAGAAAGCCTTATATCACTTATACCAAATTGTTGAAGAATTGAAATTGTTGCACTTTTTACAGCTTCAATTATATTCTCATTCACTTTTTACATTCCCCTTTCAAAACCAACCTCTATAAATATCTTTCCACAATCAAGCACATATTCTATTTTCTTTCTCTGAATTCTGGGTGATACAACAAGCATATTTTCACCAAGAAAAATTGAAGGCGGAGTTGGACGCAATGCAGTACCGAATGTATTTTTATACTCTACCAACGTATTTCCCACAATCATGTTGAATATCTCATACGATACATCAAGCATATCATTATTTGTTGCAACATCCTGATCATAAATTGTTTTAACAAGGCGTCCACAAACATCAAAATCTACCCCAATTATTACTCTTCCTTTTAAATCTCCAATTGTGCCCAGAACACCAACAACACCTGAATACAAGAACTCATCCATCTCAGGAACACTCTCTTGAGTACTTTTCACTTCAAACCCAAAATTTTCACACAATATACTTCTTGCAACGCTATCAGCAATCTTCAATATCTCATCTATCACTTTTACTGACCTGGTCAACCAAACTGTGCACACTAGCACGAGTTTGGCGGCTGGGGTATTTATAGTCCGCCTTTCAGGCTTTCCCAGCCCCAGCAGGCGGTATTTGGGAAAGCCATAGCCCCTGTCCCAAGAAACAGGAACTTACGCCTTTATAGGTCTTCCCCACTTGCCCTGAAACTAAAAGCGATTTCAGGACAGACATGTCACGCAGGACTCTGTCAGGGGAGAGTGGAGTCACCACCGCTACCCTGAGAACTCGCCAGAGATTGTGGTTTTTGCCACGACTACCTGTACTTGTTCCATCCAGTGGTACAGATAGCCTCTCTGCCTCACTCTCAAGGCTTTGTAAAAACTTTATCACTCTACCTATCTCTCTGAGTTGCTTTTTCCTAGCGTATGTGTTCTTAACTACCTTCTTTACGTATTCCTTTAGTTCTTCCAGTTCGTTTACATCAAGTCTACTGAGAAACATCATATAGTTGTGCGGTATCCTTTCTCTCAAACCAAGCCCTCTTCGGGCTATCACATATGCAGCTGCCACGTCCTTGCTCACCATAAACTGCGGTGCATACTTCAGCATCCCTATCACAGAAGTATATGCAGGGTTTACTTCTATAACCTCTATCCCTTCTCGCTTTGCTAAAAGTTTTACCTTCTCCAAAAGTGACCTGTATCCAAAATAGTGCCTTATCCGTCTTGATTTTCTACCTGAAAAGTCTCCTCTTCTTCCCCTGTCTTTTATGCTAAGACTCTCAATCACTATGACTTTTTGCTTCTCTTTCGCCATCTGTACTATCATGTGGGCATACTGCCACCTGTAGTACTCCCTCTTGCTTGAGTTTCCACTTTCAAGCTCTGGCATTGGTATTCTGCCATATTCCAGAAGCTGTCCACTGCTGTCTGTTTCTGCCCATGCTATATGCTTTGGATATGCGTTCGTATCTATCCCTATAACGCCGTTTGATTTTGTTATCTCAGACTTTGGAAAAATCTCTTCAACGGTAAAGTAGGCATATACTACACTGTTTTTGAGTTTCAGCTCAACAGAATAGGGTTCTCCCAAAGTGCTTATCGCCTGCAGCAGTTGATTTCTGTCTGTGTACGTTCCACCCTTTACTTTCCATCCAGGCTGTATCGTCGCATATACATACTCCCTTTCTCCCACGTTGATTCTGAGTTTTGTTAAGGAACCATCTATCTCAATCCTTGTGTTGAGATTCCCCTTCTTGCTCCTGTCTCCCCTTGAGTACAGATTCCCTTTCTTCTTCTCCTGCCACTTAAGTTGAAGTTCCCTGTACGCTTTACCATTTATATGCCTCTTTTGGAGTTTTTCAAAAAGTTCTCTACCACCAAAAATAACCTTTTTAGGACTTTCTCCTCTTTCTTTGCATGAGTTTAAAACACTGTTTGCTTTCATTATCGCATCATCAACGTATCGAGAATTCAGATTGAAAATCCCCTGCAGTTTCCTTTTGAGTTCATTCCTTTTATGCCCTTCCAGTAGCCTCTTGTATGCATACCTCATACAAGAGGACCATCTTCTCATAAGGTCTAATACTCTTTGCTTATCTTCACTGCCCTCAAAGATTAGCTTAGCCTGAACTGTTACCATGTCATTAGCACCTCTTTGAGCATAAATCCTTGCTGCAAAAGATGTATACTGCCGCTATTAAATCCTCTGCCAGTTCTTCTTTTATATCTTCTTCATTTTCTCTGCCATTTAACACTCTACAAGTTCTACCCCAAAATTCTCCATGAAAAACTTAAGATATTCAAATCCAAACCTTGCAAGTCTGTCAGGATACTCTATTACAACTTTTACAACTTCTCCTCTTTTGATTTTGTTCAAAAGTTTTAATAGTCCTCTCCTGTTTTTATTCTACTGTGCTGGCTATTTCAGATATAACCTCAATACTGCCAGCCTTAAGACTCTGCGTATTCCTCAAGTCTTCTGAGCTGGTTTTTAAGGTACTCTTCTTGCTTTTTAGTGGAGAGTTTTGCATACAAAACAACGGTTGGTTTTGGTTTTTCTTCTATCATGCCAAGTAGTTTTTTACGTCTTCTTTTTTGTACCTTCTCCTTCCCTTAGGTAGCTTGAGAGGTATTATTAACCCTTCCTTTTCCCAGTTTAGGAAATAGCCTTCGGCTAATGCTATATATCTCTTTAAGTTTTTGCATACTCAGCAACATTCAATACCACCTAATCAAAATTATACCTTTTTGTCTTGTTATTTTCAACTGTTGTGCCCTCCAAATGCCATATTTATAGCATTTTGTATGTCTTCGCCTTTGAAAGGTTTTTTAATAATTGTCACAACATTTGATGTATCATTTACATTCAAAAGCTCTTTATCCCCTATCGCAGTCAAAAATACAACTTTGCATGACTTATCTTTTTCACAAATCTTGTTATATGCTGCATCACCTTCTAATACTGGCATTGTAACATCCATGAAAATAAGGTCTGGTTTTAGCTCAAAATACTTTTCTACAGCTTCCTGACCATTTGTTGCACAGTAACAAACCTCATGCCCCAGCTTTTCTATTTCTTTTTTTAAAAGTTTATGAATCATTGGAGAATCGTCTACTATCATGATTTTTTTCATAAATCTATCAGCCTCCTTACTTTATTCTTGCTCCTCAACAAGCTCAACCAGTTTTTCTGGAATTTTATAAGATGGAAGAACATAATCAGCTCCTCCACGCAAAATTGCTTCCTTCGGCATTCCAAAAACTATCGCAGTCTCTTCTGATTCTGCAATTGTAATACCGCCTCTCTGTCTGATTTTTACCATTGCATCGGCTCCGTCATCACCCATACCTGTCATCAGAACTCCAATGGTGTTTTCACCAAACTTTTCTAACACAGACATCATACACACATCAACAGAGGGCATAAACCTGTGCTCAGGTTTTTGTGTAAGTCTCACTCTCAAATCCTCAATACTATTCCCGTACAGGACAAGATGATAACCACCTTTTCCAACATAACATTTTGATTTTTCTATTTTCATTCCTGCCGAAGCCTCAACAACTTCAATCTGGCAGTTCTCGTTTAGTCTTTTTGCATACTGAGCGGTAAAAGTAGGTGGCATATGTTGAATTAAAAACACACAAGCGTTCAAATCTGCAGGAAGATAAGGCAAAACATCCATGATTGTTTTCGGTCCACCTGTAGATATACCTATAACAATGGCTTTAAAAGGTTTCTGTCCGTTTTGTTTAGCTAAATCCGGCTGCTTTTTGCTTATACCATGAGCAAGGTTTTGAGAAGTATCTTTTTTTATAACAAATTTACGTGAAGATGTTGCTGCAACTTTGACTTTTTCTATAATATCCTCTTTTACCCTGTCTATATTAAGAGAGATAGTTCCACCCGGTTTTGGAACAAAATCGAATGCTCCCATCTCAAGAGCTTTTAAGGTAATCTCTGCACCTTCTTGGGTGAGAGAGGACACCATCACAACAGGTGCAATCTTTTTCTGCATTAAAATTTTCAGAGTAGTAAGCCCATCCATCCTCGGCATGTTAACATCAAGAGTGATTACATCAGGCATATACTCTTCGGCTTTCCTGATGGCATCCTCTCCATCTCTTGCAGTTGCAACAACTTTAATATTCGGGTCACTTTCCAAAATCTCTGTGAGTTTTTTGCGCATAAATGCTGAATCATCAACAACAAGTACCTTTATCATGAAAACTCTTTCTCCTCACTCTGTCAAAATATTTATTCTTCTAAAATTATATCAGGGTCAATTTGAATAATTAAATCATCGTTTTGTTTTATTACAGCCTTTATATACTTTATGTCAAGGTTACTTAGTTTTTCCTGTACCTGCTCATCTTCAAGAGTCTGCTGAACCTCAACAACATTCTCAGCAGATATTTTTGACACGCTCAAAACCTTTTTAGCCAAAATTCCAAACCTTTCTCTTCTCTGCTCAACAATTATAACTCTTGAAGAGTCATTGAGCTGTGTCTCTTCACCATACAAAAGTGAACAAAGGTCAACTATAGCTATAACATCTCCGCGTAGATTTGCAATTCCTCTCAAATACCTTTTCTCATTTGGCACTTTGATAATATTGGGAATTCGATTTATCTCTTTCACTTTTTGAATATCTATTGCAAACTTTTGATTGTTTAACTCAAACAACACAACCTGCTTTTCATCACCAGTCTTAACCATTTCCAAAGCCTCTTCTCCCTGATTTTTCATTTCTTCATAAATAGCATTGCTGACCTTTTCAAAAAGCTTTTCGATATTCAATATAATATACATTTTATCATCTGACTTTATTGTACCAGAAAAAATATTTTCAAAGTTTGCAACAGTTGGCAGTGGTTTTATTTCTTCTTCATTTGCAGAAATTACAGATAAAATCCTGTCTACAACAAATCCAAATTTAACTCCTGAGTTGTTGGCAATTACAATTTTCGTTTCATCATCAATTTTTTTGTTATCTGCTTTTAAAAGCTTTTGAATATTTATAATAGGAATAATTTCATTTCTCAAATTTATAATACCCAGTATATCATCGTTCTCAGAAGGAACTGTCGAATAATCAGAAAATCTTATAATCTCTTGAATATTAGCAATATTGAGGGCATAGTTCTGATCATCTATTTGAACTAAGATATATCTTTCTTGCTTAGATAATTTTTGTTCGCTCTCATCCACCTTTGAAGTGGTTGATTCTATATTAATCTTTTGAAAAACAGAAAGTGCAAGGCTCTCTTCAACAATTTTGTCACTGTCTATAAATGTAATTAGCTTATCCCCTTCTTTCTGCTTTATAACAGCTTTTACTTCTTCAAGGGTTGTAATTTTGCACTCATTCATCTGTGCCTGCTCTATACTGCTAATATTTAAAACCTTGTCAACCAGAACACCAAGCTTAAACCCATTTTTTTCTATAATAATTATCCTTGCATCTTCACTTTTGAGGTAACTTTCTATTTTATACTTCTCCCTTAAATTTAAAACAGGAATAACCTCACCTCTTAAATTTATAAGCCCTGCTACATGACTTTTGGCAAGTGGAACCGGAGTGATAGATGGAACTTTTATGATTTCTTTTACATTGTCAAGGCTAAATGCAAAATTCTGCTTACCTATTTGAAAGATTATAACATTCAAATCAAGCGTTCCTATCTTGCTCATCTTTTATCATCCTTTCACTACATGGCTAAGATTTCTTCAGCCAAGCTTGCAACATCTTGTATAGCCGAAAGTAGCTCATCTGCTCCAAGTCTTTGTTCATTCACAGCTCTTGTTGCTTCTTCAAGCGATGCAAGGTTCTCTTGAGCTGCAGCTGATATATTTTCTATTCCCTTTGTAAGCTGCTCTAAAGCAGATTGAATCTGTAATATCTCCATGTTTATAGCGTTTGTTGCCTGTTTCATGTCTCTTATCATATCCTTTGTTTGGTTTAAAACCTCTATGTCTCGCTTTGACCTGTCTACCATGTTTGAGGTCGAAAGGGTCAAATTCTCTATATCGCCTGTAAATCTCAAAACTTTTCTCTGCGTGCTCTTTACGATATCTTTCATCTTCTGAGCATTTTCAGAAGATTCATATGCTAAGTTTCTAACATCGTTGGCAACAACAGAAAATCCTCTTCCATACTCACCAGCTCTTGCCGCTTCAATTGAACCGTTTACTGAAAGCATATTGGTCTGAACAGTCACAAGAGATATCTGTTCTATGAGTTTTTCTAAATCAGCAATATAACCATCCAAACTCTCAACAAACTGCAATACCTTACTATTTGACTCTAAGACCTTAGCTAAGTCAGATATGAGACTAACAGTTTTTTCAATTACATCACTCATCTGGTCATTAAATGTATTGATAATGTCATTTAGCTCATTTGAAAGATCCTTATTTTTCCTTGATTCTGCTACTATTTCGTTTATGCTGTTCCTGGCAAGATTAGAATTTTCAACCTGAATTTTTGAACCTGTCTCAACCTGAGAAAATGCCTCTGCTATCTGGGTTAAAGACTGAGAAATCTCCTCAACTGCAGATGAAAGTTCATCAGAAGATGCTGAAATTTTTGTTGCATCTTTTTCTACAGCAGTTGAAACTCTCATCTCTTCTGCCAGCTGGTTCAAATCTTCTGTCTTCTCACTTGCAATCTTGTAGGCTTTAACCTGTTCGTTTACTGTCTGGCTAATTTCTTCTATTGCCGCTCCTATTTGCTCTGATGCAGACGCAATGTTTGTCATAAGTTTTAAAAACTCGTCCATAGAATTCGAAGTCCTCTGTGAAGATTTTTGTATTTCATTTGCACTTGCTAAAACTTTTTCAAAAATCTTTGTTGTCTGCGAAAGTTTAGAAAGAATTCCCTCACCAACTGCCGCTTTTGCATTTTCATACTCTACAGACTCTTTTATCTCTTTGTCAATGTTCTGAATCTCCTCATTTATCTTGGCAACATTTTTTCTAACACCGTCTGTCAGCTTTTCAACCACTTCAGCCAGGTTTCTTATCTCATCGGCAACAACTGCAAAGCCTCGTCCATACTCACCAGCTCTTGCAGCTTCGATCGCAGCATTTAAAGCCAAAAGATTTATCTGGTCAGCAATCTTGCCAACTGAAATTACAATATTATTTATATCTCTCGCAGATTCATTTAGCTGTTTCATGAACTCACTTGCCTGAAGTTTTTTGTAGGCAGAAAGTTTTACCTCTTCAATTATCTCTTGAATTTTTCTTGTTGTATCCATAACAGAGATATTTAGTGTCTTTGCTTTGTCAACAAGGTCAATTGCGTTTTGAAATACTGTATTTGCTGATTTTTTAATCTCATCTGTTGCAGTTTTTGACTCTTCAACAGAAGCTGCTGTCTCCTCTGCCGCTGCAGCAAGTTGTTCAACATTTTTATTGAGCTCTTCAACCGCTGCAGTTGACTGTTCAATCCCCGCCATAAGCTCAGATGCTGCCGCTGCAAGTCTTTCTGAAAGCTGCTGCTGACGAAGAAGTACCTTTGTTTTTGCCTTTTCCTCAGCTTGCTTTTTGCTTTCAACTTTCTTTGTTGCAGTAAGATCATTCTTTAAAAGCTTCTTTTCCATATACAATCCTCCCCACCTACAAAAATTTTTGTTGACATTTTATTTAAAATTATTTCTCATCTTTATATATACCCTTTTTCTGAGCTTCTGTAAACTTTTTTTTTTTTTTTTTTTTTTTTTTTGTATAAATGTAATAATATGGTTTTGATTATTCCAGTTCTACATATCTATTCAATCTCAAATCACTTGCAACATGTGGAGTTACATCTTCAAATGTACCAGCTATTTTAAAAGGTTCATCTTTTTCATATAGGATAGTACAACAAATAAAAATCTATCTGTCATCTTTGAGTTTTACCCTTAATGAAAAACCATTTTGCCTGCTCTGTATACTTGAAGTCATATAGCAAAATTTTTGTAGGTGTCCATTTAACAGGGCTTTTTAACCCTCTGTGGCTGTTATACTAACCTTGAACTATTAGATTGTTTTGAAATGGGGGTTTGATATATGCATGAAATTAATGAAAAAGAAATAATACTTGTGGAAAAGTTCAAAAAACTTTTGCAAGAGGCACCAGGAATGCTTGAGTGCCAGAAAGATTTGGATAAGTTTGCTGAAGAGGTGAGCAAAACTCTCTACAACCTTCTTATTGAAATTCTTGTATATTCAATTGAAAAGCTTGACGACAAAATTAAGGAATCTGAAGAAGTAAAAGAAAACTGGAGAAATATCAAAAGAGACTATAGAACAATTCTAATGCCACATGCTGTTGTTGTTTACAAAAGGCGTTATTATCAACACAAACAAACAGGAGAGTATTCATACCTTGTGGATAAATTTTTAGGAATTGATAGTTATCAGCGTCTCAGTCAGCACTACGAAGAAAAGATTAGAAGCCTTTTTAAAGTTCATAAATCTTTTGCAGGTGTTTTAAAAGAACTTGCCAGGGCATCAAATCCACTGAAATAAGTGCCCAGACAGTTAGAAATAAAATTTCAAAGAAAAAAAAAAAGATGAGAAAAAACAAAACTGATAGTCATTTTTTTTGAAGAGTGATATAATATATATAGGATTTCATCCATTCAAAATCCCTGGAGGTGCAAAAAATGAAAAGTTTGGTGAGGGTAATTTCGGCTATTGTTACAATTTGTTTTATAACTTTTTTGCTATCATCTTCAATTTTTGCTGTATCAAGCCAGCAAACCCAAGCATCTTTGTTAGAAAAAACTTTCAAAGCAGAACTTTCAAAAATTCTAAATCCTGACTCTCCTCTTTCGTGTGACATAATCACCACTTCAACCGGGCAAAAGTCAGTCGGATATGGTTTAAATCTTATTGTTAATCGGACAAATATCTATAAAGTTGCTTTTGACAGGAAAAACAAAAAGTTTTTTGTTCAGACTAAAAAAGACAATACAAATCAAACAGTCTTTTTAAATGGGCAAAATACTTATACTTTAGATCCAAAGGATAATAAATACATTCTTGGCACTATACCAGCTTCTCTCTGGATGAGTATTAATATGATTGACATCACAATTTCCCAACCTATGAGCAAATTTTACCAAACCATATTGAACTACCTAAATTCTCAATCATCCTCGATTGTAAAAAGCGCATACAGAACAACAACATCTGTCGGTTCTAATAAGATAAACTGCTGGCAACTTAGTGCAAACCTTCCAGGTAAGGTTTTGGAACCTGCATTAAAAGAATTTTTATCTTCTGCTTCAAAATCTGTAATTTCTCAGCTTAAGGATATGCTTGATATCTATTTAAAATCGTTAACAGACGATGAAAAGAAGGCTTTGAGTTCTTTAAACATCGATGTAAATAATCTATCATCAAGTGAAATTTCAAAACAGATTGAAAGCAATCTTTCCAAGTTTATTAGCTCAATAAAATTGGATGATTATAAAATAAGCTTTTATGTTGACGAAAAGACAGGAAAAGTTATAAAGATAATAATTAAAAATTCATCTGCAGCAGGTAGCGGAATTTCATCAAGAATTGAAATAACAAACATTTTGACAGGAAATGAGGTCAAGTTCCCACAAATATCTCAAAATATGATAAAACAACAGTCCAGTCAGGTAGACATAGTCGGTCTTTTAAAGTTAATTGAAAACTTTGTTGTTAAAATGCAGCAGATTAAATAAATGGAATATACAAATAAAGAAGCAAGACTGCCACATGATTGATATCATAGAAAGATGTGGCAGTTTTTTTCTTTTTTGTCCAATTTACAAAACATATTGTCTTACCTAACTTTTGTAATATTCTTTTGAACAAATCTGCAAGCTTTTTTACAATCTCCAAAAGGCTTGTTTTGCCAGTTGCCAAAAAATGTGCAACACCGGCTTCTATCATGTGTCCCGCAGTGTAAAGCTCATGACACTCTTCCAAATTGGTCCACCTTTTACCCTTTTCTTTGATGGTAAAATATGTATTGAGGTATCCATCTTCCCACTGAGCCTTTCCAATCAGCTCTATAACCTTGTCAACCTTCTTTTCCAAATCAGGGTTTGGATACTTTTCAAGGACGTATGAAGCTGCTTCAAGCCATTTTGCAACATCGCTATCTTGAAAAACAAATCCTTCAAATTCCCCATTTTCAAGACCCGCTGCTATTTTGAAATTCTTCATTGCATGGCTCTTGATAGGAATATCAACTAAGTCGTTTAAAATTTCCCACTGATATGGCACAACTACATAGCGAACGAGATCTACATACCTTCCCCAGAACGGGTCTTTGATAGTGACATCTTTTATTTCTGGGGATTTCAAAGAAGTTGTGAAAGGATTTTCAGTCATATTTTCCCACCACCTATGTATTTAATTTTATTCTTTATCTTTATTTTCTGACATTACTCTTACTTTTTCAAGTTGAAAAAAAACAATAATCTTGGTGGAAAAAATCTGATTTAACCTTTCACCTGATTCGTAATTATGATTATGTATAGGTCTTTTACTTCCAATATCATTCTTTTGCGAAAAGTCATCCATTCACTCAATATTTTGTACATAACACTTTTGCTCTTTTTCAAGGAATTCTCCCCTCCTTTGAAATATGATTTATTTCTCAATTTTATCAAATAAGAATATCCTTGTTAAGTTTTTGAAAAATTTATTTTTGCACTTCAATATGTATATTTTCTATAATTTATTGTTCTTAATTTTGTACATATTTTTATTACCTTTTTTTGGGCTTAAATTATAAAAGTCTCAGAAAAATAAAGCTTCTTAAGCTATTTTCTTGACAACCTAATTTTTAGTGCATAATCTCTACAACTTGTATATTTTAGCACCTATAAAACATCAAAATAGCATATTGAATTAAAACTTTTAGGGGAATATAATTTTGTAATCATGTGAAAATAACTTAAATCAACTAATCAGAGGGGGAGTTTTGACTTGTTTGAAAAGCTAAAAAGAATCCTTATTGGAAAGCCTTTGCCAAATGAAGCAGAGAAAACAGAAAAATATGGTGTTTTATGGGGATTGCCAATTTTGTCAAGTGATGCTATATCATCTGTTGCATACGCAGGGCAAGAGATACTTTTTGTTCTGCTTCCCGCAATTGGCTTTCTTGCTTTTAAAGAAATACAGATTGTAACATCAGCCATAATCATCCTGCTTTTTATTTTAATGCTCTCTTACAGGCAAACTATTGACAATTATCCAAATGGCGGCGGTGCTTTCATTGTTGCAAAGGACAATCTTGGCGTTTTAGCAGGTATTGTGGCAGGCGCAGCTTTGTCTGTTGATTACATCTTGACTGTAGCAGTTTCTATATCTTCGGGTGTTGATCAGATTGTAACTGCACTTGAATTTTTAAAGCCCTATAAGATAGCACTGTGTTTATTTTTAGTTTTATTTCTAATGATTGGAAATTTAAGGGGAATAAGAGAGTCATCCAGAATATTTGGAATACCTGCTTATGCTTTTATGTTTTCAATTTTAGCACTAATCATAGCCGGGTATGTAAAGCTAAAGATGGGGTATGTTCCGCCAGAGCCAAAGATAAATTATCCAACACATCCTGTAACACTGATTTTACTTTTAAAGGCTTTTGGGAGTGGATGTACTGCTCTCACCGGTGTTGAAGCTGTGTCAAATGCTGTGCCTAACTTTAAAGAGCCAGCAACAAAACATGCAAAGACTGTTTTGTTACTACTATCTCTTATAATATTCGTGCTTTTTGGCGGGACTACGCTTTTAGCAACACATTACCATGTTGTCCCCACAGAAGGTGCAATGCTTGTTTTAATGGCTGGGCAAGTGTTTGGAAAAACCTTTATGTATTATGTTGTTGCTGCTACAACATTTATAATCCTCGTGTTTGCAGCAAATACAGCTTTTTCTGGCTTTCCAATGTTGGTTGCAGTTATGGCAAAAGAGGAGTTTGTGCCAAGGCAGTTGAGCATGAAAGGGGATAAGTTATCATACTCGAATGGAATAATCATCCTTGCTGCAGTTTCAGCAATTTTAATTTTGGTTTTCAACGGTAATGTAACAGCCCTGATTGGTCTCTATGCCATTGGTGTTTTTATATCATTTACACTATCTCAATTAGGAATGTTCGTAAGATGGCTTAAGAACAAAGGTAGTTATTGGCATATAAAAGCTTTTATAAACGGTTTTGGAGCCCTCACAACTTTTGTTGTTGTCATAATAATTGCAATAACCAAGTTCAGAGAAGGTGCGTGGATTGTTGTTCTTTTAATTCCTCTACTTGTCTTTGCAATGATAAAGGTAAAGCTTCATTATATTGCCGTTGCCGACCAGTTAAGAGTAACGCCTGAAGACAAAGAGCTTTTGGGTGTTGAACACAATATATATAGAAACAGGGTTATTGTTCCTATCGAAAGTTTAAACAAGGCAAGCATTCGTGCTTTGAGGTTTGCAAAAACAATTTCAGACAATGTCATAGCTTTTAATGTATCAATAAATGAAGAACAGGCTAAAAAACTTCGGGAAAGATATAAAATGCTCAACTGCTCCATCCCTCTTGTAATAAGATATTCTCCTTATAGAAAAATATTAGAACCGCTTTTAGAGTATATAAAATCAGAAGAGTATAATTATCAAAAAGGGGACATGATAACAGTGATAATTCCAAAATTCACAGTCCAAAGATGGTGGCAAAAGATTTTGCACAACCATACATGGCTGTTTATAGAAAAAGAGCTATTAAAACACAAACACATAGTTGTCTCTGTCATGCCCCTGCAGTTAAAAGATGATTATGTGGTTTTGAAGAAAAAGAATAAGCCTTTGTGGAAGGTGTTGGAGGAGGATTAAAAAGAAATCAAAATGGGCTATTCTTAGGTTTTTTAAAGTTACCTAAAAATAGCCCATTTTTATTTTGTTTTCTAGCGTTTACTTATATGCATTTTTCATTATCTGTACAGTTTCCTCAAAGCTCAGCTTATATGGGTCAACCTCAAAAAGCCCGCCCATTGTTTTTATAGCATTGTCAGCAAGCTTTTCAATCTCATCCTCTTTAATTCCATAGTCAGACATCTTTAAATTCCCAACACCACACTCTTCCTGAAGCTTTTTCATTGCCTTGACAAATGCAAATGGTCTTTCATCCTCTGGCAAAGAATCTACATCAACACCCATTGCTTTTGCAAGCTGGACATACTTTTGAGGCACTTTGGATGCAAAGAATGTATGGTATGCTTCAGATAGCATTATAAGCCCTGCACCGTGTGGTAAATCAGGGTAAAATGCAGAGAGTGCATGTTCCATTGAATGCTCTGAGGTACAGCTGGAAGTGGATTCTACAAATCCTGCTAAAGTGTTTGCAAGAGCTACATATGTCCTTGCTTCAAGATTGTTTCCATCTTTCACACAGACCGGCAAGTACTTTGCAATAAGCTCAACACTCTTTAGTGCAAACATATCACTTATTGGCGTTGCAATCTTTGCAATGAAACCTTCAACTGCATGGAAGAAAGTATCAAACCCTTGGTATGCTGTCAGGTGCGGTGGCACACTCAACATAAGTTCCGGGTCAACAACTGAAAGTGTTGGAAATGTATACTGATTTCCATAACCAATCTTTTCATTTGTCTCTTCATTTGTGACAACAGTCCATGGGTCAGCTTCTGTTCCAGTTCCAGCTGTTGTTGTTATTGCAACAATTGGAAGTGCTCCACCTGATGGGAATTTCCCTTTACCGCTTCCACCGACAATATAATCCCAGTAATCACCATCATTTTTGGCCATAAGAGCTATGCTTTTTGCAGAGTCGATACTGCTTCCACCACCAAGTCCAATTACAAAATCGCAACCTTCTTGCCTTGCTAACCCTGCACCTTCCATAACATGCTTCTTTATTGGATTTGGCAAAATCTTGTCAAAGACAACATAATCAATCCCTTTTTCTTTTAATATCGCTGTGAGTCTGTCTAAATATCCATACTTTTTCATAGACGTTCCGGCAGAGATTACAATTAAGGCTTTCTTACCTGGCAAATTTTCATCTTTGAGTCTATCCAAACTTCCTGGACCAAACAAAATTTTTGTAGGCATAAAGTAATTGAATACTAAATTTTCCATGTTTTTTACCTCCAGAATACAATTTAAAACTTTATAAAGTAAAATTTCTTTAAGTTTAGTATAATATTTTTGTCATCGGTTACAAGAGTGCACTTTTTGGATATAAAGTATCATAGATGATACTAAAGGAAGGTGTTTTGCGTTATGGCTCAAAGACAAAAGGTCAAAGAAGCAACATGCGAAATAGAAGTAGCATTCGAGGTAATAGGTGGAAAATGGAAACCTCTTATCCTTTGGTATTTGGGCGAATATGGTACTCTCAGATTTGCTCAGCTGCAACACTTAATTCCAGATATTACTCACAGAATTTTAACAAAACAGCTTCGCGAACTTGAAGAGCACGGTCTTGTCCAGCGAAAAGTATATCCTGAAGTTCCTGTGAAAGTAGAGTACAGCCTAACTGAAAAAGGAAAAGAAGTCTTGCCAATTTTGGATATGATGTGCGACTGGGCTGATAAGCATGATTATTTTGGATATAAACTAAAATATTGCCTTTGCAATGATGAAGTTTGTGATATCAGCGAAGATGGACAACCAAAGTAAAAGAAAAAATTTACTTTTTAAATGTACTGTGAGGTGACAAATTATGTATCTTTTTGTTTATGGCAGCCTTCTTTCTCATAACAGTCACAATCATCTTTTAAATGGCTGCAAACTTGTTGGAAAAGCAGTTTTAGAAGGCTATGGACTTTACAAAGTTAGCTGGTATCCGGCAATTGTACCAAAAAAAGATGCAAAAGTGGCAGGAGAAGTATATGAGGTTGATGAAAAAACAATAAAGGAAATAGACAACTTTGAAGATGAAGGTGAGCTTTACAAGCGGCAAGTGGTTGAAGTCATTTTAAATGGAGTTGAAGTTCTCAAAGCGTGGACATATATATATTTACTTAACGTTGATGAAAAAAACTATATTCCTTTTGAAAAACAGCCATGGAGAGAATAGGTAAAATATCTTATTCTCTCTTTTTTATTCTTACTGGTATTTTCTTTTTAATATATTCATTTTCAGTTTTTTCAGAGATAATGCTGATATTGCCATCCATCTCAAAAACAGCAAGCTCAACATCGTCAAGTGAAGCAACACCGTGCTCTCTCACTGTCTCAAGCAGCTCATCTTTTGTAATCTTTGCTTTAGCTAAATTTTTTTCATTGATTTTTCCTTTATACACCAATAATAGAGGCTCTCCCTCAATCAAACGTTCTATCTTTGGAAACCTGTACACAATGAGCTTTATAATATAGTTTACAACAAACAATGAGGTTGCAGCAACAAGCCCGCCTGCCAGACTCGAATCTGCTCCCACCATGGCATTTTGCACAGAATTGCTAAGAAGCAGGACAAAAACTAAATCGCTAATTGAGAGTTGCGAAACATCTTTTTTGCCAAACAGCCTGATGGCAAAGATGATAAACAGGTATATTGAAATTGAACTAAAAGCTATATAGAGATATCTTAACATTTTCATTTGACTCCTCTTCCCCAAGTTTTAAATGGTGATCTTCGAATCTTGTCTGACTTTGAAATATTCTTTTTCTTCTAATTTTATCAAACCGCCCTTCAAGCTACAATACTTTCAAAAAGTTTCTACAAAAAGCTTTACACTTTGCAAAAAATCATTTATAATATAACTGTATTAATACTGATAGTACAGTTAATACAGAAAAGTGGTGAAGTAAATGTTTGAAATTGACTGGAAGAGCAGAGTACCCATCTACAAACAGCTTGTGGAAAGGATAAAAGAACTAATCTTAGAGGAGGTTTTGAAAGAAAATGAACAACTTCCATCGGTGAGGTCTCTTTCGAAAGAACTCACAATCAATCCAAATACAATCCAAAAAGCATATCAAGAGCTCGAAAGAGAAGGTTATATTTACTCAATTCCTGGCAAGGGAAACTTTGTCGCACCCGTAAAATCAAAGATAAAAGCTGAGAAGGAAGAAAAGATAAAATCTCAGTTCAAAAAAATTGTTTTTGAGGCACTTTTTATTGGTATCTCAAAGAACGAACTTATCAAAATTATTGAAGAAATTGAAAAGAAGCTATCAGGAGGCGATAAATCTTGATAAAGGTAGAAAATGTTTGTAAAAGGTTTGACGAGACTGAGGCATTAAAGGGAGTAACTATAAAAATTCAAAGAGGTTCTATTTTTGGTATTGTTGGAAGAAATGGTGCTGGTAAAACTACCTTGTTAAAAATTCTGACTGGAGTATACAAAGCAGATAGCGGCTGTATTCTTTATGATGGTGAACCTGTTTTTGAAAATCCGCAAGTAAAGTCAAAAATATTTTTTGTACCAGACAATCCCTACTTTTTTGGAAGCTTTTCAATTTATGATATGGCAAATTTTTATAAAGGAATTTATAATAGCTGGGACAGCCGTCACTTTGAAAATCTTCTGAAGATTTTTAATCTTCCACTGAAAAAAAGAATCTCAAAATTCTCAAAAGGTATGCAAAAACAATGTGCAATCCTTTTTGCTCTCTCTTCACGTCCAGAATTGCTTGTACTGGATGAACCTTTTGATGGTCTTGATCCTGTTATAAGGCAGAGTGTAAAAAAGCTTCTAATAGAAGATGTTGCAGATAGAAGTGCATCAGTAATTATATCATCTCACAATTTAAGAGAACTTGAAGATTTCTGCGATACTATTGCAATTCTTCATGAAGGGAAAGTTTTGCTTTGCAGCAATATAGAAGAGTTAAAATTAGATACTTGCAAAATTCAAGCTGTGTTCAAAAAGAATTTTCTACCTGAAAGTTTGAATAGATTCAAGGTAATCTCTTACTCTAAAAAAAGTAATATTGAGGTAATCATCGTGAAAGGCAACAAAGAAGAAATTTTAGATACATTAAAAGATTTTGAACCGGTGTTACTTGATATTTTACCCCTTTCGCTCGAGGAAATATTTATTTACGAAATGGGAGGGTTGAAAGATGAGCTTACCCAAATCATGGATTAATAAAAAATTCCTTTTTGTTACTCTTAAAAGATTTTGGTTTGTAGGAGTTATATACTTTTTAGCTTTATCAGTAATTCCATTTTCTATTATTCTATTCGATTTGCCTTTAATTTCAAAATACCCCGACAGTTATATAGTTTCTAAGCACACTGTAACAAGAAATCAGGGATACTGTATTTTTGTAACTTTACTTATTTGTTTTGCTCTTAGTACATTTGTATTTAATTATCTTCATTCAAAAGACGCCGCAGACCAGCTTCATAGTCTTCCTCCAAAGCGAATAACACTTTACATCTCCAACATCTTAGCTTCTTTTTTATTACTTTTGCTACCTATTATACTTAATACAGTAATTTTATTAATATTAAAGTTAAATCTGTTAGACAAATTTGAAATACAGTTAAAAGAGATATTCTTCTGGGGCTTAAATACAACTGCCGTCGCAAGTTTGTTTTTTTCAATTGCAACTTGCTGTGCAATTATCACAGGCACACCCTTTGTCCAAATTTTCTTGAGCTTTGTTGTACTTATGCTGCCATCATTTTTATACTATACCTCCATTTCAAATCTCAAAAACTGGTTATTTGGCTATTATCCCTCACCAAGCAGTGCTGTCGCTGAAAAAATAAATCCTCTTTTAATAATGTTTACACCTGTATCACCTTCTTCTCCACTAAAGCCTGTTGAATATACTGGCTTCTTTAGTATTGCCATTTTTTTGATTGTCCTCGGTAGCATATTATATAATTTTCGTAAAATTGAAAATGCCGGGCAATCCATAGTATTTGACTTCTTTAAACATATCTTCAGATATGGAGCTGCTCTGTGCGGCGCACTTTTAGTAGGACTTTATTTGCCTTACATTGAACAAGGAAAATCTTTCTGGTTGGCAATATCAGGATATTTGATCATTTCTTTTGTATGCTTTTTAATTGCTGAAATGATTCTGAACAAAAAAGTCAATGTTTTCAATAAATCTCTTCTAAGATATAGTTATTTTGTAATATTATTGTTCTTAGCAATAGGGATAATAAAACTGGACTTGTTCGGATTTGAAAAGTATGTTCCGCAGGAAAAGGAAATAAAAAGTGTGGTTTTTAAAGAATACTTTTTTATAGGAAATCACTCTGAAGATATAAGTACTTTTGAAGACCCCGAAATAGTAAAAATGGTTATAAACATTCATAAGCAGATTATTAAACAAAAACAGGAAATTGTAAAGGAAAAAGATTTAAATTCTCCATACAGAACTACTCTTTATATAAGCTATAACTTGAAAAATGGGAAAAAGATACAAAGAGAATATTCTGTTGATATTCAAAAACTTTCTCATTATTTAAAACCTCTTTATGAAAATCATACTTTTAAATATAACCTTTATGTAATTTTTAAGATATCGCCTATAAATGTTCAATCAGTATCATTGAGTAAATACAGTAACTATTATTCAATACAAGATAATTCTTTAAAAACTCTTGTTAAATCCTCTGATATACCTGAACTATTAGAGGTTTTAAAAGAAGAGATATACAATAAGAAATTTGAGGATATGATAAACAATACAAAAGACCAGTGGGGTGATATCGAAATTGACTTGAAAACACCCATTTACCATGGCAAAATTCCATTTTCAAAAATTGTGATACCATTTGAAAAAAGCTTTACAAAGTTAGAAAAATGGCTGGCTAAAAAAGGATATATTAGATTTGCTCGTATTATGCCAGATGAGATAAGTTATGCTATCATAGGAAAGTCAAACAATCCAGATAAACTGAGAAATACCTTGGTGGGTAACCCAAATTTAGCGAAAATAAAAACTGGGAAAAAGATAACAGATAAAGTCTTGATAGACAAATATTTGCGTATGTGTGAAAGTCCATGTAATTTTTTTAGTTACATTACTTCAAAAAAGGAGATATATTACATTATCTTTTTTGGAAAATCATCTAAAATCATACATGTAGGAATTTTGAAAGATTTATAAAAAAACCGGGCTTTTGCCCGGTTTTATTTTATTCTCTCAATCTTTGTCCCCTGAGGGGTGTCAAGAACAATATATCCCAAGCTCTTGAGCTCATCTCTTATTCTGTCGGCTTCGGCAAAGTTCTTTAACTTTCGTGCCTGATTTCTTTTCTCAACCATATCTAAAATCTCCTGTGGCACATACTCTTCTTTTGAGCTATATTGCTCTAAAATTCCCAGTATACTGCAAAGTTCTTTTAATACATCTTTAGCAAAAGTCAAAGTTTCTTTTGAACAAAAGTTAGCATGTGTATTGATTTCCCTTACCATTTCGAACAAATACCCTGTTGCCTCGGCAGTATTCAAATCATCTTCCATTGCCTCTATAAATTTTGCTTTAAGCTGTTCAATCACAGTTTTTAGCTTATCATTATTTTCAGATGAAGAAGTTTCATTTTGAATCAAAAACTCAAGATTTTCGTAGCAGGTATAAATTCTTTTGAGTGCCACCTCTGCCTGTTCAATCAAATCAAGAGAAAAGTTCAGAGGCTTTCTATAGTGCGCCTGAAGCATGAAAAGCCTCAGAGCTTCTGGATGGTACTTTTCAATGATTTCTCTCACAGTAAAGAAGTTTCCCAACGACTTTGACATTTTTTCATTGTTTATATTAACATACCCATTGTGAATCCAAAAACGTGCAAAAGGTTTTCCTGTCGCTGCTTCACTTTGTGCAATCTCATTTTCATGGTGAGGAAAGATTAAATCCTGCCCACCTGCATGAATGTCAATGGTCTCGCCAAGGTATTTCATTGCCATAACAGAACACTCTATATGCCAGCCGGGCCTGCCCTCACCCCAAGGTGAACTCCATGCCGGCTCACCTTCTTTTTTAGCCTTCCATAGAGCAAAGTCAAGCGGGTCTTCTTTCTTCTCGTTTGGGTCAACGCGCGCACCAGAAATAAGCTCTTCAATATTCTTGTGAGAAAGTTTACCATATTCGGCAAACTTTCTTGTTCTAAAATACACGTCACCATCAACCACATATGCATAGCCTTTGTCAATCAACTTTTGTATCAAGACTATCATATCAGGGATTTCTTCTGTTGCTCTTGGATTTTTGGTTGCTCTTTTTACATTGAGCCTGTCTGCGTCTTTGTAGTACTCTTTTATAAACCTTTCAGCAAGCTCAAAGACGGTTATCCCCTCTTTGTTTGCTCTGTTTATCATCTTGTCTTCAATGTCAGTGAAGTTTTGGATGTATACTACCTCATATCCTTTGTATTCAAAATATCGTCTCAAAGTATCAAATACAATCAAAGGTCTTGCATTGCCAATGTGAATAAAGTCATAGACAGTTGGACCGCATACGTACATTTTCACTTTGCCTTGTTCTAAGGGTTCAAACTCCTCTTTTGTCATTGTCAGAGTGTTGTAAAGCTTCATACTCTTTTAATCTCCTTTCATACTCGGCAAGTTTTTTCTCCAAAGCTTCTATCTTGGCTTCAAGTCTGCAAATCTGCATTGCAAGCGGGTCAGGGAACCTAATCTGGTCAAGCTGCTCTTCAACAGTTGGCTTTTCCTTTTTCTCTTTTCTGACAACTCTTCCTGGCACACCAACCACAGTTGAGTTCTCTTCAACCTCGCGAAGAACAACTGCATTTGCACCAATTTTGGTATTATCTCCTACTTTGAATGGTCCTAAAACCTTTGCACCAGCACCAATTAAGACGTTGTTTCCAATTGTTGGATGGCGCTTGCCTTTTTCTTTTCCTGTGCCGCCCAATGTCACGCCCTGGTAAATCAGAACATCATCGCCAATCTCAGCTGTCTCACCAATCACAACACCCATGCCATGGTCTATAAATACCCTTCGACCAATCTTGGCACCGGGATGTATTTCAATACCAGTTTTGTGCCTTGCACGCTGGGAAATCCACCTTGCAATGAAGTACATTTTGTGGTTGTAAAACCAGTGAGCTATTCTGTGGTATATAATAGCCCACAGGCTTGGATATAAAAGAGTTTCCAGCCTGCTCTTGCAAGCCGGGTCCTTTTCCATTATAACATCCATCTCTTCTTTGATCATTCTGAAAAATCTAAACATACTCTCAAAAACTCCTTTGCAAATCCATAAGAATTCTTAATTTAATTATACCACGTTTTGAAGAATTCCAATCGTTTTAGTATGTTTTCTTTCCCTACAATCTCTATTATCTCCACAAGCTCAGGTCCGTGAGTTTTGCCGGTCAACACAACTCTTATCGGCATAAATAGGTTTTTGCCCTTGTAACCTGTCTCTTTTTGAATCTCTTTGAAAAGCATTTTTATACTATCTGAATTGAGATTTTCCACATTTTTTATCTTATCTTCGAATACACTTATCAAATGCTTTACATGTTCCCATTTTAATACCTCTTTGGCTTCATCTTCTTCTATTTTGACTTCATTATTAAAGAAGATATCTACCCTGTCTTTAATCTGAGATAGATAATCCAGTCCCTCATACACAGATTTTACTATTTTCTTTAGCCATTCAAACTTTTCTTCTGCATCTTTTTGAGTAACATACCCTGCTTCAATAAGATATGGAATGCACATTTGAGTAAGTTCATCCAGTGATTTTAGCTTAATGTGCTGGGAGTTTATATAGTTTAGCTTATCAATGTCAAATATTGCAGGGTTTTTGGAAACCCTGTCCAGTGAAAAATTCTTAATCAGATAATCCATATCAAATATTTCTTTATCCTCTGGTGGTGACCAGCCAAGCAATGCCAAAAAGTTTATAAGCCCTTCTTTTAAATACCCTTGTTCTTTGTACTGTTCAACCCAAGTAGAACCATGGCGTTTTGACATCTTTGTTCTGTCTTTCCCTAAAATCAAAGACACATGAGCAAACTGCGGAAGATTGAAGTCAAGAGCATTGTAAATTAGAATCTGGCGCGGAGTGTTTGAAAGATGCTCTTCACCTCTTATAACATGCGAAATCTTCATCAAATGGTCGTCTATTACAACTGCAAAGTTGTATGTTGGAATTCCATCAGACTTGACAATTACAAAGTCGCCTATATCATCTGACATAAACTCTACATCTCCACGCACAAGGTCATGAACAACTATCTTAACACCTTCTGGCACTTTAAACCTGACGGTTGGTTTTCTCCCCTCCTGCTCAAATCTTCTTTTCTGTTCCTCTGTGAGGTTCCTGCACTTACCAAGATATCTTGGCATCTGTCCTTGACTCAGAAGCTGCTGACGCTGAGCCTCAAGTTCTTCTTCGGTGCAGTAGCAATGATATGCATATCCTTTTTCAAATAAGACGTCAACATATTTTTTGTAAATGTCCACTCTTTCTGTTGATCTATAAGGCCCGTGAGGTCCTCCTACCTCAACTCCTTCGTCCCACTCAATCCCAAGCCATTTTAAGCTTTCGATAATAACCTTTTCAGACTCAATAGATGATCTTTCTAAGTCTGTATCTTCTATCCTTAATATAAACTTTCCACCATATCTTTTGGCAAAAAGATAATTGAAGAGGGCTGTTCTTGCACCACCTATGTGAAGATGCCCTGTTGGACTTGGTGCAAATCTTGTTCTGACTTCCACTTCTTTCAGTCCTTTCTTCTGGAATTTTATGGATTATTCTCTATCTTAACAAGTCACTTATTCTTAAAGTTAAAAACATATTCTCTTTTTAAAAGTATAAACTTTGAAAAATCTGTAGTCAATCTAAAAATAAAAGAGGTGAATATTAGAAAAGGCTTAAGAGAAGATACTCACACTATAATAGGTCTTTCTATAAATTTTTGCTAATTTGATTTATTAATTTTTCTAAGTCTTCTTTTTGGGAACATTCAAATACTAATTTGAAAACTTCAGACCCATAGACAGTGATGTTTAAATTAAGATATCCATCTTCTGTTTCATCAACAGAAACATTCAAGACTTTATTTATAGGGATGTAAATCCATATCCCACCATATTTTGTGGTTTTTGTAGAGTTTATATCTTCTTCTTTCAAGATGATTAATTCCTTGTCGGTATATATAATCATATGTGAGCTGCATTTTACTTTTCTAAAAAATTTAAGGTATGGTACTTTTATTTCCGGTTGATATAAGAAATTTATCACTTCTTCACCATTTAATATAGCTCTTTTTGCATAATTCATAAATTTGAAATTTATAGCACATAAGCAGTCAAAACTATAAGATTCTTTCTTCCCACTCAGCACTTCCATGTTACATAGGGATGTTCTGAGTTTATCAATTACAGCTTTAAACATATCATCAACAACAGTATTGTACTCAACAACAAATGATTTTGTTTCACCATTTACAATCCCGCTTATTTTTATCCATGAATATAATAATATAGAGCCATTTTCAATATAACTTATATTTTGAATAGGATACAAAATGGCTTCCACTTTATTTTTTATCCTCTCAAAAAATATAACCTTGTCATCGTATAACAATATTAACTTCTCATTTGTTCTTTTGCTACCCCATCTATCAGCAGGGGCACATATACCCATTAAAAAAGAATCTAAATTAGGGAAATTTTCATTATAATACTTTTTAAATACCTCTGGAATTTCCTCATATCTTTCGATAGTTCTTGCCCAGGAGCATATATCAGATGGCATATTTTTTTCACCTTCTCAACTTTATTCGATTTTTAACACTGTTGTTAAAAATTGTGGCTATAAAAATATGCTACTTCAAAGTAAAAGGGTGCTGTCAATTCCTTTCAGCCCAAAAATCACAGCAGTAACGTTTATAAATAGCTGTTCTACCCTTTTTCTGTTTTGTTTATTTTTCAAACGCATTTCCTTCTTTCCTCCCCATCCTACTTTTAATTTTTTCTAAGGAATTTGCAATAATATTTTTTGTTATAACTGAAAATTCGTTCCAATTTTCAGATAAAAACTTATATGCCTCTTCACCACCAATCTCCCCGAGAGCTAAGACTATAACTTGTTCAAGGTAGGGAGCTTTTTTATTAAAAAGATTTTTGCAAAGCTGTTCGATCAATGCTTTTTCTGCTCTTTTTATTTTCAATTCTCCAATTATTTTCGCAGCCATATAAGCCACATTATAGTCTGGGTGTCTTAAGGCTTTTATGAGTTTTTCAGCATAATCTTCATCTGATATATTTTCAAAATTATAGCCGCAGTTTGAACAAAATTTTTCACCCACACCTACTACTTTAAAGCATTCAGGACATACATATCTCATTTTTTCTCACTCTTTATACCTAAGAGCTTTCTAAGAAATCTGTTTTCAGCTTCGCAGCTATTTAAACTCATTTCAAGTAACTTGTTTTCTTTTTCTAATTGAAAGTTTTTAAATTTAATAACTGAATACTGTGAAGAAAGCATAAGAAGTTGCCTTCTTAAATCATCTTCTTCAGAATTACTTTGTTGTAATTGATATGCCATTATCCCCATTTCAAAAATAGCACGATAAGCATCCTCTTCGGTGTACGAATCTTTTTCAAAATCTTTTATCAACTCTTTAATCTCTTCTAAGCTTTCTTCACTAATCTCAAAAGAAATTCTAACCATAATAACCACCTCAAATTAGTTAATATTTTATATTGTTAAATCGAGAATAATTTGGGAGATTTCTTCCTTTAATTTTGTAATTTTCTCCAACACCTTTTGATTGGATTGCATCTTCTTTTCCAGCTCACTTTTGCTCTTATTAAAATCTTCTTTAGAATTTCTCAAAAGCTCGGTTATAATGCCACAAACCTGTGATATTTTTTCCTCCATATCCATCTTAAAAGCATCAAAGCTTTCTTCCATTCTTCTTAGAAAATCATACCTGATTCTACCGATATTTCTATCAACATCAATTTCAACCCTGTCAAGCACTCTCTTTAAAATAATCCTTTGAGCAAGTTTTTTGGGCAAAAGATAAGTAAAGTATACAGGATCAATCTCCAATGCCCCAACTTCGTAGCCTATTTTGTAAGTAAATTTACTTTGTGCCACAAGCTTTTGCAAACCTTCATAGTATTCTATATCAATAGAAAAGAGCTGTCTTGCCCTATCCTTGATACTATTTATTACCTCATTTATTTTCTCACAATACCTGGACAAAAGAGCTGAGTACTTATTTTCAATTTGTTTTTCAAGATCACTTTTTAACAGCTCAAACTCTTCCACAATAGCCTTCTCAAGATATTTCTCAAGCTGCTCTTTTTGCTCAATTTTTTTAAGTCTTGCAATTGATGGATAATAGTCATCTATCTTTTTAGTTATCTTAACTACAAGTTCCTTCTTTATTTTCTCCATCTCGTCATCAAAACTTTGTAAAATATCATTCATCTCAATTTTAAATAGCTTATAAATTTCAATTTTGTTTTGATTTACCTTATCCAAAAACTCATTAAATTTTTCTATATTTTCTTCAAGTTGTTTTATTGGCATAAGCTTGAGTTTCAAATCATTTTCTAAAAACGCTTTGCAAACTCCCAAAAAACCATCTAAACTTTTTAGGTTGCTCAAGATTTTTACTTTTTCCTTCTCTTCCTTTAAAAATTGTTTTAATTCTTCCTCAAAACTCTTTATGCAACTTTTTCTAATCATTTCTTCATTTTTAGATATCTTGCCTTCAAGTGCCATCTTTGCTGAAAGAGGAAAGATATTTATATTTTCCTTCTTTGTAATATCCTTGATTACATTAGTTGTAAAATTCACTATCTCTTCTATTTCATTTTTGCTCGTCAAATCAGATTTGTTAATTACAAAGAATATTTTGTGTACATTTTCAGCAATCTTAAGTAGAAACTGTTTTTCAATTTCAGTAATTGGTGGGTCAACAGATAGTACAAACACAACTGCATCTGACCTGTCAATAAATTTGTATGTCACATCTGTGTTGTGCTGATACACAGAACCAATTCCTGGTGTGTCAACAATTACAACATCTTTATTTAAAAAATCAAAGGGGTATCCTATCTCAATTGTATCCACACCTTTTTGATTCTTAGGATTCCCTTTTTCTGTGCAATATAGCTCAAGCTCATCGACTGGAATTTCTTTTTTTACACCACTTTCAAAAATTACATTCACTTTAACCTCAGGACTGTAATAAATCTTTGTTATTACTGAGGTCAAGGGAAGAACTCCGGTTGGTAGTAAATTTGCACCAAGCATGTAATTTATAAGCGTCGATTTTCCCCTTTTAAACTGACCCAATACAACCAGATAAAATGCATCCTTTTCAATCTTTTCCTTAATACTTCCTGCTAACTTCTTAATAGATTCTGAATCAATTTCATTTGAAATCTCTTGGACTTGCTCAGTAAAGTTTCTAATCATATCTTGCACAACATTATATTCTATAGTCCTCATCCTAAATCACCTCATTTTATCACCATCACAGAACAATGTGCGTGTCTGACAATGTTTTCAGCAACATTTCCAACAATATACCTTGCAACACCGCTTCTCCCTCTCTGCCCAACAATGATAAGGTCTGCCTTGATACTCTCTGCAAAGCTTACAACACCATTTGCAGGATGCCCTGGAACAATTGCACAGTTTATTTCAATTCCTTCACTTTTTGCCCTCTCTATTGCCTGCTGCTGTATTTTTTCATAATACTGACGTGCATCATTTAGTATACCGTTCAGTTCATCTTTTGTCTCCACAAAATCAGGTATATGCGCAACAGAAACAATGTGTATACTTGATTCGAACATCTTTGCAAGCTCAAGCGCTACCTCAAAGCCTTTTTTAGAATGTTCAGACCCATCATACGCAACAACAATCTTTTTATACATTGTTCTAAACCCCCTTATCATTTACTTCTTCATTATTCTGAGGATTGAAAAACTTTTGAGCTATCATTGTTGGCACAACCGCACTCAATATTACAACAGACACTAAAATAGAATACTGACTTTGAGTTATTATCCCCTTGTTCAAACCAAATAGCGCTGAAATTGTACCAAAGGTTAAACCTGTTGACATCAAAAGGGTTGTATAAATCCCTTCTTTCTTCCCGTACTTGAACATTACTGTAAATGGCCTTACACCTATATATTTTGCAATCATCTTGACAATCAGAAAAGCCAAAACTATCCAGATATAATTGATAACACCAAATGTTACCTTGCTACCAGCTTTTAGAAAGTAAAAAGGAGTAAAAAGTCCAAATACCATGGCTCTGAGCCTGTAGAGAAGATCTTTTTGTTTTGCGAAAAATGGTGACATTGCAAGTCCCAAGATGTAAGCAGGCAGTACTGCTTCCATATTAGAAAGATTTGCTATTCCTCCGCAAAGCAGTATTAGTAAAAATAGATATTTTAATTCAAGTTGATATGTTTTATTTCCAAACTTGTTAAAGAAAGGTTCTGTGTACTTGTTTGCTACAATTGTGGCTATTATCATAACAATTATAAACACCAGTATCCACCAGTTGTAATTAGCAAATAAAAATCCAAGCATTAAAACTGTTCCGAGGTCATTTATAAAACATGCTGCCAGAATAACCTTGCCAAGCTCTGTGTTGTTAAGACCTGTCTCTATCATCACAGCATACACAACTGCAACAGATGTGGTTGAAAGTGCAATCCCTGCAATCTGGGCTGCTTTCATGTCCCAGTGGAAAAGCCAGAATGCCGCTCCCCATGCAAACAAAAACGGCATCAAAAACGCAAAGATTCCAATTAACATGCTCTCTTTGAACTTGTTTTTTAAAACATCATAATCAATCTCTGCTCCTGATAAAAATGTCAATATGATGCTTCCCATGCCAGCTAAAAAATCAATCCTCTGATTCGTGTTAAGGTGCAAGAGGTTCCCTGCAAGAAACCCAACAACTATCTCGACAAGCGATATGGAAATACCAGAAAAGTAAGCTAAAAAACCTGCAAACAGAGCTATTGCCATCCACTTCGAAAATTCAAGCCACATCAAAATCCCCCCTGTAGTTATTTGAAAAGTGGTTGAAAATTGACTAATCTTCAGAACCTGCAACAAACCTGACTGCCATATGCCATGATTTTACTTCTTCAGAAGTATAGTTTTCATGAATGTTTCGGTAATCATTCTTTTCCTTTATTTTCTCAAGATGAGTTAGTATCTCATCAATTTTTCTTTTAATAATAGATAAAAGTTCATTTTTTGTTGAAGATGAAGTCATTTTTTCTAAAACCTGATCAAGATGTCTTTGACATATAAATCCTTTTTCTGCAAATGCAGCTTTAAACTTAGGTTGAGTTTTAAAGTAGTGAGAAAATGCTCTTGTATAAGTGTCTTCAAAACCCTGTTCTTTTTCGCAAAATACACAAATATTTTGTTCCTGATTTTTCTTTTTACGAGGTAAAATTTCCACTCTATGATTGTTTTTGAAACTACTAAGCAAATCTGAATATATAATGGCATGGGCAAGCACATCTCCAAACGACTCTAATTTTCTTGCATGAGATGAGCATATTCCTCCTTTTCTGATTCTGTCACGCAGACTATAGTCGTTTACAGACTCATAAAGAAAATCATCAAAGAATTTGTTCATTGCCTTATTTTTTAGATGGCAAATTATACACCTGTCCTCTTTCATATTTTCTATCATCTCAAAATACACAATATCCAAAGTACATCCCCCCTATCTTTGAAAAAGTTCAAACTCTTTTAAAAAAGCAAAAAACTCCTGCCCGCACTTTATACGGACAGGAGTTATCAGCCAACAAGGGTATTCCCCGTGGCATTTTAAGGCGAACTCCATCGCCTCTATATTAACTTTTAAGTTCTGTGCATAATTTCGTAGACCCTTCGGAACAAAACGTACAAGTATATTTTAACAAAAATTTTTATACATTTCAATAGACTTGCTAAGACTTCTAACTATATCAGGTTTCCCTGCTAAAAAATAACTTTTGTCTTCTTTATATTACAAAACAACCAGAGCCTCCTTGCACAAAACAGCAAAGAGGCTCTTTAAAAAACATTTGACTCACTTGCCCCAAGGTCTATTCCCCCCAGCAGTGCAAATGATACATTTTGAACCTTGTCGGAGCTGATGTTTTCAATCCTGAAAATTTCTTTGCCAATTCTGACTGCCTTTGGTGGATACATCTCTTTGATTTCCCTTCCCACCATCAGGCTTACAACCTGGTCAGGATTTGTCTTTTCTGTATTTAGTGTTGAGATGTATCTGCCATCACGAAGATTTTTCAGAAAGTCTTCCTATGTATATATTCTCAGCAACAGTAAGATGAGGGCAGAGCGCAAGCTCCTGGTGAACTATGCTAATTCCAAGATTTTGAGCATCTCTCGGAGACCTTATTTTGACCTTTTTACCCTCAAGGTATATCTCGCCTTTGTCTGGAAGAAGGCTTCCTGAAATAATGTTTATCAAAGTTGACTTACCAGCTCCGTTTTCACCAACTATTGCATGTATCTCTGCCTTGTTTACTGAAAATGAAACATCAGAAAGTGCCACAGTGCATGGAAAAATTTTTGTAATTCCATTTAACCTTAAAAGTTCGCTATCAGTGGAGCTTTTCATGCAAATCTCAATCCAATACTTTCAAAATCTCTTGGAATATTTACTGTACATCAGGAGCTTTTATATTTCCCTCACCTTTCTGTTGCTGAAAACATCTTTATTGACAATAAACCGAAAAATAAACTTGGTTTTGTAAGCTATAAAACTATGATAAAACAGGCATCAGAAATCTTAAGTAAAATGGGAGTTTATATAAACCCTGAAACACTCTGTAAAAACCTTGGGCTTTCTCAGCTTCAGATAATTGAAATTTGTAGAGCACTTGTTCAAAATGCAAAGGTTTTGATATTTGATGAGCCAACGGCAGGGCTCACAACATATGAGATAGAAAATCTTTTTAAAATAATAAAAGAGCTAAAAGAAAAAGGAATTGTAATAATATTTGTGACAAACATGGTTGAAGAAGCTCTATCTATCGCAGACAGGGTAACAATCCTGCGCGACGGTGAGGTTTATAACATCATAAATGAGCTTGCAAGAATTGGCTGTGCTATTATTTTCATCTCTTCTGACTTTTCAGAGCTGATTGGTATGTGCGACAGGATTTTGGTACTTCACAAAGGCAAAACAGCCGGGGAGTTTTCTAAAAGGGAGATGGATTATGATAAAATTTTAAAGACAGCAATGGGAATATAAAAAAAGATGGCATCTGCCATCTGAATACTGAAAATTTTATTGTTTCTAGTCTGAACAGTCATTTGAAGAAACAATATTTGATTTTCCTCTAAACTTTTCACTTTTCTTATCTGTGTCAAAATCCTTAATTAATTCAAGTTTTTTGACAAGTATTTGTTGTTTCTGGATAAGTCTTTCGAGTATTTCAGCAACTGATTTTTGTAAAGCAATAATTTTCTCGAAATCATCAGGTTTGGAAAGTTGATGTGAATCAACAATTTTTTTAATCTTCTCAGCTTCTGCATCTATAAGGTTTGCAATTGCTATCTCTTCTTTTGCAACAGAGGTCAGTACTTCATTTACCGCATTCTCTCTTGGATTATCACCATGCACTGACATACTACATTACCTCTCAAACTATGGTTATATATAAATCATAATATGAAACACAGGCTTTAAATGTTAATAGTCTTCTCACTTTTCTGCTCTTAATTTTCAATTTCAAAAACCTCACCTTCCCAGTTTCTCAAAACTACTTTGTCTTTCCCAACATAAAGCAAATAATTGGGCAAAATTGGTGTTTTCCCTTTGCCTTTCGGGGCATTTACTATATACGTGGGAACTGCCATCCCTGATGTTCTTCCGCGCAAACTTTCGATTATTTCTATACCTTCTTCAATTGCCACCCAGAAATGCGATGTTCCTTTTACTCTTTTTGGATGAAAGATATAATATGGTTTTACCCTAATTTTCAAAAGTTCTTGGTTAAGTTTTCGAACAATGTACTTGTCGTTGTTGACTCCATTTAACAAAACCATTTGATTGCCAAGCGGCACTCCAGCGTCTGAGAGCATCTCACAGGCTTTTTTCGATTCTTTTGTTATCTCACGCGGATGGTTAAAGTGGGTGTTTATATAAATAGGATGATACTTCTTTAGCATATCAACAAGCTCTTTTGTAATCCTCTGTGGCAACGTTACAGGTGCCCTTGTTCCAATTCTGATTATTTCAACATGAGGTATTTGCCTGAGTGATCTTAAAATCCACTCCAAAATCTCATCAGAAAGCAACAAGGCATCGCCACCTGTAATTAGAACATCTCGAATGTGAGGGTTTTTTGCCACATACTCTATTGCATCTGTAATATCGTCTAAGGATGCATGTGTGTCAGTCTCGCCAATGAGCCTTCTTCGCTGGCAAAATCTACAAAACATCCCACATATATTTGTCACCTTTATTATAAGCCTGTCTGGGTATCGCTGAGTAACTATCTTTGTTGGAGAGGTGTGCTCTTCGTCCATTGGGTCAAGCTCTCCTTTTTCTATTAGCTCTAAACTGCTTGGGACTGATTGCTTTTTTATTGGACAGCTTGGGTCATCTGGGTCAATTAGCGATAAATAATAAGGTGAGATTGCAAAACGGTAAACCTTGGCTACCTCTTCAATTTGCTGCGCTTCTTTTTCATCAAGATTTAAAAGTTCTTTTAGTATTTTGGCTGAGGTAATCATATTTTTCAGCTGCCACTTATAATTTCCCCAATCTTTTTCACTTGCTCTAAAGTAGGAAAGAATCTTTCTCTTTTGATATTCAATCCTTTCCTCATCCTCGATGCCAGTTTTGATTGTGTCTCTGACTTCTAAGTAGTCTTTAATAGCTTCTTTTAACTTTTCAAACCTTTCGTTGGTGTTGATAACATTTAACTTTTCCATATCTATAAAACCTCCTTTCGAAATATTTGCCAAAAATAAAAGCAGCCAAACTCCATAACCCCGGAATTTGGCTGCTTTGAAATCAAAGGCAAAGGAATATCTTCCCTTTTGAAAAAGGGCATAAAAAAACTCCTTTTGCCTCCCCTTTCAAAGCTTCCGAGGTTAGCTGACGGGTTCGGGCAGAAAGGGTTAGCCCTACAGAAGCATTTGCTTCTGATTCACCCCAAAAAGGTTGGGTCCCCCGTATCCCAGTTTTTTGTCCTGGGAATTCAGCTTTTTAAAAGGAGTGCAATAGCATTTAATTTTTTTAGTTCATATCAACTCATTTAAAATAATAACTTCGATTTCTTTAACATTTTTTAATTTTATATCGTTTGTAATAAAAACATCTGCTCTTTCCAATATTGCGGTAGCAATAAATATTGCATCTGGTGTTCTGATCTTATATCTTGCTCGTATTTCTGCACTTTTTTCTAATACCATATAATCGATTTCTCTTAAGGTTAAGTTGGGGAAAATACTAACTAATGCTTTATATTTTTTAGCAAGCGTAAAATCACCCATTTCAAAAGGTTTTACCAACAATTCTGCAATCACTAATGAAGAGGTTACTGCATGGATATCTCCATGTTCAATTTTTTCAAATATATATTTTGCCAACTCAGCATAGTTAGGATTCTTCTCTACTAAATAGATAAACAAATTAGTGTCAATGGCAATGCAATTACATTTATCTAAAAGTTGCTGAAGTTTTCCCATGAGTTTCTCTCCTGATTTATATACTCTTCAGCATTAATATCTCCCCAAATTTTTGAACCAATCTCAATTAATGCCTCAGTAAATGACTCTGGTTTTTTGAAAATGATGGTTTCTTTTTTTTCCTCATCATATGTTAATATAACATCATCACCTAATAACTTTTTTATTTCTTCAAATATCTCTCTTTGCATTCTAAGTAAAACATACTGGGATTCTGAATCATAGTTAATATCTATTTTTCCCATAATTTTCACCTCATAGCAGAAAGCTTTCTACTATTAACATTTTTTCTTAATCTTTGTTTGCTTATATTATACCACATTTTTAACTTAAAAAACAACTAGATAAACCAATATGGTAGTTTCAATGGTTTGTAGAAGATTTTTTATTATTTAAAATCAGTCTACCAATATCTTGCAACGCATAATTTTTTCATGATATCATTAAATAAAATTCTTAATGTGGAGTGGAAGAGACCATGCTAAATGTAGATAATAAACTTCCAGAACTTATTAGTTTTTTCAAAGTGCGAGATGATATAGTAGCCGTTTTGATAGTGGGTTCATATGGTACAAAATATCAAACAGAAAATAGCGATATCGACCTTGCGATTTTATTTTCTAAAGAAATTAGCTTTTTTGATGAACTCGATTTAGAAGTACAAATCTGTGATATTCTTCAAACAGACAAGGTGGACATTATAAATCTCAATAAAGCTCCGTTGACTTTACAGTTTAAAGCCATCAGCGAAGGAAGAGAGATAATTAAAAAAGACCCTATTAAAGTAGCAGATTTTGAAGAAGTAGTTCTAGATTTGTATCAAGATCATGAGTACTTTTACAGGATATTTTATAAAGAATTAAAGGAGAGAAACCACCATGATTCTCAACATAGATTATGATAAAGTATTTCAAAAAATAGAATTTGTTGATGGAACACTATTAAAAATTGTTTAAAGGAGGACCTATTTATTGTGGTTGACATATTGCTGATAATAATCTTGTTGTTTGTCTTCATATTACCGTTTATTTTTCGCAAGATTGAGCACAATTTAGAGGTATTTTTGCTTGTAATGGGTTTATTGGCAACTGTGGTTTCTAAAACTTTATCATTTCATCTTCTGGGACATGTATTTAGCAATTATCTTCTTTATCTGGTTACAGCAGTTGTTCTTGTAATGGGGTTTGTGTTTAACCTCACAGTTAACAAATTTAAAACTGCAATAAACTCCATTTTGAACAAGATAAAGATAGAACTCTTTGTAACCTTTGTGGTTTTATTCCTTGGGCTTATCTCAAGCATCATCACAGCAATTGTTGCAACATTGATACTTGTGGAAATCATTCACCTTCTGCCACTGAAACACAAAACAAAGGTTAAGGTAGCAATAATAGGCTGCTTCTCCATAGGTTTTAGTGCAGCATTAACTCCCGTTGGAGAGCCACTTTCAACAATTGTGGTAAGTTCTTTGAACGCTGAATTTTTATATATACTTAAAAATCTTGGAATTTATATAGTGCCCACAATAATCATCTTATCACTTTTAAGCTACTTTATTTTGCTACATGAAAGAAAAAGAGGGTATATTCTGCCAACTTATGATGAACTTTTGACAGAAGAAGAGGCTATTGTGAAAGCTGAAGAAAAAGCTATTTTAGACCTTGAGGCAAGGAAAGATGTGATACTACGTGCTGGCAAAATTTTTATGTTCATAGTCGCATTGGAACTGCTGGGCAATGGTTTTAAGCCTTTCATTGATAAATATGTTGTAAAACTGGGGGATAAACTTCTGTTCTGGATAAACATCATCTCAGCAGCTCTCGACAATGCAACAGTTGCAGCGGCTGAGATAACACCAAGCCTTTCAACTGGTCAAGTGAAAGCAATATTACTGAGCCTTCTTGCAAGTGGTGGTATTTTAATTCAGGGCAACATTCCAAACATAATTGCAGCAAACAAACTACAAATAAAGAGCAAGGAATGGATACAACTGGGGCTGCCACTGGGACTAATATTGCTTCTTGTATTTTACTTGATACTTTTTGTAATTTAAATGTAAAAAGAATAGTTTAAAAAATATAGAGGCTGGCAATATCCAGCCTCTATTCTATCTTTGTAACCTCATACCCTGCATCATCAATTGCTCGAACAAACTCGTCGTCCTTTACATCTTTACTTAGCTCAACAGTTGCAACTTTGCCCTGCAGATCAACCTTCACAGAGCTTACACCTTCTATGGCTTTTAGGCTGTTTTCCACTCTTCTTACGCAGTGGTCACAAGTCATGCCTTTAATATAAATTTTTTTGGTCATTTAATGTCATCCCTCTCTCCTTAGAAATTTTTATATTTAATTATTTTACAGGTTTGAATCTTTTCAGTCTCAGAGCATTTGAAACAACAGAAACTGAAGAAAGTGCCATTGCAAAGGCTGCTATCATCGGATTCAAAAGTGGTCCACCAAATACGTGTAAAAATCCCGCCGCAATCGGAATACCCAATATGTTGTAGAAAAATGCCCAGAATAGATTCTGTTTGATGTTCTGTATTGTCTTTTTACTAAGAAGGATTGCATTTACAACGTCCAATATGTCATCTTTCATAAGAACCACATCAGCAGCTTCTGCTGCTACATCCGTTCCAGACGCAATTGATATGCCCACATCAGCTTGAGCCAAAGCTGGTGCATCGTTGATACCATCACCTACCATAGCAACTTTTTTACCTTTTCTTTGCAGCTTTTTTATTTCATTTGCTTTGTCCTGTGGTAATACATCTGCCAAGATATTGTCTATTCCAACCTGTTTTGCAATTGCTTTTGCTGTTTTTTCATTATCTCCTGTAATCATTGCAACCTCGATACCCATACTATACAAAAGTTCAATTGCCCGTTTAGCATTTGGCTTTATCACATCCGATACTGCTATGATCCCAGCAAACTCCCCGTTTTGTGCTACAAATATAGGTGTCTTTGCCTGCTGTGAAAGCTTTTCTATATCAAGTAAGGAATCTATTTCAATACCTTTATCTTTCATAAGTTTTTTGTTTCCAACAAGAACTTTTTGTCCATTTATCACTGCTTCTATTCCATACCCTGAAATTGCTTCAAACTGACTTGCTTCAAAAAGCTGTAGATTGTTTTCCTTTGCTGCAAAAACTATCGCTTCACCTAAAGGATGTTCAGAGAGCCTTTCTGCCGATGCTGCTATTTGCAGCAGCCTTTCTCTTTTCCAGCCATTTGCAGGAATTATGTCAGTTACTCTTGGTTTACCTTCCGTGATTGTCCCCGTCTTGTCGAAAACAACCATTGTGATTTTGTGCAAAGTTTCTAATGCACCACCACTCTTTATTAAAATTCCATGTTCTGCACCTTTCCCTGTTGAGACCATAATAGCAGTGGGTGTTGCAAGCCCCAAAGCACACGGGCATGCGATAACTAAAACAGTGATAAATATTCTCAAAGCAAAAATAAATGAACTACCAGTAAAGTACCATACAAGAGCCGAAATTACAGCAATTAGAATAACAACTGGCACAAAATACCCTGAGATTACATCTGCCAACCTTGCGATTGGTGCTTTTGAACTTTGAGCATCTTCAACCAGCTTGATAATCTGTGCAATTACCGTGTCCTTACCAACATTTGTAGCTTTTACTTTTAGCATACCATTTTTGTTTATTGTAGCACCTATAACCTTGCTTCCAGGCGTCTTTTCAACAGGGATACTTTCACCAGTTATCATTGATTCATCCACAAAACTTCTGCCTTCAATTACTTCTCCATCAACCGGGATCTTCTCACCGGGTTTTACTAAAATTATATCACCTGTTTCAACTTCTTCTATCGGTATGACTACTTCATTATCACCTTGAATAACCACTGCAGTTTTTGGTGCAAGTCCCATTAATTTTTTTATAGCTTCTGAGGCTTTACCCTTGGAAAAAGCTTCTAAGTATTTACCCAGCAAGACAAGGGTTATGATTACACCTGCAGTCTCAAAATACATCTCTTTTACATACTGGTAGTTACCCATTGCAATCTGGTATATAGCAAAAATACTATATAAAATTGCAGCAGATGTACCTGTTGCAATTAATGAGTCCATGTTGGGTTGCAGCTTTAAAAGCCTACTAAAACCTACAGTATAGAACTTATACCCTGCAATGACAATTGGAATTACCAATATTGCCTGTACAAGCGCAAAATTCAAAGGATGTTTTTCAGGTGAAATTATCTCTGGCAACGGGAGTCCTACCACATGTGCCATAGCAATTAGCAAAAGTGGAACAGCAAATATGCTTGCAATAATAAATCTTCTAAAAATACTATTTATCTCCTTTTGTTTGCGCTCTTGATGCGAATCTTCATAGGATGTCTTTTCAATCTCAAGTGGCGTATATCCGGCTTTTATTATCGCATTTTTTATTTCAGACAGTCTTACCTGAGATGAATCATACACAACTCTTGCTTTTTCACTTGCAAGGTTAACACTTACCTCTTTTATTCCATTTAGCTTTGAAATTGATTTTTCGATTGCTCTTGCACATGAAGCACAAGTCATGCCTGAGATGGGAATGCTTACCTCTCTAATAGTTTCTTCACCGTCATCCAAAACACCATAGCCGGCTTTTTCCACAGCTTCTTTGATCTTTTCAATGCTGGCTTTGCTTTCATCAAACTCAACAATAAGCTTTTCAGTGGCAAAGTTAACCGACGCATTACTTACTCCTTCTACTTTGCTAACACTTTTTTCAATTGTCCTTGCACACGAAGAACATGTCATACCTGTTACACTTAAAACTTTTTTCTTCATTCTCAAACTTTCTTCCTTTTTAGCATTTGTTAATCTACCTTTGATTATAATCTACTATTTCTATAAGTCAAGTATGAATTTTTGCAAAAACTTCTTTCTTTTTTAATACCCTATTTAAGTATACTAAACAACATTTCAAGACTCTAATTTCCCGTGTCTGTGACGGAAACAGTGTCCTTTCCCCATACCTTTTGCACACCCAACATTTTTTGAATGGCAAACAGGACACTCTGAAAGGTCTGCATCAAACATATATCCACATTCTCTACAGACTACCTTGCAACTGCCAACAACGTAGTTTCCACCTTCAATTCTGATAGCTTTGCCGTTTATAAGGGCATCTGCAATCTTTTTTCTCGCCTCTTCTAGTATGAGCTGAAATGTCTGACGGGAAACTTGCATCTTTTGTGCACATTCTTCCTGCATGAGACCTTCTAAGTCTTTAAGTCTTATTGCCTCAAGTTCTTCAACTTTTAAAACCACTTCATCATTACAACCTTCTTTAGGGAAAAAATAATTAAACCTTGGCAAAAACTCTACTCTTCTGCATCTTACTGGTCGTGGCAAATCAAATGCCTCCTTTACCCAAAAATTATTATGAACAAAAAGGCAGGATTTTAACCCTGCCCCTCTTAATTGTTATGGTTTTTCTCCTAGTCTTTTTTAATAAAATCCGCAATATTTTATATTTTTAACCACTATATAACCTCTTATCATTATCATGTTCTGGGCTATTTTCTAAAGCCTTTTTTAAAATTTTGCTCCTTTCTTTTGGACACATTTTAATTATACCATAAACTAAGAAGCCTATATCATCAATTTTCCTTTGTCCAAAAATAATCTATAATGTCAATTTTTATACCGGTTACAAATTATGATGGTGCTTGTGAGAATGCTGATGTAAATGATGATGCAACCCCTCTTCGTGTTCATGAATCTTGTTTGCAAGTGTTTCATCTGACCTTAGTTCGCCTTTTAATAGTTTTTCAACTGCTTCATCTGGATTGCCTAAGACACCAATAAAATATTTTATACCAAGAGTATCAAATATATATCTTGCTCTCTCACCCATTGAACCTGCAATTACAACATCTGCACCTTTTTCTTTTATAAACTTTGCAAAAAGCCCAGCTCTGTGCTCTGGCATTTCAAAATACTCTTTTGTTATAATTGCACCGTTTTCAATTGTATATATGCAAACTTTTTCACTGCCACCAAAGTGAGGACTTATCTTGTCACCCATTAGCATAACTGCTATCTTCATTGTTTATTTCCTCCTTTTTTAAATTCATTGAATTTGATTTTAATTCAAACAAACAATTTCTACAAACACCGTGAAATTCGTACAATATAAATTTTGAATCAAAATGATAAAATTTCTTTATCTTTCTACTAATCTTTTCAAGCGCACTATCGCTCAACTTTAGCCAAAATTTTTTCTTACAAACGTCACATACAAAGAAGGTTAAATTTAAACTCTTATTCGATTCATCACTAACATAGGCTATATATTTATCATTGGCTACATCACACGATATTATCAATCCTTTTTGTTCTAATCTATTTATACCTCTATAAATAGTGCTCAAACTTGCCCAGCTTATTAGACTCTGAACAAGACCTTGTTTACTTACAATATTGTTATTTCTTTTTAAATAATCTATTATCATTTCACATATCTGATTATTCTTTAAGTTTCTTTTTTTATAATTTGACATACACTCTCACCATAATTAACCTTACTCTTCTTCAATACAAATATTTTTCTTTAAAATATTCGCAATTGTTGCACTTGCTAATATAATAACTACAAAACTTAAAACTATCAAAGAAACACCAAAAATATATTTGAAAACACTCAAGTGTGTCTTAGTTAGCATCACAAAAGTTGCTATAGAAAAGGCTGCAAGTGGAAAAGAATATGCCCACCAAGAAAGATAGAACTTTGAGCTAAGAAATTTCTTAATTTGGGCTATCAAAAGAAGTATCAAAAACATTGCAAAGAAATAAGTAACCTCCTTTCAAAACTTTTAAAATTATTCGGGGGGCATGAAAATTTGCCTTTTGAAAGCCCCCCTTCAAAGTAATTTCAGATTTTACTCTTGTTTTTGTTCGTCTGAAAGAAGCTTGTCAATCAGTTTTAACCTTTGTTCTAAAACCTGCTTTTCATACTCTAAAGCTTCTTTTGCAAAAGGTAAATCTTTTGAGCCTGCCAAATACATCCACTTGCAAATTCCAGAGCCTCTGCCAAAACTACCGCTAAAACCTCTTCCAAATCCTTGACCAAAGCCCTTTGCACCTCTGCCAAAACCGCAGCCATATCCCAACGGCATAACCTTCACCCCCAGAAATATTTTATTGGCATATGCTAATTATAATTATACTCGGTTTTTGGCATATGTCAATATATTTTTTAAAAAAAATTCCCCTTGCTTTTTTACAAGAATCTTTGCAGAAAGCCTCGGCCTTTTAGGGCGGGGATGAATGCAAAGATTGAAACTGAAAACCAAATACGGTATAATTGAATTAAATCTTTAAAAATAGCAGAGTAGATTATAATGAATACCTACAGGTCAACCAGACATGCCAAATTCTTAATCAACTACCACTTTGTATGGATACCAAAATATCGCAAGGACTTTTTAAAAGACCTTGAGGTGAAAAAGACGGTCGAAGAAACGGTACAAGAACTGTCCAAGGCATACAAGTTTGATATTTTAGCACTTGAAATAATGCCTGACCATATTCATTTATTTATTTCAGCACTTCCAAGATATTCTCCAAGTGAACTAATTAATGTAATAAAAGGTGCTACTGGGAGGAAGATAGGACAAAAATTTCCTCAGTATAAACAGAAGGGTTCAGTGTGGACAAGAGCATATTTTGTGGCAACTGCGGGCAATGTTTCTTCTGAAACAATCAAAAAATATATAGAAAATCAGTGGAAGAAGGCAGAAAAAAATGGATAAGACATATATTCTACCTGTTCCAGAAAAGTATCAGAGTTTGGCAATAGAACTTTCAATTGAGTCAGGCAAAATCTACTCTAAAGCAGTAAGTTTTCTAAAGAAAATGAACAAAAAGGGGATAAAAATATCACGGAAAACATTCGACAGGTATATGGAATGGTGGATACACCAGAAGGATTTTGTACTTCACAGTCAGAGCAAACAGGCAGCATACCAACAGGCATGGACAGCGTATCAGGCAACATTGCAAAAAATTAAAAAGGCAAAGAAAAAAGGAAAAGATACGTCTGGGATAAGATTGCCATACAGAAACAAGAAATACAATAAAGTAGTGTTCAAAGAAAGTGCAATTCATTTGAAAGGTAATGCTTTGATGTTTTCCAACAAGAAGGGAGAACAAGTATTTGTTTTAAGAGACATTGTAATAAAGGCTGTTCCTAAATACGCAGAGTTAATCTATCATACCAGCAAGAAAAGATACTATCTTCATGTAGTTGTCGAAGTTAAAGAAAGAGAAATTGAAAAAGGCAAAGGTGTTTTAGCAGTAGACGTTGGGGTAATACATCCGATGGTATGTTTTGATGGAAAGAATGTTTTAATCTACAATGGTGGGATTTTAAATGCAAAGTTGAGATATCGTAATAAAAAATTTGCAGAGTTTCAGCAAAAACTTTCTATGTGTAAGAAAGGTTCAAAAAGATTTAGAAAGCTTGAAAATGCGAAGAGAGAAGTTTTGAGGAAGCTAAACAACCAGATAAGAGATGTGTTGGAAAAATACACATCTCATTTGATAGGGTATTGTGTTAAAAATGGGATAGGCACAATTGTGCTTGGTGATTTGAAAGGGATAAGAAATGGAGCAAAGCATGGGAAAGTATCGAATCAGAAAGTTCATCAGTGGATGTTTAGGAAAGTGGCAAGAAGGATAGAAGAGAAAGCAAGATTTGTGAGGATAGATGTTGTGTATGTAAAAGAGAATGGCACATCACAGGTATGTCCTGTATGTGGAAATAGAAATAAGCCAGAAAACAGGAATTATGAGTGCCGCAAATGTGGTTTTAGATATCACAGGGATGGAGTGGGAGCGATAAACATCTACAAAAAGTATACAGGGGGAAGACTCCTGGTAGTAGGGCAATTGGCTTGCCCCACAGGTGTGAGGTTTGAAGCCCACCTGTGTTGCCCAACAAGATGGAATGTTCATCCTGTTGGGAAGACAGCCTGAAATAATGAGCTGTCAGGAATCCTCGGCCCTTTCAGGGCGGGGAGAAGTCAATATTCGTTGAGATTACTTTTTAAAATGTTCAAACATGAGTCAAGATACAAATTTTGTGCTTTTTCAATTTCACCGCTGTCGCAAAGAGCGGTAAGTTTAGAATCTATGGGCACACGTCCTAAAATTCTTAAGCTGAGCCTTTCTGCCTCTTCTTCGAGTTTACTTTTGCCAAAAATATCAATTTCTTTCCCACAATGCGGACAAATAGCATAACTCATATTCTCAACTATTCCTATGATTGGTATATCCATCTGTTTTGCCATGTTATATGCCTTTTTGACTATTAAAGATACAAGGTCCTGCGGTGAGGTCACAATTATAATTCCGTCTATCGGCAGTGACTGGAAAACTGTAAGTGCAACATCCCCCGTCCCTGGAGGCATATCAATTAAAAGATAGTCCAATATACCCCAACCAACATCTGTCCAGAACTGTTCTATTGTCTTTGCAATGAGCGGACCTCTCCAAATCACCGGTGCATCTTCTTTATTCAAAAGCAAGTTCATTGACATAATTTTTATATCATTGTGAGTTCTCACAGGATAGATTGCTTTTGAGTCTGATTCAATCTTTGCACCACTTACACCAAACATCTTTGGTATGGATGGACCAGTTATATCAGCATCAAGAATTCCAACTTCATAACCTTCTCTTCTCAAACCCACAGCAATCAATGAAGTAATCAGACTCTTTCCAACTCCACCTTTGCCACTCACAACAGCATACATCTTTTTTACGTCAGTAAATTCATTTTTAGGAATTGGATGCATTACATTCTGTCTCAATTTTCTCTCTCCTTGCTTTGTTTTTTCTTTTAATTTTACTCTTGTTTCTGGCATATGTCAATTTTGTTTTTGTCTTTTAAATAATTTACAAATTTTTCGTGTATCGAAGCAAATTTTGGGTATATAATAAAATTGTAGAGTGTCTATCTTAAATTAATAATTAATTCTGGGGGAATAGAAAAATGCTTTCAAACATAATTAACAAGGATTTTATAAAACTTTTACCAACAGATACAGTCAAGTTCGCGCTTGAACAAATGCAGAAAAGAAAAAAGAGCGTGGCAGTTATCGTAGATGAAAATGACTTTTTAAAAGGAATTATCGTAAAAGCAGATATTTATAGGTTCCTCAGCCAGCCCGGTCATTATGAAACATACCCTGTTGAGCTTGCTATGACAAAAGCGGTAATTACAGCTGATAAAAATGACGATATTAAAGATGTTGCAAAACTTTTGCGTGAAAATGACATTTCAGCTGTTCCTGTTCTTGATGATGGCAAGGTAATTGGTCTTATTGGTCTTGAAGATATAGTTGATTATTTTATTAACATGTAGTATTTAATATATTCAGATATACAATAAGTTCAAGAAATAATTTGTTGTTATCCAGTAACTGAAGGGGGCACAAAATGGAGCATATGTTTGAGTCAAAGAGAGTAATCATTGGTCCAGAAGGATTTAAAAAGGTTATTGATATATCTGTACCAAAAAGAGTCAACCTTCCAACAGGCTATATTGAAACAGAGAAAATTGCTCATATTCCACCGGGTGGAAGCTTTTTTGCAAATGATGTGGAATATTTTGTCTTCCCGTGTGACACGTTTGACTACGTTATGCATTTTTTAAAAAGACACACACAGATAGTCTACCCAAAAGACGGAGCCTACATTCTTATGAAACTTGACATACACCCAGGTAAAAGAGTTGGAGAAGCGGGCACAGGTTCTGGTGCGTTTACCCTTTATCTTTCAATGGCTGTTGGCCCTGAAGGCAGGGTGTATACATATGAGCAAAGAGAAGAGTTTTATAAAAAAGCTGAGAAGAATATAAAAAACTTTTCTAAATTTGATAACGTAGTTATGCACAATAAGTCAATTGTAGATGGAATTGAAGAGAAGGATTTAGACGCATTCTTTTTAGATGTCAGAGAACCTGAAGAAGCAATCTTATCTGTTAGGGAAGCTCTAAAACCGGCAGGACATTTAGGGATTTTAGTGCCAACAACAAATCAAGTGTCAGAGACACTAACAGCTTTGCAAAATAATAGGTTTTATGTCTCTGAGGTTGTTGAAATAATGATGCGTCAGTACAAGCCTGTACCAGAGCGTCTGCGACCCGATGATAGAATGATAGGGCATACCGCTTATATGATTTTTGCAAGGAAGATTCTGTGATGTAGAGTCAACAAAAATAAAGCTTTTTGACATAGCAATCCAACAATTTATAGCGATGAGAGTTTACGTAATATGACTTAAACAATCCTAATAAAGATTTTGACATAGAAGGTTTTTTTGAGAATCTGACAAATTGCCTATTTTCTAATGTGGTAAAGAACGAAAAGTTTGTGGTATAATTATTAAAAAGAGAAGTCTTGTGTTTTGAGCAAAGGTGGGTATAAGTTGGAAGTAAGTTTCCCCAATAAATATGAGTATTACACCTACGAAGAATTTTTGACCCTTCAAAAAGAGGAAAACCGATTTAAAATTGAATATGACAATGGCTTTATCTTTTCTATGGCCCCTGCTCATCCAAACCATGATAGAGTAAAGAACAAAATTGCAACAGCGTTTATTAATCATCTTGGATTTGGTGGCATGTGTGAAGTTTTCACAAGTGATATTGCTGTTGTCTTTGAAAATCAAAATGAAATTTACGAATTTCAGCCAGATATAATGGTATGCTGTAACCCTAAGCTTTTTAATGGTCCAAAGTACAAAGGACCCCCGCGCCTTGTTGTTGAAATACTATCATATTCGACTGAACACCGTGACAGAACAATTAAACTGTCTGTGTATGAAAAATTTCAAGTACCTGAGTACTGGATAGTTGACATTTCAAATGAGTGCATTGAGGTTTACAGCAACAATATCAATGGGAAATATTGCTCAATAAATAAATACAAAAAAGGTATGACAATAAAGGTATTTGATACCCTTGTTTTGGATGTTAATGAAATATTTAGTGTGATAAAATAAGATGTAAAAAATAGAAGGGGACTTTCCTAATTTAAGGTGCTATTCTATCTGGAAAGTCCCTTTTGTTGCATTAATTTGCCTGTTGTTTTACTAGTTTCAAAATGTATAAGGTAAAATTTTTCTTTTGTACTCTTGCGAGGGCTTCCTTGTATACCGCATTGAAAAGATTTTTACAAACAAATGATTTGGTAACAAGATAATCGAAAACAACAAAGAAAGAGGGACTGTGCATCCAAATGATGACAGTCCCTTTGGCAAAAGTCAATATAAGATATTTTTATGGATTTACCATTGCAACAACTTTGCCATCGTAGCCTAAAAGGAGGTAAACTCTCTGGCCTGTTTTGAACGTATCTGACAAAATCCATGAGCTGTCACAGTTTTCGCTTATTTCGTATGTCTTTTCAACAAGTTTCCCTGTTGTTGGATCAAATACATTTGCAACAATAGCTTTAGGTGTAAACCTTGTAGGTTGATAACTTTTTAGATAACAGTCAACTTTGTTGTCCACTATCAAAATATAACTATTTCTGCCCCATATATCCTTTACTTCATAAACCACATTATATTTTTGGATATAGCTATAATCTACAACATCTCCATCTTTTATAAACTTCCTGCTGCCGCTTATATCCAAATCTCCTGCTTTCAAAGTCAGATATGTCTGGTCACCTGCAATGTATGGCTTGCTGTATACAGGGTCAAATATCACACAGTAGTCATATCCTTTTTTCTTAGTAGACAGTCCAAATACAAGCGAAGTTGACATCTGAAGCTTGCTAAGTGCTGTTGAAAAATCAATCTTTGAACCATTATAGTAATATGTTATATTCTGAGGCAATATCATATCAAGTTGACTACCACCCTTGTCAACTGTCACTTTGTTTGAAATGGCAGAAAGCACTGTCACACCTTCGGTTGAATTTAGCTTCTTGTACACAAGGGTTATTTGATTATCTTGGTCGATGTAAAGCCCATATTTTGCACCAAGTTCTAAATTCACATTTTGGTTTTCTGGCAATGTCAAAATTCCCTGGTCTGTTAAAATTTCATCTACATCTAATTCTTTTGTTGTTGAATATGTCCCGAGAACAACTGTCTCTACGTACTTTCCATAACTATCATAGTATGGGTCTTGAATTATTGCATACTCATACGAATTTCCTGCTGCGTTGTATCCAAAATAAATCTTCTGACCCGATTTTATTATGTTTTTCAAGCTATTGTAGTCAACCTTACTTCCATTGTAATAATAAACAGGTTTTTGTGGCAGGAAAGTAGAGCTGCTTGTGCTGCCTTTTTTGAGGACAACATTTGTATAGCTTATAACCTCTGTAACCTCTGCTGTATCGACGCTGTTGAGCTTCTTTACAACCTTTGTGATTGTATCATCTTTGATATATACCCCATATTTTGCACCAACTGTAAGCTTGCCTGCTGTGGACTTTACCGCGTATATCCCTTTGTCTGTTAAAACCTCGTTCGTAGATAACTTATCAGATACAACCGCATCTGCCAGAACGATAACCTCAGTATATGCACCATACTCAGATGAATATGGGTCCTGAAGAACAATATACTCGCAAGTTTTCTCATCCTTTGAGTATCCAAAATAGATTTTTTGACCTGATTTTAACGCATTTTTCAAATCACTGTAGCTAATTTTATTGCCGTTATAGTAGTAAATAGGTTTTTGTGGCAGGATTATGTTCTCCTGGCCGTTTGATGATTTTAACTTTACATTTGTATCACTAACAACATCTGTAATCTCATACAAATCCACAGTATTTAATTTTTTTACAACTAATGTTATTTTATCATCCTTAACATAAACACCATACTTTGAGCCAATCTCCAGTTTTGTGTTTATATCAGGTAAATAAAATATACCTTTGTCTGTTAAAACCTGATTGTTTTCTAAAGCAGGGTCCAAAAGTGCATCCTGCAAAACTATTGCCTCAATATAATTGCCGTACTGTGTGCCGTATGGGTCTTGAATAACATACGCCATAACCTTGCCTGTGTCAGGGTCTTTTGATACATAGAGTATCTGGTCTTCTTTTAAAATGTTTGGTAGATTTTCATAGCTCTGTTTTGTCCCCTGATAGTAATACAAAGGCTTGCTTGATAGCTGAATCTTTTGTGTCTTGCTGTTTTGCTGAACATCAAGTGTGTAATCATCTATATTTTTGATGGTAAACTTATCGGATACCCACACTTTTTGTAAAGCTGCAGTGATTGTATCATCTTTTATATACACTCCATACTTTGCTCCAATTTCAAGGTTTTCAGGTTTTATTGAAGATGCAACAAAGTATATTCCCTTGTTTGTCTGAACCTGGTTTGCTTCCAAAGACGATGATGTTTTAGGAGTTGCCAAAATCAGCACCTCATCGTAGTTTCCATAAATCTCTTGTGCATATATGTCTTTAATTACAATATAGTCCACTTTGCTCCTATCTTCAGAATAGATAAAGCTTATTTTCTGATTCGGCTTTAGTACATTTTCTATTGCGTCATAGCTCTGCTTTGATCCGTTATAATAGTATGTTGCTGAAGATGGCAAAGTAATTGATTTTGTCTTTCCACTTTCCTTGTAATATACAGTCTTGCTGCTTACCTTTGTGCTGACAATCTGGAAAGAGTCAGCTTCAGTACCAAACACTTTCGTGATTTTATTGTCGTCAACCTGAAGCATGTACTTTTTCCCAACTTCAAGTTGCGTCTTTGTTGCATTCACAAGCACTCCGCTGTCTGTCAAAACCTCATTCGAAAGAAGCTTTGAAGAAGTTTTGCCGGTATCAAGCACAACATACGATTTGTAAAGCCCAACATACTCAGAAAATTTTGTACCGTTGCTTTGGGATGAAGCTGATACTCCACTTAAAGCTGACTGGGTAGATTGAGCTTGAGTTCCTCCGCTTTTGACATAAGTATCAAGAAGTCTTGATAGCATCAAAGCGAGAGCCCAGCGCGGAACCTTTTGCGACGCAGAAAGGTTTATTCCTTTTATAAGCCCAAGCTCTGATGCCTTGTCGATGTAGTTTTGTGGCCAGATGCCAGAAAGGTCTGAGTCAGAATACCCAAGCATCCTTACAATAGCAGTTGTTGCCTGGGCAAAGGTCAGCGGGTCGTTTGGATGGAACTTATTGTCTGCCATTGGTGTCATGTATTTTTTCTTTACTGCCCAGTTGACATATCCGCAAAGTGTGGTGTTAGGCTTTATATCAGGATACTGCGAATACCCTTTCTGAAGATTTGCCTCATCCTCAGCGTTTGAAATCTTTACAATCGCAGCTGCAAACTCGCCGCGCAGAATAGCAGTGTTCGGCTTGAAATAGTCCTTGTAAACAAAAATTCCAAGCTTATTTAACTTTTCTACAGCCTGCTTGTAGGTTGCATTTGATGGAATGTCCTTGTATGCAGCAAAAGCAGAAAACAGACTAAAGTTTACAACCACAAAGCAAAGTAACAAAATAACCGTCAAAAGCTTTTTTCTCATCTTTCAAATCCCCTCCAAGCTTATTCGTATCTTAGCGCTTCTATCGGGTTGAGGCGCGATGCTTTTGATGCCGGGAATAGTCCAAAGACTATCCCTATAGCAAGTGAAATCGTAAACGCAAGAATAGCCCATGGTATTGAGAATATAGCTGTTGCAATATTAAGTTTTGACATTGCTCTTATTGTCACAAATCCCAGTATTATACCTACCACTCCACCAAACCCTGTCACAACAGATGCTTCTATCAAAAACTGGACAAGAATGTTTCTTCTCTTTGCGCCAATTGCTTTTCTGATTCCAATCTCTCTTGTCCTCTCTGTGACAGATACAAGCATGATGTTCATGATGCCAATTCCACCAACAATCAGCGAAATCGCAGCAATTCCGGCAAGCATGAGCGTGAGTGTCTGGGTTACACTGTTTAAGGTGTCAAGTAGCTGGGCTGTATTGAAAACTCTAAAGGCGGTAGAGTCGTTGTAAATCTTCATGAGAAAATCATTGAGATAGTTCATTACAGCTTCACTTCTGTTACCATCCGTGATTTTTATCGCAAAGTTTCGGATTATTGCGTTTCGTGTAAGCCTTTGTGCAACTGTTACAGGGACTATCACCTGGTCATCGTCTGACTGCTGCTGCGAATTTGCACGCTCTTCTAAAACACCAACAACTGTGAATATCTGCCCGTTTATCTTTATCTTTTTCCCTATCGGGTTTTGCCCGTTAAATAAATCTTTTACGATGTACGTCCCAACAAGCGCAACCTTTTGACGGTAGTCCACATCAATTGGCAAAATAAATCTTCCGCTACTGACGTTGACGTCCCTGACAGTGCTATAGTCTGCTGTTGTTCCAATGAGGGTCGTATCGTGGGTGTTTGTCCCATACTTGAGCGTGACAGAGCTCGATACAGTTGGTGCGATTGCCTCAATATCCTCTGCGTGCTGCTCGGCAAACTGCTGAAGCTCTTCATATGTGACGTTTCGGTTACTGTTTCTTCCTGTGATGTTTATTTGAATGAGATTTGTTCCAAGCCTTTGCAGCCTGTCTGTTATGCTTTTTGTGCTTCCCTGGGCAAGCCCAACAACCGCAATCACCGCCCAGATACCAATGATGACACCAAGCATAGTCAAAAAAGACCTCAATTTATTTGAAAGGATGCTCTTTATTGCCATTTTAAAAGCCAAAGCAAACTGAGCCACCTGTCAGCTCACCTCCTTGTCCTCTATTATTTGACCGTCCTGAATCCTCACAATCCTTCTTGCCTGCATGGCGATGTTGTTGTCGTGCGTGATTAGGACAATGGTGTTTCCTTGAGCATGTAGATCTTTAAAAATCTGCATAATCTCAGCACCTGATTTTGAGTCCAAATTTCCCGTCGGCTCGTCAGCCAGGATTATTGGCGGGCTTGTGACAAGCGCCCTTGCAATTGCAACTCTCTGCTGCTGACCGCCAGATAGCTCTCTTGGCCTGTGATGCATTCTTCTATGTTCCAAACCAACCCTTGCCAAAGCCTCTTTTGCAAGCTTGTGACGCACAGAGGCTGGAACACCTTTGTAGATTAAAGGAAGCTCAACGTTTTCAAGAGCTGTGAGCTGTGGTATTAAGTTAAAGTTTTGAAACACAAAGCCTATCTTGCTGTTTCGAATCTCTGCAAGCTGGTTGTCATTGAGCCTGCTGACTTCATGACCATCCAGTATGTATGTGCCAGATGTCGGTGTGTCAAGACAACCTATGATGTTCATAAGGGTTGATTTTCCTGAACCGGATGGTCCTACTATTGCAACAAACTCGTGAGCGCTAATTTTCAAGCTGACACCGTTTAAAGCATACACCTCGTTCTCGCCCATCTTGTAGATTTTGTAGATATCATAAAGTTCGATCATAGCAAGCTTTCACCTTCTTTTTTTATTACCTGTTTGTGTTACTTCCCTGTGAGCCAGACGACTGATTTCTTGTGCCAGTGCTGCTTTGGTTTTGTCTGAACTGTCTGAATTCGCCCGGCATTCCACTACCAGGTCCGCCAAATCCGCCCATTATGTTAAATCCCTGCTGAGTTTGCGTCTGTGTGCTTGTTGAGCCTGTTGAAAGCGGTGGCAGGACAACGATATCTCCTTCATTAAGTCCGCTTACAATCTCGATGTATGAGTCATTGTTTATACCAACCTCAACAGGTCGCAAAACTGCGCCTTTGTAGTAGCTGCTACCCAGCAAACTTGCCATTCTTCTTGTTCGCAGCTGCGAAGAGCTACCTGTGCCTTGACTATTTTGTGACCATGAACCTCTTGACTGGCTATTTCCTGATTGCTGTGCACTTTCTGTGCTGCTACCTTCTTGCTGCTGCCATCTTTGTCGCCAGTTTTGTGAGCCTTGAGCAGAGCTTTGCTGATTATTTCCAAAACCTCCCTGCGGGAAAAATCCGCCAGTTTGCCCTTCTTGAAAGCTATTTTGACTTGAGCTTTTTACAAACACAAAGTACCTGTTGCCAAATTTCTGCACAGCTTCAAGCGGCACCATCAAAACATCTTGTTTCTGGTTTACTATTATCTCAGCATTTGCGTTCATGCCAATCTTGAGGTCTTTTGGGTTGTCAATAGAAATTGTAACAGAGTATGTTGTAACGCCGTTCTGGGTTGTACCAACAAGCGGGATTTTGGCTACTTTCCCTGTCAGCGGGTTTGTCTGTGTCTCTGGCAGAGCATCAACTGTTATATTTACTTTTTGCCCTACTTTTATTTTAGCAATATCAAGCTCATCTATGTCAACCCTGAATACTAAATTTTTGTTATCAAATACAGTTGCAAGTACCTCTCCCGCTTTTATGTTATCACCTTTTTTGAAGTTTATGTTGGTCACAACTCCGTCAAACGGAGCTTTGATGTAGTAGTTTTCCAAGTTATCCTCTGCATCCTTTAACTGGTCCTGCAAGTTTTTAAGCTGTGTCTGATAATTCTTGAGCTGTTTTGACAGGTCATCGTTTGAAAGTTTTAAAAGCACAGCACCTTTTTCAACAAACTGGTTGTTTCTTGCAAAAATCTCTTCAATCTCACCGTCAACCTTTGCCTTGACATTTTCTTTGTCTACATACTCCAAGGTTGCGTCCTGCGTGCTAAGATATACTTCACTCCCAACCTTTATCTCAGCACTTGCCTTCATGCCTTCCTGCAGAGCGCCGGGGTTTGAGATTGTGATCTCAACATCAAAAACTTTGCCACCGTAGTCATTTGTGTAAGTTGTGTTTCCAAGATAGCTTACTGTACCCTGGATTGACTGGGAAATATCAGGAATGTAAACAACTGCTGGCGCACCTATCTTGACCTTACCGAAAAGCGCTGCTGAAAATGGTAATGTAACTTTCAACTTTGATGTATCAATTATTGTCAAAACGGTTGAACCTTTTGAAACCCTGTCTCCTTCTTGAACGTTCAGATTTTTAACATACCCAGAAATTGGTGCGGTGATAACAAGGTTTTTGATACTCTCCTGAACATCTACAATTGAGGAGTTTACATCGTCAATCTGACTCTTAATTGAATCAATCTTGTCCTTTGCATCCTGGCTTTCAAGCTCAAATATGACATCACCTTTTTTGACAGAATCACCATCTTTGAAAAATACGTTTGTGATGGTTGAACTCACTGTTGATGTAAGATCTACGCTCTGAGCAGACTCAATCGGGCCTGAACCGGTGACACTGACGGTTATATCGCCGCGGGTTACCCTTGCAGTCCTCTGGGCAATGGTTTGATTTTGATTTTTTCTTCCCTGAACAAACCTGTATATTCCGAACCCTGCCCCTGCTAAAATTGCAACAATTACTATGGATATTATAACTCTCTTTAAAGCCTTGCTTTTTAAACTGAACTTAAACTTTGGAGTTTTTAGCGGTTTTACTTTCTCTGTCATATGCACACCCTTCCTTTCACATCTTGCTGCTTTTTTATTTTGAACTGCTCTGGCTGTATGTCCCCATCACCATAATCCTTTTTGCAGTTGTCTTTTTACTGTCTGAATACCAGATGTAAACTATGTTGTTTGTTTTTAAATCCTTGACAGTCAGCTTCTTTTCTGTCATCTGACCATTTTGAAATGTTCTTGTGACAATCACTGTTGATTTTGAAATTGTGATTGTCTTTGTCTGGCTTGATAGCTTTAGATTCATCATACGTCTACCAAATCCACCTTGAGGTGGCTGACCGACTGGTCTTTGCTGAGGTTGATTGGTTGACGTGCTTTGCCTTGGCTGTGGTCTTTCGATTGTTGCAACTGTGATGGTTATTCTGCTTGACTCAACTTTTTTGATAACACCAATTAGTTCTGGTGTCTGATATGGGTCGTATGTGCCCTGGACAAGAATTTTCGAGACGGTTTTCTTTTCGCTATCTGCATACCAGATGTACAGAATGTTATTTGTCTTTAAGTCCTTTGTTGTTAGCTTCTTTTCTGTTACCTGACCGTTTTGAAATACTCTTGTTACAATTGATGTTTTGCTTGAAACTGTAATTGTCTGTGTTTTGGATGTGAGCTCAATTCTACCTCTTCCAAATCCTCTGCCATCGCTCTGGGATGAGAGCTTTGCAATGTAGATTGTGATTTTACTGCCAGATAAACTCTTTACAACACCAATTAAATCTGGTTGTGAATTTTGACTGCCATTTGATTGGGCATATGATATATTCCATGGTAAGATCAATATTGCAGTTACAAAAGTTAATATTAACATAAGGCACGTGTAAGCTTTTAGGTTTTTTGTTATTCTCATTTTTTGATTTTTTCCTCCTTCTATGAAGATTTTTCTTCTTTAAATATATTAGCAATAATTTGTGAATAAATTTTTAAATTTTTATAAACAAATTCTAATGAAATGTGAAAATTGTGAAATGCGGGAAAATAAAAAAGGTGGGCTAAATACCCACCTCGCTTTTAGTCATAACTAGAAAGATTTAGCGAAGATAATAACATTATCTTTTTCATAAGTTTAACCTTCTATTTTTACAAAACCGTTTTCTTCTAAAAACTTAATAGCTTCCTCTATTTTTTTCTCGGTGTATTTATTGCCTTTTAATTTTTTCACTTTTTCTATAATTTCTTTTTTATTAAGCTCATCAGTCCCCCGAATTTTTAGTTGATTTATCACGTAATCCACTGTTGCAATTAACTCCAATTCAGAAGCGTTAAAGCTCGACAAGTTTTTTATTAAATCTTTAATCTCTTTTGAGTCTATCATCTCTATATCATGATGGCTCAAATATTTTTCATCATCAGATACTTCTTCAGGAATTATTTCATGAGTGTATCCATCTTTTGGATCAATTCGTACTAATCTATTCATTTCTAATCTGTGTATATCATATTCTAACTGGCTACTGTACGGACCATAATAGTGAATCGAAAAATTATAGTTAAGGTTTAACCCCTTTCTCTGAAGCAAATACACCACTTTTTGCAAAAACTTTTTACCTACTTTGTTTCCTGTACTTGAGCAATGTTTAGTAAACTCTTTTATCAAATGCCACAATATCAGGTCTCTATTTTCTTTCATAGTGTAGGTGCCTCCCTCCCCTTTTTAATTTGAACGTTTCATCATATTCTGTATTTCATTTACTATTGCCTCTGCTTCTTCCTTTTTATCCTCAGAAACATATATCCTTTTTATATTTATTGGTTCAGGCATCTTTTTTATAACCTCTGAAGCAATACTTATAGACATCACTTCTTTGTTTTTCTCGGTCTACTATAGGGATTGCTTTTTCACTATCAAGTTCATATTTTACAGGTATCTGATGAATCATTTTGTCAGCCGAATCAAAAAGAAGATTTTCTTTGCTAATTTTTTGTATAAGACTGTTTTTTATCAAATTATAAATAGATTCTTGATCTTTGTTAGAATGAGGTGGTGTTTCATAAATACAGCTCATTATCTTTCTCTTTAAAAGTCTTTCTGCGCATTCATTTTCTTTGCTCTTTTCTCTGATAAGTTCACTGATTGTTACATCGTCATATTCTAAAAATTCATTAATGTCTTTGGGATATTTACCCTCTTTCAAAGCAGACTTCAAAAAAGAAAAAAGCATATTATCCAAAAACCTTCGAGTTTTGTGAAAGTAAACTTGTGTAAACATAAAATATCGAGCTAAAACAAACTCTTCAAAAGCGTGTATTCCGCTTTTTTCAATAGCAAGATGAAGTATACCTTCATCATTTTTCCAAATGGTAAGAGTGTTTATTAACCTTTCCAAATCAAACTTTCCATAGCTTACTCCACAGTAAAGTGAATCCCGTAAAAGATAATCCATCTTGTCACAGTCTAATTCACTGTCCATAAACTTTCTTAGAAACATGAAATCAGGATTTTCTATATTTTCTCCTTTGTATATAGAACAAATCAGCTCAGGAGTAATATCATAGTCTTTACTGTAGAGTTTTTTGAATCTCTCTCCTATCTCATGAATATAATCTCCTATCTCTGTTTGAGTTGCTATCATGCAACTATAATCTTCATGTTTCAAATCATCTGGAAAAAGCTCTTCTGAAGCGTGAGAAAAAGGAGCATGTCCGATATCATGAATCAAAGCTATAAGTCTCAATATCTGAGTATACCATTCTTTTTGAGGAATATCAAAAATATTTGTCTTCTCAACAACTGTCCTGAATGCTTTTGTAACAAGATGCATAACGCCCAATGAATGTCCAAACCTTGAATGTTCTGCTCCATGATAGACGTAGAGTGGGAAAATGCCAGCTGTTTTATATTGCGTAATCTCTGAAATGGAAAAGAATCTATGATTTTCAGTTCTAAATCATTAACTTGAATAAAACCATGAACTGGATCTCTGAATTCATAGATTTCATTTGCACTCATTTTAACTCTCCAATTTCAAAATACCTTATCTAAATATATTTTTCAAAGTAGAAGTTCTTGTGATAAAAGAAAATATGTTCTATGTGTTTATTATATCAAAGGGAATAAATTTTTGTAAATATATTTTTATTTGAAGTAAACATCTTTTTTAGTTGTCTTATTTGCCATTTAATTAGGTTCTTTGTCAAGAGTTGGGGTGGGTATTCTGAATGCCCACCTTGTAAAATGAAATTTGTCTGCTACTTTCTTTGCATTTTTAAAATATATCTTTGCTGTATCCACATATCACATATGAAATACTTTACTCTCTCCCTATCCCTTAGTTTCTTAAAATATTCAATCAAAACATCTTGTCTTCTGTCTTTTAAAATCTCTACTATCTGTTTTTTCACAGGATCCACAACTATACACTGATATTTAGCTCCACCTGCATTTCCCTTGAATTCATCTATGCATATCGCCTCAAAAGAAAACTCCTCTATCTTCTGGGTAGGACTTACCTTGTCAAATAACCTCATAACTGCCCAAGCTGATACATTTGTCTGTCTTGCTACCTCTTTCATACTGCTTAAATTGCTAAGCTGACTTATAATGTATGCTGCCAGTCTGCTTGTCATCCTTTGATGTTTGCCCAAAAAATTTACGTGTTCAAAAAACTTCTTTCCACATTTCTTGCAAACATATCTTCTTTTTCTTAAAACTAAATATGTTTTCTTACCTATTATTGGTATGTCTTTTACTCTTTGGATACGATAATCATGTATCTTGCTTGTAACGCTCCCACATATAGGACATTTATGAGGCTTTTGCACCTGACTTATATGCAGTTCTACTTCCTTTTCGTTTTCAATTATTTGGTTAAGAACAATATCTTTTGATTTCAAAAGTTCAGTGATATAATTATGATTAAGCACTTATTCTGGATGCCTCCTTTCTTTTGTGTGTTTTTTATTCCTAAAAACAATCTTAATTATAGCAGGCATTCAGAATAAGTGCTATATTTTTTTACTATCTACCCACCCCAATATTTATTATAGAGCCTAAATTTTTATAAACAAATTTTAATGAAATGTGAAAATTGTGAAATGCGTGAAAATAAAAAAGGTGGGCTAAATACTCACCTCACTCTTCGTTATATAACTAACTATTAAAATACAGTATTCAGAACAGCAACCCCAATACATGAATAAAAACCTCAAAATAAAGAAGGGTAGGCATATATTGCCTACCCTTCTTTATTCCAATTTGCCTATTACCAACTTCCTGTTACACTTGTCTGAGCAAGTTCATTCGGTGTTGATGCAATGTCTTTTACGCGATTGTTTGCATTATAGTCTGGTATATAATCAACTTTAATTGATTTATACCTGTGGTCAACATTGCTAAATACAAACTTTATCTTAGTATGATCTGATTTATCAATTCCATCTGGTGCAGTTAATGTTCCACCAATATAAACCTTGAACTGTGCTTTGATTACATCATCACTTAGTGACCCGACGTTAACATCCTCACTGAAATTAACTGTTACATATGTTGTATTTGTTACACTGTCATATGTCGCTTTAACTGAGGAAATACTTGGAGCTATACCATCCACAACTGTATATGACGGTAGCGCAATTCCAATTGAATCTCCAAATAAATCCTTCGTTATAGTTGTATTGCTCTTAAGTGAGAGTGTTAATGGATATTTAACGTTATTAACAGTATATGTTGCATCAGCATTTATCGAAGTACCGAGAGTTAGTGTAAGTTTCTCATTTGTTGCATCCCAATCAGAGCCAATAGCGCTTATTGTCGCTGGACCAGCTGAAATTACAAAGTCGCCCGGATATCTTGTATACTCATTAATTATTCCGTCTAAATATACCTCAATTTTGTCAGTTGCTACAGCTTTTGCACCAGTAACTTTTACTTGTTGTGCAACCATAAATTCATTATTGGCTTTTGCAATTGTCAATTTATTCCCAGCTGTATCTGCAACATTTACTATTTGTAGATAAGCTACTTTGCCCCATACAGATGCATTTGCTGAATCATATGGTATTGTGAGTTTTACAATCTTATTACCTGCCATAAGCGATACGGATGCTCCACTAAACTCTTTCAATGTAAGCGTGCTATCGAGGTATTTATAATTTGTAAGTGTTGTTGCACTTGTAGCATCAAGTGTCTTATTAAACACAATATATACATATGTCTTCTTATTAGATGGATCTTCTTTGTAAACTATCGCTTGAACAGATGGAGCACTTGTATCAGCCAATGTAGCAGATACTGTTACAGGTAAGCTTGCATTTTTAAGCGGTGTATTGTCTTGAACACCACTTACTTCCACAGTTACATTACCTGCTGGTAAATCAGATGCAAGTGTAACCTTTAAAGTATTATAAATATAATTACCATTGCTGTCTTTATCCCAGTCAATAGCGGATACTACTTTTTGATTACCATCTTTATCTTTGACAACAATAGTACCACTAATTCTTACATCTTCACTAAATGTTATTTTTATTGTCTTGCTATCTGCTACTACAACAGATTTAACAGTTGGTCTTTCATTGTCAACCGTTGGTACTACATATTTTGTAATATTTGCACTTTGACCGTTATAGTCAGTTACAGTTACCGTTACATTAGTACCTGAAATTGGTATGCACTTTGTTAAGTCATCATTGTTAGAATAAATTATTACATTTTCACCATCTACATCAACTTTTACAATCTCACCGTTAGAAAGTGACACAGATGCATTTGCAATGGGCTTGTTGAATGTCAAGGTAACTTTGCTCAATGTTGCTGTTGCAGCTTTTAATTCGATTGGTGAAGTATCAGCTTTTACTTCAAACGACCATGTAGGATTAATAACGCCATATCCAGCTACATCTGTAACACCATTTATAGTAATTGAATGATTAGCTACTGAAAGCGCTGAATAAAGATTGAGTATTAATACATTTGGATCTATTGACTTATCTTCTGCAAAACTCTTAGCTTCTTTTACTAAATAACTTCCATCAATTGTATACTTTGCAACATCTGTATAATTGTTAATTGGCTCATTAAATTCAACCTTAATCTTTTGCGGTGTTAAAGCAAAAACAGACTTTATAGATGGAGCCACAGAATCTACCACTGGTCCCACAGTTTGTGTATAATCAGTTGTTAATCCAACATCTTTCTTTATAGTCACAGAAACTTTATCTTGGTTAGCCAAATTATCACTCAAAATTAATGTTGCAACTTTTTTATCGCTGCTCAATCTCACTGCTCCAACAGTTTTTGTACTATCGCCTACTTTAACAATATAGTTTGCAACATTAGTTCCAACATCTTCTTTTACATCTCTATTGAATGTCACAACAACTTGCTTCAAGTTTGGCACTTCAACTTTTGCAACTTGAAGCTGTACTGGTACTGCTACAAAAGTTTTGCCTGTATCATTACCCTTGTAATACAGTTTATAAGTAGCACCTTCTGTTTGCGCTGCTGTCTTTAATACAAGCTTTCCTGCACCAAAGTCAGATGCCTGAGAATCAATCAATGTTACAGCAACTGTCTTTGTTTCATCAGATGCATCTTTAATCTCAAAATCAAGAGGAATTACATCCCCATCTTCAAGTGTTGCAGGCTCATTGTTGAGGTATGCATCAACATAAACCTCAATTGTGTCATTTGCAACTGCTTTAACATCCTTAACAACTATTGTCTTCTCAGGTGGGAAGAATGCATTTGCAAATGCAACTGCTGCTTGACCTCTGATTACAACATCTCCAATTCCAACTTCATCTTCAATCCCATTGAAGAATCCAAGTTCAAGAGCTTTTCTTACATAGTTGAGAGGCCATTTTCCTGCTGCTGGGCTCTCACCTTTTGCAGCAACAAGCATTTTACAGAGCTCTTCAAATTTGACTTTTCTGTCTGGCTTGAATGTTCCATCCGGATAACCATTTACAATACCGAGGTCTTTACCTGCCTCAACATATGCAAATGCCCAATGTGTGTTTGGAACATCGCTGAAGGATTGCTCAGCATATACATAGTCTTTTACAACATCTTCTTGACCTGTTGCTCTGATGATCATTGCCAAAATCTCTGCTCTTGTAAGTTCCTTATCGAGCATCAGGTCGCCTTGCTCATTACCTTTTAAAATACCTTTGTCTTGGAGAATCTTTGCTGCCTGGTCATACACAGAACTTGTCTGTTCTGTTGTAGTTTCGTCCTGTGCAAACGCAGGCGCAATTATTGAGAGAGCAAAAAGCAATACTGTTACGATAGCGATGAGTCTTTTAAATCTTTTCATAACTACTCACCAAACCTCCTTGTATGATTTTTTAGTGATGAGACTATTACCTTTTATATAGCCTCATCACTTACAGCTAAAATTTTATCAAGCGGTCTTTTAATAGTCAATAGCTTTCCCTCATCTGTAACCAAACTGTAAAATTAGTGAAACAATTTTATTACACTTTGAAAACCTGCATAGCATCTTTCAAATCCTGTGCAAGTTTGTTAAGGCTTTCTGCCATGGCACGAAGTTCTTCAATTGCAGCAAGCTGCTCCTGGGTTGATGCAGAAACCTCCTCTGAAGATGCAGCAGTCTCTTCTGAAATTGCTGAGATATTTTCAACACTTTTGATTATTACATCCTTTTCTTTATCTATAGCCTGAATAGATTCGTTAATGTTATCAATTCCTTCTATAACATTACTCATTGCCTCTTTTATGCTAACAAAAGCCTGAGCAACATCTTTTACTGCAATATTTTGCTTTTCAATAACATCTTCTACTTTATCAGCAACATCCTGAGCAGCTTTAGTCTGGTTCACAATTCTTTTAATCATCTCTTCAACTTCTCTTGTTGACTCTTTTGACTGATCAGCAAGCTTTCTAATTTCGCTTGCAACAACTGCAAACCCTCTTCCTGCCTCTCCTGCTTTTGCAGCCTCAATTGATGCATTGAGAGCTAAAAGTTTTGTCTGCTCTGAAATACTTGATAGTACCTGAATAATCTTGCCAATAGATCTTGAATACTCTGCAAGCTGGTTGATTGTGTTTATCATTGTACTTGTTATATTAACCGTATCCTGCGATACATTGTTCAATACCTCCACAACACTTTCACCCTTCTCAGAAAGTTCAGATACATCTTTGGTTAGTTTTTCCATTTTGCTTGATGATTCAACAATAGTTTCTATTTTATCACCGAAACGTGAAACAACCTCAACAACGCTTGTTGCTTCTTTTGCCTGGTTGGATGCACCTTCTGCAATCTCAGAAATTGCCTTTGCAACTTCATTAGATGCTGCAGCAGTTTCCCCTGCCACTGTTGAAAGGGTTGAAATTGCGGATGTTACTTCGCTGCTAAGATTTACACCTTTCTCGATAAGCTGTTTGATATTTTTAGTCATGTTATTAAAACTGTGAGCCATCAAACCGATTTCGTCATCTCGTTTTATATCAAGACTTACTGTCAAATCACCTTTTTCTGCAACCTCAAATGCCTTTGTTATCTTCTCTATATCTTTCACAATTCTAAGAGCAAAAAAGATTCCAACTACAAGAGCAATCAATGTAAATATTATAGTAAGTATGATTGATAATACCTCCAGCTTCCTTGCACTTGAAATAAGCTTTGTAAGTGGTATCATACCAACAACAGCCCATGGAGTATCTGGTATAAGTGAATACGTTATAAGGTATGGCTGCTTAGAATATATAGTTTCAATTGCTCCAGAAACCTTTTCAGCTTTTATATTGGAGATAACTTCTCTTACAAACTCAGTGTTAATATTTGGAATATCCTTGAAGTTATTTTCCCATTCTGTTGGAAGCACTATTTTCCCCTGAGTTGATACAGCAAGCATAAACCCACCTTGCTGTGATATCTGGGTATCCTGAAGTTGATCTCTGAGCCAACTCTTGCTTACATCTAAAAGCATTACACCAAGCGTCTCATTTGTTGAAACATCTTTGAATGGAAGTCCTATACAAAAAGCATATTCCGGTATATTCGCATTATTCTTCTGCGCTATCTCATCAAATTCCTTATCATGGGCTTCTATTAAAGTAGGACCACCCGCATCAATAATTTTTTTATACCACCATGTATTCTTTATTTTTGAATAATCAATATCAAAAACCAAAGAAGGATTAAATAACGATTTTTCTTTATTTATCAATATGTATATACCCGCAATCATGTTATTTGAAATTAAAATATTCTGCAATGCTTTCTGAGCATCTGTTTGTAATGTAATTTTTTCATAATCTTCTAAAGCAGCCTGTTTGCTTTCAGAATAATACCTTTGAATAAGTTCGTTTGACATGAGCTGAGTTGCATTATTTTGAGCAGTTTTTATTGCAAGCTGAAAATACCTTGCAGTAGAATCTGTTGCAGCAAGATATGACTTTTTGCTCTCACTGATAACTGAATTTACAGACATAGTAATTGACAAAATATCAATTATGACTATTGGAACAATAACTATGCATGCTATAAGCAGTGCAAATCTTTTTGCAAGTTTACCACTCTTCAAAAAAGATAAAAATAGTTCTTTGAAGTCTCTCTTGTTTTTTGACTGGGTTTTTCGTTCTTTTTTCACAAGATCTCCCACCCTTTTTTATTTTGTATGTTAATTTTGATTATATCTTATTTTACCTGACAATACAATAATAAGTCACTTTTTATATACTGTTAGACAAAAAATTAGTCGGAATTTACTAAAAGTTGTATAATAAAAGTATTTCAAAAATCATCTTAAATTTTTGCAGTTGTTTAACCTAATTTTATATTAACAAACAAAAGCCCTGTAAAAGGTCCTTCCCTCCTACAGGGCTTTATAGATATATTTATTTAAAGACTACTACCTGAACAAAGTCAACAGCACACCTGCTGCAACAGCAGAACCAATAACTCCTGCAACGTTTGGTCCCATTGCATGCATCAAAAGAAAGTTTGAAGGATTTTCTTTTTGACCCACAACCTGTGAAACGCGTGCTGCCAAAGGAAAACTGGCACCTTTACATTTTCTTTTAAAGCCTTTACAAGCTCGTACGCCTCTTTTGGGCTCATAATACCTGCCATGTCTTTTATACAGATGGAATGAACACCCATACTCTCAAGTTCCTTACCAATCTTTACATACATCTCAAGGTTATGGATGGGGCTTATGGTATAAACAATTGTGCCCTGGGCATGGCCGCCTGCTTTGATTGTCTCATCAACCGCAACTTCGATGTTTCGAAGGTCATTCAGCGCATCAAATATCCTTATTATATCCATTCCATTTTCGATAGATTTTCGAACAAACATCCTTACAACATCATCTGGATAGTGTCTGTAACCCAAAAGGTTTTGACCACGAAGAAGCATCTGAAGTTTTGTATTTTTCACCTTTGACTTTATTTTTCTCAAGCGCTCCCATGGATCTTCGCCAAGATACCTCAGACACGAGTCAAATGTTGCACCGCCCCAACACTCAATCGAATAATACCCCGCCTCATCAATCTTTTCTAAAATACCTTCAAAATCTTGGTAAGACATCCTTGTTGCAATCAGTGATTGCTGAGCATCTCTTAAAACTGTCTCTGTAAAACAAATCTTTTTCATTTTTCTTCAGCTCCTTTTACCACCTGCATTAAGTCTGTCTGTATGGTGAATTTTTTAACAAAAAACACATGGAAATAATTTTAATAGTTTTATTTTAATTTTCTACATCAAACTTAACAAACTTGTTTGTTAACATTTCACATAGAAAGCTTAATATCAGCACCTATTACAACCAAAAGCTTATCTTAAGGTATCATATACAGCCATGGAAATTTACAAAAATTAAAGGCGTTTTGAAGCTTTCGCCCCAAAACGCCTTTGTTTTGGAGAATGTTTGAATTTGTTGCTTTTATTATAACACAGATATTTGAAAATTGCAAAGCAAAATTAAGAATATTTCGTATACCCTTCTCTTATCTTCTTTATCCTCTCAATCTCAACTCCAGTTGCTTCAGCTATAAAATTATCATCAAAACCTTTTTGAATAAGCCTTCTCACAATTTCCTCTTCTTTCCGCTGTATACCTTTCTGTATGCCTTCCTGTATGCCTTCCTCATAGCCCTTTTCTTTGCCTTTTTCTTCTGCCTCTTTGTAATACTCCTGTATCAGCTGCTGAACATTGAATATAAACTCACCCACATCTTCCACCCCCTCAGCTTCTACCTTCTCTAACAGTTCATCTATCCTGCTTTTCATCTCCTCTCTCACCTGCGGCTTTACTATCCTGAGCAGCCATGAACAAAACACTTTTAACTGCACCTGTGGTAACTTACAAACATATTCTGACACTTCTCTAAGCTTTACAATAAACTCCTCTGCATTTCTTCTTGACTTTTCTAAATACAGAATAATACTTAAAAGGTCTAACCTGCTTTTTAGCCTCTCATCATCAAGCCTGTTTACATCAACCAGAATATAGTTAAACATGTCATCCTTGAATATATCAAAGCCTTTAAATATCTGGGTCGGTATATTCCAGCTGCTTCTTCCATTGTACAGCACTATAGGAATAATCGGTGGAAACAACTCGTCTGCCTTCTCTTCCATGTGTCTTTTCCACACCAAGCTCATATACTCAAACAATCTTCTCGGCATACTTTTGTCTGCTGTGGATTGTGGTTCTATTAACACATAAAAGTATATGTCCGTATCTTCTAATCTTGCTCTATATATGACATCTGCTTCTTTTTCTACAAACTCGTCCTTAATAAAACTCCTGTCAACAAACTCTAAACTCTCAGCATCTATTCTATTTACCCATTCTCTATTTATATTGCTCCTCAAAAAGTTTAAAAATACTTCCTTGAACTGAAATAATCTTTTGAATGTCAAATCATACTGGTTATGCGGTACTTTCTGTTCCATCTACTTCATCCTTATAAATAATTTCTTTCTATCTATAGTTTTTCTTCTGTTTAAAATTATACCATAAAGAAAAAGAGCATACAAGCAACATCTTGCCACTTACATGATTAGTGTAAACCTTAAAAACCTATTTGCTAACATCTCACATTGAGAGCTTTATATCAGCACCTATCACTCCCAAAAGTTTGCCAAAGCCGTCATATACAGGCAGAGAAACTGTGATGCAGTAGTTTTTTGTAATAGCTGAGATGTAAGCTGAAGATACATATGTGTGACCTGCCATTGCCTTTGTGAACCACTCTCTGACTTTTGCGTTTTCTATGCCCTCTGGCGGATTTGAGTAGATGAACGTTCCATCAGGGTTGTTTGTCCACAGAGCCTCAAATATATTAGAAAACTTTTGAAGACTCTGGTCTATAACCTCTTTGTGATGCTGCTCTTTCTGCCAGCTTAAAACAAGTTGCGGAATCACCTCATTTTCCATGGTCTCAATAGCCTCTGCAACACGCTGCTGGTTTACCTCTATCTCTACTCTCTTTGTGATCTTTGCTGAAATGTCATTTCTGACAGATTCAAACTCCCTGCACATGTCAACAAGCCTGTTCATAAGCCGCATAAGCCTTGCTGCAGTTTTTTGGCTCACCTCAACAGAGCTCAAAATTCTGCTGGTGCTCCTATCGACAGCGATGTAGTCATTTTCAAGTCTTGATACATAGTGCTTAAGGTCATTCACAATAAAGTACTGGACCGAAAGCTTTTCTGATGCCTGGGAAATCTTCTTGTTTATGTAGTCAACAAGCTGTGAAACCTGATTTAGTTTCTGGAAAGTAGTTTTGCCATACTCTACTTGTGCTGATATTATGTCCTTGCTCTTCTCGCTGAGACTTGAAATTCCATCAACTATGCCAGAAATCTCAATGATAAAGTCTCCAATCTCGTCTGCAGTTGATTTTGTATCATTTGAAAGCCTTCGGATTTGGTCAGCAATAACATGAAAGCCTGTTTTGAAATTCTCGCCAAGCACACTTTCAAGCTTTGCAGATTCAATAGAAGCGTTCAGTGCAAGGATGTTTATCTGCTCTGAAATTTTCACAATTGTGTCAAGAAAATCTTCTACTTTTTTGAAAACAGCCTTGAGCTTTGTTATTTGGTCTGCCATCTTCTGGGTGTGTGCCGTATTTTCTAAAACCATATTTTCCAAATCACTTGAAACCTCTGCAAGCAGCTTTTGAATGTCTTCTTGAATGTTCTGGTTCTTTTCTTTGAAATGAGCCATGAATTCTTCAAGGCTTGAGATATTTGCATAGGCACTTTCAATGTGCTCAAGCACAAGCTTCAAGGCTACCAGAAGCCCTGATATAGAATCTTGAATGTCCTTGCTGTTTGAAAGCACAAGATTGGATTGCTGCTGGTTCTTTTCTGCACTCGTTTCGATGTCATAAGCAACTGATAAAATCTTGTTGTATGCAAGATCAATTTCTTTAAATATATCACTTAGAAAATCCTGAAAAGATGTTACCCAGTCTTTCACAGGTGTCAAAAAGAGCTTTTCAAATGCGTTGAGGTTGTTCTTGCCCTGCAAAATAGAAAGTGTCTTGTCAACAAAAATTTTTAAAATCAGAATGGAAAATACAGTCGGTAGCACAAGCGCAGCCAAGATAGTCAATACAACCTGCATCTTGCAAAACCCCCCTGAAAAAAGTTTTACAAAAAAATTAAAGGCGCTTTGAAGCTTTCGTCCCAAAACGCCTTTGTTTTGGAGAATGTTTGAATTTGTTGCTTTTATTATAACACAGATATTTGAAAATTGCAAAGCAAAATTAAGAATATTTCGTATACCCTTCTCTTATCTTCTTTATCCTCTCAATCTCAACTCCAGTTGCTTCAGCTATAAAATTATCATCAAAACCTTTTTGAATAAGCCTTCTCACAATTTCCTCTTCTTTCCGCTGTATACCTTCCTGTATACCTTCCTCATAGCCCTTTTCTTTGCCTTTTTCTTCTGCCTCTTTGTAATACTCCTGTATCAACTGCTGAACATTGAATATAAACTCACCCACATCTTCCACCCCCTCAGCTTCTACCTTCTCTAACAGTTCATCTATCCTGCTTTTCATCTCCTCTCTCACCTGCGGCTTTACTATCCTGAGCAGCCATGAACAAAACACTTTTAACTGCACCTGTGGTAACTTACAAACATATTCTGACACTTCTCTAAGCTTTACAATAAACTCCTCTGCATTTCTTCTTGACTTTTCTAAATACAGAATAATACTTAAAAGGTCTAACCTGCTTTTTAGCCTCTCATCATCAAGCCTGTTTACATCAACCAGAATATAGTTAAACATGTCATCCTTGAATATATCAAAGCCTTTAAATATCTGGGTCGGTATATTCCAGCTGCTTCTTCCATTGTACAGCACTATAGGAATAATCGGTGGAAACAACTCGTCTGCCTTCTCTTCCATGTGTCTTTTCCACACCAAGCTCATATACTCAAACAATCTTCTCGGCATACTTTTGTCTGCTGTGGATTGTGGTTCTATTAACACATAAAAGTATATGTCCGTATCTTCTAATCTTGCTCTATATATGACATCTGCTTCTTTTTCTACAAACTCGTCCTTAATAAAACTCCTGTCAACAAACTCTAAACTCTCAGCATCTATTCTATTTACCCATTCTCTATTTATATTGCTCCTCAAAAAGTTTAAAAATACTTCCTTGAACTGAAATAATCTTTTGAATGTCAAATCATACTGGTTATGCGGTACTTTCTGTTCCATCTACTTCATCCTTATAAATAATTTCTTTCTATCTATAGTTTTTCTTCTGTTTAAAATTATACCATAAAGAAAAAGAGTATACAAGCAACATCTCATTACTACAACTCGAATAGGTGTAAAGATATTTACCACAGCGAAAAAATGTGCGAAAATAGTGAGGAGAAACAAAAGTTAAATTCAAACTGACTAAATTCCTTTCTATGGTTATGTTATAATGGTTAACAGGAGGAAAAAGAAAAAGGAGCCATGTGTAATGATGGATGTTGAAATATTAGACCCAATAGGATATGAAATATGTAGAAATATTGCTAAAAGCAATTTAGCGGAAAAATTCTACCTTGCAGGCGGCACTGCATTAGCATTGCAACTTTGCCATAGAAAGTCATATGATTTGGATTTTTTTCAAAAAGAAGTTAGTGAAAGAATAGAATTTGAATATATTTACAACATCTTAACCAAGTTGTTTCCCAGAAAAGATGAAAGATGTAAATATTATTATAAAGCAAATTGACCAAATGACTTCAACTATATGTGGAGTAAAGATAATTTTAATTGCATATCCCTTCCCTTTGATCGAGCCATTAGTCCAAGGTGATAAAATAGACATTCGTTTAAAAGGAATCAATTTAGCATCTCCTAAAGAAATTGCTTTGATGAAGGCATACACCATTGGTAGACGACCAACATTTAGAGATTATATTGACTTGTATTTTTTGCTCAAAAACGGTATTGTAAATTTAGAATATATTTTAGAAAAAGCACCTCAGAAATTTGTCATAGAGGGAAAGCCAGTTTTTTCTAAAAAATTATTTTTAGAACAGCTTATGTATACAGAAGATTTAATTGATAAAGAAACAGCACTAATCTCTATAATTGGTACAGCACCAAAAGTAGATGAAATAGAAATGTTTTTAACCCGGCAAGCTAAAGCAGCAATTGAAAAATATATGAAGAAAAGAGGTATGCTACTGTGAAACTTCCAGAGGATTTTATAATCTTGTTCAAAAATTACAACTTTGAAATGCTAGATACAGAAAAACACAAAGAATTAATAATAAAGACAGTATTAGCAAAAGGTGATTGGGGACATATTGAAAAACTCTTTACTATTTATAGTTTCAACGAAATAAAAGAAGTATTCTTAAAAGATTTCTATGGAGTCCAAGAACTCCCTATCCCTACAATTTACCTTTGGGGAAGTCTATTTCTCGATGAAAAAGAGTACTGGAAATTTAGAAATATGAGAAGGAAGCTAAACTCAATAGAAAAGTGGAAACAAACAAGAAAAATTCGGGTCTGTAAATAATTTTGTGTATTTAAATTGAACCATCCCTCTTGGTAAGAAATCATTCAAGATAATCCTGTCTACCTTCTATTTTTTAGTATTACCATTTTAAAAATTTTTATGCATAAATTTTTTAAAAGCTGGACAAAATTTGATACTGGGATATATTGCTCTGATTTTTCTGGTTCTAATTTGTTTTAGATTGCTTCCATGGAAGCAATCTAAAAGCGAACTGAAGTTTGTTATTAATTTATATATCCACTTAAACGTTCTGGATACATTATCAAAAGCTGATTTAATATTATATCCCAATTTCTGTACCTCTGTGTCCACTTTCTTACAACATTTTTTGTTGCAAGATAAAGCATCTTCTCTAACGCTGTATCGTTTGAAAATACTGATTTTGTCTTTGTCACTTTTCTAAATTGTCTGTGAACTCCTTCTATGATGTTTGTTGTATAAATTATCTTCCTTATTTCTGGGGGAAACTTAAAAAACGAAGTCAGTGAATCCCAATTGCTTTCCCAACTCCTGAACGCATAAGGATACTGTTTCCCCCATTTTTCTTTTACCTGATAAAAATTTTCCAGTGCTTCTTCTTCATTAGTTGCCTGATATACTTTTTTAAAATCCTTTGAAAATTCTTTTATATGCTTGTATGAAACATATTTGAATGAATTGACTTGACTGATGAATAATACACCTTTGAATATCGCTTTTTGGGAACACTGCTTCTATTGCCTCTTTTAAACCAGTAAGGCCATCAACACAAAACAGTAATACCTCTTCTACTCCTCTTGTTTTCAGGTCATTCAAAACACCCAACCAGAATTTAGAGCTTTCACTTTCTCCAATCCATATCCCTAAAACATCCTTATATCCCTCAATGTTAATTCCTAAAACAACGTAAGCAGCTTTGTTTACAATCCTGCCTTCATCTTTTATCTTGTAATGAATTGCATCCATAAAGATAAACGGATATATCTTTTCTAACGGTCTGTTTTGCCATTCTCTTATCTCTGGTATTATTTTTTCTGTAATTTTGCTTACCATCTCAGCAGATACTTCAATACCATAAATATCTTTAATTTGCTCATGAATGTCTCATGTTGCTATTGCTCAGGAATATAAAGCTATTATTTTATCTTCAATTTCAGAGATATCTCTTTTATATTTGGGAATTATCTTGGGTTCAAATTCGCCTTCTCTGTCTCTTGGTATATCAATTTCCATCTCTCCAAATTTTGTTTTTACAGTCTTCTGAGTATACCCGTTTCGAGAGTTAGTAGTTTGTTTGTTTTTAACATCATATTTTTCATAACCCAGAGTTTCTTCAATCTCTGCTTCTAAAAAGCTTTGAAGTACACTCTTAAACAAGTCTTTTAAGCTTTCGTAAATATCACTTACGCTCTGAATATTATTTTTTCTTATAAACTCTAAGAGCTGCTCTTTTGTTAAAACATTTTCCATAACAAAAAACCTCCTTCTTGGATATTTTTGTTTATATTCTGATTCTTACCAAGAAGGAGGTCTTTATACTTTGCACAAAATTACTTATAGTCTCCCCCAAAACGCCTTTGTTTGGATAATGTCAAATCATACTTGTTCTGCAGTACTTTTTGTTTCTTCTATTTCATCCTTATAAATAATTTCTTCTATGCCAGAAATCTCAATAGATAAAGTCTCCAATTTCGTCTACAGCTAATAATGAACCATGAATTTTTCAAGTATAAAAAATACTCTAATTCTCAGTTATAAAACGTGATGTTGTCATATCAAGCTCAGCTGATAATTTTCTAATTTCATCTATCATATTTTTAAGTTCTTCTATTGAAGCAAGTTGCTGTTCAGTTGCAGCTGATACTTCTTCGGCTGATGCAGCTGTTTGCTCTGTAACTGCTGAAATGCTTTCTACACTACTGAAAATCTTATCCTTTTTGCACTCTATCTCTTCTAATATCGTTAAAGACTTTTTCATATTCTCGTAAAGTTCTGAAATGGTATCACGCATTGATTTAAAAGTAATCTGAACATTTTCAAGTGCATTCTCCTGAAGTTTTATTAAACTTTCAACATCAGCCATAACTTTATCAGAAAACTTTGCTTTTGAAAGAATATTTTTTACAATATCTTCAACATCTTTTGTCGATTCTCTTGACTGTTGAGCAAGTTTTCTGATCTCTGCTGCAACAATAGAAAATCCTTTACCAGTTTCGCCCGCTTTTGCCGCTTCAATTGCAGCATTCAAGGCTAAAAGTTTTGTTTGTTCAGAAATGCTTGAAAGAAGATTCATTATTTTTCCTATTTTCTCAGCCCACCCTATAAGTTCTCTAACATTTACAATCATGTTTTTTGTAGTATCCTGTGACTTTTTTGCAACCTGATACAACGTTTCAATCGCTGAAAATCCCTCGTTAGCCTGAACCAGTACGTTTTCTGAAATTTTATTCATATTCTTAAAATCATTTGCCATATTGCCAATTTCATTTGAAAACTCTGACATTTGCTGAGAAATTGCTGTAGCTTCACCTGCCTGCTGGGATGCACCCTCGGCAATCTCTGAAACTGCTTTGGTAATCTCCTGCGATGCAGCTGCAGTTTCAGCAGCAACTCCTGCAATTACTGATATTGATTTATTAACTCTCTCTGAAAGTTCTTTGATTTTCATAATAAGCTCTTTTAGCTGCTGCACCATGCTGTTAAATCCTTCTGAAAGCATACCTATTTCATCATTGGTGTTAACCTTTGCTGTAATAGTTAAATCTCCTTTTGCTGCTGTGCTCATCGAATCAAGAAGTATTTTTATATTGCTGGTTATCCTGAGCGTTATAACAAGCCCTAAGATAATCCCCAAAATACCAAATACCAAACTTGCTAAGACTATAAAAATCTGTAATTTTGCAATTTTAGAATTAATATCACTGACAGGTACAAGCGAAACATACAAATAACCGCTATCAGGACTTTTTGAATAACTCACAAGCCATTTTCCTGAAAGATTTATCTCAAAATTATCAATCTCTTTTTTATTAGCTTTTTGTAATAAAATGTTACTCAGTATCTTTAAATTTTTCTTCAACTTATCATTTAGGTTGTTTGGAAAAATAATACTTGCATCTGGCGTAACAACAAAAGATGTGCTATTTTTGGTAACTTTTATATTCGAAAGCATTCCATCAAAAATATCTTTTCCAATATCAACAACTATTAGTCCAGCTCTGTTACCACTTGAAGAATCATACAAAACCCTTACAACTGATGTAGCATATTCTCTTATATCAGAACCCACCTCTTTTAAAATATCATTAAAATGCTGGTTATGATCAGAACACCATATAAACCCCTGTTCACTTTCAAATGCTAATTTTGCCCAACTGCTGCTCATAAGATTTTTAAAGTCAAGATTCTCAAAACTCAATGTAGGGTATCCTAATGACGATTCCTTATCAATCAAAATATAAATCCCTGATAAAAACTTGTTTGCAGAAACAATGCTCAACAAAGCTCTTTGAGCATTCTTTTTCCACTCCAATTTTTCATAATCATCTTTACTTGTTCTTTGCACATTCAAATATTTTTGTATAGTCTCATTTGTAGCAAGCTGAAAAGATAAATCTTTTGCACGCTCCAGTATTTGATCAAAGTATTTCCCCGACTGAAAAGTAGAAGTTGAAATACTGTTTTGAAGATTTTGTCTCAGTGTAGATGTAGAAAGTGTTACAGCAAAAATATCTATTGCAAAAACCAAAATCAAAATTACAGAAAATATTAAAAGAGAAATTTTTCCTGGTAATGTTGAAAGTAACTTTCTAAATTTTTTTAAATCTACAGACAACTTTATATCCCTCCTGAATGCTAAACATCATGAAAAACAGAGCCATCTAACAATGGAGATAAAATCCATCTCAGACAGCCCTGATACATAATTTATTCTTTCACAGCACCAGCAGTAAGACCAGATACAATTCTTTGCTGGAACACAAATACCATAATTACAAGTGGAATCATAACAACTATTGCAGCAGCTGAAATTTCATCCCATGGAATTGTGAACCTTCCCTGGAACATTACAATCCCAACAGATACTGTTCTCCAGATATCGTCTGTGTTGATAACAAGTGCAAACAAAAACTCATTCCATGCAGATATAAAAATCAAAATTGCTGCAGTGAATATCCCTGGTGCTATAAGCGGAGTTATAATTTTATAAAAAATCTGAAATGTGTTGCACCCGTCAATCTTTGCTGCTTCATCAATTTCATGAGATACACCTTGATAAAATGTTGTCAGATACCATATTGCAAGTGGCAGTGAAAATGTGGTGTATGGGATTAAAAGCCCAAAAAAGCTGTTTCTAAGTCCAAGGTTTTTCACCATAACATATATAGGCGATACAATTGTTATCTGCGGAAACATAGAAACAGCTAATGATAGACTCAAAACAATATTTTTTATCTTCGGTGAGATATTTGTTTTTGCAATTGCATATGCTGCAAAGCAGGCAATTACAATTGAAATAATTGTTGTTTCAAGTCCTATTACAAAGCTGTTTAAAATATATCTTGCAAAGGGTCTTTCAGTAAACACCATCTTGTAATTGCCAATATGAGGCTTTAGTGTTATGAGTGAGGAAACATTGAATATTTCGCTTTTTGGTCTTATAGAGGTAAGAAACAACCAATAAAATGGAAACAAAATTACAATCAAAGCAAATATAATTATCAAATTCATTACAATTTTTGCTATTTTTTCGCCTGTCAGCTTCTTTTTTTTCTTCATTTTACTTTCTCACCTCTTTTGATGTGAAAATACTTCTGCACCAAGAATTTTTATATAGATAAAGCTGATAATTGTCACCATTATAAATATCAACACTGCTAATGTTGAACCCCGTCCAAAATCAAGCTGGTTAAACAGAGTTTTATAAGTATAGACTGAGACAGTCTCTGTTGAGTTTGCAGGTCCACCACCAGTCAAAACATAAATTAGGTCAAATACTCTAAATGCATCCAAGGTTCTAAAAAGAAGTGCAACCAATATTGTGGGTTTTAACATAGGTAGCGTAATCCTAAAAAATTGATATACTGCATTTGCACCATCAACTTTTGCTGCTTCATAAAGCGATTCCGGAATTGTTTGAAGCCCAGCAACAAGCAAAATTGCAATATAAGGTGTTGTTTTCCAAATATCAGCTGTCATTGCAGCTATCATGGCATTGCCAGTACTCGATAAAAGATCTGCCGCAGTTTTAATAATTCCAATGTCTGCAAAAAACTTTGCAAGAATTCCAACCTGCCCATCATACATAAATTTCCACATCAAAGCTGATATAACTGTTGGAATTGCCCATGGCAAAAGAACAATGCTTTTAAAAACATTTTTTAAGTTTGTTACTTTGTGCATAACAACTGCAAGCAGCAGACCAAATACAAGTTCAAAAAACACTGTTACAACTGTAAACAAAAGAGTATTTAATGTAGCTGACAAAAGTCTTGAATCTTTCAAATAGTAACTGTAGTTTTTAAGCCCAACAAAGTTTGGTTTTACTATAACCTGATCAAATGCTAAAAGTGCCTGTTTTAAATCGGCTGCTTCCTGAGTATTCGGCAAATCATCTGCAAGACTTATAATTTTTTTAGCATACATGTTATACTGGTTTACTTCTCTGTTTGAAACTGGTAAATATTTTAAATCTGCAGTAACAGGTTTAAAACTGTTGAGTAAATCATTTACTTTATTTAATCTTTCTATTCTTTCTTTGTTGTTAAAAATGCTTTTTTGCATAAGCATCATCGAAGATTTAATTTCTTTTATTACTGTCTTTTGTTTATTGTTTAAAGAATCAGGGTTTAAGCTTTCAAGAATTGAACTTGCTGTAAACTGAGTATTAGCAAAGTTTTCAACATCTATTTTGTAAGAAAGTGAAACCTCACTCTTTGTAGGGTTATTGAGCTGAATATCAAACAAGCTAAACACAAATACCTGTATAAGTGGAATAACAGCAACAAAAATAAATATCAAAACTGCAGGCAGTAAGAATAAATATCCAAACAGTCTTTCATTCCTGTCCATCTTTTCCCTCCCCTTTAAACTTGATTGGCAGGCTCAAGATTTTCTTGAACCTGCCAATGGAATTATTATTAGAATTACTTTGAACTCTTGACAACTTCTTTTAATTTCTTATCCATATCAAGAACAGCTGTTTTTACATCTTTCTTTCCATTTACAATGTTTGAAAGTTCAATCTGCATAACATCTGAAATCTTTGGGTAAACTGGTGAAACTGGTCTTGGTACAGCTGCTAAAATTGCTTCAACAAACTTCTTGTCTCCAATAAGTGGATTTGCCTTGATTACATCCTTGTCATTGAAAAGTGGTTTGTACACCGGAACATTTCCATTGTAAATAGCCATAAGTTTTTGACCTTCTTTTTGAACAAGGAACTTTAAAAGCCTCCATGAAGCCTCAGGATTTTTGGAGTATTTATTTATACCCACCATCCAGCCACCAAGACATGCAGCTGAGCCTTTTGAACCTTTTGGAAGAGGCAGGATACCAACCTTACCTTTAACTTTTGATTGTGGACTGTTAACCATTGCCCACATATATGGCCAGTTTCTTGCAAAGACAGAAAGACCATTTATGAAAGCTGTATGTGTTTCAACCTCTGTGAAAGTGTTAATGTTTGGCGGAACAATATTAGCTGTTATGACCTTTCTCATCATATTAAGCCCATCAATTGTACCCTGGTTATTTACTACAATGTTGCCACTCTCATCTACAACTCTTCCACCATAAGATGCAATATATTCTATAGCATCACAAACAAGACCTTCGTACTGTTTTGCCTGCATTAAAAATCCGTACTTTGTGCCATTTTTACCTTTGTACTTTTTAGCAACCTTAATTAAATCATCCCATGTTTTTGGAAGTTCATTTTGGGGAACAATATCTTTTCTGTAATACAGAAGACCAGCATCAATAAACCTTGGAAATGCCCACATCTGACCTTTGAACCTCGCAGCATCAATTGTCCCTTTAATGTAGTCGTTGAGATTAATCTTGTCGCGCTTTATAAACCTGTCAAGAGGAAGTGTGTAGCCTGCCTGAGCAAACTCAGCTGGCCAGATAACATCCATATCAAACACATCAATATCAGAACCACCAGCACTCAGTACTGTTACAAGCTGGTCATGATTTTGACCTGTGTCAGACGGGTTTTCTTTGTAAATAACCTTGATGTCGGGATTTTTCTTCATAAACTCTTGAATAATCTTTTCTGTTGCGTGAGTTTCGTCCTTGCCACGCACATAAGTGATTGTGACCTGCTTCTTAGAAGCAGCATTAGAATTAGTAAGACCAAATGCTAAAAATAAACCTGCACAGAAGATAATTAAAGTTACAATAGCAATAAACCTTTTCATTTAAAAATACCTCCTTTTAGTAAATTTATGATATAATATAAATTGGGAGTTGTATATTATCCCATAATATGGGATAATATCGTTTTCGTGCCTGGTCTAATTCAAAACATTTTTTGACCAGGCAATTATTTTTAATGATTGACGTAATCGTTTACGCTAAATAAAATATATTATATCTTGTTCAATTTGTCAATAGGTTTTTAAAAAAACTCTATTATTTTGTCATATTTGCATTTCTGGTTGATTCTCTTGGAATTATTGAAGTATCGAGGATATATTTGCCTTTTGAAATTTCTTCTCCAGACAAAATATTTATCAAAAGTTGTGCAGCCAACTTTCCCATTTCATATCTTGGTTGATGAACAGTAGTAATTTTAGGTGTTACCATTGAAGAGAGTTCAATATTATCAAAGCCCATAATACCAAGATGGTCAGGAATCGAAAAACCAAGTTCTTTTGCTGCATCACATGCACCAATAGCCATTTCATCGTTCGAACAAAAGATAGCATCAGGAAAAGGTTTTACACTTAAAAGTTCTTTTGCAAGTTTGTAACCAGTTTCATACTTAAAATCACCATATTTTATATATCTCTCATCAACATCTAACCCCAAATTCTCAAGAGCCATTTTGTAGCCTCTTAATCTATCTTGAGATAGTATTGCTCCAATTTTTCCTGTTATCTTTGCAATTTTTCGGTAACCACATTTATATAAAAAAACTGTAGCATCATATGCAGCTTTGAAATTGTCAATACACACAGTGATAAGTTCGTCAGAAAAATAGTCAGAAATCACAACCATAGGAAACTGTCTGGATATTTCAACAATCCTCTGTGGCTGGCTCATACTTCCAACAATCAAGATTCCATCTGCTAACTGCCCCTTCATCATTCTGTAATATTCTTCTTCAATTTCTTGAGAATTTGAAAAATCACCAAGAATTATATTATATCCTTTTTCACGTGCCTCTGTCTCAATACCTTTTATTAACTTGTTGTAAAAGTAGTTCTCTATATCAGGTATCATTACAAGAATATTTTTAGTTTCTTTGCTTCTAAGTCTTCTTGCACTCTGATTTGGGATATATCCAAGCTGATCTATGATTTTTAAGATTTCTTTTCTTTTTTCCTCACTTACTCCTTCTTTGCCGCTCAAAACCCTTGAAATAGTTGCAACAGAATAACCAGTTATCTTTGCTATGTCTTTTATTGTGTACTTCATCTTAATCATCCTTTTCTTCTTTGATTTATATTGATACGTAATCGATTTCGGCTTTAAATAAAAATATAGCAGTTAACTTTGACGAAATCAATACATATTTTGTATAAAATGTGCGAAATTTTGTTGAACAAAGACAACAAAAAGCCCTGTCCCTTTTGTTATTAAGCTGCCTCTTGCAATTGCTCTTGCAATATTATTCTGACCTATTTTATTAAATTATCCTAAACACTACTGCATTTTGCCATCAAATAGTGGCAAAAATAAAATTGATGTGTTATAATTAAATTGAATCTAAAACCTTTACGAAAGAAGGCGATTTAGATTGAAGGATTAAAGAAAGAAATTGTTTTAAACTACCTTATAGAAATCAAAAAGCTTATTGTAAACGGTAAATGGTATTTAGTACTGATTTCATGAAGATGAACCTCAAAAGGGTGGTGATAAAAAATGAACAAAACTTATTGTCCGAATTGCAAAAAGAATGTTTCTTTCACAATCAAAAAAGAAGTTATAAAAGAATTCAAAGGTATAGAAGTAAATGTGGAAGAGTATATACCACTTTGCAATGAGTGTGGAAATGAACTGTTTGTGGCTGAAATCGAAAACGAAAACCTCAAAAGACTTTACACACGCTATAGAGAAATGACAGGTTTAATTACCCCCGAAGAGATTCAAAAGATAAGGGAAAAATACAATCTTTCACAAAGAGAACTGGGACAAATTCTTGGCTGGGGGAAAATGACAATAAACAGATACGAGCGAGGTGCTTTGCCTTCAAAGTCACACAGTGATATTTTGAAATTAATTCAAACCTCTGAAGATTTTTTCTACAAAAAAGTTGAAGAAGCATTTCTCTGTGGAAGAATAACTGAAAGGACATATGACAAAATAAAAACAAACAGGAAAAACCATGTTGCTGAGATACGAAAAAAAATTATTACTGCAGAACTCGATTCCCCTGAAAGTATTTATAACGGCTTTAAAAAATTTGACCTGGAAAAGTTGGAAAACCTGATAAGTTATCTTTCAGATAAAGTTGAGAATTTATATTTGAGCTCCCTAAACAAGTACTTATGGTATATCGACTTTTTGCATTTTAAACGTTATTCACGGTCTATTACCGGCTTGAGCTATATACGTTACACATATGGCCCAGTTATTAAAGGGTTTGTATACAATGAAATAGCAACTTATCCAAGTGATAAATTCTTTGTAGAAGAATATGAAACAGAAGATGGAGCAATCAAAACAAGCTTCAAAAGCAGAAAAAATTATGATTTATCGCTGTTCACACAAGAGGAATTAGATACTATCAATATAGTAATAAATTTTTTGAAAGATAAGAACTGCAGAACCATTTCAGAGCTATCTCACCAAGAGCTTGCATGGCAACAAACACCGATGAAAGAATTAATTTCGTACGAATATTCAAAGACCCTTAAATTAGAAAGCAGTTAAGGTTATGAATAGTGTTTGAGACTATAAATAATTTTGTGCAAAGTATAAAGACCTCCTTCTTGGTAAGAATCAGAATATAAACAAAAATATCCAAGAAGGAGGTTTTTTGTTATGGAAAATGTTTTAACAAAAGAGCAGCTCTTAGAGTTTATAAGAAAAAATAATATTCAGAGCGTAAGTGATATTTACGAAAGCTTAAAAGACTTGTTTAAGAGTGTACTTCAAAGCTTTTTAGAAGCAGAGATTGAAGAAACTCTGGGTTATGAAAAATATGATGTTAAAAACAAACAAACTACTAACTCTCGAAACGGGTATACTCAGAAGACTGTAAAAACAAAATTTGGAGAGATGGAAATTGATATACCAAGAGACAGAGAAGGCGAATTTGAACCCAAGATAATTCCCAAATATAAAAGAGATATCTCTGAAATTGAAGATAAAATAATAGCTTTATATTCCTGAGCAATAGCAACATGAGACATTCATGAGCAAATTAAAGATATTTATGGTATTGAAGTATCTGCTGAGATGGTAAGCAAAATTACAGAAAAAATAATACCAGAAATAAGAGAGTGGCAAAACAGACCGTTAGAAAAGATATATCCGTTTATCTTTATGGATGCAATTCATTACAAGATAAAAGATGAAGGCAGGATTGTAAACAAAGCTGCTTACGTTGTTTTAGGAATTAACATTGAGGGATATAAGGATGTTTTAGGGATATGGATTGGAGAAAGTGAAAGCTCTAAATTTTGGTTGGGTGTTTTGAATGACCTGAAAACAAGAGGAGTAGAAGAGGTATTACTGTTTTGTGTTGATGACCTTACTGGTTTAAAAGAGGCAATAGAAGCAGTGTTCCCAAAAAGCGATATTCAAAGGTGTATTATTCATCAGTCAAGTCAATTCATTCAAATATGTTTCATACAAGCATATAAAAGAATTTTCAAAGGATTTTAAAAAAGTATATCAGGCAACTAATGAAGAAGAAGCACTGGAAAATTTTTATCAGGTAAAAGAAAAATGGGGGAAACAGTATCCTTATGCGTTCAGGAGTTGGGAAAGCAATTGGGATTCACTGACTTCGTTTTTTAAGTTTCCCCCAGAGATAAGGAAGATAATTTATACAACAAACATCATAGAAGGAGTTCACAGACAATTTAGAAAAGTGACAAAGACAAAATCAGTATTTTCAAACGATACAGCGTTAGAGAAGATGCTTTATCTTGCAACAAAAAATGTTGTAAGAAAGTGGACACAGAGGTACAGAAATTGGGATATAATATTAAATCAGCTTTTGATAATGTATCCTGAGCGTTTGAAAGAGTATACAAAGTAGATAGCAATCACCAGTTCGTACTTTTAACCGCTTCCATGGAAGCAGTTAAAAACAATAAATAAAAAACAGACTATTATAACCCAGTATTAAATTTTGTCCAGGATTTTAAAAATTTATGCATAAAAAATATTAAAATGGTAATACTAAAAAATAGAAAGTGGGCAATTAAATTCTGAATGATTACTTACCAAGAAGGACGGTTTATCTTAAATACACAAAATTATTTACACACCCTATTTAACGTACAAAGAATAATTCTTTTTCGCTTTTGCTTATAAAGTATTTTTTCTACTACAAATTTTTGTTCTTTATTTAACAAGACTTCAAATTCGTTTACATAACCTCTGCGACTTATAAGAGAAACAGGAGCACCTTTTATACCAGCAGGAATTTTTATTACTAACACTATGTCACATTGTTCTCTTTCGTGAGGAGTTTTGTAAATTAAATTGCAACTAACAAAAGCTTTTTCAAATAAAACTGTTCCTTCTTTGATTTTTTTAATACTATTTTTTCTGCACCAATAATTAAAGCCTTCTTGATCTATCCATCTAAAACCAATAATGTTTTTATCAATCATTGTTCTTTTAAGTGCTGTTTCTATATTTGCTATATGACTTTCAATACTTTTCAACAGCCCATAAGTTTGTAGTTTATTTTCACGTAAATAATCATTAATATCTCTATAAGAATATCCCAAATAACATTCTATACTGCTTCTTTCTGAATCACTCAAACTTCTTCTCCACTCGTCATATACGCTTTTTTCCCATTCCTCTATATCTTGAGGTTCTTCAAACCATAGAAAATCCGCCAACAACGAATCTTTTACACTTGGCGATTTTAACTTATTGTAAAGAATTTCTTCTAAGTTCTTTCTTTTGAAAAATATAAAATTCATCATATTAATCTCCTTTCTAATCATCGATTTTATGGTCCTGTTCCAGTCGAAGTCACTTCCCATAAGCCATTTTTATTCTTCTTAAGATAGAAAAATCTAACCTCCATTCCTGTTTGCCTATCTTTGTATCCTTCAACCACATACTGCTGCCCATATTTCTTGTCATAATATCTTCCCCTTGTGATAGTCACTCTACTTGCTGTCCAAGGACCATTTCTTATTGAAATATAAAACCAAATGGCTTTTTCTGGTGTTGAATGATATTTTCTAAACAGCTTTATCCCAAAAACAACAACCACTGTAATACTAACTTTTGATTATATCAATTATATATTTTCACTTCAATTATATAATTTTCTAAATTTCAATACAATTGTTTTGGTTTTTTCATTTCTATTAACTTTTAGTTGTACAGAATCTTTGCTTAATATTTCCATTTATCAAACATATTTTCGATGATATAATATATGTATACAAACTCATGTTCGATAGGTGAGAAAAAGTGGGCAGGGTAATTTTGCACTGTGACCTCAATAACTTCTATGCATCTGTTGAATGTCTTTATCGTCCTGAGCTAAAGAACAAACCTGTTGCTGTTTGCGGTGAAAGTGAGCTTCGGCATGGGATAGTTCTTGCAAAAAACCAAATCGCAAAATTATATGGTATTCAAACAGGTGATGTTATATGGCAGGCACTGAAAAAATGTCCAAACCTTGTTGTTTTAAAGCCTAATTTTCCTCTTTATATTCGATTTTCAAAGCTTGCTCAACAAATTTACTCTGAGTATACAGATTTAATAGAACCTTTTGGAATTGACGAATGCTGGCTTGACGTAACAGAGTCTACAAAAATTTTAGGAAGTGGCAGAAAAATTGCTTATGAAATTAAAGAAAGAATAAAAAGTGAGCTTGGTCTGACTTTATCTGTTGGAGTATCCTTTAACAAGGTGTTTGCAAAGCTTGGAAGCGACTACAAAAAACCTGATGCTGTAACAGTTATCACAAAAGAAAACTTTAAACAAATTGTCTGGCCGCTGCCCGCAAAAGACCTTTTGTATGTCGGTAGTGCAACAGAAAAGAAGCTAAGTTCAAGGGCAATTTATACAATAGGTGATATAGCCAAAAGCTCACCTGAATATCTTAAAAGAATCCTTGGCAAATGGGGTGAAGTGCTCTGGATATTTGCAAATGGACTTGACACAACCCCAGTTACTCCCCCACTTTTTGAAGACAACATCAAAGGAATTGGCAATAGCATAACACTGCCAAGAGATTTGACTTCATATGAAGATGCAGAATACGTTATTCGAATGCTTTCTGAGTCTGTTGCTCTGAGGCTTCGTCAGCAGTATTTAAAATGTTTTACCATTCAAGTTTGGATAAGAGATAGCTCTCTTTTTGCAATCACAAGGCAGGAAAAACTCCAAACACCCACTTTTTTGGCAAGAGAGATAGCTCAAAAAGCTTTTGAGATATTCAAAAAAAATTGGAGCTTTAAAAATAGCATAAGATCAATTGGTGTAAGAGCCTTAGATCTTGTTTGTGCAAACTCATTCTATCAGCTTGAGTTTGACAGCTTGAAAAAATTTAAATTAGAACAGCTAGAGAAAACAATTGATAGAATAAGAAAAAGATTTGGGCACACATCGGTGCTGCCCGCAGTGCTTTTAACAAAACCAGATTTGCCTTGCGAGATTGCCTTGCACAATAAAATCCACCCTGTTGCATTTTTTAAATAAAATTTTGTTTTTCAAAACAAACATGAAAGGGTAAGGTTTTTAAAATGAGAAAAATATTTGTAGAAGTTTATGCTCACTTTTCAAAGGAAGGAGAAATAACCCCGATTTCGTTTGTCTGGCTTGATGGGAAAACATATGAGATTGATAAAATCATAGAAAAAAGACCTGCTGCCTCTTTAAAAGCAGGCGGACAAGGCATAAGATATAAAATCCTTGTCCGCTCAAAAGTCCTGTATCTTTTTTGTGATGAGAATAGGTGGTTTGTGGAATTTATTCACTATTAATTAATTTTCGAAAACATCTCTTTTAAGTAATCACCATTTACAATCTTAATAAATTCATCTGGATGCTTTTTTATAAATTTTTTTAAAAACTCAATGTAAATTTTTAATTGTATGGAGAGCTCTCCATCATTTTCTCTTACAAATTTCTCAATGTCACTTAAAAATTTATTAGGAGATGATACATTTATAGCTATATCCTTTTTAATATAACTAATATATTTCTTTTCCTTCATCTGAAGCTTTAATTCCTTAGACTCTAAATCAATGTAAGAAAGACCAAAAAATTCTGGTTTCCCACCTCTTTCAAGCAATCTACAATACCCAATAAGCACCGTAAATATTTTTCCTTTTATCTTTTTATTACTAATTCCACATTCTTCTCTAAACTCTCTTTCCATAGAATTAATAAGAAACTTAAAAAAATTACCCTCACTATTGATTAAATCAATTATATCTGCTGAACCAGATCCCGAGGGAGCAAACTTTTTTGCATTTTGTGCAGATTTAGGAGACTGAACAGTTATAATCATCTTTTTATCCTTTGTGAAAACAAGTGTTGCAGTCCCTATATGATTTGAACATTCACTTTCATCTAATGTTTTTAATGTCATATTTTTGAAATTAATAAATAGACTAAATCCATCATAAATAATATGTTCGTCATTTTCTTTACATATTTTTACTGCCGTTATTTCGTTCGTACATAAACTTGAAAAATAATCAGTATACCCTAATCTTATTTTTTTTGAAGAGTCCACCAACAAATCTTTAGTAATTTCAGCTGCTAACCTTATTTTTTTGTCATTAAAAATGATCTTAGAACCATGAATATCAAACAAAATGTAAGGCACAATTTCTTTAATTTTTTCTGGAACCTCATATTTTTGGGATGTCAACTCATATTCTTTTTTAATTACATTTTTTGACATGCAATATAAAAAATCATTAACATCGTCGGAAAAATAAACATAACTGCCTTTCAACCGTTGGATTTTATAATTTGAGTCCTTTACACTTTTCTCATCTCCATCTATTTTAACTTTACTTAAAATATCATCCTTTCTCGTTTCTACATAAAAGTAAGACATTCTAATCCTCCGCAAATTTTTAAAATCATTTAAGAGAAGAAGAAATGAAATAATAAAAGTTACAACAGAAATTAAAGAATAGATATCAAAAGTTCTAAAGTCTTTTTTCCAGCTCATGTAAGTACTAATTACAAAAATAACAAAGTTTACTATAAAACCACCTTTATTTTTCCATAAATAAAAGTATAACTGTAACTTACCCTTTAAAACATCCATATTTATAATCACCCAGTTTACTTACAAATCTGTAAGATTTCGTTATCAACCAATACTCATATGTATAAAAAAAGACAAAATTTGATGTTTAAATCTGAAAGAATAATTAAATAAAATGGTAACATAAAGTTTTAAAGCTTTTTTACAAGTAAAGAAGTATTCAAACACAATTATACCATCTGGTAAAACAAAATAGAATGCTTTTTTAAAAAATAGCAGGCAGTTGAAAGAATTGAAAAATTAAAAGAATTTCTTTGTTGTATGCTAATAATTGATGTTTTTATGTACTAATTTTATGATATAGGAGAAATATTCAGATAAGCAAAATGGCAGAAATTTATAACAAGCTGCATCATAGGAAAGTAAAAATATGGTTTGATAAAAAGAAATTTATTATTGGAAGAATATCCGACTATTATTATGAACTGGGATACAGGAAAGAAGAAGTTATTGAAGAAGAGGAAGAAGAAGGAATTCTTATTGAGGTTATCGAACCCAATTTTCTTCAGAAGGGAGATATCTTGCTTCTGCACGATAATGAATTTGAGAAAATTGAAGAAATTGTATAATAATTGATTGAAAAATTAGATTTTTATTATTGTTTTTATTTCCCATTTCTCTAAGCTTATGTATATTCATCAGAGACAGTCTTAAGGATAAGTGAAAACCTACTAATGCTGGGCATGAGAAGTTTTTTTCGAGACTATAAATAATTTTGTGTAAAGTATAAAGACCTCCTTCTTGGTAAGAATCAGAATATAAACAAAAATATCCAAGAAGGAGGTTTTTTGTTATGGAAAATGTTTTAACAAAAGAGCAGCTCTTAGAGTTTATAAGAAAAAACAATATTCAGAGTGTGGGTGATATTTACGAAAGCTTAAAAGACTTGTTTAAGGATGTACTTCAAAGTTTTTTAGAAGCAGAGATTGAAGAAACTCTGGGTTATGAAAAATATGATGTTAAAAACAAACAAACTACTAACTCTCGAAACGGATATACTCAGAAGACTGTAAAAACAAAATTTGGAGAGATGGAAATTGATATACCAAGAGACAGAGAAGGCGAATTTGAACCCAAGATAATTCCTAAGTATAAAAGAGATATCTCTGAAATTGAAGATAAAATAATAGCTTTATATTCCAGAGCAATAGCAACACGAGACATTCATGAACAAATAAAAGATATTTATGGTATTGAAGTATCTGCTGAGATGGTAAGCAAAATTACAGAAAAAATAATACCAGAGATAAGAGAATGGCAAAACAGACCGTTAGAAAAGATATATCCGTTTATCTTTATGGATGCAATTCATTACAAGATAAAAGATGAAGGCAGGATTGTAAACAAAGCTGCTTACGTTGTTTTAGGGATTAACATTGAGGGATATAAGGATGTTTTAGGGATATGGATTGGAGAAAGTGAAAGCTCTAAATTCTGGTTGGGTGTTTTGAATGACCTGAAAACAAGAGGAGTAGAAGAGGTATTACTGTTTTGTGTTGATGGCCTTACTGGTTTAAAAGAAGCAATAGAAGCAGTGTTCCCAAAAAGCGATATTCAAAGGTGTATTATTCATCAGTCAAGTCAATTCATTCAAATATGTTTCATACAAGCATATAAAAGAATTTTCAAAGGATTTTAAAAAAGTATATCAGGCAACTAATGAAGAAGAAGCACTGGAAAATTTTTATCAGGTAAAAGAAAAATGGGGGAAACAGTATCCTTATGCGTTCAGGAGTTGGGAAAGCAATTGGGAGCTACTGACTTCGTTTTTTAAGTTTCCCCCAGAGATAAGGAAGATAATTTATACAACAAACATCATAGAAGGAGTTCACAGACAATTTAGAAAAGTGACAAAAGCAAAATCAGTATTTCCAAACGATACAGCGTTAGAGAAGATGCTTTATCTTGCAACAAAAAATGTTGTAAGAAAGTGGACACAGAGGTACAGAAATTGGGATATAATATTAAATCAGCTTTTGATAATGTATCCAGAACGTTTAAGTGGATATATAAATTAATAACAAACTTCAGTTCGCTTTTAGATTGCTTCCATGGAAGCAATCTAAAACAAATTAGAACCAGAAAAATCAGAGCAATATATCCCAGTATTAAATTTTGTCCAGCTTTTAAAAAATTTATGCATAAAAATTTTTAAAATGGTAATACTAAAAAATAGAAGGTAGACAGGATTATCTTGAATGATTTCTTACCAAGAGGGATGGTTCAATTTAAATACACAAAATTATTTACAGACCCGTTTTTTCTCTAAACACTATCTCAAGTTCAAACCCCAAATTTTGAGCAATTTCATATAACATTTTTACAGTAGGATTATAATCCCCACTTTCAAGCTTTGACACCATAGCCTGACTAATTCCAAGTTTTGCTGCTAATTCTTTCTGGGAAAGATTATTTTTAATTCTATACTGGATAATCTTCACAGCAATGCCTACCAAAATGTCGTCGAGTTTAAAATATTTTTTTTCTTCTTCATTTGTATATCTTTCAACTATTTTGTAGGCTGAAATTAATTTTTTATTATCTAACATTTTACTCATCTCCCTGCAAACTATTCTTGACAAACTATTTTCTAAATATATTATTTCCATTTGCACGCAATTTATAATCAATAACATCTATCCCTCAACTTGTGATTAGTTGTAAGTCATTATATACAGATTTTAGTTCTTCTATTCGCTCTTTTGCTTTTTCAATCGCATATGAATAACTTTTTGGATTATTTTTTGTACTCTTACTTTTTTCAGGAAAAGCATAAAGTAATACTACTATTTCTCTTCCTTGCAAAGCAAAAAAAGCAAACAATATTCGAATATTATGAACATCCATCACTCTTAATGAATATTAAATAACCGTGCTTGCTCAATCTCTCAAAGCTTTTTTGTTGAATACAATTTTTCTTTAGGTTCTCTAAAAAAATAATTTTCTTTCTAAATTGTTTTCCAAAATCAGTTTCTTTCCCACTTTCGCCCAAAATCTCATCTAAATCGTCAATTAAAGAAGGATGAGCATATACATAGTCGCTCTCATAATTCTCTACATAAACTATTTTATTAAGCTTATGTAACATTGGATTAAACACCCCAATTATATAACTTATAAGTTATATTGTCAACAACATTTTTGATTTTTTTGCGTTTTCAAGACTTTGACTTCCCACTTTAATCTCATTTAAATTCTTTTAACTTTCTTTTTGGAAAATCCTCTCTTTAATCATAAATATACCCTTTTATCAACCATTTTCAACAAGAAAAAATTTAGGGATAAGTGCAAATTTGAGCTCTCAATTTTCAGCAATTGCACTTATCCCTACTGTAATTATTTACTGTAATTATTAACCTCTATCTTCAATTTTTAAATTTTATTATATTACCCTTTCACAATCTCTTTTCCCACCTCAAAAGCCTTTTCAAGTAATTCTTTTCTATTTGCCACTTCACCTGCAGGATTCAAATTATTGTTACCTATTATAGCTTTTATCTCCATATTAAATGCCCATTTAAAAAATCCAGCTATCTCGTTCATTATCTTTTCTCCATCTGTTCCCCCGCCTTGAGTATATACAAGTACACACTTTTTGCCGCTAGGTAGTCTTGACCCTTCTCCAATCTCTAAAAGGGCATACAGTCTGTCTAAAAATAGTTTGGTCTGGGCTGTAACATAGCTCATGTAAATTGGAGAGCCAACAACCAGTGCGTCGGAAGTATACAGGGCATCATATATTCTTTGCATATCGTCTTGTTGTCTGCACCTGCCGTTTTCCTGGCAAAAATTACATCCCTGGCAGGGACGAATATTCAGTTCATTCAATTTAAATATTTCCACCTCAGCGCCTGCCTCTTTTGCACCACTAAGAACTCTTTCAACCAAAATTTCTGTGTTGCCACCTTTGCGCGGACTGCCAATAACACCTATTACCTTCATTTCCAATCACTCCACAGTAACACTCTTTGCCAAGTTCCTTGGTTTGTCTACATCGCAGCCTCTTTGGACTGCTGTGTAGTATGCAAAAAGCTGCAAAGGCACAACTGTCAAAACAGGTGTTAAAACGTCAAGCGTTCTTGGAATGTACAAAATATGGTCTGATACATTTTCTATGTCGGTATTTCCTTCCTGCGCAACAGATAGAACAACAGCACCACGGGATTTTACCTCTTTTATGTTGCTCACCATCTTTTCAAAAAGCTTTTCTTGCGTTGCAAGCGCAATTACAAATGTCCCGTCTTCAATCAGTGCAATGGTCCCGTGCTTTAGCTCACCTGCTGCATATGCTTCTGAGTGAATATACGAAATCTCTTTGAGTTTTAAAGATCCTTCCATTGCAACCGCAAAGTCCAAACCTCTTCCTAAATAGAAGATATCTTTTGCATTGAAATGCTCAGATGCATATTTTTGAATATTTTCCCTGTGAGTCAGAACATACTCAACCTTTTCAGGAAGTCTCTTTATTTCATCTCTGATCTTGGCAAACTCTTCATAAGAAATTGTCCCAAGCTTTGTTGCAAAGTCAAGTGCAATGAGATAGAGGCATATCAGCTGTGTTGTGTAAGCCTTAGTTGATGCAACCGCAATCTCAGGTCCTGCCCATGTATAAAGACAGTCATCTACCTCTCTTGCAATAGATGACCCAACAACATTGACAATCCCAAGCGTTCTTGAACCCTTTGCCTTTGCTTCTCTCATTGCAACAAGAGTATCTATCGTCTCACCCGACTGAGAAATCACAATTGTAAGAGTGTTCTCATCTACAATTGGGTCTCTGTATCTAAACTCGCTTGCAATGTCAACCTCAACAGGAATTCTTGTAAGCTTTTCAATGACATGTTTTCCGACAATCCCTGCATGATATGCTGTTCCGCAGGCAACTATAAATATTTTGTTGAGCTTTTGCAAATCTTCTTTAGTAATCTTAATTCCATCAAGGTTCACTTCAAAACCACTATCTGGAAGCCTCCCTGTCAAGGTATCCCTAATAGCTTTGGGTTGCTCCATTATCTCTTTTATCATGAAATGTTCATAGCCGCCCTTTTCTGCGCTTGATACATCCCATGTAACATGAAATACTTCTTTAGAGACAGGTTCTTTCTCTGCATTGACAATCTCTACCTTATCTTTTGTTACAATAGCAATCTCGCTTTCTTCAAGAATATAGGTATCTCTTGTATACTCAAGTATAGCTGGGATGTCTGATGCTATGAAGTTTTCGCCCTGCCCTAAACCGATGATCAGAGGACTATCTTTTCTTGCTGCAAGTATCATGTCTGGTCTATCCAAGCAAAGAACTCCAAGAGCATATGAGCCCTGAATTTTTTCAAGGGTCTTTATAAATGCATCTAAAATGTCACCATCATAGTAGTATTCTATCAAGTGTGCCACAACCTCTGTGTCTGTTTCAGATGCAAAACTATAACCTTTTTTAACTAAAAACTCCTTGAGTTTTAAATAATTTTCTATGATACCATTATGAACAACTGCAATCTTTCCATTCTGACTGAGATGAGGATGTGAATTCTCATCAGACGGTTCTCCATGCGTTGCCCATCTTGTGTGACCAATCCCAACAAAACCTTCAATGGGATTTTGATTTAGCTTTTCTTCTAAAACAGAAAGCCTTCCTTTTGTCTTGACTATATCAATCTTTGATTTATTTATATTGATAACTGCCACACCGGCAGAATCATATCCTCTGTATTCAAGTCTTTTAAGTCCAGAGAGCAAAACAGGAACACAGTTTTTTGCCCCAACATATCCAACAATTCCGCACATAGTTTTTGCCTCCTATCAAGCCTTTATATTCAATTTCCAAGCTGCTATTTTCTCATAGCAAATACAAGAATATTAACCCTTTTTTCTTTCTGCCTTTGTCCCAGAAGTTGCCTTCCGGGGTTTGTAGCAGAAAGTTTCGAGGAAAAAGGTTTAAAAACCCCGCCGGGGCATCCGCCGAAAACCTCGATTCTCCCCAGTCCTCGTCAACCTCCGGAAAATATGCACAAAGTAAAAAGCGCTATATTCCCCAGAGGTCCTGGCGCTTTTGAGAAAGCCTTGTTAAAAGGCTTTTTAAAACTTTTAAGATAATCTTGATTCAATCAACATAGCAAGTTCACTTGCATCTTTTTTAATCTCTTCATAGTCTTCCCCTTCAATCATAACCCTCACAAGCGGCTCTGTGCCAGATGGTCTTATTAAGACCCTTCCTCTTCCATTTAGCTTCTCTTCAACCTTTTTGATAGCCTCTAAAATTACAGGGTCTTGTAAGTAAAAAGTTTTTTTGCTATTTTCAACTTTGGCGTTTACAAGCACCTGAGGATATACTTTCATTATCTTTCCAAGTTCAGAGAGCTTCTTTCCACTTTCTTTAATTAGCTTTGTCAGCTGAAGGCTTGTCAAGATTCCATCGCCTGTTGTTGCAAAGTCTAAAAGTATTATGTGACCTGACTGCTCGCCGCCGATTGAATACCCGCCTTCAAGCATCTTTTCAAGAACATACCTGTCTCCAACTTTTGTAACTTCGAGGTTGATGCCAAGCTCTTTTGCTGCAACGAAAAGTCCCATGTTGCTCATAACTGTTACAACTAAGGTATTGCGACTTAGTCTTCCCTGCTGTTTTAGGTTTTTTGCTAAAAGAAGCATTATTTTGTCACCATCGACAATATTACCCTCTTCATCAACAAAAAGTGTTCTGTCTGCATCTCCATCATATGCAATGCCAAAATCAGCTTTATTTTTAACAACTTCTTCTTGCAGAGCCTGAATGTGAGTAGACCCGCAGTTTTTGTTGATGTTTGTACCGTCTGGCTGGTTGTTTATTACCACAACTTCTGCTCCAAGTTCTTCAAAAACTTCAGGTGCAATTTTATACGCTGCACCATTTGCACAGTCAATGACAATTTTAAGCCCTCTGAAATTTGCACCATTTAGCGTTGATTTTAAGTATTCTTGATACTCTTTTTTAAGATCAACTCTATTTATCCTTCCTATCGCATCAAATTGAGCGTGTGGAACCTCATCCCATTTCTTGTTTAAAATAATGTTTTCTATTCTGTCTTCAATCTGGTCAGAAAGTTTAAACCCTTGAGAATTAAAAAATTTGATACCATTGAACTCGTAAGGATTGTGTGATGCAGAAATCATAACACCTGCATCAAACCCCTGCGATTTTACAAGGTAAGCTATAGCAGGTGTTGTAACTACTCCTGCCAAATACACATCTGCTCCGACAGATGTAAGTCCGGCACAAAGGGCAGCTTCCAGCATATCACATGAGATTCTTGTGTCCTTGCCAATTAAAATTTTGGGCTTTTGCTTAGTTTCAGTGAGCACATACGCTCCAGCCCTTCCTAAGTCAAACGCAAGCTCGCATGTAAGTTCTTTATTTGCAATACCTCTCACGCCATCTGTTCCAAAAAGCTTTCCCATTCTCGTCCCCCTTTCATATGAAAGTGATTCATTACTTTATCTATTATATACCTATGTTTAAGAAATCACAATGTGAACATTCATTTTAGAAAAAATAAAAGCTGCCACAGGAACTTCCCCGGGCAGCAATCACTAAAGCAAATTACCTGAAATAATCTTTGAGCTTCAAATCTAATTTCTTTATCCCTTCAAGCACAAGCTTTGCAATTTCATACGCCCCGTACATATTAAAGTGGGTATTGTCTTCTACACCATCCGGAAACTGTGGTAACTCTTTCGGCTTTGCATGGACAAATAACTTTTTCGAATCTTCAACCCCAAGTTTTTCATAAAACTGAGAACTCATTTGTAGCAAATCTATCAGAAAAACATTTTCTTTCTCTGCCAACTCCCTCATAGCCTTAGGGTAATCAAAATGAAGTCCGCTACCAACAATTTTCCCATTTTCATCAAAATGTCTTCGTGCAACAGGTGTCACTAAAACCGGCACAGCTCCTCTTTTTCGTGCTTCATCAATATAAACCTTTAACATTATCTTATATGTAGTATTTGCCTCAGTATACCTTTTATCATCTTTCTGGTCGTTGTGACCAAACTGAATGAAAAGATAATCACCCTCTTTTATAGTCTGAAGAATTTGTTCCAGCCTTCCCTCTTCAATAAAACTTTTAGAAGATCTGCCTGAATAGGCATGATTAGAAATAGAAACTCCTTTTTTGAAAAAGCATCCAAGCGCCTGACCCCAGCCGGCATAAGGCAAGTTTTCCTGGTCGCACACAGTAGAGTCTCCTGCAAGATAAACAACAATTGGATTTTTAGCCTCTGTAACTTCTATACTACATACCTCAGCTCCATCAGTTTCAACTTCAAAAATTATCTTTTCGTCCTTCACATTCACTGTAAATTCTTCTTGATACATTTCTCCCCTCTTGATTTGTGCATTCTTTATCATGAGTCTTCTTGGAAAAACCATTATGGTCGCACTTGCAATATCTTTTCTGAAATTTTTGAGCACAAATTTGATATCATAATTGCCATTCGGGACATCTACCCTAAACTTAAACGTTTCAAAACCATAGCCCTGATCTTTGCTGTAAAGCGTGCTCCCACTAATATTTAAAAAATCATCCTTAACAACAGACTCAAAATTGAATTTAAATGCCATTAGAAACACTCCTTTGTTTTTAAAAATTCTTCTTTACATCTATTTTACTTTCTACCTCAAAATTATTCAACATAATAACACAATATTTCTACATATACTGCTATTGAATTCTTCTTGATTTTTTCGGTAACCCTATCTTTGTGCACAATATCTAATCAAATTTGTGCATATCAACTATTTTCAAAACGCTGATTTGATTGTAATTAGTTCAGATGTTATAATAGTTTTGGAAGGTATTATATCAAAATTTAATATCAAAAGGAGTGTGATATTATAACCCACAATAATCAAACATATTCCTCATAATATCTACAAGAAGGTGGAAAATAAATGCAGATTTTTTTAGCATCAGGACCTTTTAGAGCTCTGAGGCATAAAAACTACCGGTATTACTGGTTTGGACAAGCAATATCTGTAATTGGTTCTTGGATGCAGAACATGGCAATGCAATGGCTGGCTTTAGAGCTTACAAATTCAGCACTGCTTCTTAGCATTGTCACAGCTGTAGAACAGGTCCCTGTTATGATTTTATCCCTCTTCGCCGGTGCAATATTAGACAGAAAACAGAAAAAAAGAGTAATTTTGTTAACCCAAAGCCTTCTTTTAACATTTGCTTTTCTTTTGTTCTTGATTACATATACACATGTTGTTAGGTACTGGCACTTAGTTGTTTTAGCGTTTATGAGAGGTCTTGTTACAACATTCGATAATCCTGCACGGCAATCTTATATGATAACTCTTGTTGGAAAAGATGACCTGCCAAATGCTGTGGGTCTTAATTCTATGATTTTCAACCTTGCAAGAATCATAGGTCCTGCTGTCGCAAGTTTGGTAATATCAACAGTTGGAATTGAAATGTGTTTTTTGGCAAATGCTATAAGTTTTATACCAGTTATTATAGGCGTATTTCTGATTGATGCCAGAGAACATCAAAAAGAGGAAAATGGAAAAAGTGTTTTTGTAGAGGTGGTTGATGGACTGAAATATGTTTATACAAACAAAGTTCTTTTAAGAACAATATCGCTTGTTTTAATCATGGGTACATTTATACTCAATTTTAATGTTCTTATTCCTGTGTATGCAAAACTTGCGTTGGGCAGAAATGAAACAGGTTTTGGACTTTTGATGTCATCGATGGGAATTGGCTCACTGATGGGTGCATTTTTGACAGCTATAAGAAAAAAAGAAAATATCAATTTAAATCTACTTTTTAAATTTATTCTTTCTGTCTCCATAGTCTATATTCTTCTGGGTTTTAACAAAAGCTACACAGCTGCATGCATATTATTTGTACTTGTAGGACTTCTTGCAATAAGCTTTAATACAAGCGCAAATTCTCTTTTGCAGCTTTCATCAAGCGATGACTTCAGAGCAAGGGTGCTGAGTATTTACTTTCTTTGCAATGCTGGAACAACACCAATTGGTAATCTATTTACAGGGACAATCTCACAAAAAATTTCTCCCTGGGCTGGGTTTTATATATCCGGTCTTGTTACTATAGTTTTGACCATAATCGTTCTTATCACCACCTTTAAGAAAAGGAACCTTGAGAAAACTAAATAATCTTAATCAGCACCATCAAAAACGGCATTATTACAACCGAAAACACGGTGGAATATGTAATCATAGCAGTTGCAAATTCATAATCACCATTATATACTCTTGAAATTATAGCTGAATTTACCATTACAGGCATTGCAGACATTATTATAAACACATCGCGCATAAGTTTAGGAACAGGTATAAAATGCGAAAGAATCCATGTAATAAAAGGTGTTACGAGAAATCTTCCTGCAAATACTAAAAGGCTGTCTTTATCTAATTTGAAATTTTTAAATCCCATCTCATACATTGTTATTCCAACACAGAAGATGGAAAGGGGGGTTGTGAGCCCTCCTACCATTTTAAAACTATCAAATATAAACTTTGGAAGTTTTATCTGTAAAAGTACAAGTATAACTCCTATCAAAAATCCAATCAAAGGCGGGTTAAATATACGCTTTAACGTGTCTATGCTAAAAACATTCTGGTTCTCATCTTTGTTATCTCTAATAATTCCATAAACCCCCAATGTCCACCAAATTGTAGTATTTGCCATGTAATATAGCAGTGTATAAGGTGTCGCAACGTCTCCAAAAAGAGCCAAAGACATAGGAAGTCCTACAAAAATTGAATTAGAAAGCGAAAATATGGCTGCAAAAAGCCCTCTTCTGTGAACTTTTACATTTGCAAGTTTTGCTATAATCACAGCTACACTGTAAGAAAGCAGGATTGACAAAAAAGGAATCAAAAGCCCTCGTGCTGAATGTTCAAGCTCATTTTTTGTAAATGTTGAGGTGAGGTTTGCTATCATATAAAGCGGCAGCGACACATTTACAACAACCTTTGCAAAAAGGTCTGATACCTTTGAGTCAAACCATCTATATTTTGCAAGGAAAAAGCCTAGCATTAGAACAAATAAAATCACCAGAACTCCCTGAATAGCATTGATAAATGTATGGAGCAAGATTTTAACCCCCTTCAAAAGTTGCTTAAAAAATAGTGAAGTTTTTCAAACTATTATAACATCAAAATTCACACTTTGGAGACAATTTTTATTGTAAATATCCTTGTTTAAAAAGTCAACACAATTAAATATAAACTCCAATATTGTACATTGGGAATTTTGAATATTTATATGGTTTTTGAGGCTAAATTCATTCAAGATAACAATGTTTTGTTAAACAATTATCTTAAATTTTTCGCTTAATACTTAAAATAATCCACTTTAATTTATCATGTTTTGCTGTTATAATTAAGAGCAAAATGGTAAAAATAATGAACAATATTGTGGGAGGTTTAAGATGGAAAAGGAATTTCAACTCTGGGAAAAGATAAAAGACATAACATATCAGTATCTTGATTTTACTCTAAACTACAGGCAAAGCGGACATCCTGGCGGTTCTCACTCAAAAGCTCACATGTTAATTGCTCTTTTGTTTGGTAAAAAGATGACATATGATATAAGAAAACCAGAATACAGATTCAACGACAGACTAATCCTTTCCGCAGGGCATACAATACCAATAATCTACTCAGTATTTTCTGTCATTGGCGATGCCTTTGACGAAATGTACAAGCAAACAAAAGATGCAAAATATCTAATTGATGAAGATAAACTTGTAAGATACTATGACTTATTAACGTTCAGGTACAATAAAGGCTTACCCGGTCATGCAGAGTCAAGTGGAAAAACATTGCTTTTAAAATTCAACACAGGACCTTCTGCACATGGTCTTCCTGCATCTGTAGGGCAAGCTTTAGCACTTAAAAAAGCAGGACTTCAGGATGTAAAGGTTTTTTTGATTGAAGGAGAAGGAGCACTTACAGCTGGGGCAACTCATGAGTCTCAAAACAGTGCATGGGCATACGGACTTGGAAATCTTTTCTGGCTTCTGGACTGGAACGATTTTGGAATAGATGACAGACCTTTTTCTTCGGTTGTGTATGGTACACCTGATGAATGGTTTTCTGCCCATGGCTGGAAGGTTCACGGAACAATGAATGGTCACAGTTGGCAGGACGTCTATAACACAATCAAAAAAGCGGTTGAAGAAGCAAATGATAATATTCCTAATCTTATGTGGTTTAAGACCAAAAAAGGATATGAATATGGAGTATATGACAACAAATCACATGGAGTGCCGCACAAGAAAAACTCAGAAATTTTCTGGGAAACAAGAAAACCTTTCATGGAAAAGTATGGAGTTGAGTTTATAGGTTTTGGAAAACCTGCGCCATCTGACCCGTATGAAGAAAGAAAGCAATGGGAAGAAAACCTTAAAATTATAAATAGAGTGCTTACATCAGATGAAAAGCTTTTGAAGTATATCACAGACACACTTGTTGAGATTGCAGAAGCTCTGCCAAAAGAGGCACCTTCGACATTTGTTCTAAACCAGAATCCGTATAAAGACCCGGCTATCTATGATTACAAAAACTATCCTGATTGGCTTTTTGCAAAGCCGGGCGAAAATGTCCCAAACAGAGCAGCTTTAGCAAAATGGGGAATGTATATAAACGGCGTAATCGGCAGAAAGTATGGAAGACCTCTTTTTGTTGCAACATCTGCCGACCTTACGGAGTCTACAAATCTCCACGGATTTGGACTTGGAAAAGATGATTTTGCCGGGTTTGGAGTGTATGACAGGGAAAAGAATGTAAACGGAGCAATCTTGCCATCTGCAATTACAGAGTTTTTAAATGCCGGTGTGTGTGCAGGTTTAGCAACTGTAAACTTAAGCAAAAATCCATATGAAGATTTCAACGGTTTTTGGGCTATAACATCAACATATGGGTCGTTTATGTATCTCAAATATGGGGCAATAAGGCTTTTTTCACAAATGGCCCAGGACTCACCAATAAAGTTTGGTAAAGTTATCTGGGTTGCCGGTCATTCTGGACCAGAGACTGCAGAAGATTCAAGAACGCATTTTGGAATTTTTGAACCAGGAGTTTTGCAACTTTTACCGAAAGGAAAGATTATAAATCTTTATCCGTGGGAACACAATGAAGTACCGGTTTTGCTTGCTGCTGCACTTGCAACTGACATAAACAATATAGCATTGCACCTTACAAGACCACCAATTGAAATCCCGGATAGAAACGCTCTTGGAATTCCTTCACATTTTGAAGCTGCAAAAGGAGCTTACATCATAAATGATTTTGATCCGAATAGAAGAAAGGATGGAACAATAATAGTCAGGGGTACAAGCACAACATACAATTTAATAAAGCTTTTGCCACAGCTCAGAAAAGATTTTAATCTCAAGATAATTGCTGCACCCAGCTTTGAACTTTTCATGATGCAGAAAGAAGAGTACAGAAACAAAGTGCTGCCCCTTGAAGACTGGATGGATTCAATGGTAATAACAAATGAGAGCAAAAAGCTCATGCACGACTGGATATTCTCTAAGGTATCTGAAGAATATTCTCTTTCAAGTGACTGGGATAATCAGTGGCGAACAGGTGGAACAGTTGATGAAATCTTAAAAGAAGCCCACTTAGATTGCGATAGCATTTACAGCGGCATTAAAAAGTTTGTAAAAGACAGAGAAAAAAGAATTGCTAAACTTAAAAGTATTTTATAACCCCCAGCAATAAACTAAACCTAAGTTAAAAAATTGAGCGGGATGAGAAGCAACATTATCTTCTCCCTCCCGCTCTTTTTTATTGCTGTTTATTAAGCTCTCTGAATTTGTTTGGAGATACACCTTCAAACTTTTTGAAAGCCTTGGTAAACCCACTTACTTCTGTATATCCTATCATCTTCGCAATCTGAGACACTGGATAGTCAGTTGAAAGAAGAAGTTCTTTTGCTCTGTTCATTCTCAGGTTCTGGATATAGTCGCTTATGTTCTGTCCGGTCTTTTCTTTGAATATTGCTGAAAGATACTGCGGAGTTATATTGAACTTATCTGCAATTGTTGAAAGTGATATCTCTGAGCTTGAATATTGCTGGTGGATATACTCCAAAATATTTGAAATCAAGTCATTGCCCATTTTCTGTTTATTTACTATCACACTTTCAGCCAAAATTCTGTAATCTTCTTGCAACGTCTGAAGAACTTTTTTTGGATTTTTTTCATCAATGATTAACCGCATTACTTTTTCTGGCTCAGGTTTTTGTTTTTCTCCAACTGTGTTTGGAATACTATTCAAAAGTTGATAATACAGTCCGTAGAGATATATAAGTATCATCTTTGCCATGTGAGGAGAATTCGCAGCTGTGATATGGCTGCGGATATTTTCAAACACCTCATAAATTCCTTCTACTTTTCCTTCTTTCACAGAATTTATAATCCTGTTTTCAATGTCCTTGGGCAAAAATTCTTTCTCTGAAGTTATATCTTGAGAAAGCTCAGAAAACTTGAAAATCTTCATGTTAGGTTTTACAAATTTCAAGCCGAGAACCTTTTCTGCCTGCTCGTATGCAAATTTTAAATTTATTATACCCAAAACCTCCCCACTTATACCCACAGATACATATATTTTAAAGTTCTTCTCCAAAAACTCAATCATGTTCTCAAACAGGCTTGAAAGTTTTGCCATGCTCTCTTCAAAGCTATCTTTAATCTCCACGATTACACTGAGCTTTGTCCTTGAAAATAGAACATCCCAATGTTTAAAGTTATTTGTATCTAAAAGTTCATCCAAAACATTTGTGACAACAAGGGTCACAAGAGCATACTCACTATCACTTTCATCCTTTATAAACCCAGAACAGTCATCAATCTCAACCAAACACACTACAAACTTGCCACTTTGTTTTTCTATACCCACGGTTTTTAATTCCAGTTCTCCTATGCTTTCGGGTAAAATACCACCCACTAAAAGCTGGTATAAAAGATTGTTCTTTATTATAGGTGTAAATCTCATAATCTGCTTTTTCATCTCTTCTTCCTTTGAAAGCGTATGAATCACAAGGTCTCTTATCACATCAAATTCATTTTTAGAGTTCTTTGTTTCTTTATTTTCACTATTGGATTGCAAAAGACTTTTTATTTCACTGAGAGGTCTATAATTTTGCAAGCTGAAGAAAAATATAAGGATGCTTCCCACAATGCTCATAAGCCCAAGTAGAAGCAAGCTCAAATTTCTTACTCTTCTAACATCTTCAAAAAAACTATCAACAGGAACCATCGATATATACTTCCAACCATAAAGAGGTGAGATCACATAATATACTATCCACTTTTGTCCTTTTAAATTTAATTCTCTTATGTTAAAGCTATCATATATGGAAAAATCAAGTTTGGGCAGAGCTATATTTTGATTTTCTGCAAATACCTTTAATATCTGATTATTATCTCTATCCAATATCCACATTGCACCTTTTGGATAGCTAATAATCTCTTTCATTGTACTTACAATCTTGCTCTGATCAATTATTACAAAAACATTGGCATTCTTTCCGTCAATAATCCATCTTGACAAAGTATTTGCAAATACAATTGTTGAAAGATTTTTATAATCGGCTTTTATCTTGAACGATGATATATATTTCATTTTGTATTCACCGCTTAAAAATTCCAGCCACTTCTCATAACTCATATCAAGCGGTCTGTTTATATACATATAGTAATTATACGGTGTTGTTGTATATGAAGGACCTATTATCAACTTTTCAGAAGGAATGTAGATAAATGCATCTAATATATATGAATTTTTATATGTCTGTGAATATATCTCTCTACAAAGATTTCTTATATTAAGAAGCCTATCACTGCTGTCGAGTGCTTCTTTCGCTTCAGGCAAAAAAATGAAATAGTATGGATTTAAGTTTACCCAATCTGCAAGAGACTCTACAGATTTTAACACTTCATTTTCAACCTTATCCTCAAGTTGTATCAGTGTTGTCCGATTGTATCTGTATAAATTGTTCATCATAATATCTTTTACATTGAAATATGCTCCTAATCCAATAAAGAGCGGAATGAAAAAAATTATTAGATACGAAAAGACAAACCTCCACAAGATCTTTTTGAACATACTTCAAAAAAATCCTCCTCAAAAGACAAATTCATAAACCCTTCTCTTTTGGGCAATTTCAATTATAATACAAGCGATATAGAAAAGCAATGAAACAAAATTGTAAAGAAAATATATATAGCAAGTACATTTTTAAGAAGTTTAACATTGTCCTTTCAATCTTAATATTTTCCTCTTTCAAAAAGCTATAGTCCCCCTCTATAATTAAAACTGTAAAGCCCGTCGACAAGATGTTGAAAACAACAAGAGCTTGCCACGGGAATTTTGGAAAAATTCAATAAAAAAATTTTAAAATGAGGAGGTTGTAAAATGAACTGGTTCAAATCTTCTAAAAAGGTTTTAAGTCTGATTGTAGCCATTGCATTTACATTATCAATTGTAATTCCAGTGTTTGTTTCATCATCCTCAACAGCTTATGCAAAATCAACGCCAACACTTACCTATTTTGTTCGTCTTGACCCCAAGGTTGCAACATCTTACAACAGCTACTCTTCAATTGCTGCTTACCAGCTTTTGCAGAAAAAACTTGGAGTAAAGATTGTGTTCAAGCACCCACCGGTCGGTGGTGAGACAGACCAGTTCAACTTAATGGTAGCATCAAGACAGCTGACAGACATTATTGAGTGGAACTGGGTTGACAACTATCCAGGTGGACCTGTAAAAGCAATGCTCGACAAGGTAATTATTAGACTTAATGATTATCTGCCAAAATATGCTCCAAACCTCAACAAATACTTACAGCAACATCCAGATATCAAAAAATTAATAATAACAGATGATGGTGATGTTTACGGATTCCCTGCTCTTCGTGGAACTAATCCAAAGATCGCATGTGTATACTATGGACCTCAGATAAGAAACGACTGGCTCAAAAAGCTCGGACTAAAAGAGCCAGAGACAGTTGATGACTGGTACAAAGTTTTGAAAGCATTCGTGACAAAAGACCCAAACGGCAATGGCAAAAAGGATGAAAGAGGATTTTCAATTCTTCGAAATGCTTCCAACCCAAGATATGCTTTTGATTATTCTTCTTTCTTGGTTGGTGCTTGGGGAATAAAGACAGACTTCTTCCAGGTAAATGGAAAGGTCAAATATGGTCCGTTAGAACCCCAGTACAAACAGTTTATTGCAACACTTCAGAAGTGGTGGAAAGAGGGTCTTATTGACCCGGATATCCTGACAATGAACCAGAAAGTTATTAAAGCAAACGTTCAAAACGATGTAATCGGTGCATGGATAGGACTTCTTTCTGGTGATATGGGCTTTTTCCTGAATCTCAAGAAAGACATTATAGCAACAAAATTTCCTGTGCTCAAAAAAGGCGAAGAACCACTTCTGGGACAGGCAGAGTTTTTGTTCTCACGAACAAGTGCAGCAATCACAACAGCATGTAAAAATATACCACTTGCTATGAAGGTTCTTGACTGGGGATACAGCAAAGAAGGATATGAAGCGTTCAACTATGGTGTACTTGGAAAATCTTATATTAAGAAAGATGGCAAGGTATACTACACAGATGAAATCTTGAAAAATCCACAAGGGTTATCTGCTGCTGAAGCTTTAGCAAAATATGCTCGTGCATCTATAAGTGGTCCATTTGCTCAAGCTGATGAATATTATCTGCAGATTCAAATGATGTATCCACAGCAGAAAGATGCTGTAGAAAAATGGGGTCAGGTTAAAAACGACAGGATCCTGCCACCACTTTCGTTCACAGACGATGAGTCAAAGAGGCTTGCTAATATCATGAACACTGTCAACACATACTATGATGAAATGTTCTTAAGACTTATGACAGGAAAGGCAACAAATGTTGATGCGTTTGTAAAGACATTAAAACAAATGAAGATTGATGAAGCTATTAAAATTTACCAGCAAGCTTATGATAGATGGAAAAAGAGAAAATAATTAGCCTTTAGATAAAGAGCCTTGCAACAAGGCTGACGGCAATCACTTTCTTGATGGTACACCTTATTGCAAGGCTCTTTTTTATAAAACTCTGTTTCATTTTTAAAGTGCAAAAATCATTATCTTTTCTCAAAGGAGGTTTTTAAATAGATGGAAAAGACTGCGGCAAAGGCCTACCAGCCAAGCAGATGGCAGGAACTCAAAAAAGACCTTATACGAAATAAAAGCCTTTATATAATGCTCATCCCTGTAGTTGCATACTATTTTATCTTTCATTACATTCCAATGTATGGTCTTCAGATTGCTTTTAAAGACTTCACACCAGCAAAAGGTATCTGGGGAAGCCCATGGGTTGGCTTGGAAAAGTTTAAAGAGTTTTTTGTTTATGACAGTTTTTATGTATGGAGAATAATACGAAATACTATACTTATAAACGTTTATGATCTTATATTTGGTTTTCCTGCACCGATAATATTTGCACTGCTTTTAAACGAAATCAAAAACAGCATATACAAAAGGACTCTTCAGACAGTAAGCTACATGCCACACTTTATATCAACAGTTGTCATTGTTGGTATGATTATGGACTTCTTCTCAAGAGATGGTCTTATAAATCAGATTTTAAAGTCTCTCGGTATTTTATCAGAACCAATCTCCTTCATGACAGAACCTGGCTGGTTCAGACCATTGTATGTCGGATCTGGAATATGGCAAAACCTTGGGTGGGGTTCGATTGTGTATTTGGCGGCAATCTCAAACATTGACCCTCAGCTATATGAAGCAGCGCTGATAGATGGTGCTGGAAGGTTCAGACAGGCACTTTATGTCACAATACCAGGAATACTGCCAACAATTGTCATTATGTTCCTGTTGAGAGTCGGACACATGATGAATGTCGGGTTTGAAAAGGTATTTTTAATGTATAATCCTCTTACTTATGAAACTGCTGACGTTATTTCAACATACGTATACAGGAAAGGTCTTTTAGAAATGGACTACAGCTACGGCGCAGCAGTTGGACTTTTTAACTCTGTTATCAACTTCTTGCTGGTCATATTCTCTAATAAGATTGCTAAAAAACTTACAGAGACATCGCTGTGGTAAGAAAAGGGGTGAATTTGCAATATGAAGATAAGAAAAAGTCCAGGTGAAATAATATTTGATACTTTTAACTATATATTTTTAGGTCTTCTTTGCTTTACAATGCTGTATCCCATGCTATATGTTGTGTTTGCCTCATTTAGCAATCCGATAAAGCTCATGGCATACAGAGGTCCGCTGTGGCGACCGCTTGAATTTTCAACAGAAGCATATAAATTGCTTCTTAGTTACCCTATGATATGGATAGGATATAAAAACACACTTATATACGTTATTGTTGGAACAGCAATAAATATTCTTCTTACTACAATGGGCGGGTATGTCCTGTCACGAAAAAATTTAAAGCTTAAAAATCCTGTGATGTTCTTCATAGCATTTACAATGTACTTTAGCGGCGGAATGATTCCAACATATTTGCTTGTTCAATCACTTGGAATGATAGACACAATCTGGGCGATGATAATTCCAGGTGCAATCTCAACAACAAACCTGATTATAATGAGAACAGGATTTCACGCAGTTCCAGACAGCTTGGAAGAGTCAGCAAGGATAGATGGTGCAGGGGACTGGACAATACTTTTTAGAATCATGATACCACTTGCAATGCCGATGATAGCGGTTATGATACTCTTTTATGCGGTAGGTCACTGGAATGCGTTTTTCAATGCGATTATATACCTACGCTCAAGAGAACTTTACCCTCTTCAGCTTGTTTTAAGAGAAATACTTATTATGAGTAGCACTGAGAACATGACAACAGGTATTTCAGATGCATCAGACAGGTTTGCTGTGACAGAACTTATCAAATACGCAGCAATTGTGGTATCAACAGTACCAATCCTCTGTATATACCCATTTTTGCAAAAGTACTTTGTAAAAGGTGTCATGATTGGGGCTATCAAAGAGTAATAATTTGTGATATAATTAAATAAACTTGAACAAAAGAGAAGTGGTGTAAAATCAACATGAAAAAAGATAATATAGCCGCCCAGCTGTATACTTTGCGGGAATTTTTAAAGACTGAAGAGGATATTTCTTTAAGTCTCAAAAAGGTCAGTGAAATTGGGTTTAAAGCTGTTCAAGTCTCAGGGATTGGAAAGATTGAACCAAAAAGGCTAAAAGAAATCTGTGATGAGTTTGACCTTAAAGTCTGTGCAACCCATATACCTTTTGAAAGGCTCAAAACCGAACTTGACAATGTTGTGCAAGAACACAAAATTCTGGAATGCTCTCATATCGCAATACCCTCTGCGCCTTCTGAATACAGGTCTGAAGAGGGTGCCTTGATGTTTGCTTTAGCGTGCAACGAAATTGTAAAAAAACTTAAAGAGGAAGGAATTACTCTTTCGTATCACAACCATAGTTTTGAATTCAAAAAATATAATGGGAGAACATGGTTTGAAATACTGATTGAAAGTTCAAACCCGGAATATCTTATGATTGAAATTGATACGTATTGGGTTCAGTTTGCGGGGGCAAATCCTGAAAAGTTAATAAGATGCCTTGAAGGTAGAATTCCTCTCGTACACTTAAAAGACATGGGAATGATAGAAGATTTTAAGCAAACAATGTTTGAAGTTGGATATGGCAACCTTGACTGGGACGGGATAATTGCTTCTTGTAATCAGGCAGGAGTAGAATGGTATATAATAGAACAGGATATCTGCCAGCGTTCACCTTTTGAAAGTCTTAAGATGAGTTTTGATTTTTTAATAAAAAATTATGTGTCCTGATCCTATCTATACAAAAAAATAATGGCTTGAGAAAACATACTTTCTCAAGCCATTTGTTTTTAAATGGAGAATTTTGTAATATAAGGAGGTTTTATAATATGAAGTATCGGAAGTTTCCAAATATTGATTTAGAAGTATCAGCATTAGGGTTTGGGTGTATGCGTCTGCCTATTATCGGGGAAGATTCATCTCAAATTGATGAGTCTTTAGCAATAAAGATGATAAGACACGCTATTGATAATGGTGTAAATTACATTGACACCGCTTATGGTTATCATGGTGGAAACAGTGAAATTGTTGTTGGCAAAGCTTTAAAAGGAGGTTATAGAAACAAAGTAAACCTTGCAACAAAACTACCTGTATGGAAACTTACTAAAATTGAAGATGCTGATATATTACTAGATGAACAACTTAAAAAACTTGACACAGACCACATTGATTTTTATCTTCTGCATGCTTTGAACAAACAAAGGTGGGATATGTTAAAAAACATGAACATCTTTAGCTGGATTGAAAAAATAAAATCACAGGGAAAAATTAAACATATTGGTTTTTCTTTTCATGACAGTCTTGACACATTTAAATTAATAATTGATGAATACGAAGGCTGGGAATTCTGTCAGATACAATACAATTACCTAAATCGAAACTATCAAGCAGGAGAAGAGGGTTTGAAGTATGCTTACGCTAAAGGACTTGGAGTAATAATAATGGAACCGCTTTTGGGAGGAAAACTTGCAAGAAAACCTCCGGAAGAAGTACAAAAAGTCTGGGAAAAAGCAAAAATAAAAAGGTCTCCTGCCCAGTGGGGACTTCTGTGGCTTTGGAATCAAAAAGAGGTAACAACAGTCTTAAGTGGAATGAGTTCTATACAGCAGGTAATTGAAAATATAGAAACAGCAGACCAGGGATATGTTGGATGTCTTTCAGATGAAGAATTAAAGCTTATCGATGAGGTAACCAAAAAATATCTTGAATTAAAACCTATTGATTGTACAGGTTGCAAATATTGTTTACCCTGTCCTAATGGTGTTGATATTCCCCGCAACTTTAATCTTTACAACGATGCAAAAGTTTATAACATGTACGAAGAGGCAAAGAAAACATATTTAAAACCTGATAAAGAACAGCAGAAAGCTTCAAATTGCGTAGAGTGCGGCATGTGTGAAGAAAAGTGTCCTCAAAACCTGCCAATCAGAAAACTTTTGAAAGAAGTCGTACAATTTTTTGAAGGATAAAAAATTAATAATGATGGGGCTGTCCAGAAAAAAATGATTGAACAGCCCCTTAATTCTTATAACCTTAAAATCCTTTACCTTTTATTTGTGTAATTCTTTCTAGAATCTCTATGTCACTCTCAAGCGGAAGTTTCACTGGTTTTCCTGTCAGGCTTGAAAGATAAATGGCAAGTATGATTTCAACAGGATGTCTCCCCTCTTCAGCCGGGATAAGTGGTTTTGTCCCGGTTTTTATAGAATTTATTACATCTCTATATTGTCTTAGATGCCCTTCTTCTTTGATGGCAGCAGAAGATGCACCAGCAGGACCATCTTCCTCTTTTTTGTAGCTCTCCAAATACTCATTCTCAGACCCATCTTTGAAGTAAAGACTTTTAAGCTGAGTATTTACAGCTATTGCAGAACCATTTTCTCCAAAGATCTCAAGCCTTGTCTCAAATCCTGGATATGCACTTGTTGTTCCAACTATTTCGCCAATCGCTCCATTTTCAAACTTGACACAAGCCACAGCAGCATCTTCCACCTCTATTTTATTATGTGCTCTTGTTGTACAGTATGCAAAAACCTCTGAAACTCTGCCAACAATCCACTGAATCATGTCTATATAGTGTATAGATTGGTTCATGAGCGCACCGCCACCATCTAAATCCCATGTACCTCGCCAGCTGCCACTATCATAATACTCCTGCGATCTATACCACTTTGTATAACTTGTTGCTAAAACTATATTGCCAAACTTACCTTCATTCATGAGCTTTTTTAAAAGTTGCATACAATCGCTGTATCTGTGTTGTGAAATTATCGAAATTATAACATTATTTCTATTTTGAGCCTCTATTATCTTGTCTGCCTTAGACAATGTTATATCCATTGGCTTTTCAACAATTACATTTTTTTTCGCGTCTGCTGCCAAAACTGCCATGTCAGCATGCATACCCGATGGTGTGCAGATAGAGACAACATCAATCTCAGAATCAAGAAGCATCTTTTCATAATCAGTATATATCCTCTTTACTCCAAAATCCTGCGCAAGTTTTCTGGCTTTTTCTTCTACCACATCGCACACTGCAACAAGCTCAGCATCATTTGAAAGAGCAGAGATGGCTGATGCATGTGTCTTTGATATAACTCCACAACCGACAATGCCAAATTTAAGTTTTGACATCTTTTAAATCTCCCCTTCTTCGTCTATTATCCTCTTAATTGCTCTGTAAGCTTTTGCAAAATTTTCAGGTCCTCCACCAGGAAGGTTATTGTTCAGATGAGGTTCTACAGACAAAAAACTACAAAAACCTATCCTTTTCAGTGCTGCTATCACATCTTTTAACCTTCCGTCACCCTCACCTGCCACTGTAACACTGCCATCTGAAAATTTTGCATCTTTTATGTGTACATACTCAATGTAATCCTTTAAAAGTTCAAATGCATAAGGATAGACTTCAACCTTGCACTGGACAAAGTTTGCCGGGTCAAATGTTGCTCTCAAATTGGGTGAATTGATTGCAGAGAGGATTTTATAACACCTTTCAGCATTGCTGCCATATATCTCTTTTTCATTCTCATGAAGAAGAATTATATCTTCCTTTTTAGCAATCTCTGTAAACTTCGAAAGCCTTTCTATAACAACATCTGTGTACTTTTCTTCTTCACCCTCTGGAACATAAAACGAAAAGATGCGTATGTACCTTGTCTCAAGGATGTGAGCAAGCTCAATGATGTGCTTGAAAAGCTCAAGATACTTTTCAAAGTCGCAGTTTACATCAACCTTGCCAATCGGCGACCCTATTGCCGAAACCTTTATGCCACTGTCCTTTAACTTTCTTAAAACCTCCTTTGCTTCATCCTCAGTATAGTCAGCAATGTTTTTACCATTCGCGGACCGAAACTCTAAATATTCAATACCGTGTTTTTTTAAAACCTTTATCTGTTCATCCAAACTGCTTGCTATCTCATCTCCAAATGCCGAGAATATAAATTTATACATCCTCCCACCATACCTCCTTGTTCAAATTCCATTTTGTACAAATCCAAAGTAAAAAGTCAATTTGAAAACGATTTAGAAATAGGGATTAAGAAAAAATTTTTTGTTTTTGTGTGTTTTTAAATATATTTTATATCTATCATCTCTTATTTTCAACAACAAAACCATAAAAATAAGCTGGCAAAATTATGCCAGCTTATTTTATTCCTCTTTAAACTTATATGCATTTTCAATCCTCTTTATCATTGAATCATACAAAAGCTTGGAAAGACCTATTCCACCTTGTTTTGAAGCACTTTTTGAAACCTCATCAACAAACATGTCGTTAAAGATATCATCTGCAATACCCTCTTTAAAAAGCCCACCTTTTGGTATCGACTTTTGCATCTGTTTAAAAATAGTAGAAAGCATTATTGCTTCAAATTCCTCACAAGCCTCTTTAAGCTTTTGCTTATCTTTCTCAGAATATGCTTTTTCCAGCTTGTCTATGATAGAGTTATCAATACCCTGCTGATAACCAGCCTGAACCTTTATACCCGAAATATCACTCATTGATAATTACCTGCCTCTAAAGATTTATCTTTTGAGATTGTTTGCCATGGAAAGCATATCGTCAGCTGTTTGGATTGCCTTGGAATTTATCTCATACGCTCTCTGAGCAATTATAAGTTTTACCATCTCATCAACAACCTGAACGTTTGACATCTCCAAAAATCCTTGTAATATTCTGCTCTTTTGCCCTTCCATCTCCTCTTCAGATACAGGCTCACCCGAAGCAGCAGAAACATTATAAAGATTTTTACCCTCTGCCAAAAGTCCTTGAGGATTTATAAATCTTACTATCTTGATTTTAAGACCTGAATCCTGAATTTGCCCCTCCTGGTCTTTATAAGTAATCCTCCCCGTTTCATCTATTGTGATGCTGGATATCGCAGTCTCTGGAAGAACAATCTCAGTGTCGCCCTCTGCTAAAACTGGATATCCATCTGAAGTCACAAGTTTTATTTGCCCCTCAACATTGGAGACTTTAAAGCTTCCATCTCTTGTGTATCTTGGGCCGTTGGGAGTTGACACAACAAAAAATCCTTCCCCCTGAATCGCTAAATCAAGCGGGTTTTCAGTCCTCTCCAAGTTACCTTCTGCAAAGCTTTTTGTTATTGCAGAGATTGTAACGCCATGACCTATCTGAAGGCTCACAGGTTTCCCGTCACCTGCAACAACATCTGCACGCGATAAAGTCTCATACAGAAGATCTTTAAACTCAGCCTTATCCTTTTTGAAAGCTGTTGTATTGACATTTGCAAGGTTGTTGGATATGATATCAACATTTGTCTGCTGTGCTTTCATACCAAGAGCAGCAGAATAAAGTGCCCTCATCATCTTATACCTTTTCCTCCTTTTACCTTTCTAATCCTTTTTGCAAATTACATCTTAACTATTTTCTTGCAATCTCACTTACTGCCTTTTGCAACGTCTCATCCTGAATGGTAAAAGCCTTCTGGTTTGCTTCATACGCCCGTAAAACATTTATCATGTTGACCATCTCTTGAACTGAATTTACATTAGAGCCTTCCAAATACCCCTGAACAATCCTGCCTGAAAATGGTATCTGCTGTGCTGTAGCATCTGCTTCAAACAGGTTATTGCCAACTTTGCGAAGCAATTGTTTGTCCTGAAAATCAACAACCCTGAGTCTGTCAACAAACCTCCCATCTTGGTAGACATTCCCCTGTTCATCAATTCTCACTTGCCCACCATTTTGAAGAATTATCCTTCCGTTTTGACCTAAGACGTAAAAACCGTCAAGTGTAACAAGTTCTCCCTGCGAATTTAAAGTAAACGCACCGTTTCTGGTATAAAGTATTTGCTGAGCACCTTGATTCCCTGGCACCTCAATAGCAAAAAATCCATTTCCTCTTATCGCCAAGTTCAAAGGCTCATCTGTTTTTATGTAAAGTCCCTGGGAAAAATCGCTCACAATCCTTGACACATCCGCACCTAAAGACATATACCCTATTGCATTGTCAGGCGAAGAAACTTTGTCGTATATCCTGTAGACAAGCATGTTTCTGAAACTTTCAACCTGTGCAACATCTCTTTTAAATCCGGTTGTGTTCACATTTGCCACGTTGTTTGCTGTTATGTCCATTAGTTTTTGATTCAAAATCATCCCCGATGCCGATGTGTAAATTCCTCTAATCATCTTTTCTGCAATCTCCTTTTTTTATCTGACTCTCGGGTCTTTTATAAGACTTGCTTCCAAAACATCTAAGGATTCTAACGCCTTTCCTGTTCCAAGTGCAACGCACGACACAGGATCATCTGCAATCCTTGTTGGAATTCCTGTCTTTTCAGAGATAAGCTTGTCAAGCCCCCACAAAAGACTTCCTCCGCCTGTCATCACTATCCCAGTTGAGGTAATGTCTGCTGCAAGTTCAGGTGGTGTATTTTCCAAAACTCTGTGCACAGCTTCAATTATAGCCGAAACAGGCTCTTCTAAAGCTAAAAGCATCTCATCAGATGTCACAGTTATTGTCTTTGGAAGACCGGTAAGAAGGCTTCTTCCCCGCACCTCCATCGCTTCGACTTTCGGTTTTTTGTAAGCACATCCAATGTTTATCTTCAGCTCCTCTGCGGTTCTTTCACCAATTGCAACGCTGTGCTTCTTTCTTATATATCGGATAATTGCTTCGTCAAATTTATCCCCTGCAACTTTAATCGATTCGCTGACAACCGCCCCACCAAGAGAAATTACTGCAATGTCTGTAGTTCCACCACCGATGTCAATCACCATACACCCTACAGGTTTTGATATGTCAAGCCCTGCACCAATCGCAGCTGCAATTGGTTCTTCTATTAAAAATGTTTGTTTAGCGCCTGCCTCGTATGTTGCATCTAAGACTGCTCTTTTTTCAACCTCAGTAACTCCGGATGGCACACACACAACAACCCTCGGCTTGAAAAATACCCTCTTGCCAAGAACTTTGCCCAAAAAATATTTCAGCATTGCCTCTGTAACCTCATAGTCTGAAATAACACCATCCCGAAGAGGTCTTACAGCTACGATATTGCCCGGTGTTCTTCCAATCATGCGTCTTGCTTCTTCTCCAACTGCTAAAATCTGTTTTCTTGTCTGCTCTATCGCAACAACTGATGGTTCTCTTAAAACTATACCCTTTCCTTTCACATACACCAAAACTGTTGCTGTACCCAAATCTATTCCTATATCTGTTCCAAACGCCATAACGCCGCTCTATCCTTTCTATTTTTCTTTTTTGTAAATATACCTTAAATATATTTTAATTTTTAATTTGCATATTTTCAATGAATTTTATATACAATTTTTATAAAACAAATAAGGCTTTTGCCGCACTCACTTTTGAACTGCCGGCAAAAGCCTAGTTAACTTTCTTACTTTCCAGTTTTGAAATATTGGATTGCTCGCTGTAGCTGTTTGTCAACATACTTAGATTTTAAAAAATCTATAAACTTTTCATTTAGCTTTTTCTGTGTTGTTATATCAAGCACTCCAGAAGGATAAAGCTTATTGTCTTTCTGGAACTTTTTAACCGCAGCCACTGTGCTATCATCCATCTTTGCTGTCCAGCTACTTAAATATCCAAGGTAGAAAAGCCTTTGCTGGGCTGCCAAAACCTCTAAGTCCATATCACCATTCTTGAACTTCTTTGTTGCAGTCAGGCTCAAAATCTTATCAGGTCCAAACTGTGAAAGTGAATCATCCTGAACCTCTATGTCTGGCACAACACCTTTTCCTTCAACATAATAGCCAGACGGTGACTTGTACTTTGCAACAGTCACTTTCGCCACGTACCCTTTTTTTGTATCTGTTTCAGGAAGACTAACTAAATTCTGTACAGTCCCTTTGCCATATGTCTTTGTACCAATCACAACTCCTACTTTTCTGTCTTTTATAGCCTGGGCAAAAATCTCTGACGCAGATGCGCTCGACTCGTTTGTCAGAACAACAAGTCTGTATTTCGGGTTTTTGTTTTTGGATTTATACTCATCTTTAAACGTATTGTATTCAATTGTTACAATTGGTCCTTCTGGCACAAAATATTCACATGTCTTTATAACCTCATCTAAAAGTCCGCCGGGGTTGTTTCGAATATCAAAAATAATGTTCTTGATATCTTTTTTGTCAAACTCATCAAGAGCTTTCTTGACATCATTTGAACACCCTTGGGTAAACTGTGTAAGTTTAATATAGCCGATGTTGTTTTCAAGTATCTTGTACTCTACAACAGGAATTTTTATCTTTCTTCTGACAATAGTAAATCTGTATGTCTTGCCATCTCTTAAGATGTCAATCACAACAGTTGTGCCTTCCTGACCACGAATGAGTTTAACAGCATCATCTGTTGTCTTACCAACCAGAGACTTTCCATCTGCTGCAATGATCTTGTCGCCAACTTTCAAGCCCGCTTCCTTTGCAGGTGTTCCGTCAAAAACTCCAACAATTACTATGTAGTCCTCCTGTTTTTCTATCTGAACACCTATTCCCGAAAACTCGCCATTTACGCTCTGGATAAAGTCCTGAGCCTGCTGTGGTTTCATATACTCTGAATACTTGTCAAGGCTCTTGAAAAGCCCTGTAAACATCATATCAATCAAATCATCATAGCTGTATTTGCCAATATGATAAACTTTGGCAACCTGAAGAACTTTCTTGATATAATCCATTTGCTTATCAGTAGGATAATCACTTGAAATTATAAAAAATTGAGAATATACAGGAGCTGCAATAAAGATAGAAAGTGCAACCACTACAGCTACAATTTTTATTAAAAGCTTTTTGTTAATTTTCATCTCTCTCCTGCCTCCACATCATGATTTTTTGTATGCTCAAAATCTACTACTTTAAACCTTTTCTAATTTAACCGTTAATCCGAGCTAAAGAGGCTCATGTCAAGATATCTTTGTGCAAGCGTGTCTCTTAAAAAGTTTATGAGGTTGTAAACAATGTTTGCGGCAGTACCTTTTGTAAGCCTTTGCTGAGGCAAAAAATTATTATCCTCTGTTCCAACCATTATTTTTTCATTTTTTAATATCCAAGCAGCATCCTTTGCCCAAACAGGAATACTCTCATCATCGAGGTAACCTGTTTGAGTGATTGGCTGGGTTACCTTTTTGTCAAATCCAAGCACCTTTGAAATAACAACAGCAGCCTCTGCTCTTGTAATATAATCTTCCGGTTTAAAATACTCAGCACTTTTCCCTCTCATAAGACCAGCTTTTGTAACTGCGTATATGTAACCATAATATTTATGATTTACAGGCACGTCCTTGTATATTGATTTTTTCTGCACTGTTCTTGGATTATAATAGTTAGAATATATGTTGAGCGCATCCATCAAAAGCTTGGCAAACTGAGCACGGGTTATATACTCTGCAGGATTAAAATCAGTGGCATTGTCAAATCCGCCAAAAGCAAAGCTTGTGTTCACTGCATCTTCGTACTCATACCCTTTCACCTTTGGAAGAGTAGGCGCAATTGCCATTCTGATAATTGGATTTTTTTCAATGCTTTTTGTCACTCTACCTTTCTGTCTTATTGTCAGAACTTCTCCCGTCTTTGTGAAGGTTGGAAGGTCAAACATAGCAATGAAATTGCCTTCAACCTTGGACTTCAGTACATATGTCCCTGGAATACTGGATGGAAGATTATTTTGTTGAAACTCTAAGATAGTTTTTTGCACAAGTGCAATATTGTAATTGATGGTTGCAAACCATGAAGGTGTTTCCATTATCTGTTTTATGTTCTGAAACTCTCCGCTTCCCCAGTACCCGTCATACCCGTAGTTTTTACCTTCGATAGTAATCTTTAGTCCCTTATCATATGTCTTTTCAAGCGTCCACTGACCCTGAAAAAAGCTCACAGCCGGGTTTGTATCAACCGCTGTCGATTTTGAAAATGAATAACTTTGAAGATTGTAAGTAGCACCCTCTACAGTCAACGTCTCTTTATAACCGGCAATTGTATACTCCTTTGTTATACTCCCATTTTGAAGCTTTGTCAAGCTACCTTTTAAACTTACAGTTCTTTTTATGGCAACCTTACCCGTTGAATCTTTCAGGTCATAAGTGTAAGAAAGAGTCTCGTTATTTGCCGCCCTTTTTATTTTTGCATCAACAGTACCTGTGAGAAGAACTGGTTTCCCAGTTACAAATGTATATTCATAATATTCAATCTTGGTCTTTTTAGGGTCGGGGTCTTTGTAGGCTGAAATTCCCCCCTCGTATCCTAAATACCCTTCCTCGCAAAAAGCAATTTTCCAGCTGCCAATTAAAATCAAACTCAAGACAAAAGCTGCTAAAAAAATTTTTTTTAACAATTCTAAAAACACCCCTTATAAATCAAAACTTTTAGTAGTTTACAATTACAATCACTGGTGATAATACTTCTCTTGACAAGTCAAAATTGTTCTGTGAAATCAGTAACAAAACCCTGTCACCAAACTGTGGCGCTTCAGCCCTCAAATTTCCATTTGCGTCTATCAAAACAGCTTGGGTTGTGTTAAGTGTAAAACTCTTATCAACTCTGTTCCATGTCTGAGTCATCATATCATTGTACTGGACATTTAGAATTTTCATATCTTTTCCGACAACACCCGAAACAATATATCCTCCAAAACTTGCATCAATTATAACATTTGCATATTTGCCATCATGGATAATATAAATATTTTTATCCTTAAGATTCAATATCTCTTTTGGACTTCCAAGTCCATATACATCACACAAAACTGTCTGTGTATCGTAAAGAAGAGTTAACTTGCTCGGAACATACTGCCATCCACGCTGACTATCCAAATATACATAATCTTTTAAGCTGATATATTCAAGCTCTGAAATATCCTGTACCTGCCCACGAACAAATATGGGTTTTGATATGCCCTGTAGCTTCTTCGCAACAACAAGGCTGTCTTGACTTGCAATGCCAATTATTTCATCCCCAACCTTGAAGCTTGCAGGGGTTAAAAGCCCATTTGAAATGGTGTACGTTTTGCTTCCTATTGAATATTTGTTACCGGCTACTGTTATTGAATTAGAAGACGTCATGCTCACCTCGCCCTGTATCTTGGTAAAAGTCCCTCTTGATATTGCCACAATGGTGTCTAAAATCTCCTGTGAAAATCTTTCTTTTGTCACAACTATAACAGGTAAGTTTTGAAGTTTTGACAGCGTTGCAGAAGAATTACCATCCAAAATAAACTTCAAATCAGATGGTATCTTGAATGAAAGCCATGTGTACAGCGGTTCAAATGCGTTGTTTCTCAAAATCTGAATGTCAGAAAGATATAAAACATCTCCAACAACCATTCCTTTTGCAATATAGATATTTTTTACATATTCATTTTCTGATATCTCTATCTTTCGGATGTATGCTGAACTTCCATAAAAACTTCCTGTAAGCTTTACATACTGACCTGGCACAACATCTTTCAAAGCTGCAGGCATACCGTTTTTTACAATATCAACTTTGTCATTTATTTCATATGGTCCATATATTCTCCCATCGATATTGACAATTATTTTTTGGGGAAGACCACTTGCAAGATTTCTTATAACATTTTCAATCTTTGCAAACTTTTGCTGTATGTTAGAACTTGCCGTGACTGTACGTACAAAATCTCCATTAAAATAGAGAAAAACCATATCTCCAGGCAAAAGACTCTCCAAGGAGACGGCATTGCCATCCTTTTTAACCTTTATGCCCAGCTTCTTGGAAAATCTGTAACTCTTCTTCATACCATCTTGATTGTAAATCTCTATATAGGCAAGGTTAGAATCTATTTCGTGCAAAATTCCTGAAACTGTATTCTCAGACTTCTCATCAAAAGTAGTGCTCATATACTGAACATACCCACAAGCTGTCCCTGCCAAAACTTTCATACCATCATAAAAATCATTTTTTGTAAGAACTCTTGAAAAATCACCCTTGTCAATGTAGACTGTATCCGATGAAAGAAGATATTCTGTTAATACTCCATTTTGATTGAGAACAACCCTGTCACTTGTAATTCTTGCTATAACTCCCTGTACTCTTGTTATTTGAGGACTGTCAAGCGAAACCAATGTGATAGCATCTGCTCTATTTTTTCGGACTTTGACCTGTACAAGATTTCCTGTATTCAGTTCGGAAAAGTTTAAGCTTTTGCCAGAGTTTTCATCATAGATTGTAGCTTTGGGATTTAAAGAAAGATTATAAACTTTCCCATCCGAAAGTTTTACTGAAAAAGTCATTTTCTTTGTATCAATTTTTGAGATAGCACCTGTTATATTTTCCTCTCCTGGTCGTTGCAAAAGACTTGCAAGTACAACCTCGTTTTTACCATTTATATAAAAGCTTGCATAGTCCCCTTTTTGAAAATAAGAAGAGCTGAACAAGTTGCTATCTGCTATTACTGCAAAATCCTGCTTACCCGGAGTAACCACAATGTTTAAGCTGTTTCCACCCTCATTTTCACATACAAAAATAACTTTACCACTGCTAAATTTTTGAATATCCTTTATTTCAAGTTTTACCTCTTTTATCCCGTTTGCACTCAAGATGTTAGATTTTAAATTTCCAAGAACAAATGCCAGCTCTTCATATGTTATGTAGTCGTCTGGATGAAGATATCCATCAGACCTTCCAACAAGAGCACCATTCTTTAAAAGAGTATTTATTGAACTTAAAAACTTGCTGTCTATTTTATCATAATCAGGATAAGTCTTAGCCAAATTCTCATAAGAAATAGGTATTTTAAATGCCTTTACAACCCAGTAGCAAACTTCCTGACGGGTAGCAGGGGCAGACCTTACAAATATTAAATCGTCATACGAATACGGTCTTCCTTCATACACAGCTTTTGCAATGGTATCTTCATTTTTCTTTATAAGCTGCTGGGTCATCTTCTCATGTTCTTTTTCACTTGGCTGCACCTGCGCCATCGCATCCTGATACTCTTTTTTGGACAAAATTTTCATATCATATGCAAGCTGAATATATCCAAGATAAAGATAATTATATGGCTTTACAAGCTTTTGACCTGATGGTCTTTTTAGTTCCAGCTTCTCAGCTCTAACAAACGCATCCTGCTGTCTGCCCGCACTATTTAAAATCACAGCCAGTGCCTCTTCCTTTGTCAGAGTATCAGAAGGATTTATCTTTGCTTTCCCAATTGTATTGAAAAATCCAAATGCTGACATAAACAAAAATGTTTCTCTTGAAAAAGCATTTTGAGGCAAATTTAAAATTTGGGTATTTTTTACTATATTACTGTAACTGCTGCTTGCTATATACTCCTGACCAGCTTGGATATTTACAGGAATGAGTATACAAAAAAATAAAATTAAAACTGCTATATTTATTAATCTATATAGGCTAATCATTTTAAGTTTATTTCTTATCATGCTAAAAAACCCCCGCTTTAGCTTATGAATTCTGTCCTATAACATATTATCGACAAAGCTTTCTTTTTTCTCAAGAGAAAAGACAAGCTCTTCAAGAAACTCTAAAAGTTCTGTGGCTTTATCTATTCTGTTGATCTTATCTCTTATCTTAGCAGCATTCTCAATTCCTTTTACAAAAAAACTAAGATGCTTTCTTGCCTCCAATACTGCCATCTTCTCGCCCTTTTCAATGCAAAGCTGTCTGAAAAACTCAATCGCAACTCTTATCTTCATATGAGGCAAGACCTCAGTCTCCACATATCCCTTTTCAAAACCCTCTTTGATTTGTAGGAACACCCATGGGTTTCCAAGAGCTGCTCTTCCTATCATGATACTATCCGCACCTGTTATTTCATAAACTCTTTTTGCCGACTCAAAATCAGTTATATCACCATTTGCAACAACCGGAATTTTAAGCCTTTCTTTTACCTTTCTTATTATTTCCCAGTCAGCTTTTCCAGAATAAAGCTGTTTCCTTGTTCTTCCATGAACTGTCACAAAAGAGGCTCCGCTTTCTTGCAGGATGTATGCAAATTCAGGAGCATTAATACTTTCTTCATCAAATCCCTTTCGAATTTTGACAGAAACAGGTTTTCTGCTCACCTTTGCAACCCTTTCTACAATTCTTGATGCCAAAGAAGGATTTTTCATCAGAGCACATCCTTCACCGCTTTTCACAAGCTTGGGAACAGGACAGCCCATGTTTATGTCAATAAAATCATACTCAAACTCATCCTGCAATATCTCGGCAGCCTGCGCCATAACTTCAGGGTCGCTGCCAAAAATCTGAACACCTCTTATTTTCTCTTCCTGTGAAAATGAAATAAGCTCTTTTGTCTTTGTACTGCCAAGAACTAAGGCTTTGCTTGATACCATCTCTGTCACTGTGACATCTGCACCAAACCTTGAGCAAAGTCTTCTGAAAACCTTGTCTGTAAATCCAGCCATAGGTGCTAAAAAGACTTTTCCTCTGATGTCAAACATCTTTAATTGTCAACTCCTTTTTTGCAGAAAATTCAGTACAGCATCTTTAAATTCTAAAAAATCAGATAAATCTTTTTCAATTATATTTTTGAGAATCTCAAGATTAATAGCTTGATAATCATGCACTGCAATATTTCTAAAACCCACCATGGCTTTCAGTTTTTTGACCAACTCTTTTGACACAACATTTTTTCCTCTAACAAATCGAAAGCTTCTCTGCTGCTTTGCGGAACTCCAAATTTAAAAACTGTGCACAGGTGCATTGCAATGTCTATTGCTGCTTCTACAGCTCTTTGAAGATTTAAAAGTGCATATTCTTTCAAAGCCCTCATAAAAAATAAATTTTTTCTTTTCTCATCCTCGCAATATATTACCTCTCCTGTGCCAACAATCTGGGCTTTTAGTACAGTGGAAGCCTTTGTTAAATCAATAAAATCTATATCTCTGTTTAAACTATCCGCAATTTCTTGAGAAACCCAAAACCTCTCAACGTTTGATATTTCTTTATCAGAAAGATATGCAATGTCAATATCGCTATCTTTTCTAAAATTCCCCTTAACAAGAGAACTAAACAGAATTATAAGCCAGGGCAATATTTCTCTTTTCAAAATATCCACAACTACCTTTTTGATTTCCTGAATGTTAATCTCACATACGCTTTTTTACCTTCTTTTTTCAAAAACTTTTTGTAGTAACCTACTTACAACAATATTTTACCACACTTCAGCCTTTATAAGCTCACTATTTTATCATCAAGACCCTCATTTTATGAACATCCCAGCAGCTTTCCAACAAAAACTAAAAACAGCATGTGCACAGGATAGAACCAGTAAAAAAAGTATTTATTGAGCTTAAATTCAAAGTCAACTGGAAGCATTCTCACAAAAAGTATCAATACCACACTCAAAATAGAATATACCTGAAGTTGCCATCCCATAAGGTGTGTGACAATTAATGTAAGAATAGAAAATCCAATAAGCTGCAAAATGGGTTTTTCGTATAAAAAATAAAATAACAAAACTGCTAAAACACCATAGATTCCATAGTCCATTGAAACAAAGTATGATATGGCAAGTGGAATAATCACCAGTGGATACCACTTTCTTTTGAAAAAATAAAGGCAAAGTGCTGCAAAAAAGAAGGTCGCAATGACATTCAGCTCTCCATCACCTGTCATAAGATAAAAAGGATACTGGGATATGATGGCAAATATTAAGAGTCTTTTTAAATACCTTTTATGGTCAGATGTGTGCCAGAACCCCACCGCCACTTGATAGGCAAAAATGGGAAAGGCAATGCGACCAATTATCCGCAGCAAAGGTTTTTGTGGAAAATATAAAAATCCTGTATGGTCAATAAACATGGTTATGCAAGCAATAAGCTTTAGCAAATTTGATTTTGAGACAGTAAGTTTTTTTGAACACAAAGATAAAAAAGGTATTGACTTTAGTTTTAGTGCTAATCTCTCCACCGAAAATCTTTCCCTTCCATAAAAAAGTATTAGTGTTATTTATATTTCTTCAGCAAAAACAAAAAATCCTTCTTATAGCTCATAAGCAAAATTGTGAAGAAAAAATTAAGGACTGCCTCTAAAATTTTACAGACAGCCCTTACAATATTTGCTCTATTAATTTTTAATTTTCTAAATTTGTCTAAGTCTGAAGCCCTTTTTTGAGCGATTTTGTAATAAACAACATAAGAAGGATTATGGTTAAAAAACTTATTATCAAAATGGTAGAAAAACAAAGATAAATATTTTTAAAGTTATTATCAATAAATGAAATTAATTTTGACCACAAATTAGCTATAAACATAACTGCGGCAGGCACAATATAATCTACTTTTGTAAATCTTCTATATACATGATAAAACACTATTCCGCCAACTATCCAGCAGTAAATTACAATGATATTTAAGTAGAAAAGCACTAAAAAGAAATTTACTTTATCCTTTAAAACAAAATATTTAATAACAAATTCGATATACTTTGAGCCATTGAAAAGAAAACCAAGTCCATTGAACCAGAGTATAAAGATAACTATATCAAGCAAAAAGTGCAAAAATTCGCTTAGTAGAAAATAGCCTGGAGTAATTTTATTTGAAGAAAATACTAAAAATCTTTCTGGCTTTGTAAGAAGTTCATTAAACCTGATACAATGAGATATTAAAATCGCTATTGTAGATATGACTGAAAAAATAAAAAATATTGGCGCAATTTCATCTTTAGGAAAATATTTTAGAAATATCCACAATAAAATAGCAGTTGAACTTATAGTATAAATAAGATAAAAGTTTAAACTATTTCTGTATTGGTATTTTACAAACTTTACCATCAGCCTAAAACCTCCTTTTTGAAAAACTGGTTTATAGACACTCCAAATTTTGAACGCAAGTTTTCTGCAGAATCTCTTAAAACTATTTTCCCGTCTTTTATAAATATTACTTCATCAAATATATGTTCAATTTCGGAAATAATGTTTGTTGAAATAATAATTGTTCTGTCATCTGCCACATTGGCTAAAATTATTTCAATTATCATATCCCTTGATACAGGATCAATAAAAGCGAAAGGCTCATCTAATAGATATAAATTAGTATTTCTCGAAACTAAAAAAGTAACTGACAACTTTTCTATTGCACCTCTTGATAAATCATGAATTTTAGAATTCTCATTAATGTTCAAAAATTTAATAAGCTGCTCAGCTTTTTGAAGGTCAAAATCATTGAAAAAATCAGAATAAAACATTAAAGCTTCTTTTACCTTCATCCATTTTGGAAATATTATGGAATCCGGCAAGAAAGCAACATACTTACGTGTCTCAACCCCCACCTCCTTACCGTTTATAAAAACCTCCCCAGAAGTTGGTCTTGCAAAACCTGAAATAATCTTCAAAAGTGTTGTTTTACCTGCACCGTTTTCTCCTATAAGTCCAATTATTTTTCCTTTATCAGCTGAGAAGTTAATATCATTTAAAACAGTCTTTGAACCATATCTCTTATACAAATTCTTTACTTCAAGTAGCATTTATTTTACTCCTCCCTGCTTAGTTTTTTTTCAAGAATACTCAAAATCTCACATTTGCTATATCCAATCTCATTCATTTCAGCTATAAAATCTTCCAGTATTTTTTCTGCCATCTTTTCTTTTAAACTCTTAATAAGCTTACCATCAGATATTACAAAATTTCCAATTCCTCTTTCGGTTTTTATAAGGCCTTCTCTTTCAAGTTCCTGAAAAACCCTTTGCGCTGTGTTTGGATTTATATTGAACTTCTGCGACATTTCACGAACTGAGGGAAGCTTTTCACCAGGCCTTATTTTGCCACTGACAATCTGCTTTTTTAGGTATTCCAATACTTGTAAATAAATAGGGACATTGGGGTTAAATTCAATCAATTCTCTCCCTCCTGTATTTGTGTTCTAATTAGATAATACACTAATACGATAAGATTGTCAATGGGATATTTTTAGTTTTTTTATCCAACAAAAAATAAATTTCTAAAATGTTTAAAAGAATCTTCTCTTAAGGCAAGAACATTCTGGTATAATTTAATAAATAGAAGACCATTTTGAAGGTGTGAAAAGATGCAAGAAGAACTGGTGCTTGTCTGCAATGAAAAATTTAAAGACTTTCCCATTGGAAACTTCCCCTTTGACCCTCACCATTCTGCAATGGGAGAATATCACTGCTATATCCCTGAAGGCTATCGCGGAAACTGGTACGATCCGGTAGTTTATCATGGCTGGAATGGAAGTGGACCTACCTGGATTGTAACAGAGGAAGATGGCAAAAAGTTTATGGAACAGACAAGGGTGCTCGCCGCATTAAAGAATTTGTGGCCAATGCTTGTAACAGGAGATGAGTTTTGGCAAGACTATTTAGTTGAAGCTCAGGTAAGAATGCTTTCAACCATTTCTCCAGCCCATGCAGGCATAATGTTCAGATATATTCATGCCCGAAGTTTTTATGCTCTTTTGTTTCAAGACAAAAAGCTCAAGCTTATAAAAAAAGATCAGGAAAATATTGAGGTCCTTGCTTTGTGCAACTTCAATTATGATTGTGATACATTTTATAATCTGAAAGTGGAATGTGTCGGCAGCAAACTAATTGGATATGTAAACAACAAAAAGATGGTAGAAGCAATTGATAGCTCATATACAAGAGGAAAAATCGGGATTACAGCAACAATGCCTGCACAATTTACAGATGTCAGGGTGTTGATGAACCATCAAGCTTATAAAAATTATTTGATGGCAAAAAACAATTGGGTTCAAGTTGAAAAAAATCTTCAATGCGAGTATCCTCAGCCGGTTTTATGGAAGATAATTGATTTTAAAAATTTTGGCGCAGGCAGGCAAATAAGATTTGGAAATTTACCAGAAAACAATCAGAAGTTTATGATAATAGCCCAGCATCAAAAGAGAGTTCACAGAGATGCATATGCAAATATAAGCTGTCTTACAGCAATTGATTTTGATGGTAATGTTATGTGGCAGATTGGTGAACCTTCTTCACAAAAAGACCATGCATATCTTACAGCCGACCTTCCTTTTCAGGTGTGCGATGTTGACCTTGACGGGGTTGATGAGGTAATTGTGGCAAGAAACTTTAAAATCATGATTTTAGACGCTCTCACAGGAAAAATAAAAAAACAAATTTCTGCACCTTTTTCTGATGAAACTGACAAGCTATACTCTGTCCCATTTGGTCAATATGCATTCGATAGGGTCAATATTGACTCAATTAGAATTGCAAACTTAACTGGCAAATCTAAACCAACAGATATAATTGTAAAAGATAGATATAGCAGGCTTTGGGCATACGATAACAATCTTGAACTTCTGTGGAAATTCAATGGTAAAAATACAGGACACTTTATGTTCACAAAAGACATTGATAACGATGGCAAAGAGGAAGTTGTTGTAGGGTATCATCTTTTAGATCATGATGGAAAGCTTCTGTGGACTTTATCTGTAGAATCAGACCACACTGATGAGATTGTGATAGGTCCAATTGACCCTGAGAGAAAAGAGGACATCATTGCAATGGCCTGTGGTGATGAAGGTTTTATACTCTCTGACCTCAAAGGCAATATTATCAAGCGACATTTGATAGGCCATGCTCAAAGAATAAGTGTTGGAAACTATCGACCTGATCTTAAAGGGTATGAGATATGCGTAACTACATACTGGGGATATCAAGGAATAATATACATCTTTGATTGTAAAGGGAATCTTCTGCATCAGTTCGAGCAACCTGTGCCTGGAAATATAATAACGCCTGTCAACTGGACGGGAGACGGAAGAGATTTGATATTACTTAGCGGTCATGTTCAGCATGGTGGGATGATTGATGGTTTTGGAAGAAGGGTTGTAACTTTCCCTGATGATGGTCATCCAATCCTTTGTGCAGATAGCATTGATGTTACAGGTGATGGCAGAGATGAGATATTGCTGTGGGATGAAAAGAAAATGTTCATTTACACCCAGCAGGACAATGGTATTAAGTCAAACGTACTTGTTCCAAATAAATACCCCATTATAAATGGCTCAAACTATAGAGGGGAGTTCTCTTTTTATAATACTTAAAAAACAAGGGACTGGTGCTAATAATTAGCATCAGTCCCTTATCATTTTTAAGTTTATTCACACCACGCACGGCTAAGATAATTTTTGATTTTTTTTGCATCCTTCTTTTCGCCCACAATCTCAAATGTACCTGTAAACTTTATGTCTTCTGAAGATGCCCCTACCATGACCTCAACAGTGCCGGGTGAGATTACCCTGTTCATATCATAATCATAGTATGCAAACTGGTCCGGGAAGATTTCAAATACAACCTTCTTCTTTTCGCCCGGATTTAAGTGCACTCTCTTGTAAGCTTTTAGCTCTTTTACAGGGCGAGTTACCAAGAACTCTTCTTTTCTTGTGTAAAGCTGAACTATTTCATCACCTTCACAGTTTCCTGTATTTTCTATCTCAACAAAGATTTTTATACTTTCATCCATTGTAATTTTTTCTTTTTCAATAGTAAGATTTTTGTACTCAAAAGTTGTATACGAAAGACCATAACCAAATGGTAAAAATGGCTTTGAAGACATCTCAACATAATCTCCATGCCAGCACGACTTTCCACCGGATGGCTTGTGACCATAGTATACCGGTACTTGCCCAACATCTCTTGGGAACGAAATTGCAAGTTTTCCACCCGGATTGTACTTCCCAAAGACAATATCTGCAATTGCCTCTGCACCCTCTTCGCCCGGGAACCATGCTTCCAAAACAGCTTTTGATTTTTGCCAGATATTTTCTAAGGCAACAGGTCTGCCGTTCACAAGAATAACAACAATGTTTTGATTCACCTTTGCAATCTCTTCTATCAGTTCTTCCTGAACACCTGGAAGCTTTAAGCTCGCTCTGTCTCTTGACTCGCCGGATGTGCAGTCAAGTTTTAAACCTGCTTTGTCACCAACTACAACAATTACAACATCTGCATCCTGTGCAGCTTTTTTTGCTTCTTCAAAGCCGGACTTATCGTGGGAGTTTACATCACAGCCTTTTGCATAAACAACTTCTGTCTTCTCTCCTATTCTTTCCTTTATAACCTCATACACAGATTTAATATTTACAACCTTTTTGACAAATGCATCTTCATCGCCAAGATCAACTTCTTCTTTCATAAAGAACATCTCTGTTGTTGAGATGTGTGCTGGGTAAGAATAATCACCAAGAAGGTTTCTAACTGAATTAGCATTAGGTCCTATCACAGCAACTTTCTTGAGGTCTTTTTCTTTAAGTGGCAATATACCGTCGTTTTTCAAAAGAACTATAGACTCCTGTGCAACTTTTCTTGCCAAATCTCTTTGTTCTTTGTTGTCAAAAAGTTCTATGATATTTTCTGTTTTTACAAATGGATTGTCAAAAAGTCCGAGCCTGAACTTCATCTCTAAAACTCTCTTCACAGCAGCATCAACAACCGCCATGTCAAACTTGCCTTCTTTTAACGCCTCAATGAACTTTTCTGTAAAACATTCTATTCTTGGAAGCTCAATGTCAAGCCCTGCCCATAGAGAAATATATGCTGCTTCTTCATATGTTTTAACTGATTTGTGATAGTCTAAGATATTTTTAACACCACTGTAGTCGGACACAAATATTCCATCAAATCCCCATTCATTTCTTGCAATTTCGGTCAAAAGCTTCCTGTTTGCATGACAAGGAATTCCGTCAATTTCATGGTAAGCTGGCATAATTGATTTTAGACCTGCAACTTTAACAGCAACTTCAAATGGATAAAGATACACTTCTCTTAGCTCTCTTTCAGGAATATGAACAGGTGCCCAGTTCATCCCGCCTTCTGACATTGCATAACCAACAAAATGCTTTCCTGTTGCAATAACCTTTTCTTCAAAGTCTTTGCCTTGAATACCCTCAACATAGCTTACAGCCATGTTCGCAACAAGATATGGGTCTTCACCAAATGTTTCTTCAACTCTTCCCCAACGCGCATCCCTTGCAACGTCAATGAGCGGTGCTAATGCTTGGTGCGCACCAACAGCTTTCATCTGAAGTCCTATTACCTTTGCCATTTCTTTTACAAGCTCATTGTCAAACGTGCAGGCAACACCAATGCTCTGGGGAAATACTGTTGCTTTGCTTGCCATAAAACCAGAACATGATTCTTCATGGATTATAGCAGGAATTTTTAGTCTTGTGTTTTCAATCAAAAACTTTTGTATTTGGTTTGCAGCCTCTAAAGCCTGCTGAGGTGTGAAATTGCTCGCACCTGCAACTCTTGTAATCTGACCAATACCATGAGGAATAACTTTTTTTGCTTTTTCCTCAGAAAACTGATTGTTTTCCAAAATATCCTTCACAAGCACACTTGTGAGCTGATACACCTTTTCTTCAACAGTCATTTTCTGTAAAAGCTCATTTACCTTTTTTTCAATTGACACTTGAAATTACACCTCCAACTTGAAATTTAAAAAACTTTGTGCCGGGGGGTAGAAAACGGTTTCAATGTTCATGAATAAAATTATGTCTCAATTAAATTATATCATTGTCAATTTAAATTCATCAACTATGCACTTTGTCAAATTATTTTTTAATATTATCATGAAAAATAGCTAACCAAATATCTCTATTTTAGAAAAAAGGGGGCTGTCCAAAAAGGTGAATGGATAGCCCCTTTATTTCAATAATATAACTTAATTTACTCGGTTCTGCGTGTATATTGCAAAATAAAAATTTTAAAATTTTGTTTTTAGACAACCTCTCTTATTTACATCAAAATCCTTATATAACATAGTGTCTCAAAACAAAACTAATTATTCCTGTTATAAACGCCATTACAAGCGAAATTATCAGGGTTGTTCTCAAGACCTTTGACTCCTCGCCGATTGCATCAATTGCTGCAGCTGCATTTTGAAGTTTTGACGGTGAAATGCCAGAGGCAAGTCCACCACCAAAAGCCACTACTGCGACCATCAAGAGTGGAGATAGTCCGAGCAATTTTGATGTTTCAATAGTATACTTTGCAAACATGGCAACGGTGGATGTTTCAGTACCTGTAATGAAACCGCCAAGTATACCAAGGTAAGGAGCCAAAAAAGCATAGCCATGTCTGAAAGCTTTTGCCGAATATTCTGCAAGTACATAAACAATGTTGTGTGCAGGTTGCAAAAGTTCATATCCGTTTGATGTCTTTTGATAACCTGAGTACATCATAACATAGGCCATCAGGAAAAACACAGTTGAAGACCAGAAAGGCTTTGGTATCCTTGATTTTGTCTTTTCCCATACACTTTTTAGTTTTTCCCCATCCATCTTGAAGATGAAGAATGAAATAACTGTTGAAAGTAGTATCCATGTATACGACTGCCAGATTACCCTCGTAAAAATCGGTTTTATTTTAGGTCCCTTCATTACTTCAACTGGCATTGAAAGTTTGTTATACAAAAATTCTCTTATAGGAGTGATGAGATTCGTAATTAGAATGAATACAACAAGAAGTATCCACGGCGATGTTGCTTTTATTATTCCCATTGTTTTCTCAATTTTTCTATCTTCATCAGTAAAATGGCTCGAATCATACACGCTTTTGCCAAGAAGTTTGAGTATTGCCATCATGACAAGCATTATGAGAATCCCTGCAAATATACCAGTTATAACTGGTGCTTTTACTAAAATCGCAAGCTCTGCTGCTGCATAGGATGTAAGTCCAACAATTATAGCAGGCACAAACCCTCTTTTGGTAAACTCGCTATTGCCAATTATAAAAAGCATTGCGAGTGAGATTGTAAATGAAACAACTCCAACAAACGGCAAAAAGTATCTTGCAGCTGTTATCAAATCCACATTTGCTATCTGCGAAAACACAACCAGTGGCGTACCAAGAAGTGCGTATGTACACAGCGCATCAAACCCGACTGCAGACAGGGCAATTGCCGCAAAAGTGGAATACCCAAGTCCAATCAAAATTGGGGGAAGCACTGTCACAGGAATAGCACCTGTTGCTGCAAGAAAAGTGCCAAAACCCACATTTAAAATCAATGCTTGATATACCTTGTCATCTTTTGATAGCCCTTTTATAAACACAATAATTCTTTTCATAGCACCTGCTGACTCCATGACATTGAGCTGTAGGATTGACGTGACAACAACTAAAGATACAGGAAGGGCAGCTAAAAATCCCATTATGGATGATTTTAACACAACATCAAATGAGGTTTTAAAATACACAATGGCAATCAAAGCTGTTGCCACCCATCCGACAAACCCTGCAACATCTGCAGTCTTCTTTGCAAAGATGAGAAGAAACAAGACAAGCAAAATTGGTAAGACACTCAAAACCAAATCCATACTACCATCAATCCCCCTTCTACCATCCTACAGATTTTATTCTCAAGGCCAGCGCAAAATCCTATTTTGAGCCGGCCATGCTACCAGTACTACCTCATACTTCAAACATCTTCTCAAGCAGGAAAAGTCCCATCTTTGTTTTAAAGTACTTGTCCCTTATAGTTTTTATTGTTTCGACTTCCATAGAGTCTTCATATATATTTACAAGAAAATCTGCCTCAACAAGGATTTGAAAGTCAATGTCATCTATCTTTGAATATGAATGATGGTTGCCAATGAGAAAAAGTATCCTCTCAAGTGTGTCTTTTTCAATATTCATGGGTGACAAAATTTCTTTTGCAACCTCTGGTCCTTCAATCTCCTGCAGATGACCTGCTGTTGAGTTATATTTTTGTTCACACACCTTAATCCCAATATCATGCAAAAGTGCAGCAGCCTCTAAAACATACTGTTTTTTACTGTCCAAACCTTCCGCCTTTCCAATCAATCTTGCAAACGAAAATACTTTGAGTGCATGGTTTATTCTTCTCACATCGTTTTTGAAATATTTTATCATCTCAAATGTTATTAAATCAATAGGATCCACTGCACAGCCTCCTTTGGCTTCGCTTGAAAAATTTCTACTAAACCGCAGGATGACCAGTGGCAAAATTTCCTGCCACTGGTCAGATTGTCTTATTCACTATTTAATTATTAATAAGCATATAGCTTACCATACGGGCGTTTGTTGTAAGGAATTAGTTTGTAAAACGGCTTTGACATTATATACTCTTTACTATATCCAAAAAGCTTTACAAACTCTGTGACATATTTATCAATGAATTTATAATCTTCTTCTTCCATATCAACAACTTTTACTTCTTTTCCAAGCTGATATGGCTGAAGTTCTCCACGAAGATACATCACACCACCATGCATACCTGTGCCACAGTAAAGACCTGTTATAGGCTCACCATCTTTCAATGTAAGACCCAGAACAATTATCCTTCCACCTGCCATGTACTCGCCAAGAAAATCTCCTGCTTTCCCGCCAACCACCAATACAGGAATCTTGTCTTGATACTCCTTCATGTGAATTCCTACTCTATAGCCAACATCGCCTTTTATGAAAATCTCGCCGCCGCGCATTCCATAGCCTATAATATCCCCTGCAGAACCATGAACTATTATTTTGCCCGCGTTCATGGTATTTCCAATACCATCCTGACCGTTTGCAAATACCTCAATTGTAAGTCCGTTCATGAACGCAGCCATGTCATTTCCAGGGGTGCCATAGATGTTAAGTTTCCTATCCGGGAATGTCAATCCATCGCCAATGTAGCGCTGTCCATTTACATTTATCAAATCTATCTCTTTGTAACCTTCATTAAGTGCACTTTCAATCATTTCATTCAACTCTTTGTAATGAATACCTTTTGCGTCTATGGTAAGCTTATGAAGATTCATTTTAAGCTTTTGCACCCCCTAAAATCTTCTCCTGCCTTACTTCTTTTGGCAAATCTAAATATCCAAAGTCCTCGTCAAGAAGTCTGTGCTTTATACTCTCAACATTAAAGCCTTCTTTTATCATATTAGTTATCATACCAGCTCTGTCAATTGAGTTTATAAACATAAAGCCAATAACTCTGCCATTTTTGAGATATATCTTTCTGTAAGTATTCTTCTCATTGTCGTGTTTTACCAAAACTTCTATATCATCAGAGTTAGGCACAACAATCCCTGCTGTTATCATATGGACATCAAAAAACCCTATTGAGTTCATTGGGAATCCTCTGTCAAATGTCTTTTCAACCCCTGCCATGTTATAGCCTGCCGTCTCGCCCTGATTATAAGCATTCGGCCAGATTGGAATTACTCTCTGTTGTTCAAATACAAAATCGTATCCTTCTGCACAGTCTCCCGCTGCATATACATCCTTTATATTTGTCTCCATTTTATTGTTAACAACAATACCTCTGTTTATTTTAAGCTCTGTACCCTTCAAAAAGTCTACGTTTGGCACAACGCCTATAGCAAATACGACTATATCGGCATCTAAAACCTCACCATTTTTGAGCTTTACCTTTTCAACCTTTCCGTCACCTGTTATCTCATCAACAGATGTCTCAAGTTTGAAAACTATACCATGTTTTTCAAGCTCATTTTGAACTATCTTTGATGCTTCCAGATCCAGTATAGACCCTAAAATCCTGTTTGCAAGCTCAACAACAGTAACATCTACATTTCTTTTTATAAGTGCTTCTGCTGCTTTGAGTCCGCTCAAGCCCGCTCCAATGACTACTGCCTTTTTTGCACCATTTTTGATAGCCTCATCTATTGCTTTCACGTCATCAAACTTTATAAATGTAAACACATTCTTGAGTTCAAACCCTTTTGTTGGCGGGATGAAAGGTTTTCCACCTGTTGCAATCAATAACTTGTCATATTTTACCTTTTCACCATCATCAAGTAAAACTTCCTTATTAGCAAAATCAACTGCTACTGCTTTTTTGCCAAGTTTTGTCTCTACTTTGTTTTTCTCATAGTAGTCCTCATCTCTTATATACATTTTGTTTTCGTCAACTTTTCCGCCAAGATAATAAGAGATGAGCGGTCTTGAATATACCCTGTACTTTTCATCTGATATAACAACAATAGGGTTTTGCGTGTCAACCTTTCTTATCGCTTCTATACATCCACAGGCAGCAACAGAATTGCCTATTATAACATACTTCATTGACAACATTTCCCCCTTTTTAGACCTCTTTGATTTCAAGGGCCTCATTTGGACAGTTCTTAACACACGCAGGTTCACCAAGTTCCAAACACAAATCACATTTTGAGGCTGCTTTCTTGTTTTCTCCTCGCCTTACTGCTCCATGCGGGCATGCCATTATACACGACCAGCACCCAACACACTTTTCCTCATCGCAAACTATTCTTCCATCTTCAAGCCTCTTCATTGCACCTGTGATACATGCCTTTGTACATGGAGCATCATCGCAGTGTCTGCAAGAAAGAGCAAATGTGGTCCATGTTCCACTTTTTTCTTCTATCAAGATTCTCGGCGTAGGTTTTTCATCTTTGTGTTTTATATAAAGCTTAACAAGCTCGTGAGCCTTAACATTTGGCTTTTTGTATTTAGAGTGAGCATACACACAGTAAACCTCACACAGGTGGCACCCTACACACACATCTTCTTTCGGAAAAATCTTCTTTGCCAAAGCCTATACCCCCTCTCCCGCATGCTTTACACCTAAGATCTCCATTTCTTTCTCTGTAAGTCCGACTGCCCTTAGCATAAGTCTATTACCTCTCAAGCTCTCCAACGCATTTATTCCCATAAGACCCAACATTTCTTTTATCTCATGACTCCAAGCCTTCAAAAGGTTTGCTGCTCTTTTTGCACCAATCTCTGGATTGAGTCTTTTTACTAAAACAGGGTCCTGTGTTGCAATTCCCCAGTTACACTTTCCTGTATGACACTTCTGGCAAACATGACATCCCAACGAAATGAGCGCCGCTGTTCCAATAAAGACCGCATCTGCACCAAGTGCTATAGCCTTTACAACATCTGCGCTGTTTCTAATCGAACCTGCAACAATTATTGACACTTGGTTTCTAATTCCTTCTTCTCTGAGCCTTGAATCAACAGCTGCTAAGGCAAGTTCTATTGGAATACCAACATTATCTCTAATTCTGAGCGGTGCTGCACCTGTGCCACCTCTCACACCATCGATTGTGATAAAGTCAGCACCTGCTCTTGCAATCCCAGAGGCAATTGCTGCAACGTTGTGAACAGCTGCAATTTTAACACCAACAGGTTTTGTATAGTTTGTAGCCTCTTTTAAAGCAAAGATTAGCTGTCTTAAATCTTCAATTGAATAAATATCATGGTGTGGAGCTGGTGAGATAGCATCAGAGCCAATTGGAATCATCCTTGTTCTCGATACCTCTTCACCAACCTTTTCACCAGGAAGGTGACCGCCAATTCCCGGCTTTGCACCCTGACCAATCTTTATTTCAATTGCTGCACCTGCGTTCAAATAATCAACATCAACGCCAAATCTTCCTGACGCACACTGAACAATTGCTCTTTCTTTGTATTTATAGAGTTTCTGATGAAGTCCACCTTCACCTGTGTTCCAGTATGTCCCTACCTGGACAGCAGCTGCTGCCAAAGACTCACAGGCATTTAAAGATATTGAACCAAACGACATCGCAGAAAACATAATAGGTACTTCTAATTCAAGCTGTGGCGGAAGTTTTGTTTTTAAATTGCCTTTTTCGTCAAACTCAAGCTTGTCAGGTTTTCTACCAATAAAGGTTTTAAGTTCCATTGGTTCTCTCAGCGGGTCAATTGACGGATTTGTAACCTGGCTTGCGTTTATTAAGAGCCTATCCCAGTAAATTGGTATTGGTTTGTCATTTCCCATACCAGTTAAAAGTATTCCGCCTGTCTCTGCCTGTTTGTATATTTCATTTATATAAGCTGGTGTCCAGTTAGCGTTCTCTTTGAATGCATTTTCTGTCTTTTTGATGGTAAGAGCCTTTGTTGGACACATAACAACACATCTGTGGCATGCAACACACTTTGAAGAATCAGCAACTACTCTGTCTTCTTCATCATCATATTCATGAACTTCGTTTGCACACTGGCGAACACAGACTTTACAGCGAATGCATCTTGTCTCATCTCTTACAACCTCAAATTCATTTTCATATAGCGAAATCATACTATCACCCCTTCGTCCAAAGTAACATACACAGGCTCTCCGCCTTTGGGCATCCAAACCTTTTCTGGGTCTTTGCATATTTCTCTTATTGCTGCCTCTTCTGATGCGACATATACAAAGTCGCCTTTTTGCGCAGCAACAAGCGGTCGCAGTTTTATTCTATCGTTAAGAGCAAGTATTCCATTGGAAAATCCAAGAATTATTGAAAATGGACCATTTACTAAACAGGATGAGTAAACTGCTCTTATCGCTCTGAGTTTTTCTCTTTCTTTTTCATCCTGCCTATCAATCACACTCCAAAACGGAGCTGCTAGGGCTTTGGCTGCAATTTCGACAGAAAGCTTGTGTTTTCTCAAAAGAAGGTCAAAAAGGTATGCCATGACCTCAGTGTCAGTCCTGAGTGTACACTTGTAACCAAACATCTCTAAGTATCTGTAATTTGTTCCATACGATGAAATCTCGCCATTGTGGACAATTGACCAGTCAAGCAGGGTAAACGGGTGAGCTCCGCCCCACCAGCCTGGCGTGTTTGTTGGGAATCTTGAGTGCGCTGTCCAGATATATGCCTTGTACTCGTCAATCCTGAAAAACTCGCCTATGTCCTCTGGATATCCAACGCCCTTGAATGCACCCATGTTCTTACCACTTGAAAACACATACGCACCGTCAATTCTACTGTTTATGAACATTACACTGTCAACAACAAAATCCTCTTCTGTTTTTTCTGTATCTCTCAATTTTTTCTCAAGTGGCTTTACAAAATATCTCCAGACAATTGGAGCGTTTTGAATACTTGAAACCTTTCTTGTTGGAATTACTTCACTTTCCAATACTTCAAAGTTCTGATTTAAAAAGTGCTCTGTATCTTCTTTTGCCTTTATATCATCAAAAAATAGGTGAAAAGCATACCAATCTTTTCTGTCAGGATAGATTCCATACGCTGCAAATCCACCACCAAGTCCATTTCCTCTTTCTTTCATGATAGCAATAGAATTGATGATGTCCGTGCCAGAAATTCTCACACCCTTTTTGTTGATAAATCCCGAAATAGCACAACCAGATGGAATTCTAACTTGCCCTTCCCTTAACAATTTTTATACCTCCTGTGTATATAAATTGAAAATTATTTACTATTGAGTTTTTTACTTCTAAAAAAATTACATCTTTTGCATACAAAAAACAACATTTATACATGTATACAATGGGTTAAGTTTAATTATAGCAGCAAATTGTTAAACAATCAATAAGAAATTGAGGAGAATTTTTTGTAAGCTGCAAGTTGAAAACAAAAAACTTGCAATTTTGATGTGAAGCTTGTAAACCTTTATGCAGGAAGACAAAAGATAAAAAATTTTGAATGTATCTTTTAATTGCAATGACCATAGGTTAGAATTTAAGTATAGCATATTAGATAAAAAATGAATTTTTAGAGGTGAAAAAATGCCAAAGCGAAATATAAAAGAAGAACCTGTCATGTTTGGCGACCCGGGATTTTCTTCATGGGGTATAGCTTATTACAAAAAAGGGCAAAAAAATATTGTTGAAAGACACACACACGACTGTGATGAGTATTATTTTGTGTTAGAAGGTAAATTAAAAGTAACATCGGAAGACAAAGAATATATACTTGAAAAAGGTGATATGCTCTGGACCAAGATGGGCGACTTTCATGAAATTGTAGAGGCCTTAGAAGACACAACAATGTTTTGGTTAGAAGGTCCACTGATGGGCAAAAGACGAAAGGGACATCAGTATGAGCTATAAATAAGTTATTGAAAAGAACTTTATTTTTTTGTAAAATAATAAACAGTTCTTTGGTTAAAAATTAAAAAGAGGTTGTGCTCTTTGTTAAAAGGGAGTAGCACCAAAAGCCTTGTCCTCAACATTCTCGAGAAAGGTGTTTTTAAAAACCTTTCTCTGGGGATAAGGGCCCAAAATAGGGTGTGCGAGACTTTTAACATGTGATTTTGTGTCACATGTTAAAAGTCTTTTTTATTTGTCTTTAAAAAGATTTTGCAAAACCCATAATAGTTTTGTCAGCAGTTTTAAAACACTTTAAAAGCAGCTCAAAAACACTTTTGAAAAAGGAGGGATTTGAGCTTGAATCAAAATTTTTCTGATTTTCACTCTAAAACTGTAGAGACCGTTTTGGAAAATCTCAAAACAAGTTTAAGCGGACTTTCCTTTGAAGAGGCAGAAGAAAGACTTAAAGTGTATGGAAAAAATATAATTGAAAAAGGAAAAAAGAAAAAGTAAAAGAAGTGAGAGTATATGCAAGAGTCTCTCCTGAGCACAAATTAAGAATTGTAACTAGCTGGAAAAGTCATGGCAAAATAGTTGCAATGACAGGTGATGGGGTAAACGACGCACCTGCATTAAAAGCTGCTGATATTGGAATTGGTATGGGAATAACCGGGACTGACGTTACCAAAAATGTATCTGATGTTATTTTAGCAGATGATAACTTTGCAACTATTGTTGCAGCTGTTGAAGAAGGAAGAAAGATTTACGACAATATACGAAAAACCATACAGTTTTTACTTTCTTCAAATATTGGAGAGGTTGTAACACTCTTTTTTGCAACCCTTTTAAACTGGGTGGTATTGTATCCAATTCATATCCTGTGGGTAAATCTTGTGACCGACACTTTCCCTGCTTTGGCACTGGGTATGGAAAAAGCAGAAAGTGACGTAATGAAGAGAAAACCAAAGAAAACTTCAGAAAATATATTTGCAGGTGGACTTGGCTTTTCAATCCTGTATCAAGGTTTTCTAAAAGGCTTGATAACATTATTGGTATTCTTTATTGGAAACAAATTATATGGCCACAAAACTGCCATCACTATGACTTTCATGACGCTCAGCCTCATACAACTTGCTCACGCATACAATGTGCGTTCAAACATTAATTCGCTATTCAAAATGGGTGTATTTTCAAACAAATATTTAAACCTTGCTTTTATAGCCTCGTTTTTGCTTCAGGTTGTAGTTTTAATAGTTCCTCCATTAAGGGAGTTATTTAAATTGTCATACCTCAATTTTTCACAATGGACAATCATAATCTTGGCATCACTTTCTATAATCCCTATTGTGGAAGTTGTAAAATATTTTACACGGCACTTCCACAAAGAATAATTTCAAAAACATTATCAGGCAAAAACCATTACACAGATCGGCACGTGGTGAAGACATATTTACCACCTAATTTATTACAGAACAGAGAATAAAAAGTCCCCACTTTCTTTAATAAGTCTTCAAGAAGTAAAGTAGGAAATTGAAATACATGGGAGGAGACCAGAATTTTTGAATCTCTAAACTTTTCGAAAGGTGTCCTCCCATTCATTCCTTTACCATTGTGAGGTCTATAAAAATTCCACGTATCCTGCCATTTTTGAGCTCTTGTCATAAATTCGTCTTTTGTTATGCATCTTTCAGCATGAATCATCAAAAAATATTCATCATCTGCTCTATGTGAATTTTCAATTATACCCATCAAGTGTTTTGCTTTTGGTGGAATAGGATTTAGCTCTACTCCCAAAATAGAAAACATCTCATTCCACTCCTTTAGCTTTTTTTCGCTCCCACCACAAAACTCTGCTCCATTATCTAATCTTATCCTTATTGGGTTTCTTACATTATGTGTCCTAAGCCATAAAACTACTAATGTTATGAACATAAAACCAAAAGTAGATGAAAGCTCATATGAATAAGCTGTAAATCTTGTCCTTGTAGCAACATCTATCATGTTCCACTCATAACACGGTAGATTGTATTTTATCATGTGCTCATATACTTCTTTTGGGAGGCTTTCTTTGTCTAAAAGATGTTTCGTATCAAGCTGAAATTCAGAAAATGGGATGAGAGACTCATAATCGTAAAGACTTCTTTCTCCCTTTTTCGTCTTTCTTGTCTTTCTCGGCACACTATTTCTTTTGAGAATAGATTTTATCGTGTTTTCACTTATTTTAACGCCATATTTTCTGAATAAATAAAGAGAAAGACGTCTGTATCTGAATCCTGTTTTTTTAGCCTCTTGGATAATGAGATTTTCAAGCTCAGAAGAAAGTTTTTTAGGGCAAGTTTTAGGCTTTCTAGACTTATCCTCAACAGGACCATATACTGCTCTTCTTACAGTGTGTCTTGATACACCTAATATTTTAGCAGTTTTTGATATGTTTTTGTTATTTGCCTCAAATACTTTTCGAATTAATTCTCTGGCCTTTTCAGGAGATATTTTTCTGAGTTCATGATATGGTATAATATTCATAGTAGGCTGCCCTCCCATCCTGGTAGTTTTTTGATGTTTCTTTTGAATGGAATATTACACTTTTTTATTATATCAAACAGGAGGGAGGCAGCCACAATTCTTTTTATGGGCTTTTCATTATTGTTTTCGTACATTCTTTCGCTGTGGTAAATATCTTTACACCTATTCGAGAACCATTACACAGATCTTTGTTGACACTTTTTATTTGGTAGTTGTATTCTTATTAAGAAACATTAACAAAAGAAAGGGATGACAAAATGGTAGTCGGATACGTCTTAAAACTGATTATTTCTCTATTTGTGATACTTTTGGGATGTACCTTTTTTACAAATGCTGTTGAATGGTTTGGTAAAAAGCTAAACCTTGCCGAGGGAGCAGTTGGAAGCATTTTAGCTGCGGTTGGTACTGCATTACCGGAAACACTCATACCTATTATTGCAATACTTTTTGCAAAGGGTGAAAGTTCTCACCAAGTTGGAATTGGTGCAATTGCCGGTGCACCTTTTATGCTTGGAACACTTGCATTCTTTATTACAGGTCTTGCAGTAATAGTTTACACCCTGCTCAAAAAAAGAACTTTAAAAATGAATGTTGACTTGAGTGTATTTGAAAGAGACCTTACCTACTTTATAATTGTCTATGGCATTGCTGTTGCCACAACGTTTATACACAACCATAAGGTTATAAGAACAATAATTGCACTTATTCTTTTTGTTGCTTATCTTATCTATGTAAAAAAGACGCTTGCGGATAAGTCTGAAAATGAAGAAACTCAAGAGCTGGAAGAGCTGTATTTCACAAAATTTCTAAAGCTCCCAAACAATCTTCTTTGGATAAGCGTTCAGCTTATTCTGTCACTTGCTATAATAATCTTTGGTGCACACCTTTTTGTTGAATATGTGCAGAAAGTTGCCACTTTGATTGGAATCTCAGCACTTGTTCTTTCAATCATCATAACACCAATTGCAACAGAACTTCCTGAAAAGCTGAATTCTGTAATATGGATTGGCAAGAAAAAAGACACCCTTGCAATTGGAAACATAACAGGTGCTATGGTATTTCAATCATCTGTCCCTGTTGTTTTTGGTATAATATTTACTCCATGGGATTTGAAAGGAATTACAATGGTATCCGCAATTTTAGCTTTTTCGTCTGCCGTTTTAAATCTTTTGTGGGTTAAAATTAAAAAAAGCGTCAATCCATTTGCACTCTTGTTTGGTGGAGTGTTGTATATTATATTTATAGCTTATGTTTTCTGGATATAATTGTATAGATTTTTATTCCATGTTTGTGTTATAATTAAGAAAAACAAGCAAAACTTTAAGGAGAATAGCAATGAGTGATAGGGAAATACTGGAATTAATACTGGAAAAGGTCACTGTGCTTGACCAAAAGGTTGACAGGCTTGAAAAGAAAGTTGAAAGCCTTGAAAAGAGGGTTGAAAGCCTCGAAAGAAGAGTTGAGAGTCTTGAAAGAAGGGTAGAAAGCCTTGAAAAGAGAATGGATGCACTTGAGGCAAGAGTTGAAAGGTTAGAATTACAAGTTGCTGAAAACACCCAAATTCTAAAAGCTTTAGAGCACTTGGCACAGGTAAATAAAGCAGAACATGACAATTTTACTCATCAGCTTGCACGCATTGAAGGACTTCTCTCCTCTGAGATATCTAAAAACAAAGAAGAACATCAGCTGCTTTTTGTTAAGACTGAAGAGAACTCCGAGAAGATAACAAGGCTTGAAAAAGACATGGTTGTAATCGAGTCTGTTTGTGGTAAGAATATGCAAGATATAGCTTTTTTGAAGGGTGTGAAGAATTAAAGAGCATTTACATACAAAAAGCTGCCAATCTGCCTGGCAGCTTTTTTGTTTGTATCTTTGCAATATTTTCACCTCTATCTATTTTTTTATTTAACAAATTGTTAACACATTGTGATATAGTTTATACTATAATTAAAGTTGTGTGCTCATATACTTTATTGATTTTGGAGGAGGGATAATTTTTGATAAAGGTAGAACACTTAACTAAAAAGTATGGCCAGCACTATGCCATTCATGACATCTCTTTCGAAGTCCAAAAAGGGGAAATTGTAGGTTTTCTGGGCCCAAATGGTGCTGGCAAATCTACAACAATGAATATAATCACAGGATATTTATCACCTACAGAAGGTACTGCATATGTTGACGGATTTGACATCTTAGAAGAACCAGAAGAGGTGAAAAAAAGAATTGGATACCTTCCTGAAAACCCACCACTTTATATGGATATGACTGTGCAAGAATACCTTGATTTTGTTAGCGATATCAAAAAGGTTGATAAGAAAGAGAAAAAAAGAAGTATGGATAAGATAATGGAAACTGTTGGCATTGCTCATGTAAGAAACAGGCTCATAAAAAATCTTTCAAAAGGATATAAGCAGAGGGTTGGTCTTGCTCAGGCTTTAATTGGCAATCCTCCTGTTTTAATTTTGGATGAGCCAACAATTGGACTTGACCCAAAACAGATAATTGAGATAAGGACTGTTATAAAAAATCTTAGAAGTGAACACACAATAATATTGAGTTCTCATATCCTGCCAGAAGTAAGTGCAGTATGTGAAAGAGTGCTTATAATTAATAAAGGCAAGATAGTTGCCAGCGACACACCTGAGAATTTATCTAAAAGACTTACTCATGGAAGCAAACTTCAAATGAGGGTTTTGGGACAAAAGCAAAAGGTTTATGGAATCCTTGAAAAGGTGCCAGGAGTAAAATACATAGAATTTATCGGACCGAAAGAACCAAACACTGTTGAGGTTATTGTTGAAGCAGAAAATAATTTGGATATAAGGGCAGATATATTCTATGCACTGAGTGAAGCAAGACTTCCTATCTTGATGATGAGAGCGGTTGACCTGACACTTGAAGAGATATTCCTGCAGCTTACTACCGAGGAGAAGGAGGCTGAAGCTGTATGAGTGCAGTTTTGAAAAAAGAGCTAAAAATATACTTTTCAACACCAACAGGCTATATATTCATGGGATTCTTCCTTTTAATCTCTGGATTTTTCTTTGCAGTGTCAAACCTGTTTTCGGCAAGCCCTAATTATACATCAGTACTGGGTAATATAACTTTTATATTCTTGGTTGTTGTTCCAGTACTTACAATGAGACTCTTGAGCGAAGAGGCAAGAACAAAGACAGACCAGCTGCTTTTGACATCCCCACTGAAACTTACTGAAATTGTACTTGGAAAGTATTTGGCTGCTGTAACTGTTTTTGTTGTTACAATTGCTGTTACTATATTATACCCAATAATTCTTTCTCTTTACGGTGATATACCTGTAGCAGAAACCTTAGGAGCATATATAGGCTTTTTCCTTCTTGGATGCTCTTTTATTTCCATAGGACTATTTATATCTTCACTTACTGAAAATCAGTTTGTTGCTGCAGTTGTAACATTTGCAGCTCTGCTTTTGACATGGGTAATAGATTGGCTTGAAAGTGCTCTTCCGACAGATAGAGTTGCAGGATTTGTGTTCGTTTTGATCCTTGTTGGGCTTGTTGGGGCATGGATTTATCTCACAATAAGGAATTTAATTATAAGCATTTCAGCAACAGTTGTAGGTGCTGCAGTATTTATTGCTGTGTACATCTTAAAACCTGAATTTTATGACAATGCTATAGTTAGATTTTTCAAGTGGTTTTCGCTTTTAAGCAGATACCAAAAATTTACAAATGGACTTCTGGACTTATCATCAATAGTTTACTATCTATCTTTTATATTTGTATTTATATTCCTCACTATAAGAGTACTTGAAAAAAGAAGATGGAGTTAAAAAAGGGGGAAGAAATAGTGAAGCTTGATTTTAAAGCTATTAAAAGTTCATTTAAAACAAGAAAGTTCAAATATGGCGGATACGCTGCTATGCTAACTGCATCTGTTATAGCTATACTGATAGTATTGAACCTTCTTGTGGGACAAATTCCGGCAAAACTTGATCTTACACACAACAGACTTTATTCACTTTCAAAACCTACAGTTGACCTTTTGAAAAACCTAAAAAAAGATGTTACAATTTATGCTCTTTTCCCTACCGGAAATGAAAATCCTGTGATCTCTGAGTTCATACAGAAATATGCTGAGAAATCTTCACATGTAAAGATTAAATACATAGACCCTTACAAAAATCCAGGATTTGTTAAAAAGTACGATACAAGCGGTTCTGGCATTGATGAGGGTTCGCTTATTGTCGAAAGCGGAAATAAGTTTAGAGTAATCAACAGATACGACATGGTTGATTACTCATATAATGAACAGACAGGTGAATCAAATGTAACAGGTCTTACAATAGAACAAAAACTTACACCTGCAATCTTGTATGTTACATCGGACAAAAACCCTGTTTTGTACGAGCTAAAAGGTCATGGAGAGGACACGCTGGTTAGCCTTGGCGTTTCAAGTGAGATTGAGGCTGCAAACTATGAAATAAGAGATTTGAATCTTCTTACTGAAAAGAGCGTACCTCAAGATGCAACAGCTGTTGTAGTAATCTCTCCAAAAACAGATATCTCAGACATTGAGCTAAAAAAATTAAAAGACTATATAAATGGCGGCGGACGTGTAATGTTTTTAATGGATCTATTGAAAGATGAACTCAAAAACTTCAACAGCCTGTTTGAAAGTTTGGGAGTAAGACTTGAACATGGAATTGTCATGGAAGGTGACAATAACTACAACGCAGGAAATCCTGTGTGGATACTGCCAAAGCTTGAATCACACGATATTGTAAACCCAATTGATATTAACAACATGTATATGCTCATACCAAATGCTCAGCCAATTGTTGAAACAAAGTTCAAGAAAAGAACAATCACCATCGAAAAACTTCTTACAACAACATCTAATTCTTGGCTCAGAAAAGATTTGAACTCAACATCGCTTAACAAAGAAAAAGGTGATGAGAGCGGTCCGTTTACTCTTGCTGTTGCTATTACTGATAAAGCAGATGCTCTCAATGCAAAATTAAGACCAAGAGATGCAAAAATTGTTATAGTTGGCAACGCAACATTTTTGAACAGTCAGTTTTCAAAAAGTGTTCCGGGGAATCTGAACTTTGTTATAAATGCTCTCAACTGGCTTCAAGATAAAAAAGATACTTTGCAAATTCAGCCTAAGGATCTCACAACCTTTAGACTAAATATTAGTACTACCCAGGCTATGATTTGGGCAGCAATCACTGTTATTGGAATACCTATTGTTATTTTGATATTAGGTCTTACAATCTGGCTGAGGAGGAGACATCTATGAGAAAGAAAAAAAACAGGCTTTTTACAGCTATATCTGTTCTTTTAATTTTAGTACTTGTAATTGGTGCATATTTCTACGTAAGCTATATAAATAAAAAAAAGAAAGAGGCTGAAGAAAAAAAGTCTCCATCTACTATATGGATAGCAAACTTTGACAGAAATAAGATTACAAAGATTGATATCAAGCACGATGATATTCACCTTGTGCTTGAAAAAGTCAAAAACAAGTGGATTGTAAATGGAATCAATAACCCTCTTTATTTTGACCAAGACAAGATAGACGACATAGCATTTTCGTGTGCCCAAATGACAGCCGAAAAAATAGCTGACACTAACCCTAAAGACCTCAAAAAATACGGGCTTGACAATCCAAAATCAATTGTTGAGGCAACTTTCAGCGACGGGAAAAAAGTCACATTTTATCTTGGTTCTGAAACGCCAATAACTTCCACTTATTATTTAATGAAAAAAGGCGACCCAAAAGTCTATGTTGTGTGGACAAACCACGCAGAAAACTTTACTGTAAAACCTCAGAAGCTTTTGAGTGTCAAAATACCAGAAATAGATACGCAAAATATTACCTATGTCAAACTTGTCAGAAAAGGTCAGCCTACAATTGAAATTAAAAAAGTTGATGAAAAGAATAAAGAAGATAATGAATGGAAATATTATGTGAGACTCTGGAACCTTGTTCAGCCATACAGCCAGCCAGTGGGAGTCGCAAGCGATAAGTTTTCAGAGTTCATTGAAAATGTTCCAAACTTCAGTCCTGAAGACATTGTAGGCGAAGATGTTTACAATCCTAAGTACGGACTGCAGTCACCAAGAATTGAGCTCATCGTAAAGGATAACAAAAATACTTTGCATCTTTTTGTGGGTAACAATGTAGATGATTCAACTGTTTACTGTAAAATGGCAGACTCAAAAGTTGTATTTACAATGTCAACTTATAAGACTGAATTCATGAACACCATAAAACCATTTGACCTTATCGAAAAGTTTGCCTATATTGTAAACATCGATTATGTTGACAAGATTGAAATCTTTACTAAAGAGAAGAAACATACACTTATACTTGATAAAAAGCTTATTAAAAAAGCTACAAGCGAAGAAGAATCTGATGAGTACAAATACAATTTCCAGGCTGACGGAAGAAAGATTGATGAAGATACTTTCAAAAAGTTCTATCAGGAAATCATTGGTCTTTTAATTGACGGTGAAAATGACAAAAAACCGACAGGCACACCTGAGGTCACTATGAAGTTCTATCTTGTCAACAAAAAGGTTGATGTGATGGAGTACATTCCTTACAACGACGACTTTTACATGGTTGTTCGAAATGGAAAGTCTGACTTTGTGATTGCAAAAGAACAGGTTCAAAAGATGCTGAAAGATTTAGAAGACTTGGTTGCAGGCAAGTACAAACCGCCTGAAAACTAAAAGTTTAAAACAGTAAGGCTGTCGAAACATTACGACAGCCTTTGTTTTTATTTATATGTAATGTATTTTTGCTTAATATCTTTATATCATTTTTAGTTTTTTGATATTGTATGTGCACCTGCTAATAAATTAAAATGAATAATGTATATAAAAACGATAGTTATTTTAAAAATGTGAGGTGAAATTTATGCTTGACAAAAATTATTATCAAAACCCCAAAATTCAACACATAAATATGGAAGAGCCAAGAAGTTCTTTTATACCCTTTGACAATCCCCAAAATGCTTTAGAAAACGAATGGGAACTCTCAAATTCTTTCAGGCTACTGAATGGAAAGTGGTATTTTAAACTTTTTGATATGCCGTGCAAGGTGACAGAAGATATAATCTTGGCAGATCCAAAAACCTGTAATTTTGACCAGATTATTGTCCCCAGCAACTTCCAGATGTTTGGTCACGACATACCAATTTATTCAAATACCCGATACCTAATCCCTGTTGACCCACCATTTGTGCCAGATATAAACCCAACAGGTGTTTATAAAAGAGATTTTTATATTTCCAAACAAGACTTAGATAAAGAAGTATTTATTGTATTTGAAGGGATAGACTCAGCATTTTATTTGTTTATAAACGGTTGCTTTGTTGGTTTTTCAAAGGTTTCTCACATGATGCATGAGTTTGACGTCACAAAATTCATAAAAGAGGGTACCAACACCATCACAGTTGTTGTTTTAAAATATTCAGATGGAACTTATTTGGAAGACCAGGACAAATGGCGAATGAGCGGAATATTTAGAGATGTGTATCTTCTTTTGCGACCAAAGGTATTTGTAAGAGATTTATATTTAAAACCAGTTTTGAGTGATGACCTCAAAGAAGGATACTTGAGTGCTGAGATTGAAATTGAAAACAGAAGCAATGAGCAAAAAGAATTCAGCATAGAAGTGCAAGTCTTCTTTGATAAAACTTTAATTAAAAGCTCAAACAAATCACTTGGGCTTTCTGCCTCTGGCAAGCAAGAGATCACTTTTGAATTTCAAATTGAAAGTCCAAGACTGTGGAGCGCAGAAACACCGAACCTTTACACATTTCTTGCAATCTTAAAGGATGTTGATGGAAACATTTTAGAAATTATCCCGCAGAGCTTTGGTTTTAGGAAGATAGAAATAAAGGATGGGGTATTTTATTTAAACAACGTACCTATAAAGTTAAAAGGTGTCAACAGACATGACATGCACCCGAGAGTTGGATTTGCAGTAACAAGAAAGATGATGCAAGAGGACATAACTTTGATGAAACAACATAATATAAACTGTGTGAGAACCTCACACTATCCCAACCATCCTTATTTTTTAGAGCTATGCGACAGATTTGGTATTTATGTGATTGATGAAGCTGACTTGGAGACACACGGATTTGGAGCGGTTGGTGACTGGGGACTTTTAGCAAAAGACCCATTATGGGAAGATGCGTTTGTCGAAAGGGCAAAGATGATGGTAAAGAGGGACAAAAACCATCCATCAATCATCATGTGGTCGCTTGGAAACGAGTCTGGCTATGGCCCAAATCACGATAAAATGGCACAGTGGATAAGGTCATATGATAAAAGCCGCCCTATTCATTATGAAAGTGCCCGCAATGCCGAGGTTGTAGACATCGTAAGTGTGATGTATCCACCAGTTGAAAAACTTGAAGAAGAAGGCAAAAAGATAGAAAGACGTCCATTTTTCATGTGCGAATATGCACATGCGATGGGAAACGGGCCTGGAAATCTCAAAGAGTACTGGGATGTGATATACAAATACCCAAGGCTTTTAGGTGGATGTGTGTGGGAATGGGCAGACCATGGAATTTTGACAAAGACACCTGATGGGAAAGAGTACTATGCCTACGGCGGGGATTTCGGCGATGAGCCAAACGATGGTAACTTCTGTATAGATGGACTTCTTTTCCCCGACAGAACTCCATCGCCCGGGATGATTGAGCTGAAAAAGGTTTATGAACCAGTTGTAATTGAACTTTTAAGCAAAGAAGAAGGTACTTTTAAAGTTACAAACAGGTATGATTTTATATCTTTAAACCACATTGAGGTTGAATGGGAATTGCTGTCAAACGGCAGGATTGTGAAAGAGGGCTCTGTTGATGTGAGCGATATTCTTCCCCACTCTTCAAAAGAGGTAAAAATTGAGGAAGTCAAAGAAGTTTTAGAAAGCAGCAGGGAAGAACTTTTCATTACCTTCACAGCAAAGCTTAAAAACTCCACAGCCTGGGCAAAGAGGGGGTTTGTTATAACAAAATCTCAAATTGCACTTAAAGAATACACTTCTCAAGATGCTGTGCAAAAAATTGATAAGGCAAATTCTATCTTTTCTAAGCAAAACAGGTTTGAAGTAGTTGATTTTCCTGACAAAGTAGCAGTTTTTGCAGGCAACACAAAAGCAGAGTTTTGCAGATGGACAGGTGATTTAAAAAATCTTGAGCACAATGGTCATGAATTTATAAAATCCTCGCCAAGATTCAATCTTTGGAGGGCTCCAACAGACAATGATGTTCATATCAAAAACGAATGGATAAAAGCTGGCTTTGACAAACTTCAAAGAAGAATTGTAAATGTCAGCCTTGAAAAAAACAGCAAGTATTTTAAAGTAGAATCAACTTCGGTATATGGTGCATATTCAGTAAAGCCTGTACTTGAAGTAAGTATTAGCTACAAGATTTTCAAATCGGGAATTGTAGAGACAAATGTATATGCGCGGGCTCTAAGAGAACTTCCGCCACTTCCAAAGATAGGACTGCAGTTTATGATGCCAAAAGAGTTTGAGTATGTCAAATATTACGGAAGGGGACCTCATGAAAATTATCCTGATATAAAACAAAGTGCAATTGTAGGAATATATGACATGGCTATAAAAGACATGTATGTTCCATATATAATGCCCCAAGAATATGGAAACAGGTGTGACGTTAGATGGGCTTTTGTATATAACATCCATGGGATAGGACTTTGTATTAAAGGTGTACCAACGTTTAACTTCAGTGCAAGAGAATATACTGATGATGTTCTCACAAAAGCAAAACACACGTATGAGCTTACAAAAGCTGACGGGATTGTTGTGAATGTGGACTTTAAGATAGGCGGTATTGGAAGCCAGAGCTGCGGCCCCGGCCCGCTTGAAAAGTATTTAATCAAAGATGATAAGTTTGAGTTTTGCTTTTATATGATACCGGTTGATAGCAATAGCTTAGATGTTGAAAAGCTGTTGTAAAAAATCAAAAGGGCTTGTCCAAAGTTTATGAGATGAGTGACATAGTAAAAACTGCTAATACAAGAGTTGCAATTAACCTTTTACTTTTAATCAATTTGACTTCCTCCCTTCAATGTTTGTTCTGTTTTAATAGATTTGATTGTGCAATTTTATAATAACATGGTCAAATATATTTAAAAAGGCTCTTTACTTTACAATAGGTATCATAAAATTACTTCTTTGTATTGTTTATATAATATAAAAAAGGGATGTTCGTTTGCATATTATTACTAAATGAACATCCCTTTTATTCTTGAGAATATTCTATTATTTTTTAATTTATTTCAAATATAAAATAATCGAATTCAGCAAAATCTTTTTCAAGAACTTTTCCTTCAACATCCCTGTTCACACAAAACAGACCAACCTTAGAACCTGTCCATATATCTTCTTTAGGAACAAATTCAATTCCGAATTTAAAAAATTCTGTCCCATCAAAACTATATAAAAACTCACTATTAGCACATTTTCTCATTCTAAGCTTTAAATATATTTCATTTTGGTTTATTTTCTCGCTTACAGTAATTTTTTCATAAACCTTATTACCTGAAACTTCACCCAAAATCTGTATAAGGTAGTTACCATCCTCTCTTTTTTCAATTCCTATTGCCGAATATTTGTACCCACTTACAATAAGTCCTGAAAAAGTTCCTTTTGTATTGAAATTCACCTTCATTTTTGTTACAACTTCAAACTCTTCGGCTGGTATCTTTTGAAGCAATAAATTTGGCATATAAAATATGCTCTTCTCTTGTTGTAAACTACTTTTACAAACAGCAAAAAGCTTCAATACACTCTTTTTGTTATCAATAATATACCATTCATCCTTCGGGTTTGCGTGCCACTGCCATGCCAACGACAGTTCCTCTTTATCAAAATGATCTGAACATTCTATATAAAAATGGCAACTTTCTTCCTCAGTTGAAGGTTTTCTGTATTCTAAAACTGGTTCCCCAATCCCATCTTGATTCTGATCTACCCCTATTATACACCAATCATCCTCAAACCAAGTCATAGGTTGAAGATGTACAATTCTTCCGTATGGACCCTTCTGCTGAAAATGTACAAACCAATGCTCGCCTTTTTCAGTCTCAACCCACGCACCCTGGTGCGGACCATTTATTGATGTATTTCCCTGGTGCATCACTATCTTTTCTTCATAAGGTCCATAAATGTCTTTAGACCTTAAAACAGTTTGCCATCCATTTTTTACACCACCTGCCGGCGCAAATATGTAATAGTAACCATTTCTCTTGTAAAGTTTTGGACCTTCTATTGTCGGCTGAGTAACTGACCCGTCAAATATTATCCTGCCTTCATCTAAAACGCTTAGTCCATCTTCTGACAACCTTGATATACAGAGCTTACTGTTAAATCCCACTCTGCTTTTCGCAAATGCATTAACAAGATACGCTTTACCATCATCATCCCAGAAAGGACATGGATCTATCCACCCTTTTGCTCTTTTTACTAGCACTATATCCGACCACTTTCCAAATGGATCATCCGTATAGCAACAAAATATTCCATCATCTGGCATACTAAAATATATGTAAAACCTGCCATTGTGATATCTTATTGCTGGTGCCCATATACCCTTTCCAATCTGAGGTGTGTCATATTCAGGAGAGGGAAGTTTTTTCACTGCATAGTTTACAAGTCTCCAATGAACAAGATCTTTTGAATGTAAAATAGGAAGCCCTGGAACACAGTTAAAACTTGAGGCAACTAAAAAATAATCATTCCCCACCCTTATTACATCCGGATCCGAATAATCTGCATGAATTATTGGATTTTTATATTTTTCTATTTCCATTAATAATTTTCGCCTCCACAAAGATAATTTAATTATAAGGAGACTTCAGGATTTTTCATCCCAAAGTCTCCTTTTTTTCAGATACCTATTGCTTTATATACCTGTCATAAGCATTTTGATAGATCTTTATTGCTTCATCTATTTTCATTCTCTTCAATGTCTTTACAAATGCATCATAATTCGAATACTTTCCTGTCATCATCTTTAAGAACATTTCATCATAAAATGTGTTAACTGCATTCATAATATTTGCAAGCTTGCTTGATTCATCAGGTGTAAAGAATAACGACAAAGGAGGTAATGCAATCTCATTTGTAACTTTAGACCAATTCTTTGAAGCCTCTTTTTGTTGAGGAAGCATAAAAGATATCTGCAAACTGTATTCTCTCGATTGCACATATGGTCCCAAAATAGGAACGTATTTAGCCAGTGCTTCCTTAGGTCCAAGCTTCGGATTATTTAAAATCTCATCAGTATACAAATATCTTCCATTCTTGTATAATTATTTTCGTAAGGCACATCAAAAAAATTCTAATAAAATAACAACCAAAGTTTCGGTTAACATAAGATTTTGAGTCTCATCAATTAAAGTAACATTTCTAATCCTTCCTCTTTGAGAGGAAAGCAGCCTAAAATCACTTCCTGCTGCTTGTGGCTTCTCATCTTTGGCCACTTTTAAAAGCATTATTTTTAACGCTGGCCTTTTGTCAGCCATGCTAAATTTGATATAATTCTTTCTATCTGGGCATGGAATTTATCTGCACTCGCCTCCTGGGAGCAGAAGCTTCCTTCCGTATACTCGCCCAAAAGACTATTATTCCATTCCAGGTAAGTCTAAACTATTTGTGGCTAAAGGCCAGCTTAAATCTTAGTTTAAGCTGGTTCCTCTATCTACTGCCCAAGGTTGTATACTTACCTTCGCTCGGAATGGAAAACTCATGCCCTAATTCAATTTTAAAATCACTTGCGAGGAGGTCTTATGCTATGAACTTAAAACCTTTTGCCGGGATTGATGTCTCTAAATATTTCAGTGAAATGGTGGTTATCTCTCCTACAAATGAAATACTCACTCGCTTGACTATCCGTCACAACAATCCCTCTGACTTTGATAGGGCTATTGAAATCCTCAAAAAAGTTGAAGAGGATTTTGCGGCTCGCCCTACCATCGTCATCTCAAGCCACAGGGCATTACCACAAAATCCTCTCCCGCTTCTTTACTTCTAATGGCTGGGATGTTGCAATTATCAACCCCATCCAATTCTCACTTCTATCAAAAATGCGGGAGGAAGTCAAAGTAAAAAATGATAAAATCGATGCCCTGTGGATTGCCTTAACCTTCAGGCTTACTAACTCTGCTATAGCACAACCTTCATCTGAAACCCTCGATTGCTTGAAAAACTTATGCCGTCAGTATTACAACCTCAGCGATGAGTTAACCTCTTACAAATATAGACTTACATCATGCGTTGACCAAATTATGCTCAACTTCAAAGAGGTCTTCCCCGATATTTGCTCTAAAACATCTTTGGCTATACTTGAAAACTACCCTACTCCAAACGATATCCTAAGCGCTGACAGTGAAAAACTTATTTCCATCATTCAACAAACTTCTAAAAAAAGCTATCAATGGGCTAAAGAAAAATATGAACTTCTTATCGAAAAAGCTAAACAGTTTAAACCTTTTTCTATATCTTGACTTGGCAACTGTTACTATGCTTAAAGTCTATATTAACATAGTCTTGACTTTGCAACAGAACATCGACAAAATTTTTGAAGCCATAAATCAGCTTGTTCAGCAGTCTTCACAGACTCAACCTTCAATATCTGAAAATATTAACCTTCTTCAATCTATCCCCGGCATAGGTTTTCTCACTGCTGCAACTATCCTTGCTGAAATAGGTGATTTCAAAAAATTTTCAAAACCCAACAAACTTGTTGCTTTCTTTGGCATTGATCCTTCCGTAAATCAATCCGGGCAATTTGTTGGTTCAAAAAACAAAATGTCTAAACGTGGCTCTAAAATCTTGCGAAGAATCTTATTTACAATTGCTCTTGCTAATATCAGAACCAAAAGAGACTCTAAGCCTTGTAATCCTGTACTCTTCGAATACTATCAGAAAAAGTGTCAACAAAAGCCCAAAAAAGTTCTATTTTGTGCTGTCATGAGAAAAATTATTTGTATCATCTTTGCTGTCATGCGCAATAAAAAACCTTTTGAACTTAGAACTCCTGAAGAACATATTCAAAGATGCTTTAATAAGACTGCTGTTTATTGCGTATAAATAATTGTTTTATTAACAAAACATTGGTTAACCATAATACGTGCTCAGCCTCCATATATTATGTCAACTTCTAATGGATGGCTTACCTTTTTATACCCTTTTAAAAGGATTTTACACCATAAAATGTTATCAAAAATTTTTTAAAAAACTCTTGACTTTAATTAGCTGGTCTTCATTTGTTTGGTATTTTCCTAATATATACAATTTTTCAATCTTTTTTTCTTTGAACACACCCCCATTTTTATGTGATAATATTAATAGTTTGGTGAAAAATTTTTAATAACTGGTTATTTGAAGATCTATTTTGTGAACAGGGGTTAGGGTCCTCGGCTTTAAGTTTCTTCACTCTAACCCCTGTCTTTATTTTATCTCTACTCAGCAACCAAATTAGATACGTTATCCAAACTCAAAATCCTCCCATAATCTGCTGTATCTTTTGCCCTGCACCTGTAAAACTCTACATTCTCACAATTGTTAAGTTCAAATGCTGCACCTTCCTGATTAATCACAGAAACATTCATGAATCTGATATTTTTAACAGTATTTATTACAAACCCTCTTTTTGCCATTGGCTCTAAATAGCTCATCATGGCAGGAAGTTCAGGTTCAGGGTTTTGTGCCATCTCAACTGTAACATTAGAAAATACAACATCTTCGATTGGCATCTCGGTAAGACCATATAAAAAGCCTGCTGCAGCTCGTGCCTCTCTCACAACAACATCGCTTATATAAATTCTTCTTACCACTGGAGTTGTACTGTCTACAGGATAAGGTGACTTGTCCCAAACCTTCTTTTCTTTCCCGCCTTTGCCGCAATGATAATACATATAAAATGCAAATGGACACATTACATTTTTCATAACAATGTTTGAAACTCTTATATCCTCAACAACTCCTCCTCTTCCACGTCGGGTTTTGATTCTTATTCCTCTGTCTGTCCCCTCAAAAACGCAGTTTGAGATAACAACATTCCTAACGCCACCGCTCATCTCACTACCAATAACAACCCCGCCATGCCCGTGCGCCATGATACAGTTTGTGATGGTAATGTTCTCACAGGGTATCCTTTCTTTACAGTCCTCTGTCCCGGATTTTAATGTTACGCAGTCATCACCAACATCTATGTAACAGTTTGAAATTCTCACACCTTTGCATGACTCAGGATTTATCCCATCTGTGTTTGGCGAATCATAAGGATTTTGAATTTTAACATTATGAACTGTAACATTCTGGCATTCTATAGGATTTACTGTCCAGCTTGGAGAGTTTACTATCTTTATTCCTTCGATGGTTACATTATTACATCTGTAAAAACATATAGAACGAGGTCTTGGATATTTAAGCTCTTTATCCCTGTGAAGACGCCACCATTTCTCGCCCTGTCCATCAATAGTGCCAAATCCAACAACCGCAACGTTTTCAGCATTTTCAGCATATATCAGTGGAGAATAAACCTGCATTTCTTCGCCTTCCCAGCGTGTATATACAAGCGGATAATCTTCTATGTCCTGTGAAAACTTTAGCACAGCACCATTTTCTATATAAAGTGTCATGTTACTTTTAAGATGAATTGGACCTGTATGATATATACCTGCCGGGACAAAAATTGTTCCCCCACCATGCTTTTCACACGCTTCTATTGCCCTTTTAAAAGCTTCTGTGTCCTTGTCAATGCCATTACCCTTTGCTCCAAACTCAACAACATTTACAACCATCTTCCCCTTTGACCTCCTGTTTTAGAAACTTACTCAAAAAGCCTTTCTACCCATGCACTTGCTTTCAAAAATGCTCCAATACCTTTTAGGTCATTTGTCTTTATTGGTTCACTGATATAATACTCATACGACCCATCTCTGTACGGATTTCCACCAAGTCCTGCAACCATACAAACTCCATTGAGATTTAAAAGCCCGTTCTCATCCTCTTCAACAAACCTGTAAATTATCCCCTCATATGCTCTTTCAAGTGCTTTTATATAACTTGAGTCCAAATATCCCTTTTCTATTCCCTTTGCAAGTGCATATGCAAACATGCATGAAGCTGAAGCCTCAGGATAGTTTCCATTTCTGCCTATAAAGTTAACAACCTGATACCAAACACCTGTCTCAGGGTCTTGATACTTCAAAATAGCGTCAATAAGCTGCTTGAAAATAGATAAAATGGTTTCTCTTGACTGATGATCTTGGGGTAGAAAGTCAAGCACATCAACTATTGCCATTGCAAACCAGCCCATTGCTCTTCCCCAGAAATTTGGAGAACAACCTGTGATTTTATTTGCCCATTTCTGCTGTCTACTTTCATCCCATCCGTGAAAATGCAAACCTGTAATAGGGTCTTTTGTATTTTTTGCACAGAGAATAACCTGTTTTGCAACATCATCGAAGATATCTTCAGCTTCATCCTGCCCTATAAGTGTTGCATACTCGGCATAAAAAGGTGAACCCATGTAAATTCCATCAAGCCACATCTGATGAGGATATATGTTTTTGTGCCAAAACCCACCTTCTGTTGTCCTTGGATGAGTTTTGAGCTGACTTCTGAGAAGCTGTGCTGCTTTTCTATACTTTTCCTCTCCTGTTTTTCTATATAAAAACAACACTGCTTTCCCGTTGTTTATATGGTCTATATTGTACTCTTCGGGTGAGTACTTCTTTATACTTCCATCATCCTGAACAAAATAATCTATATTCTTTTTTATATATTCAAAGTACTCTTCATTTCCTGTGTTTTCATATATATATTCAAAACCCTTGAAAACTACACCGTAATCATACTGCCACTTATCTGTAAGTTCCGGAAACTTTGCAAGCACACTGTTTGCCATTCTTACCGAATAATTTGCCTTTGCAAATTGTTTTAATTTTTTCATTCCTCAATCCATCCTTTCACATATGACTCATATATCTTAATTGAGATTGCAAAAATCTATCGAAAATTTTATCTGTTTCACTATGCATATTACATAAATTAATTTTCAACATTTATTTTAATTCGAAAGAGTGCCTTTTGCATCAAGAAAATATTAAAATACATATGAAAATATTAACATGACAGGAGTTCAGGAACTTTTCAAATTGTCATGGAAATTTTTAAGGTTATAGTGACAATTTTAATCATGAAGCTTCATTTCTTTAGAATCCCATCTCGAAAGGAACAATAACAATATTTATACGACCCTCAAATTTCATACCATGGTTTATTATGGTAATATAATTGCACATTCTTGCCTTAATCTGGCAATCCATACAGTATCCTGTTTCAACACATGGAGTTTTGTGATTATTCCTTTTTGAATTCATAGGTGCAATCTTTTTAAGTCTCTTGAATGCTTCATCCAAGTCTTCAACAACCTTGTTAACACCAGCTACAATTATTACCTTTTTTGGCCCGAAAATCATAGCAGATACTCTGTTACCTGAGCAGTCCACATTTACAAGCTCTCCATTTTTAGTAATTGCATTAGTAGATGTGACAAGAACATCTGCTAAAAGCGACTGACGCATAAGTTCAATTCTCTCTTCAGCTGTCATTTGTTTGTACCTATCAAAAAGCTTATATGGACCATTTCTGAATATTTCTATTAAACCCAACTCTTCTATTGTAACAGAACCCCCGAGGGCTATACTTGAACCCTCGGGGATCAATTCCAAAACTTTTTTTCTTGCATCTTCTAAAGTCGGTGCATAAAAAGCATTGTATTTTCTTCTATTAAGTCTTTCTACAATGTCCTTTGCAATAAGTTCATTTTGCCATGCTTTATACTGGTTCATATCAAAAACCCCCAAAAAACATTTTTACCTTGCAAGCCAGCCACCATCAACATTCAATATACAGCCATTGACATATTCTGACGCATCAGAAGCCAAAAATACAACTGCTCCCTGCAAATCTTCCGGTGTTCCCCATCGACCTGCCGGAATTCTTGAAAGTATCTCAGCACTTCTTACAGGGTCTTCACGAAGCTGCTGAGTATTGTTTGTTGCCATATAACCCGGTGCAATTGCATTGACGTTTATATTGTACTTTGCCCACTCATTTGCAAGCGCTTTTGTAAGACCTGCAACACCGCTTTTGCTTGCTGTGTATGATGGAACTCTAATTCCGCCCTGGAACGAAAGCATGGATGCAATGTTTATTATTTTTCCGCCTGTTCCTTGTTTGATGAACTGTCTTGCTGCCGCCTGACAGAAGAAGAATACTGTCTTGAGATTAATTGCAAGCACATCGTCCCAGTCTTTTTCTGTAAAGTCAATAGCATCACATCTTCTGATTATTCCTGCATTGTTCACTAAAATGTCAAGCCTGCCAAACTCCTGAATTGTCTTTTCTATAATCATGTTAATCGGCTCGATTGTCATTAAGTTTGCCTGAATCTCCAAAAACCTTCTTCCAATTGATTCTATTTTTTGTTTTGTCTCTGTACATGGAACATAATCAACACCAACAATATCAGCTCCAGCCTCGGCTAAAGCAATTGCCATTCCCTGACCCAAACCTGTTGACGCACCTGTTACAATTGCAACTTTCCCATCAAGTTTGAATTTGTCAAGTATCATTTTAAACACACCTCCATAAATTATATTTTTGTTATTTAAGTTCCTTCATTGGAACAGGATTAACATCAGAATATGACTGGTTTTCTCCAGCCATTGCCCAGATGAATGTATAATTTTTAGTGCCAACTCCAGAGTGTATAGACCAGCTTGGACTGATTACAGCCTGTTCGTTTCTTACAATAATATGTCTTGTCTCCTGCGGCTTTCCCATCAAATGCAACACAAAAGCATCTTCAGGCATGTCAAAATAAAAGTATACTTCCATTCTCCTATCATGCAAATGGCAAGGCATTGTATTCCATACATTGTTTGGCTCTAAAATTGTCATTCCCATTACAAGCTGACAGCTTTTTACCCCGTCTGGATGGATGTATTTATATATTGTTCTTTCATTTGACTCTGAAAGCGAACCAAGATGAGTTGCCTCAGTATTTTTTATGTCAATCTTTTCTATTGGATATTGTTTATGTGCAGGAGTTGATACAAAGTAGAACTTGGCAGGATTTGCAGGCTCGTCACTACCAAACTCTATTTTCTTTGTTCCCATGCCAATGTAAAGTCCGTCCCTCTTGTCAAGTTCAAACTTTTGACCATCTGCCACAACATACCCTTTGCTGCCTATATTGATTATCCCAATCTCTCTTCTTTCAAGAAAATACTGAGCACCAATCTCTTTGCCATCTTCCAAGATTAGAACTTCTACCGTTGGCACAGCACCGCCAACAATAACCCTGTCAACATGAGTGTAGACCATGTTGATTTTTCCATATTCAAACAAGTTTTCAATCAAAAACTCCTTTCGTATCTCATCTGTAGTCAAAGTCTTAAATTGATCAGGATGCATTGCATATTTTACTTCCATTTTAGAAAATACCTCCTTTTTATAATTATCTTTTCATCATACCAGAACTGTCATGCCCAAGTGCCTGTTTAATCTCGTCTTCAGACGTAATGAGACTATCACCTTCTACAGTGTGCTTCAAAGCACACATGTATGTTGCTACCTCAAGCATCTTATCGCTCTCAAGCTCTCTTAAAATTCCATATAAAACACCTGCTGTAAAAGCATCTCCGCCGCCAACCCTGTCAATAACTTCTATTTCGCGCTTTTTTGAAAATACAATATTTCCATTTTCATCTTTTGTATAAGCAAAAAAGATGTTTTTAGAAGCAGATATACTCCTTCTTGCAGCAAGAATTATTCTCTCCAAGTTTTGGTACTTTGTTTGCAATCTTTCAAATAAAATCTTTTGACCATCTGTAGTAAGGTCAATGCCTTCAAAATATTTTTCTTCCATATCAATCTTTAAAACTCTTCTCACATGCTCTTCGTTTGTAATTAAAATGTCCACATACGACATAAGATCTGAAATCACTTCATTTGCTCTTTCATAGTTCCACAGTTTTGACCTATAATTGATGTCAAACGCCACCTTTGCACCTGCATTTTTTGCTGTCTTGAAAGCCACTTTTAGTTCATTTAACACATTTTGTGATAAAGCAGCAGTGATTCCTGTTGAGAAAAATATCTTGGTCTTTTTCAAAATATCTTCCCAGTCGATATCCCCAGGCTGTATCTCATTTATGGCAGAATCTGCTCTGTCGTACACAACAGAAGATGCTCTCTGCCCTACACCCTTTTCAAGAAAGTAAATTCCAATCCTTTTACCTTTTCTTTTTATATAGCTTGTGTCAACTCCATATCTTCTCAAAAAGTTTACAGTAGCATCACCAATAGGGTTTTGTGGAAGGAGTGTAACATAGCTTGTCTTCACCCCAATGTTTGACAGAGCAACAACAACGTTTGCTTCAGCCCCGCCAAAATTGATATCAAAACTTGTCGCCTGTAAAATCCTCTGATACCCAGGCGGTGAAAGCCTCAGCATTATCTCACCAAAACTTGTCACCTCAAACATCACTTCTGTACCTTCCCCTTTGCCATCTTTATCTTCTCCACAAACTGCCTGCATACCTCTTCCACTTTGCTAAAGTCTCCATCCTTTGCATACTTTGTTATATTACCGCCAACGCCCACAGCAAAAGCACCCGCTTTTATCCACTCATCAACATTGTCAAGATCAACCCCACCTGTTGGCATAAGCCTTGCCTGTGGGATTGGTCCTTTGTATGCTTTTATAATTTTCGGCCCGAAAAGCTCGCCAGGAAAGATTTTTATAACATCTGCACCGCACTCAAGGGCTTCCACAACCTCTTTTATTGTCATAGCGCCGGGCATTGAAGCTATCCTGTACCTGTTACAAAGTTTTACCATTTCAGGATTGAGGTATGGACTTACAACAAACTTTGCACCGGCTAAAATTGCAATTCGTGCTGTTTCGCTGTCAAGAACTGTACCTGCTCCTATTATAATCTCATCTTCCTTGTACGTGCTTGTAAGATACTTTATTATCTCGTCAGCGCCGGGCACTGTAAAGGTTATCTCAATTGCGCTGGCACCACCTTTTATACATGCCTCTGTAATCTTGAGAGCCTTCTCCTTAGTCTCTGCACGAACAACAACAACAAGCCCATTGTCATTTATCTTTTGCAGAACCTGTTCCTTTTCCATCCTCTTGCATCTCCTTTCCTTGATAATCTTCTTTATCCTCGACATACCCAAGCCTGTGAGAAATCTTCTTTGCAGTCTCAACAACCTTTTGCGCTATTTCTTCATCTTTATGAGGTGGCAGTACACTGGTCGGTGCTGAAATGCTAATAGCAGCAATCATCTCGCCTCTATAGTCATATATAGGAGCAGCGATACACCTCACACCTTCTTGCAACTCTTCATTGTCAACTGCAAAGCCTCTATTTCGAACAAATCTTATCTCATGCATAAGCTTTTCTACATCCGTTATGGTGTTTTGTGTATATGGTTTCAGAGAAATTGTTGATAGCATCTTTTCAACTTCTTCATCTGAAAGCTTGCTAAGCATCACTTTCCCAAGAGCTGTGCAGTATGCAGGGACTCTTTTGCCAATTGAGGAGTAAAGCCTTATTGAGTTTACCTGTTCAATCTTGTCAATGTATACAACATCAGTACCGTCAAGAATTGCCAGGTGTACAGTGACATTTAACATGGCCACAAGCTCACGCAAAAACGGATGTGCTTCGGTTTTGAGTTCAATGTTGTTAAGATAAAGGCTTGAAATCTCAACAAACTTTACACCAAGCTTGTAGCGCAGGGTCTGAGGGTCTTTATGAACATACCCTCTGTTAAGTAGTGTCTGCAAAATCCTGTGGACAGTGGTCTTGTGAAGAGAAAGTTTTTGGGAAAGCTGAGTGATTGAAAGCCCTTTTGGCTCAACAGCCAAAGCTTCGATTATCTCAAACGCCCTTTCAATTGACTGAACAGAATTTTGCGACATATCAGTCTCTCCTGTTTCATATTATGAAACGCTGTTTCGTATTGTTCACAAAAATATTATAGCACTCTCTTCTGCTTTTTAAAATAATCAATTTTGCTAATTTAAATGCTCCCTGCGGGACAAGTCACTTCCCGCAGGGAAATATTTACCAAAAGGAGATGCTTTATTACTTCTTGTTTAAAACCTCTTTATTGACAAGTGTTCTTGGAACTCTTCCCTCAATGAAATCTACTATATTGTTTGCTGCAAGCATTGCCATGTCAAGTCTTGACTCTTCTGTTGCAGAACCAATGTGTGGAAGCATCACAACATTGTCAAGTTCAGCCAGTTCTGGCTCAAACTCGGGTTCTCTCTCATAGACATCAAGACCTGCTGCAAAAATCTTCTTTTCTTTGAGAGCTTTGACAAGTGCTTTTTCATCTACAATTGGTCCGCGTGCTGTGTTAATTAAGATTGCCGACGGTTTCATGAGAGAAAATTCTCTTTCGCCAATTAAATGCCTTGTTTGTGGTGTGAGCGGCACATGGATTGATATAAAATCTGCTTCTTTCAAAAGTTCATCCAGTGGCACAAATTGAGCACCCATCTCTTTTTCAAAATTTTCTTTTCTCTCAAAATCATAGTATAAAATCTTCATGTTAAATCCTTTTGACATTCTTGCAAAAGCCTGGCCAATCCTGCCAGCACCAATTACACCAAGAGTTTTACCTGTCACGCCCTTGCCTAAAAAGAGCATAGGACCCCAACCTTTGTAATGCCCGCCTCTCATAAATTTGTCAGCCTCAACTATTCTTCTTGCCGCAGCAAACAACAGTGCCCACGCAAGCTCAGCTGTTGCGTTTGTCAGAACGTCTGGCGTGTTTGTTACATAAACACCCCTTCTTGTTGCCTCTTCAACATCTATGTTATCGTAACCAACTGCATAGTTTGCAACAATCTTAACATTTGGTGCATGGTCGAAAAACTCACTGTCAACTTTGTCAACAAGCTGGGTCAAAACTGCGTCCTTGTCAGCTATTGCTTTCAAAAGCTCTTCTCTTGTCATTGGTCTGTCGTGGGGATTTACTTCAACCTCACCGTACTTTTTCAAAAGCTCAATCGCAGGCTCCATTATTCTTCTTGTCACAAGTATCTTCATATAAATTCTCCCTCCCATTACTTGCTAAGTATTTTTCTATTTATTAAGAAAAATTCTTATAATCTTGCCCATGCTTCGTTCAAAACCCTCTTTGAGCTTGCAAGCACAATTTTCGGGTCCTGCCCTGGCATAGGCGATACTTCAAAGCTCAAGATAGGTCTTTTTTCTGGATTTAAAAATCCTATCTCTTTTAAGACTCTCAAAAATTCAATTACCTCTTCAACGTCGTTTTCGCCGCCCTCTATTCCAAACATTGGATGTTTGTCTCCATATGCTGGATGGTTCTTATCCTTTACAACAGCGTTACCTATATGAACATGTGTGAGGTAGTCTTTTACAGGCAAGAGCGCCTGCTCAGCTGTTTCTCTTGTAAGTGGAAGATGGCTCAAATCTACAATCAATCCAAAATTGTCATATTCTTTTCTAATCTCGGCTGCAAATCTTGCTGCAAGCTCAGCAGGTCCAATCAAACTCTTTTTGTCAATGTCAAAGTCAAATACTTCAAGCTCTATCATAAAGTTACCTTTTGACTTTGCATAGTCACAAAGCTCTTTTGTTGTTTCAACCAAAGCTTTATACGCTTCTTCCTTGCGGTTCTCATCATACTGCCTTGATAAAAACCCAAGACCAACTGCTCCAAGTTCGCATGCTTCATCAATTCTCTCTTTTAAGAAGGCAACAACCTGTTTTCTCTTTTCACTGTCATAGTCATTTGGATTGAGCCCTGTTCTCAAAAGTGTTGGCTGTGCACCATACGCAACTGTTACATGTGCATCTTTTAGCATATTTTTTACTCTTTTTCTTACTTCACTATCTTTTATCCATGTAATCTCTACTGCATTAAAGTAATCATCTTCAAGAATTGTTTTTAAAGTCTCCTCAATTGGACCTTCTCCACCAATAACCTCTGGGAAAGACATAAAATGAATCGTCCCTATCTTAAGATATTTGTAAATCGGCTCGTTCATCTCAAAAAACACCTCCACCAAGATTTTTTGTTCTTGTAAAATTTATTAAATTAATTAAACTATATCGTAGCTACCAAAAACTTTTAGTTTTTTTATGACTTCCTTTTTGACAATCTCTCTTATTCTCTCAAAGATGGCAGGTGTCAAATCCTCAGTTTTGCTCACAAATTCTGGGAGCTGAGAGTTTATAGCCAAGGTCAGGTCTGTAAAGATATTTACCTTGTTAATTCCATACTCAATGCACTTCTTGAAATCATCATCAGAAAGACCAGACCCGCCGTGAAGTACAAGATAGCAGTCAACCCTTTTTCTTATTTCAGAAAGCCTCTCAAAATCAAGCCGCGGCTCACCTTTATAAACCCCATGCACAGTACCAATTGCAACAGCCAAAGCATCAACATTTGTCTGCGCAGCAAAAATCTCTGCCTCTTCAGGCTTTGTGTAAAACTCTGGGTTTTTAAAATCCCAGTCACCTCTACCCACAACTCCAAGCTCACCTTCAACGCTCACACCAACAGAGTGTGCTATCTCAACAATTTCCTTGGTTTTTTGTATATTCTCTTCAAACGGCAAGCTTGAACCATCAAACATAACAGATGTAAACCCAGCCTTTATTGCTCTGATGATATTTTTCAGACTTTTTGCATGGTCAAGATGAACACATACCGGAACAGATGCCCTTTTTGCAAGGAAAATCATGACCTCTGCAATCATCTCAAAATCAAGCCTGTCAACAAACCTGTCAGCAACACCAATAATAATTGGACATCTGAGCTGCTCTGCAGCATCAATCAGCCCTTCATAAAAATCGGCAGAAAGCCCATTGAACATCCCCACACCAAACTTTTTCACTTTTGTATAACTTAAAACCTTATTTAAATTTACAAGCAAAACAAAGACCTCCTAACCATCAATATTGAGAAAGCTTTGGATAAAGGCTGGAAACTGAACTGTAAAGCTCGTTGTATATTTCATACACTCTGTTATAAATCTCATGGTTTTTGCTGTCTGGCTGGTACTCAAAAAGCACTTCTCTTTTTTCCTCAATTAAGCTTCCCCTTGCACCAATTGCATACGATGCAAGAAGCATTGCACCTTTTGATGCCGCCTCTTGTACCTTTTCAACAACAACCTTTTTACCCAAAATATCAGCTTTAATTCTGCTCCATACTCTGCTCTTTGCACCACCCCCCATAGAAACTATACTCTCAGGCTTAAGCCCCATAGACTCTAAAATTTCTATGCACGCTCTTATTTCATACGAAATCCCTTCAAGCACAGCCCTTGCAACATCAGCCCTTGAATGTGTCAAAGTCAGCCCAAACAAAACCCCTTTTGCGTCAGGGTTCCATCTTGTTGCGCGCGAACCCATGAAAAACGGTAAAAGTACAACACCATTTGCACCGGGGCTTGAACTTTCTGCCTCATTGTCAATCAGCTCATAAACGTTCTCGCCTTTTTCCTTCTCGCCCCTGTAAAAGTTGTCCCTTACCCATCTTAAAATTGTGCCGCTTGTTGTTATACCCTGCTCAATTAGATAATGGTCTCTTATTACATGGCAGGAACACACAACCCTTGGGTCAAGACTCTCTGGGACTTTATCAGATGACATCGACACATTTGTTGCAGTCCCTGTTGACTCCATAACACGGCTTCCTACAATCCCTGCTCCTAATGCTTCTAAGGGCCTATCTCCGCCACCGCTTACAACTGGTATTCCGCTTTTGAGCCCCAGGATTTTTGCAACATCTTCTTTCAAATACCCTATGACCTCATCTGCATAGCAAAGTCTTGGAAACTGAGAGGACTTTATCCCCACAAACTCAAATATGTCTTCCCACCACTGTCTTTTGTTTATATCAAACATCATTGTTCTGCTTGCCAGTGAATGGTCTGTAGCAGCTTCGCCTGTAAGCATGTACCCTATAAACTCTTTTGGCTGCAGAAAAACATAAGCTTTTTGCAAAATCTCTGGCTGATGTTTTTTGAGCCACAAAAGCTTTGTTGCTGTAAATGTAGAGTCTGGAATCAGACCAGTTATTTTATGTATTGTGTCTTTCCCAAACTGCCGTGAAATTTCTTCCGCCTCAGGGCGTGAACGCCTGTCCATCCACGAGATAGCTCTTGACAGAACATTTCCTTTCCTGTCAAGTGGAACAACCGTCTCCCTTTGAGATGATAGCCCAATTGCCAAAATACCTTCTGCTCCTGCTGCTTGTACAACTTCCCTGATACCTTCTACCGCTTCCTTCCACCAATCAAGAGGGTCCTGTTCAGCCCATTCAATCTGTGGTGTATATGTTGGATATTCCCTGTTTGATTTTGCAAGGATATTGCCTTCAAGGTCAAAAAGTACCACTTTGCAGGCAGTGGTTCCAATGTCTATTGTAAGAATCTTTTCCATTAAAGGTCTGCCCCTTTCAACATAAAAATCTCATCTTGGCTCTTTAAAAAGTTATACTACTGTTATCTTTATACCCTTTTGTCTGAAACTCTCCAGAAGCTCACTACTTATATCACCTGCTGTGATAATTTCAGACACTTTGTTGAGAGTTGCAAACGAAACCATGGCATTTTTCTTAAACTTGCTGCTGTCTGCAACAACTATAACCTCTTTACTGCTATCTATCATTGCCCTTTTTACCTCTGCTTCAAATACATCAGAGGTAGTAAGACCTTTTTCAAGAGAAATGCCACTTGTTCCTATAAAAGCTATATCAGCACTAAATTGCAAAAACGCTTTTTGTGCTTCAGGACCAACTGTTGAAAAATTGGAATTTTTAACTTTGCCACCAACTAAAAATAAGTTGATACTGTTATTTGTTATAAGTTCATTCACTATATTTATGCCATTGGTTATAACAGTTATGTGCTGAAAACTCTTAAGTTTTCTTGCTATCTGTTGCGTGGTTGTTCCTGTATCCAAAATCACAACCATGCCCTCTTTTATCCTATTCAACGCCTCAAGTGCAATCCTCTCTTTTTCCTGAATAAACTCTTTAGAACGCTGTGAAATGGGCGGAACTATTGATACCCCTTCTTTTAAAATAGCTCCTCCATAGTTCTTTTCAATTATACCTTCTTGTTCCAGTTTCTTTAAATCTCTTCTTATTGTCTCATCAGATACATTGAAAATGTTGCAAAGCTCTGTGACAGTTACACTCTTTTTCTCCATCAATATCTCTTTAATTTTTTGTCTGCGTGTTGCTGAAAGCATCTCTTTTCATCACCCATCTCTTTATATGTGGATTTGTGTGTCAGCTTATTAATATTCTACTCGATTTTTTGAGGATTTGCAATATGAAATTCAAAATGATTACACAAGATTGGTCAAACATTTTTAAAGGTGAAAATAAAAAAAGCAGGCATTTGCCTGCTCCTACTTTTTAATACTTTGTACGCTATATTTCTATTTTCCACTCTTTTAAAACATTTTCCTTTGTATACCTCTCAGCTTCTATTTCATCAAGTTGAGGTCGTTTGGGATTTTGTTTACTACTACCTGGACCAAAATTTCTATATTCAAAAAATCTCTCATTTTCAGGGCAAAAGCCGTGCATCTCACACCAACCGTCAGGATGAATGTGCTCATCCAAATAGCATTCCTTGAACACAACATTTACCCACCTTTTCTGCAATATGTTTTTTCCATCAATTAGTTCAAAAACTGCGTCTAAAACCTCATCTTCTCTGAGAAATCTTTCTACCAACAATTCTTTGTTAAGTGATACTTTCACAAAAATATTTTCATCTGCTCTTACCGAAACCTTCATACTATTTAGACAAAGTAGCATCAGGAAGGTAGTTCTTTACTTTGACCTCCTCCCAATCCCCTGAAGGGGATAGGATTCCTTCAGGGGTTGGGCTTCCCGCTTCTACGTGGTATGACTTACCAGGATATAGGGATTGCCCCTGAATATCCTGGCAGCGGTCTCCCACTCCACGGGCTTGACTTCGGACCGGTCCAGCCCTACTAACTTCAACATGTTTATTGCAGCGTTCAAATCTCTATCAATTTCTAAACCGCAAACAGGACATCTGAAAATTCTTTCCGACAACTTGACATCATACTGACTTCCGCAACTGCTGCATGTCTTCGTTGTTGGCAGAGAACTTTTGATTGCCACAGCAGGAACCCGAAGACTGTCGCTCAGTCTTCTCTTAATTGTCCCTACTGCACTGTAGTGTACTGACTTTGAAAAATATCCATCCTTCCAACCTTTGATGTTATCTTTTTGAAAACAAACTGTCTTATATCTATATAAAAATGAACAGGTTTTGTTTATTACGTCATACTTGATGTTTGTTAATTTTTCATACTCTCTTGCAATTTTTTCTTTTGTTTTATACCATCTTTTAGAACCTTTCTGCTGGCGTGCAAGTTGTTTTTGCAACTTTTTCAAGCGTTTTGTCTCTTTTATCTGCCATTCAAGTTTGAGCCTGTTCGATAATACCATCCCAGCAGGTTTAAAATCAATTCCAGCAGCAACATCGAACGTCTGCCATACCCTCGGTTTTACTACACCTTTTCTGTTCTTTCTTCTTTCCCACGCTTCCGTGTATCTACCCTTGTTTATGTAGCAGGTTACAAAAAGGTAAATGCCACTTGGTCTTTTTACAAGTTCTGCTTTTGCTATTTCGCTATCTTCTGGAATCTGATGTCCTCCCAGTACCCTCAAAGGTTTTTTAATGCCTTGTATCTTAACTCTGGTCTTTTGCTGATTAACAAACTTAAAAGTGTTCCCAAATTGTTTGAGGGGAATTGAATTGACATAGTGTTTGAACTGCAGTTTACCCGTTTTGTGACCATTTTCCTTTTGTATGTGAAGAGAATACAAATTCTGCTTTATTCTTTCCACCAGAGCTTGCTTCATCTGGGAACTGAGATTTTCAATCCTTCTTCTTTCGAAATTTTCTCCAACCTTTATTTCAACTTCTTTTAGTTTCTCCGCATTGCTATCAAGTCTGTTTCCAATGTCAGCAACTATATAGTTGTACAACCATTTCGCTTCTAAAAACAGCCTAAAAAGTTTTTCTTTTGTTTCTTTTGAGGCAGAGTTAAGATTAATTTTTAACTGACACACCACAGGTATTTGGTTTTTTCTTCTTTCTTTAGTTTGTTGCCATGTTTGTTTAATTTTTTCTGCCTTTGTCATCTTCTTAACTCCTCTAACAATACCGAAAAACTTTTTGCTACTTCTATTATACCCTGTACTCTCAAGATAATTCAAGAGAAGAAAAATGACTGCCATTCATCACAATCCCCTGAAAGGGGATGTGCTTTCTGGCTGATCTTTTGTAAAGTTCCTAAAAAAGTGCACAAAATAAAAAAAGACTGTCGCACATTTTTGACAGTCTTGCCCTCAAACTTAATCTTATTTTTAAACATAACAATCTTCTTCTTTCTTGAGCCTTCTTACAGCCACAATTTTGTTTCCTTTCTGGTTCTGCTTGAGTTTTTCACACAGAGAAGCAACTATCATAAGTCCGCGCCCAAATTCATATAAATCCTCTATCTCATCCTTTTCATCATATGGGGTGTATTCATTGAACACCCTTCCTATATCAAACCCTTCTCCTTCGTCCTCCACAACAATGTAACTGAGTTTTTTGTCTACTATTCCAACCTTTACTTTTACAGATTTTGAACTGTCTCCTTTATTGCCATGAACAATAGCATTTATTAAAAGTTCATTTACTATGAGTTTGAACTCAAGAAGCTCATCTGCTGATATGTTAGTTTCTCTTGTTAAAAACGATAATATTTCTTTTTCTACTACCTTGACCAGCTGGAGATTACTTGTAAACACAAGCTGTAAAAATTTGTTCTCCATTTCCTCCACGCAACCTTCTTTCCACAATTTTTGTACTATCCATCCTGCAAAAATACCACAACTAATTCCTCTTTTGTACTTGAAAAATCTCTTCTACTTGATATATACCCTCAAATTCTCTACTTTACACACCCAAGTATTAAAACTTACCTATTTAGAAAACTTATCTTCGCTTTTCTTCAAAGAACCTTTTTAAAAGAAGTCTGCACTCATCTTCACATATTCCTCCTATCACTTCTACCTTATGATTTAAAAAAGGATTTTGTGAGAGATTAAAACAAGACTCAGCTGCACCCATCTTAAAATCTCTTGCACCAAAGTAAAGCCTCTTTACTTTACTCAAAACTATCGCACTCATACACATTGGACACGGCTCTTTTGTCACAAACATCTCGCAACTTCTCAGGTCCTTTGTAGAAAGCTTTGATGTGGCATCAATTATGGCAAGAATCTCCGCGTGGTAAATAGCCTTTTTACTGTCATTTCTTTTAATACTAATAATTTTTCCATCCTTTACAACAGCTGCAGCAACTGGGATGTCATTTGAATGGCTTGCATACTCTATTAAAGTTTTCATTACATTATATATATACATCAACTTATCACCTTTTTCTTTATCAATTTTTAACAAATTTTTTTGAATTTTTTTGTCATCAAAAACTGTTCTTCCAATGTTTATTGCAACTCTGTTTAGTGATACTATATTTTATAGCTAAATCTTTTTTGGAGTGAACAAAATGGAAAAAGTTAATCAGTTTATTACAAAGTATATATATCTTTTTGCCATAACAAGCCTTGTTTTCCCAATTTTCATTATGTTTTCCTACTTAGTAGCTGAAATAAACTTTTCAAATATATTCTTAGCATTTGTGGTCATGGATATTTTGTTCTTGCTCATTCCTTATCTTATTCGGGCAAAGAGTCAGGGTATGTGGGAAAAGATTTTAAATATCCTGTTTATAATAGTAGTTCCCCAGGGTTTTTCACTAATTGTGTTAAAGCCCTACGGTCTTTTTGAAATGTTTCTCGGTCAGGTTTTTTGTATGGGACTTTATATATACTCATATTTAATATTCGAAAAAGAGCAGGTCTCGCTCTCACTGGGAGCAATCTTAGCAGGTCTTTGGGCTATAATAATTGTGGGAGCAGTCTCAAGTTTTATGAACATCCCAAGGAATATTATAAACCAATACACTACCTATTCAATAATATTTTTGATTACAAGCGTTTATCTTATAAACAGGGTTAACCTTGAAAATCTGCTCAGCAAAAGATATAGAAGAAAAAATAGCATATCAAACAGCATAAGTTATATTAACCTTTTTTTGAGCATTGGATTCATAGTGATCCTTCTTCTTCTTTTCAAGTTCAAGGGTCTTGCGCCATACATTGTTTCATTTATTGTGGAAACAATAAAGTTTATACTCAGCATAATAAAGAAGATTATTGACTTTTTAAACTCTTTGTTTGCTCCAACAAAACCCCAGACAAATGCCGGAAATGGATTAGAAGAATTTTTAAAAAACATGAGGCCTGTAAAAAAGAGTTTATTGGCTCAAATCCTTGACTTTATTGGTTATGTTCTTGCGCTGACAATCTTAGGATTTTTGTTATACAAGACATTCGGACTTTTTGTAAATGTTCTAAAGCAGGTGATAGCAAACTTTTTGCTTTTTATAAGCCGTATCACAAATAATCTTCAGATTGAAGAAAGAGGACAAAACTATACAGATGTGAAGACATTCATCTTTGCAAAAAAGTCGACTGCTAAAAAATTAAAATCACCCCGAGCAAAAAGAGTAAACTTTGAGAAAATAAATGATTTTAATTTGCGACTTCGTATTATTTTTAAACTCACAATGGAATATTTTTATCAAAAGAAGAATTATGTTCTCAAAAGTTCTTACACACCATTTGAGATGGGAAAAATTATCTTAAAAGGTGAACTTTTGAATGCTGATGTTGTAAACAAGCTTGTTGAAGAATATAACAAAGTTAGATATAACAAAGAATACAAGGTACTGTCCACCGAAAATTTTGAGCGTTTTTTGAAAAATCTCAAATAATTCTATCTCTTTCAAACTTGCATACAAAAAGCAATATTAGAATAAGTTATTTATTGAAGAAGTTATATAACTTAAAAGCAAATGAGATTTAAAAGATATGTTCTTGTGATAATAGAAAAGACAAAACTAAGTAAGTTCTTCATACCCTTTCTTGCTCTTTTGTGCTGTATTACATTGCTTCTTGTATATATTCTCTACAACCCGAAGCCAAAAATCAAAGAAGCTGCCAGCCAAACATCATCGTTTGTTGCTATCATTTTTGAAGATGCTGGAATGGATGAGGAAGAAGTACAAAAGCTTTTGAGTATAAACGTACCATTTGATATTGCCATTATTCCTTTTTTGCCTTTTTCCAATAAGATCTCTCTCATGTGCCAGGAAAAAGGAAAGGAAGTTCTGCTGCATCTTTCAATGGAGCCTGAAGAGGGCAGTACAATTTGGTTGTGCCCGCGAAGTATAATGAATGCTACTCCTGATGATGAGATTGAAAAAATTTTCAAAGATGCATTGGCAAATGTAGCAAATAGCAAAGGTGTTAGTACACATCTCGGGACGCTTGTTTGCAAAAATGAAAGAATAGTAAAAAAGCTGTGCACGCTGGCAAAAGAAAAGGATATGGTCTTGGTAGATTCTACCTTTTCTTCAGAATCACTTTTTTCAAAAATGGGAAAGCAAATAGGTCTTCAGGTTATCATTCCAGACATTATACTTGATTCAAGAAATGAACTAAAGCCGATACAAGACAAGTTTAATATTCTTTTTAACCTGGCAAAGAAGAAAGGTTTTTCTGTGGCAATAGGTCATCTCGGAGTTGATGGCGGTATCACAACAATTGAAGCATTCAAGCAGGCTGTGGAAAAGGCAAAGAAAGAGAACATAAAATTTGTATTCGTTTCAGAGATTTCGAAACTGGAAAAGAAAAGCATTAAATAATTTTAATTGAATCTTTCTCCCTATTCGGAATATAATTAATATTTAGCAAACATTTCGCAATACAAAAGAATAAAAAAAGGAAGGAGATTATTGAGGAAAATATGAAAAAAAAGTTCGTGGTTTTCCTGATAGTCTTTGCCTTTTTCATAAATTTAGCTGTTACAGGTATGGCAAAAGTTATTCAAACCAACCCAGAAAAATGCTTATTTTCTGTTAAGACCAAGGAGAACTATGTTGAGATTTTAAAGGACAACCATGTTGTTGCCAAGATATTACCTCCTGAACTGTTAAATGAAATTCCAACAAAAAAAGAAGAAACCCAAATTACTTCCTTGCCTTTTATTGAAAACGGGATGATTAACTGGAAGATTGAAAAAAGTGAACCTTCAGACCTTTTATTTTTGTCAGACGGTAAAAATAATAGTTTAAAGCTCAACTTTCACACCCTTGACGTCTTTTATAAAATAACATCACCGTATATTGCTCTCAAAGATGAATATCAATCTGCTCAGCTTGCCTTTAGCTACAACCTCGAATTTAAAAGAACGCCCCAGCTAAAAGACGATGAAACTATAAATATAGAAATCTTTATCTTTTCTGAAAACAAAACAAAAATACTTTCATTGCCTGAAAAGATAAAAGTAACCTCTGGTAGAGGAACTTTTAAAACCTCTTTTTCTATCCCTGTTGATAGTAAGTTTATAAGCTTTGAGATTTCTCAGACAAGCCAAAATCTTATAAACTGTGAGTTTAAAAATTTCAAGCTAACCTTTACAAAACCCTCAAAATATGTTTTCCTGCTGAAAAACGTTCAGGTTTACAACAACTATATTCAGCAGGAGTTTGAAAATGGTTTTCAAAAGATTACTAGAAAAATATTTATATCTTCCTCGCAGGAAGTTATAAACGTTGAGGAAACTTTAAAGTCTAAAGAAGATCATCAAGTCTTTAAAGAGTATTCACCCATTGAATTTGAGTCAAGACCACTTTTTATTTTAAAAAGAGATTATAAGCTCGAAAAATTTACAAAACCCATGTATGTTACAGACTTTCTTTCAGATTTTTATCTAAAGCTTGAAAACTGTGCCATAGGCTATGCAAACAACTATGATTCAATTGAAGTATATAACTTAAAAGACAGGGCAAATGTATTTATGTTTCTTTCAAATTCTGATGATACAAAGTATTTTGTAATTGGAAAGAACAAAGAACATATATACACCACAACACAGCTTTTTAGAAAAGGATTTGAAAAGACATATGTGTATTCCATCTTCCCTGAAAATTACACATATTCTATAAAATCAAGGTCACCCAACGGCACAAAGGCTATTTTAATATTTTCTCATCACTCTGATTCAAATATGATATCAATCATAAAAGCCATGATGTTTGGCACAACAGATACAAAAGACCCTTCTTATATGAAAAAGGGATTTGTAGGATATAAAATACCAATAACATGGGGATTTTTTTATAAATCAGTAAAAGGAATACCTGGATTTGACAATCCAGAGTACAGAAAACTCATAGAGTTTTTAGCACAAAAGAAAATAGAAGTGGTTTTGCACACAGCATCGCCAGTTGCTAAAGAAAACACTCGTCAGCTTATTACAAAAGCACTGGAAGATACGAGTTATTTAAAACTTGATGACTGGATTGACCACAGTATTTCTGACGGTACACGATGCGCAGATTTAAAGAGCGAAGGTGCTATTTACGGCAGTAAAAATTATTCCTTTGACCTTTTCTTAAAATATGGATACAAATACTGCTGGTCGTACCTTGACGTAAAGCTTGACACGCTCAATATGCTTCAGCCTGACAAGGTTTCCTGGCATCCTCAGATTTTTTTCAAGAACTACAACTTTGGAAAAGGTGACTCGCTGTACCAGTGGAACTCGGTAAGATACAAAAATCTTCCAAAGATGCTTACTCAAAGTCAGCTTGACAGGCTTGTTAGTGAAAATGGAATTAGCATCATCCACGACTATTTTGCTCATCCTATGCAGAAAAACAAGCTTTTTGTTGTGAAAAACAAAAATGTATATATCTCACCGCAGTTTGACAGAAGTCTAAGATTAGTCTCAAACCTCATGAGCAAAAAACTTTTATGGATACCAACAGTAAAAGATTTTATCGACTATGAGGTTGCATTGAAAAATGTACAAATAACCCCACTTGACAACACAACCCTTGTTGTGGACAATAAAAACTACTCTGAGATAAAAGGTTTTACATTAATTACTCTTTTGCCAAATGGTCAGGAAAAAAGAACCATAGTTAATCTTTTGCCAGGTATAAATCTTATTACAATTCCATAAAAAACAAAAGGACCTTAGGAGCCGAAACTTTACCTAAAGTCCTTTTTTCTTTTAACTTAAAGCCATCGTTTTATTCACCAGCTGAGATTACAGCCTCATACTTCTCAATAACAGCTTTTTGGACCATGTCGCGCGTCTCCTGGTTTATCGGATGAGCAATATCTTTAAACTCGCCCTCGGGAGTTTTGCGACTTGGCATAGCAATGAAAAGTCCGTTTTGCCCCTCGATAATCTTAATGTCATGAACAACAAAGCAGTTGTCAAATGTCACCGACACAATAGCCTTCATTTTTCCTTCATTTGTAATTTTTCTAATCCTAACATCTGTCACCTGCATAAGTCCATCCTCCATGTTAAAATTTAGTGTTGTTATTTTATATAATTCTCCACTTTTTAATCTTTCCCTTTAGCACTTTTAACAAATTTTTCTTTCCATTTGGGGCATTTTGCCTAATTTTTATGAAATAACCTGAGGGTTGATAGAAAAAGTTATTCTTTTATTTTCGGCATCAAGTTTTTCAAGTATCAAAAGGCTTTTGTAATCTACATCCACAGACTTTTTGTCTTTTGTAGCAATGAGCACTCCAACACCAACCAAGCTTGATTCAAATTCAGAAAGAAGGTCTTTCATTCCTCGCACTGTCCCGCCGCCACGCATGAAATCGTCTATGAATAAAACCCTTGCTCCTTTTTTTATAGCCTTTTTTGCCATTGTCATAGTTTCAATCTTACCTGTCGTACCTGAAATGTACGAAATATTGACAGTTGAGCCTTCTGTGAACTTGCTTGAGTTTCGTGCAACAACAAGCGGTTTGTTGAAATACTGAGCAACATATGATGCAAGAGCAATACCTTTTGCCTCAACAGTGGCAATATAGTCTATTTCTTTTTCTAAAAATAACCTCACAAATATTCTTGCCGCTTTTTTTATAACCTCGGGGTTAAAAACAATGTCGTTTATATATACAAACCCACCTGATACAATTCTCTCGGGATTTTGCAGCTCATTTTTCAAAAAGTTTAAAAATTCTATTTCATCCTCTTTCTTCATGGTAGGAATATAATAAACACCACCGGCAGCACCACTGACTGTTTCAAGCTTCCCCTGGCCTGTCTGCTCAAATATTTGAGAAATTAAATCTATATCCTCACTCAAGGTGGATTTGGCACAGCTGAGTTTATCACAGAAAAAAGTAAGACTAAAAAGCTTCATAGGATTTTGCACAAGAGTGCTTGTTATAAAAATGAGCCGTTCTGATTTTCCAATCTTTTGCACAAAAGACACCTCCAGAACAAATAAAAACCTATTTAACTTATTCAATATTAAATATAATATTATTGAGAATAATTATACCATAACCTCCGAATGATACAAAAATTTTTTGGGCGAACGTTCGATTTAAAAAATATTTTAACAAGTCAGGCAAAAAAGAAGTATAATATAGAATATAGGGGTATTTCAATCTCGAAATTTTCGGGCTGGAGGTAAGTTTTTTTAAAATGAACAAGTATTTTTTCATAGGTATTGGTGGAATATCAATGAGTGCCATTGCTCTTATACTCAAAAATCAAGGATTTTGGGTTGAAGGTTCTGACATGCAGGAAAGCACTACTACAAAGATGTTAAAACAAAATGGAATAAATGTATATATCGGACATGATGAAAGTCATTTAAATGGTGATGAAACTGTAATTTACACTGCGGCAATTTCAAAAGACAATCCTGAACTTTTAGCAGCAAAGAGGATGAATCTGAAAATTTACGAGAGGGCAGAATTTTTAGGACTTTTGATGAAAGATTTTAAAAATGTCATTGCAATCTCAGGAACGCATGGAAAAACAACTACAACCTCTATGATTGGTTATATCCTGAAAAAAGCAAATTATAACCCTACAGTTCTGGTAGGTGCGTTTGTAAAACAGCTGAGCGGAAATTTTGTGATAGGTTCAAAAGAATACCTTGTTGTTGAAGCATGTGAGTACGTAGATAGCTTCTTAAAGTTCAATCCTACAATTGGAGTCATCTTAAACATTGACAATGACCATTTGGACTATTTCAAAGATATAGATTCAATAAAAAACTCTTTTAAAAAGTTCGCACAGAAAATTTCAACTTCAGGGTTTTTAGTAGCAAACTGTGATGATAAAAATGTTAAAGATATCATAAGTCAGCTCAACACACAGATAATTTGTATATCCACAAAAGAAAAAACTGATATTTTTGCCGACAATATCAGCTGTATTGATGGATACTATGAATTTGACGTTAAAAATAAGGACGATGAGACTTTAGCTCATATAAAACTCAACATTCCTGGTTTTCATAACGTCTATAACGCACTTGCTGCATTTGCGGTTGCTTCGAAGCTGGGAGTAGAAAGTATTACAATTGAACATGCTATTTCTGAGTTCTGTGGTGCTTCGCGCAGGCTTGAAAAGGTAGGAGAGTTCGATGGAATATACCTTTATGACGATTATGCTCATCATCCCACCGAAATTAAGGCATCGCTTAATACCCTGAAAAAACTTTCTCAGGGAAAGGTTTTTGCCATATTCCAACCACACACATTTTCAAGACTTAAAAACCTTTTGAACGAGTTTGCCGAAAGCTTAAGTTTGGCTGACAAGGTTATTGTTACAGATGTATATGCTGCACGGGAAAAAAATACTTTCGGAATCACATCCGAAAACCTTTATTTGAAACTTAAAGAAATTGGAGTGGACTGTGAATATATAAGCAGTTTTGAAGATATTGCATCCTATGTAATAAAAGAAGCTAAAAAAGGTGACATTATTGCAACTATTGGTGCAGGTGACATAAATAAATGCATAGATATTATCCTCAAAAAAGTTCCTGTAAAATCATAAAAAATACTGCCTCATTGGAAATTCTGCTTCCAGATGAGGCAGTTTAATTTTTATTTCACTATTAAAAGTTTTTGACCGGGTATAATTTCATCTTTTTCTATCTGATTAAAATCAATGATTTTCTCTACTGTTGTTCTGTATTTTTTTGCTATTTTCCACAGAGTGTCACCTTTCTGGACAGTATAAATATACACACTTGCAAGCCTTTCATCTTCTTTTTTTATCTCTTCTATAATATCAACGTCGGACAAAATCTCAATTGAAAGTCCTCTTTTTACCCACACTTCAACTGCAAGATGAATCCTCAGTTCAACTTCTGATGTAGAAATAATAGAAAATGATATGTTTTCTATTTCAATATTTGCAAAAGCTCTGTCTGTTTCCTCTACACCTTCCATATCTAATTTTACATCAAAAGGAATTTGCGTGGTTGTATTTTTTATGATATCCTGCGAGTCTTTAGAAAGATAAATTAAAAAGACAACAGCAACACCTTTAATATTTACCTTATCCTTTTCTGGTTTTATAAGATCGATTTCTATTCTTCCAGATACAGAAAAGACCTCTTCAGGTTCGGTAGGCAATAATACTGTGTCTTTTAAAAGATGGACATGCCGACCCTTCCCAACAAACTGCTCTATGCTGAGTAGTTTCTTTGAATCTTTTATCTCATACTCTGTTGAATATACATCAACAATAGGCTCAATAGTTTTTACATCATGAAATGTTATCTCAGCTTCAATAGCTATATCATACTCTATCCTGCGAAGTTCACCTATTTCATCAGTCTTGGGCAAAACCTTGAAGTTTTTGATATAAAATTTAACAATCGGTTCTACATCGTCAGGACTATCTGAAAGTTCAAAATAGTGCTGAATTAATATCTCATGTTCAACCATCTCAATAGGAGTTTGCCCAACATCTGGTGAATAGAGAGTTTTTAAGTCAACTTTTAAGTCAAAGGTAATCTTTTTCCTGTCAAACTTGATATTCTTGTCTGAAAGTCTTGCAAAACATTGCAATATTTCTCTGATTGAAGGTTTGCCCTGAGGAATCTCTAAAATCTCTCTTTTTGAAATCTCTTCTGTTATGCTTCGGGGATTTGAAATTGAAATTTTTTCTTTTAAATACTTTATTGAATGTTCTTCAATGTTGGCAAGATACTCAATAGTAGCTGGTGCTTTTACTAAAACTGTAATTTCTGCAATTGCTTTAGCAGAAAGTTTGCGTGGACTTATAGGAGAACAAAAGGTGTAAATAAGATCATCTTTGACCTCATATGCCATTGCAGGTCTTACTCCCAACATATCGAATGTCTTTGTGAATTCTGCTGAACTTGAAACAGAAGCAACCTTCTTTTGCGGATCAGAGGAGAGATAAATTACTTTAAACTCTATTTCGCCCTGAACAACTACTTTGTCGTTTAAAACCTCAACATTTGTAATCAAAACTTCACTATCAGTCTGAAGAACTTTCACAGCATCCGGTTTTATCTCTGGAAGCAAAATCTCGCCTTCAACAATCACCTTTTGCGAATCTGAGCCATAGACATTAATGTATTCAACCTTTTCAAATCTTTTTTCCAATGCTAAACTTGCCTCCATTTAATGTTTTCTATCTTCTTCATTATAAAATATATGCAAGGATGTCCCGAAAATATGTAAAATAAAAAAGAGCTTATTCTAAAAATTTGTCTTCAGAATAAGCCCTTTTAAGTAGTTGACAAATCAATATTTTTGATTATAATAAAAACGTACAAGGAAAAATTGATAAAACTATTGAGTTTACATAACACTTACCTTTGTATTTGTCTTACAAAGTATAATTTCTACTGTGTTTGTAATAAGATCAGAATAGGTGTATGTTACACACCTGTACTGTTTACATTCTCTGTCAATCGGAAACTTGACAACAAAGATATTTGAATAAGTGTTCTCCAAAATACCTTCAACCTCAATCATTTTTTTGCGTCCTTTATTGGCACGAATTAAAACCTTTTCGCCTTTTAGGGCTTCAATGTCTTTTCTCAGCTGTTGAAGGTGAAGTTTATCAACCACCTTAACATCACTGCCCCTCTACAAATATTTAATTTTCGCAGCTGCATAAAATTTTCTCAATTTTACTATACTTAAAAACATTATTATTATATCATTATTCTTTTTTTTTGTAAATAGAGGGGGTAAATATTATAAAGGGTTTTTAAAAAGTTGTCAAGGACTTAATTTTAGAGTTTTTGTCGAAAATATCGGTTTAAATACAAGCAATTTGTCGTTTTTTCTGTTTTTCTCATGAATAGAGGCATTCTTGATTTTTTTGAGCAATATATTTTTTAGTTTTCTTAATTTTCATAAAGTAAAATTTATATTGTATTGACATAAAGATTCTTTTTTGATAAATTTAAATTGAATAAAGAGACACTAACAGCGATGATACAAGCTGAGGAAAAAAGTGTCTCGTTTTTTAATTCTTTTAAAAGACCCCAACAGCAAATATCATCTCAAAGCGAAAAGGGGTCTTGTAAAGTACCTCTGTCAAAGATGCAGACAGCAAATATTTTTTGGATAGGCCTGCAGACTTTTCTGTGGGCTGATGGTTCGAAGCCATCATGCATCTTGAAGACAGAGGTGTCTTTATGTATTTAAAATAGAATTATGCTCTGGAGGAAAATGTGATGAGTGATGAGTTTCTCAACGAGTTAGAAAAATCAACAAACATTTCTCGCACAGAAAATAATGCACTGACATTTCAATCTACACTCAATGCAAATCTTGATTGGTTTTCAATGAGTGGTGGTTTGAGATTTCAACCAGAGGATAGAGTTATATCTTTATTTATGAAAGCATTTTATGAAGATAAGCAACTTGCTATGAAAAATTTATTCTTCACAAGGGATATTAAAAAAGGACTTGGTGAACGTAGAGTTTTTAGAGTTGTTCTCAAACACCTTGCTAAAACCCATCCGGATATTGTCAGAAAAAACATTGTCTTTATTCCTTTTTTTGGACGCTGGGATGACTTATATGAACTGATTGATACACCAGTTGAAAACTCCATGTGGTTTTTTATTAAACAGCAATTGTCTGAAGACTTAAAATCAGAAAACCCTTCACTTTTGGCAAAATGGCTCAAAAGTGAAAATACTTCTTCAAAAGAGTCAGTAAAACTTGCAAAGAAGACTCGTAAAGCCCTTTTGATGACACCAAAAGAATATAGAAAAACATTAGCTGAACTTAGAAAAAGAATTGATGTTTTGGAAAGAAGACTATCAGAGAAAGACTATACATTCGATTACGAAAAAGTCCCTTCACAAGCAATGCTAAAATACAGAAAAGCATTTTTGCGAAATGACAAAGACAGATACACTCAGTACATTGAAAAAGTCATTCAGGGAAAGAAAAAGATTAATACAAATACACTCTCTGCTGTGCAGATTGTAAGACAAATACTTATAGATAGAGGTAAAATGTCACTTGAAGAAAAGAAACATCTGGATCTTCTGTGGCAAAACATTCCAAAGATTGACACATCAGAGAATGCTCTTGTTGTAGCAGATACATCAGGTTCTATGTTTTATGCATGTGGTCAGTATGCTCTTGGAATTGCTGCTTCGGTTGGTTTAGCATTGTATTATGCAGAAAATAATAAAGGAATTTTTCATAATAGGTTTATTACTTTTTCTGCGAAACCTAAGTTACAAAAAATCCAAGGAAAAACTATTTATGAGAAAGTTAAATTTTTAGAAAATGCAGACTGGGAATGCAACACAGATATTGAAGCAGTCTTCACACTCATATTAAATATTGCAATAAATAAAAATTTAGCACAAGAGGACTTGCCCAAAAAATTATATATTGTCTCAGACATGGAGTTTGACGAAGCCACAAGAGTTTCACCTGACGCACCACTTTTTGATGCGATAAGAGAAAGGTATAAAAATCATGGATATGAGTTGCCTACTTTGGTGTTCTGGAATGTCTCATCAAGGCATAACAACATTCCTGTAACTAAAGAAACACCAAATGTACTTTTAGTATCTGGAATGTCTCAAAAAATATTTGAAAACCTTATTAAAAATCAACTTCCAGATCCTGTAGAATTTATGCTTGAAGTATTGAACAATGAAAGATACTCTGTTATTCAAATATAACTTTTCGAGTTTTTACTTCTTGCTTTTAACTTTCCCATTGTCAAAACTCAAAATATGCCTTATAATAGATAAAGTGAAAAGGGAATAGTAGCGGAGAGATGGCCGAGTGGTCGAAGGCGCACGACTGGAAATCGTGTGTACCCCCAAAAGGGGTACCGAGGGTTCAAATCCCTCTCTCTCCGCCATTTTTATTGGGTTTTGAGTTGGCAAATTATGGAGTGTAATATTTGCATTCTAAAAATCGTGTGAAAAATTTTTATACTTCTTACGTTCACAGAATTAGCGTGAGCAAAGCTTTTGTTTTAGCAATTCAATACTTTCCCTTCAAGGATATCCAGATAGTTATTAACAATTTTTTATTTGAATATTTTGGACAAAAATTTTTCGGTTTTGTCTTCAAAACAATTATTTTTCTTATTCGTAAACTATGATTTTATTTTTGGTTTACTATTTACAATTTCTATGCTATTATTTAAGTGAACTACCATCCACCTGAAGAGGTGGAGGCTTCCTGCTTCATCGGCCAGACTTGCTACTGGGGAGGGAATCCCCAGTAGTAGAGGTCTAGGTCTTCCACAGGCGTAAATTCGGGTGGTCCCCACCCTACTAACCGCTTATATAAACAATCCCATAGTTTCTCAAGTTTCTCGCTGCATTCTCGTCCCTATCATGAATCGTTCTACATTCAGGACATTCCCATACCCTATCCTTCAGTTTTAACTCCTTGTTGATATATCCACATATACTACACATTCTCGAAGATGGGAATGTCTTATCTACCTCTATTACTCTCCTGCCATACCAATCTGCCTTGTATCTAAGATATTCTAAAAACTTTGACCATGAACTATCAAGAATGTGTTTGGATAATCTTGTTTTTGATAGTCCTTTTACGTTCAAACTTTCGACCACCACGACTTGGTTCTCGTCTATGATGGTCTTGGAAAGTTTATGCAAAAAATCTTCCCTTGCATTTTTTACATACTCATGCTCTTTTGCAAGCCTTTTTCTTGCTTTCTCCCAGTTTTTAGAGCCTTCCTCCTTCCTTGACAGTTGCCTTTGTAGTCTTTTTAGTCTTTTTTCAGCTTTGATAAGATATTTCGGATATTCAACCTTCAAAGTTCCTGTGTCATTTGCAATTGTTGCAAAACTTTTCAAACCTAAATCTATCCCTCCAATAAAATTCTTTGGCTCTTTTACCTCATTTCTTGGGTCTTGTACATCTACAAGTATACTTACATAGTATTTGTCTGCTTTCGTTTTTACAACTGTTGCAGATTTTATTTCCCCTTCAAACTTTCTGTGAAATACTGTTTTTATTCCACTTTTTATCTTTGGCAGGTAAATAAAACCTTTTTCAAAATCTACTCTAATTGTTTCATTGCCATTTTTGAGTCGCTGGTTGTTTGTTGTGTATGACTGCTTATCTTTCTTTTTCTTGAACTTTGGCATTCTAAAATGTTTCGGGTTTTTGAAATGGTTTCTGAACGCCTTTTCCTGCTCAAGTTGAACATTTGCAAGTGCAAGACTGTCTGCTTCTCTCAGGAAAGGGTATTCCTTTTTATATCTTGCTGGAGTTATCCTTGGAATCTTTCTACCCTGTCTTAAGGTTTCAAGCTTTTCTTCTAACATCTTGTTCCATACAAATCTACAACAACCAAATGTCTTTTCAAAGAATTCTTCCTGTGCTTCAGTTGGATATATTCGATACCTATATGCTTTCAACATTTTCTTTTCTCACCTTGACTTTCAATGTATTTTCTAATTACTTCAACTGGGGCACCACCACTTGTCAGTAAACAATAACTTCTTGACCAAAAATATTCCTTCCATAGTTTTTGCTTAATTTCAGGAAATTCTTTTTTTATAAGCCTTGAAGAGGCACTTTTATAAGCATTTATAAACTTGGAAAGTGGTGTTGTAGGAGTTGCCTTGAACAAAACATAAATAGAGTCCTTATCATGATTCCACTCAATCAAGGTTATGTTGTAATTGGGTTGAATGTACTCAAAAATTTCTTTTAGTCTTTTTGAAATTTTCTCATCTATCACATCTCTTCTGTATTTTGTCACTAAAATCAAATGGTAGTAGAGAAGAAATACTGAATGTTTATTTGAGTCAAATTTCATAATCATCACCAGTTTTATTATATACCGAAACTGAATATTTATCAACCGCAATTCATCTCCATCTTATACACGATGGAGACTTCTTGCGGAATGTTCTGTTAAACATTTTTGCTCGGAGATGATTTAGTTGCTGAATTTTCTTCAATCAGTTCAATTTGTTAAAGAAGTTGAAAAAATGATAGTTGCGTATGAGAGAGATATTAATTTCAATGATACAATTATACTTTATGAAATCGCAAAACATGATGCAGAACTGATAATAAATCTTGCCAATAATATAAAACAACATTATTTTAAAAATACAATTGAGCTTTGTTCCATTTATCCTGCAAAGGTAGGACTTTGTTCGCAAGATTGCAAGTTTTGCTCTCAGTCTATTCATCACAGCTGTTCAATTGAGATAAAAAATCTTGCTATGCTTGATGAGGTAATAGAGTATCTTGAAAATATAGTATCTTTCCCAGTAAAAAGATTCTCCTTAGTCACAAGCGGAGAAAGGCTTAATGATTTAGAATTTGAGAAAATCTTAGAGATCTATTCATATATCTCAAAAAATTATAACATTCTTTTGTGTGCATCCCTCGGCTTTCTTACTCAAGAAAGGGCTAAAAAATTATTGAAAGCTGGGGTTGTAAAATATCACAATAACTTAGAGACATCCAGCACATATTTTAAAAATATCTGTTCCACCCATACTCAGCAGCAAAAGAAAGAGACTTTAAAAATTGCAAAAGAGATAGGACTTCAAATCTGCAGCGGTGGAATAATCTCAATGGGTGAGGACATGATTGAAAGAATAAAGCTTGCTTTTGAGCTAAGAGAACTCGATGTTGACTCTGTTCCAATTAATATATTGAACCCAATAAAAGGCACACCTTTTGAAGATATGAAGATAATAGACCAAAACGAAATTTTTATTACTCTGGCACTATTTAGGATTATACTGCCTAAAAAGACTATTCTTCTTGCAGGCGGAAAGGAAAATGCACTTGGAGATATGGAAATAATGGCTTATGAATGTGGGATAAACGGTTGTATGGTTGGGAACTATCTTACAACAAAGGGTATGGAAATAAGAGAGAAGATTGAAATGTTGACAAAAAGAAAAAATTCCATTAACATATTCATATCAAAATCCTGAAAAATTGAATAATTAGCTTAATGCTTTACCTATCAAGCAGGTGCTGCCGTTTGGGCGGCTTAATAGGGAAAGCGGTGAAAATCCGCTGCAGCCCCCGCTACTGTGAGCACTGACAAGCCCTCAAAAAGTTTTTGCCACTGGAAGGTTTGGGTTCCTATTTTGAAAGTGGAGCTTACCTTCTGGGAAGGCAGAGAGGGTGCGAATGAAGTGCGAGCCAGGAGACCTGCCTGCTTGAGATGCCTTGTACTGTCTTCGGTGGGAAGCACAGTCAAGGTGGTAAAGACCAGGGGTGTATTTTATCCTTTTTTAAAGATTTGCTATACTTTGTTTTTAAAAGCCTTTTGTTCTTTTTGAGAAGTGTTCAAATATACAAAAGCTTTTAAAAAACAGTATTAATGGGTCTTTACTGCCTTGATGAAATTTGAGTATTTTTTGCTGGCAGTAAAGACCCATTTTGTTTTTTGACAGCAGCTAAAATTTTTTCAAGGAGGTTGAAACTGTAAGATGATTTCAGTTGTCGGTTTCCCAAGAATAGGACAGAACAGAGAGCTCAAAAAGTGGGTCGAAAGTTATCTTGACAAAAAACTTTCAAAAGAAGAACTCATTCAAAACTCAAAAAACTTGAAAAAGACTCACTGGCAACTTCAAAAAGAGTATGGTGTTGACCTGATACCATCAAATGATTTTTCATTTTATGACACTTTTTTAGACCATGCAATGCTAGTAGGCTCAATACCCGAGGAATACAAGGTGGTTTTCTCAGATGAGCTTGAACTCTACTTTGCGCTGGCAAAGGGGTATCAAGACCAAAACATTGACCTTAAAGCTTTGCCTATGAAAAAGTGGTTCTTTACAAATTACCACTATCTTGTACCTGAAATCAATGAAAATACAAAATTTGAACTTGCATCAACAAAACCTTTTGATGAATTTGTCGAAGCACTTTCAATAGGAATTAAAACAAAACCTGTGATAATCGGTGCTCTTACTTTTTTAAAGCTTTCTAAAAAATCAAATGTGGATATGTATGATAAATCTTTATGGGAAAAACTGCTTGATGTATACATTCAAATACTAAAAAGGTTTGAAGAGTTAGGTAGTGAGTTTATTCAAATAGATGAACCAGTACTTGTCACAGATTTGAATGCAAAAGATATAGAATTTCTTGAAAACTTTTACCGCAGCCTTCTTCTTCAAAAAGGTAAGTTAAAGGTAATTCTTCAAACCTATTTTGGAGATGTCAGAGACTGCTTCGAAAAGATAATCATGCTTGACTTTGACGCAATCGGGCTTGACTTTGTTGATGGAAAGTTCAATGTAGAGCTAATTAAAAAATTTGGTTTCCCACAGGAAAAGCTTTTATTTGCCGGGGTTGTAAATGGCAGAAATGTGTTTAAAAACAACTACAAAAACACCCTTGAGCTTTTAAATATGCTCTCCTCCTTTGTTGACAAGAAAAACATTGTAATTTCAACATCATGTTCCTTACTCTTTGTGCCATACTCTTTGAAGTTTGAAACACAGCTTGACAGCAATAAAAAGAAGTTTTTGGCATTTGCTGAGGAAAAGTTAAAAGAGCTATCTGAACTGAAGCTTTTATTTTCTCAAGATAATTTTTCTGCAAACAGCATCTATGTTCAAAACATTCAGCTTTTTGAAGAGCTGAATAAAAACAAACTATCAGATGTCAGCACAGCTGTAAATAATCTTACAGACGATGACTTTGAAAGAAAACCGCGTTTTGAAGAGAGAATCAAGCTTCAAAAAGAGGTTTTGAACTTACCACAGCTTCCGACAACAACAATTGGGTCATTCCCGCAAACCCAAGATGTAAGGTCCGCTCGAGGCAAACTTAAAAAAGGTGAGATAACATTTGAAGAATATGAAAGCTTTATAAAATCCAAAATTGAAAGGGTAATAAAGCTTCAAGAAGAAATTGGGCTGGATGTGCTTGTCCATGGTGAATATGAAAGAAATGACATGGTAGAGTTTTTCGGTGAAAAGTTGGAAGGGTTTTTAATCACTCAAAACGGCTGGGTTCAGTCATATGGTACAAGATGTGTAAAACCTCCTATAATATTTTCTGACATTAAAAGAAAAAAATCACTCACTGTGGAATATATAAAATACGCACAAAGCTTGACTTCAAAACCTGTAAAAGGAATCCTGACAGGACCAGTGACAATTCTTAACTGGTCATTTGTTCGTGAAGACATTCCATTGAAAAATGTAGCTTTTCAATTAGCTCTTGCAATAAAAGAAGAGGTTTTGGAGCTTGAAAAAGAAGGTGTAAAGATCATTCAAATTGATGAGGCAGCACTGATTGAAAAACTTCCTTTGAGAAAATGTTATCACAAAGATTATTTAGATTGGGCAATAAAAGCATTCAGGCTCACATGCTCAAAAGTAAAACCCGAAACACAAATTCACACTCACATGTGCTACAGCAACTTTGATGAACTTTTAGATGAAATTGCAAAGATGGATGTTGACGTTATAACATTTGAAGCTGCAAAATCTGATTTTACCTTGCTTGACAGTATAAACAAAAGTAATTTAAAGTCAGAGGTAGGACCAGGGGTGTTTGATGTCCACTCTCCAAGGATTGTATCAAAGGAAGAGATGAAAAAGCTTATTTTAAAGATGATAGAAAAGGTTGGAAAAGACAGGTTGTGGGTAAATCCTGACTGTGGTCTTAAAACCAGAAAGGAAGAAGAAGTTTTGCCCACCTTGCAAAACATGGTTCTGGCAGTGTGGGAAGTCAGAAATAACTTATAACAAGTCTTCCTCCTCACATAATAAAGAAGGCTGGGAAAATGCTTTTTGCAAAAGTCCCAGCCTTTTTTATACTTTTCTGTACTTTTTTCTAAACTGGTTGGGCGTCATATTGCAAAGTTTTGCGAAGCACTGGATAAAATAGTCTGTGTCGTTGTACCCAACTGCCTGCGAGATTTCGTATATCTTCATATTAGTTGATATCAAGAGCCTTTTTGCTTCTTCAACGCGTATCTTTTGCAGATAAGAATTAAAATACATCCCGTAATGCTTTTTAAAAAGCTGACCCAAGTACACAGGGTTTAGATAAAATTTTTGCGCAACAGATTTTAGCGTTAGGTTCTTGTTATAGTTTTCCTTTATATACTTTTCAAGCTCACTCATGATACCGTTAGATAGGCTTGTTTTCCACTGTCTGAACTTATTTAGTATCCCTTCACAAAACTTTAACATGTTCTTTTCTATTTCCTCAACATTTGAAAATCCCAGCTTCAAGCCTGAAAAATACTCTATTTCATCTTCTAAATTGAGTCCTATCCTGCTAAAATAAGAGCTTATAGATACTAAAATAAAGCTCAAATACGATTTTATAAAGTCAAGCTGGTACCTTCCTTGTTTAATATCTTCTATCATTTCTTTAATTATCTTCTGCAGGTTCTGGTTATCCTCTTCTTCAATAGCCAAAATGAGTTTTTTGTCATATTCCTTTGAATACAAAATCTCTTTTGAATTGGGCAGGCTACTACTATAAAATGTAATTCCTGTCTGATTGTAAAAAAGTGCAAAGTTTAAAGAGTAAGCTGCCTCGTAAATGGCATCAAAAAACTGAGCTTGTTTTGAAATCTTTCTTGAAAAAGCAAACACAATCTCTGTTGCAAAGTCAACCATATTTTTTATGCTTTGGTATGCCTTTCTTATGTCCTCTTCAGAGGTTGCAACTACATAGTATTTGCCTTCAATCTCTGAAAATTCATACATAAGCCCCTCTTTTTTAAGTAGTTCAAAACATCCTTTTATCTTCGACAATATATTTTCTATCCTCTCATCAAAAAAGAGATTCAACCAATTTGACATTTCTTTAAAATAAACTATTCCAACATAAAATCCATTTTCTATCTTGATGTTGCTACTTTCTATCGTTGCTTTAAAGCTTCTCTCAAGTGTAAGCAGGTTGTCGCCTTCATTAATTAACTCTCGCTTTTTGAGTTTTGACTTTACTTTAAGTAGCGTATCAACAAGCTCTTCTTCTTCAATTGGCTTCAATATATAATTGACAACACCATGCTGGATAGCTTTTTTCGCATACTCAAAATCTGCATACCCGCTGATGATTATCACTTCAGGCGGATTTTTTAACTCATTTTTTACTTTCTCTATAAGATCAAGACCACTTAAAAGCGGAATCTTGATGTCGCTGATGAGCACGTCAACCTGTACCTTTTTCAAAAACTCAAAGGCAGTAACTCCATCCTCTGCCTCGCCCACTATCTCAAACCCTAATTCTTTCCAGTCAATTAGGTTTTTTAGCCCTTCTCTCATAAACACCTCATCTTCAACTATCAATACTTTGTACAGCATCTTCAAAGTCCCTCTTGTCTGGAATTTTTATCACAACTTTTAATCCCCCAAGCTCGCCTCTCAATATCTCAAAGCTAAAATCCTTGTCATAAAATAGTTCAAGCCTCCTAAAAACATTTTTAAGCCCCACACTACTTGCCTTGTCAGATGAAAGTCCTTTTATTGAGCGCAAAAGCTCCGCTAACTTTTCATCTTCCATGCCTTTTCCATTGTCCTCAACATGTATTGATATCATATCACCTTCTTTGAAAACCTTGACCACAATCCTTCCTTCACCTTTACTATTTTCTACCCCATGAACACATGCGTTCTCAACAAGAGGTTGTATGGTCATTTTTGGTATCTTTGTTGACTTTATGTTTTCGTCTACCTTGACCTCAAATTTTAGCTTTTCCCCGAACCTGTACTTTTGTATCTCAAGGTAGTCATAAATAGCCGAAACTTCCTCTTCAATGGTTATAAGGTCATATTCCCACCTTATACTTCGTTTTAAAAGTTTTGCAAGAAGTTTTATGGCATTTGCTGTCTCAAACTCTTTTTTGAGCATACTTCTCATGCGGATTGTCTCTAAGGTGTTAAAAAGAAAATGAGGATTTATCTGGCTCTGAAGCGCATTTATCTCTGCTTGTTTTTTCTCCAAAGCCAGTTCTTTTTGTTTAAGCTCATATTTTATTTCCTTCTCAAGTAGCTCTTTTATCTTTTGTGCCATGATATTAAACTCTTCTATAACCTGACCTATCTCATCTTTGCCAGCTTCAATATTGATACTTTCAAACTGTTGTTTTCTTGCCTTTTTGATGTGCTTTGCTAAAACTGAAAGTCTATTTACTACCGAATTTACTATTAAAAAAAGTGCAAAAAACGCAAGCATAAAACATAAAAGCACAATTGCAATGTAATTTCTCTGATGCTCAAGCAACCTCTTTGATATTCCACTATTGTCAGTTGTAACAATAAATCTCCAGTTTTCAAAATAAGGAAGTTCTGTTGATAGCAGCTTATCAAATACAACAGTTTGATTTTTTTCTTCTTTCAAAAGATTGCTTAGTCTTTCAACCTGATTGTAATACAAAAGGTCACTAAAATATACTATACCTTTCTCATCTGCTATAAATATGTGTCCATCTTTAAAAGTGCTCAAAATACTGTTAAGATACACCCTGTTCAGGTCAATTCTCAAAAACTTTTTAATTGGACTAGGCTGGTACTTGGGCACATATTGCTCATAAAAGTTGAGATTTAGCATAATAGAAACATACGGTTTTTCATTCTCAAGACCACTTAGTACATAGAGATTTTTGCCCTCTTTTTCTCCTTTTTGAAAAAACTTTTTATACTCCTCTGTTAAAAACGCAAGTCCATCTGCATTGAGTATGGTAGGATTGTCACAGTATATGGTTATTTGCGAAATCTGCGGATAGAGTATTCTTGCGTTCTGAAGTATTGGTTTTATGTTCTTCTCATACGTATCATAAAATTCCTCAACGGACAAATACCGGGTATTTATAGTCTCAATTACTCTCGGGTCTGAATATATGGTATACGCAAGATTGATTGCAAGCTCAACGACTTTCTTGAAATTCGAAATTGTCATATTTGACGCATTTTCAATCTGGCCGTGGAGCCTATCGTTTATATAAAAATCAATCTGCGAGATAAATTGGCTGCTCAAAATTAAAAGGGGAATAAAAACAAACATAAAAAATATGGAAAATATCTTCTTAAACAGGGGAATATCATTTATAATCTTAATTACTCTGCGCATAAATCTTTCCTCTTCTTTTTATGCTAAGAGGATATTGATTTAATTATAACACACTCTTCTTCACTCTTTTATACTACCAATTGTAAGACCGTGTATGAAATATCTTTGCAGGAACGGATAAACAAAAAGTATAGGCAGTGTTGCAACTATTGTCATGGTTGCTCGGATAGCAGTTGGTGTTACAGTCCTACCAGAAGATGTAAGTGATGCTGAAAAGTCGGGGTTTGTTGATGCAGATTGCACAGATTGCAAGATCTTTTGAAGCTCAAACTGCAAAGTAGAAAGCTCTGGTTTCCCGGAGTTATACAGGAAGGTGTCAAACCATGCATTCCACTGTCCAACTGCAACCCAAAGGGTAACAGTTGCTAAAACAGGAAGGCAAAGCGGCATTATTATCTGGAACAGAATCCTGTATTCGCTTGCACCGTCAATCTTAGCTGATTCAATGAGACTTTGAGGAAGCCCGTCTATATAGCTTCTTATAACAATTATATTGAATGCACTTACCATACCAGGCAAAATGTATACCCAGAACGTTCCAACAAGATGAAGATTTTTCATAAGAAGATATGTGGGAATAAGACCGCCGCTAAAATACATTGTAAACACTATAACTCTGGAAATAAACTTTCTGAATATATAGTCCTTTCGGCTGATTCCATACGCAACCATCAAACATGAAAGAACATTTGTGATGCTCCCTATAACAGCTCTCAAAATTGATACAAGCGTTGCATGGTATATGTCAGGATTGCTGAGGATAACTCTATAGTTGTTAAGTGTAAATTTCCTAGGCCACAGATATATTCCACCTCTTATGGAATCAAGCGCATCGTTAAGAGAAATAGCAAGTATATTCCAAAAAGGATATAAAGTTGTAATCATCACGATTATCATGATTGTATATACCACAATATCAATGACTAAATCCTCTGCTGCCCTGTACTTTGCTGACGTTTGCACCTCAAAAACACCCCTTAATAAAGATTTTTAAAATACTCTTTCACCTTCGCCAATCTTGGATGCTATCTTGTTTGCAGTTGTAACCAAAATCAGGCTCACAACTGAGTTGAAAATACCAGCTGCTGTTGCATATGACCATCTTCCACTGCCAATACCATATCTTAATATGTATGTCTCAAGGATATCTGAATAGTCCAGGGTTGACGGCCTTTGTAAAAGGTACATTTGTTCAAAGCCAGCGTTCAAAATCCAGCCGACGTTCATTATAAGAAGAATCTTAACTGTAGGTAGAATGCCTGGCAAGGTTATATACCATATTCTCTTTAGCCTGCCCGCACCGTCTATACTTGCAGCCTCATAAAGCTGCGGGTCGATGTTTGTCATTGCAGCCAAGTATATAATTGCGTTCCAGCCCATCTCTTTCCAAACCTCAGTAACTGGTGCTATGAACCAGAAATATTGAGGTTCGCCTAAAAAATTAATTGGTTCTTTTAGAATATGGAATTTGACAAGAAGTTCGTTTATTATTCCATAGTCAGGTGAAAGCAGTGTGTATATAATATTTGCTGCTACAACCCATGAAACAAAGTGTGGAAGATAGGAAATTGTCTGCACTGTTCTTTTAAATAGCATGTTTTTAATCTCATTTAGAAGTATTGCAAATGTTATAGAAGACAAAAAGTTGAATATTAGTTTCAAACAGCTTATGACCAGGGTATTTCTAAGCGCCTGGAAAAAATAAACGTCTGAAAATAGGTCTGCAAAGTTTTTAAATCCAACCCACTCTGAATTTTGAAAACCAAGATAAGGTTTGTAGTCTTTGAAAGCTAATAGCCAGCCCCACAGGGGAAAGTAGTTAAAAATCAGCACCATAATTAAAAAAGGAAATGTAAGAACAATTAGCTGGCGCTGGTTATAGATTGTTGAAAATAATCCTTTCTTAGATGACTGCATCTGCCTTTTCCTCCTTAAAAAGCTTGTAGCGTCAATTAAACTAAATACTCACGGAACACCTTTAAAATTTAGGTGTTCCGTGAGCTTTAAAATTGCTGAATTCCAAAACACCAATTAGTTCCACTCTTTGAGTCTTCTCTGAATCTCTTTTTGTCTAAAGTCAATTACCTTCTTGAGAGGAATGTTCTTCATCTTGTTGAGGTATTCATTCCAGATCTTATCGTACTCACCCGGTTTTGCCATTATTGCTTTTGCAATATATCTTCTCTGCAAGTCATCAGCCTGGTTCTGGATTGCCTGCAGGTCGTCTGGAAGCTTGATATCCCAGCCATATCCGTACGGTGAGTTCCATGTTGGTGAGAACAAGTCTTTGAACGACTTAATCTTATAAGCTTTCAAAACTTCCTTTTCATATGGCTTATACCTTTGTTCTAATGCCTGCTCTGAATAGTCCCAAGAAATCTTTCCGCTCTTGTCTGAATATGTCCAGTCAAACGGTGGTCTTGGGAATGCAAACCAGATATTTCCGCCAATGCCCTGTTTCTTTCTGTAATCTGGGTTCATGTAGTTTTGAATCTGCTTTGCATCTTTATACATCTTTCCATTCTTTACATAGTAGTCCTGGCCTTGGATACCCCAGTTGATGAGTTTCAAGATATCCTCGCCAGCCATTCTGTCCAAGAACTTGAACGCTGCAATCGGGTCTTTGCACTTCTTTGTAATTGATATTCCGGCACCTGTTCCCATTGTAACTACGTTGTATCTATCTCTCTTTACACCTTTCTTGAGCACTGGCATTGCAATCGGAATTCTGTCGTAAAGTCCTTGTTTTTCAAGAGAATCTATTGCAGATTGTATCTGCCATCTTTCATCATAAAAACCAATAACTCTACCAGAGGAAATCTTTGCTAAATACTGGTCATAGTTTTGTGAAAACATTTCTTTGTCAAGAAGACCTTCGTTCCACATCTGGTTGAGTATCTTGTAATATGTTTTTGCATATGGCATTGTATAGCTGTCTTTTACAACACCTGTCTTTTCGTCAATAAGCCAGCCACCATCGTTCGGATAACCTTCAAGCCTAAGCGGCTGTTGCATCAGTACATATATTCTCCAGCTGTCAGTAAGCGCTGTAAAAGCTATTGTTGGTTTGCCATTGTATGTTGGATGTTTTTTGACAGCGTCTTTTACAATCTTGAAATATGTGTCAATATCTCTTACAACTGGCCATTTGTTCTCTTTGAGAACGTATATAGGTAGCCAGAACCCAGCAAATGAATAGAGCGGGTCAGACTCTTCTCTGAAAGGTGTAAGATAGTAAATGTGTCCATCCTTTGGATATTTGAGTTTTTTGAGTGCTTTTGTATCATACCATTTCTTGATGTTCTTGCCGTACTTAGCAATGTAATCATCTAAGGGAACTAAAGCTCCTGCTTCAATAAACTTGTTTACAACATTGTGTGCATTGATTAAGTCCGGCAAGTCGCCACTTGCAAGCATGATACCTGCCTTTGTTTCCTCGTCGCTGCCGACAATAAATTCAAACTGGAGCCTTACACCTGTGAGCTCTTCAACCTTTTTACCAACTGGCGTCTTCCACACATCAACCGGTTCTGCATTAGAATCACCCCAGTAAATCTTAAAAACTATTGGGTTTTTGGACGCTGCTACTGCCTTTGTTGGAGCGCTTAAAAACCCTGGAACAATGATGGTCATCAAAAAGACAATAGCAATCAGTAAAGCAACTCTTTTTTTAAACATAAACCATCCTCCTTTTCAGAATGTAATTTTTGTATAGAAAAACTGCAAAACAACTACATATTCATTATAAAATTTGTGGTGCATATTTAACAACCCGAGAGATTTAATATTTTATACTGTAGATTTTATATTTTTACTTTACCAGTAAATAAACTGATTGTAAGTTTAAAAAAATATAATAAAATTAAAAAGGCCAGCAACTTTGTTTTGCTGCCGGCCTTTCTTTGTATGTTTTTATCCTCAATATTTTTGTTATTCCTGGCTTTCTCTCTTGAGAAGTTCAATTATATCCTGAACATAAGCAAATGCAAGGTTCACGACAGTGTCAGCACCACCATAGTAAATTGCAAGTCTTCCTGTATTAGCATCACAAAGTGTCGCGCATGGGAATGCTACGTTTGGAACATCTCCAACACATTCATAATATTCTTGTGGTGAAAGAAGATAAGATTTTGATCTTGCTTTTACAATCCATGGTTTTTCCAAATCTAAAAGCGCTGCGCCAAAGCTGTATACATAACCGTTGCATGAAAGAAGTACACCGTGATAAATTAACAGCCATCCTTCACTTGTCTCAATTGGTGTAGGACCTGCCCCTATTTTGAGCGACTGCCAAGGAGTATAGCCTGCTGACATTACATGTCTGTGGCAACCCCAGTGAATCATATCAGGGCTTTCGCTATAAAATATATCGCCGAAAGCTGTGTGCCCCGTATCCGATGGGCGGGATAGCATAGCGTATTTGCCGTTTATCTTTCTTGGGAAAAGCACACCATTTCTGTTGTATGGCAAAAATGCATTTTCAATCTGATAAAACTTTTCGAAGTCGAATGTATAGCCAACACCAATTGTCGGTCCATGATAGCCATTACACCATGTGATATAATACCTGTCTTCTATAAAAGTTACTCTTGGGTCGTATTTATACTCACTTACAAGCGGGTCTCTTGTCTGCTGGATGAAGTTGATTGGTTCATCGTCAATCTCCCAGTTGTAACCATCCTTGCTAAAACCACGTCTGATGTTCATTCTTCTTGCCCTGTCATCTACTCTAAAAACACCTGCAAACCCATCTTTGAACGGAACCACCGCGCTGTTGAAGATGCTGTTTGCATCTTTTGCCTGATTTCTCTTGATAATTGGGTTGTGTTTAGACCTCCAGACAATATCCTTACAGTCTTTTGGTCTCTCTTCCCATGGCATGTTTGGAAGTGATTGCCCAACAATTTTAATATCCATATAGTTCCTACCTCCTATTTTTTATGTATTTGTATGTGAATTTAAAATTTTTACTTGACCATGTTAACAAAGTGTTATTTCAAAGCCTTGACAGACTCTCTTATGATAATCTTGCCTTTTATGAGCATTTTGCCATAATGTTTTTCCCCTTGCTTTATTTTTTCAACCATCATTTTGGCTGTTCTTCTGCCCATCTCTTCCAAATTCACGCGGACTGTAGTAATTTTGGGTTGTGAGAGCACTGCATGGAGACTGTCATCAAATCCCACCACTGAAACATCATCCGGCACCTTATATCCACTTGATTTGAGCTTTTCGATTGTAATATAAGCAGTCTTGTCACAGTTGCAAACAAATGCCGTCGGAAGGTTTTTAGGTAATGTAATATCTATGAAATTGTTGTTGTCATCCCTGTCTTTTATTATCCAATCTTTATTGAGTTCTATCTTGTTCTCCAAAAGTGCCTTGTAAAAGCCCAGGAACCTGTCCTGGATACTGCTTGTTGCATAGATGTTTCCTACAAATCCAATTTTAGTGTGACCCTGCTCTATTAGCATGTTAGTTATCTCGTATGTTGCGTAAAAGTTGTCTGTGATGACACAGTCAACGTTAAACTTGTCACAGTAAAAGTCTAAAAATACTGTCGGGTAGTTGTAATTTAAAACTTTCTGAATGTAGTCATGACTCATTTGACCCAAAATAACAACGCCGTCTACCTTCTGTTCCAGAAGCGCGTTGGGGACAGATAGCTCGTTTTCATCTGACTGGCTTATGATGTTGAAGGTTGTTGTAAAGCCAAGCTTCTCTAAACTGTTTGAAAGATGCTTGTAAAGGTCTATGTAGAAATAGTCGTCTTTGCCATAATACTTTTCTGACGATATCACACCGATGGAATACGTTAGGTTTTCTCTTAGCATCCTGCCCTTTGCATTGTAGATGTAACCCATCTCCTGGGCAGTCTTTATAATCTTCTCTTTTAAGGATGAACTAATATCAGGACTGTCTTTGAGAGCTTTTGACACTGTTACTTTGGAGACACCAAGCTTTTCAGCAATGTCTTTCATGGTAACTCTCTTGTCCATGGTCTTTTTATTCCCCTTCAAATTAGGCTTTACAAGCCTTTTCTTTTTTACTTACTATTATAATTTGTAACTATACAGGGTCAAGCCCAAAACTTTTAGTTAAGCCTCTTTATTATTTCCAAACACATTCTACCATTGTGATATGGGCACTTCCACGGCTCAACAATTGGCATCTGTACAGGGTTTAGATTTTCATCTACCTTCCATAGCCACTCAGAGTTTTTTCTTTTGTCAACAAGATATTCTTTTATGAACTCCCATGTCTTGATGGCTGCATCTAAATATTTTTCCTCTTTTGTCTTTTGATATGCATTGAAAAATCCAACTACTGTCTCTGCCTCAACCCACCAGATTTTGCTTCTGTCAACTCTGTCCTCTACCTTCTCGTTTATAAGGCTTTTCCCATCAAATGCTTCTTGTAAAGTTACTTGCGCAACCTCTAATGTGAGCTTTTCAACCTCCTCTTTTAATTTTTCATCCCTCAAATACTTAGCAGTTTCATCCAAAAGCCAGCTTGCTTCAATGTCATGTCCATATGATACTGCCTTTATAAGTTCATTCCAGTTATCATCACAGAATACTTTAAAGTGCCCTGTGCCTTTTTTATAAATCTTCTCAACAAAGAGTCTTACAAGCCACTCAAGCGCCTCATACACATCATCAAGCTTCAAAACCTTGTAAAGGTTTGTGTAGCTCTCCAGTACATGAAGATGCGTGTTCATTGTTTTTGAGGCAATTACTCCATTTTCGCTCAAAAACCTGTTTTCTTTTTCTTGCCAGTTTCTTTCAAACTGTTCTGTGTATCCATTTTCCCTTTTGCATCTTGTCTCTAAAATCTCGAAAAGTTTTCTTGCCAAAAAAAGAGCTTCTTTATCACCGGATGCTTCATAGTACTCAGAAAGCCCGTATATACCAAAAGCTTGAACATAAACATGTTTTGTCACATCAACGGGCAAACCTTCAAGGGATACACTCCAGAAAAGTCCTTCATAGTCTTTGTCCCAAAACTTGTTTTTCAAAAATTCAAACGCATGAAAAGCCAGCTCTTTGCATTTTTCACTTTTCAGCACATTGTAACATGCTGAGAAAAACCACAGTATCCTTGAGTTTAAAATACAACCTTTTTGAGCTTTCTTGTTAATATTGAGATTAAAGTCCATATATCCATAGTAGCCGCCAAATTCGTCGTCCTTTAGACTTTGCCAAAATGGTATTATCTTTTCTTCAAGATGACTTTTTAGCTCCTTTTTAAAACTGGTAATATCCATTTTCTACCTACCTTCTCAAAAGTTTTACAAATGGGTTACTTAATCGTTCACTTTATATTTCTATATTAATTGTTTTTTTATATCCTGTCAACGGTTTTTTAAAAAGAGCTTATCCTAAGGCTAAAGCCGGACAAGCCCTTTAAAAAGGCTTATTTATATTTTTTAAAATCCTACTTGAAAAGAAAGGTCAAAACTGCTTTGAGAAGTTCCTGGAAGTTATTATCTAAAAGCCCATCTTCTCTGTGAGCAGGTGTAAGTGCAACCACTTTGCCCTTTCCAAAATTGTGCCACCATCCTGCAATTGAACTGCCGTCCTCTGATTCAGAGTAAAGATAGATGTTGGTATTGTCTTTGTCGCAAAAAACAAAATAGTGTTCATCCATAATTTCAAAATCAAATCCTCTGCCATCAAAAGCAGCTTCATGGGAAGAGTGATATCTAACAGGCTTTTGCTTATCTGGATGAAACTTAAAATACCCTCTCACAAGTTTGCAAAACTCTCCTTCTTCAGGGTATGAGGCAAGTCCTGAGTGCCATACAAAAAGCCTTCCTCCACCTTCAACATACTCTTTTATTCTCTTTTCCATCTTCTCTGTCATCCAGCACTCTATAATCTCATCCTGTGGATTTATCCTGTTTTCTGCAGAAAGTACAATCGCATCCGGGTTCTGGGAAAGAAATTGCTCAAAGTTTTCAATGGATGCATCTATTATCTCGCAACTATCTAAAGCAGCATTTGTGGCTTGCTTCAAGGCTTTGAGCAGGTTGTCATGACTGTGGTAAAAATCTCCAACCAAAGCTAAGATTCTTTTCATATTCTTACTCCCCACTTCCCCAAAAACATTTTAAAAGTTCTCTAAAAGCTCTAAGATGAATTTGAGCTTGTCGGTGCTATCCATGTAAGCATATCTTCCGCCTGTGTAATCCCCTTTTTGAACAACCTCAATTCCCTCTTTTTTAAGATTTTCAATCTTCTCATCCATGTTCTTCACAAACACACCTATATGGTGAATACCCTCGCCGTGAGTTTCCAAAAACTCTCTCCATGTAGAAGGATTCTCATCTGGCTCAATCAGCTCAATCTCTATGTTTTTGAAGTTTCTGAAAAACGCAAGTTTTGCACGGGCACATGTAGCCTTTCCTCTATACTCTGTGTGAGTTTTCTCATACTCTTCGGTTTCGATAATCTGGGGAACCTCAACTCTAAAAAATTTTGCAAAGTCTTTTGCTGTCTTTTCAATGTCTTTAACAATTATTCCTATCTGCACAACAACATCTGTTCCTAAAATTTCGTTAGCCAACTTTTGTAACCTCCTTTGAAATTGTTTACATGACAATATTGTATCTCACTTTGTTAAGTTATGGGTATACAAATTTTTGATTTGTTTTTGCACATTTTTGATAAAACAGCGTACAATATTTTGTAAGTTTAACCTCCTCACAGGTGATTGAAATAACTACATAAAAGAGGTAAAATAATTTTTGTGGGCAAGTTTTGTAAGTTTAAATAAAACATAGCAAGGTCAAAATTTTAATAAAAAGATTTAAAAAGAGGGTAGGAATGAGAAATGGAGATAGCAGATAAAGCAAAAAAGATTATTCAAAACATATCAAAGGTGATCATTGGAAAAGAAGCTCAAATTGAGCTTGTAATAACATCTCTCTTTGCAGGAGGACATGTTCTTTTAGAGGACGTCCCGGGCACAGGAAAAACAATGTTATCAAAGGCTCTTGCAAAATCTATAGATTGCAGTTTCAAAAGAATTCAGTTCACACCAGACCTTTTGCCATCAGACTTAACAGGAATATATTATTTCAATATGAAAATGCAAGAGTTTGAGTTCAGACCAGGTCCAATTTTCACAAATATACTGCTGGCTGATGAAATAAACAGGGCAACTCCAAGAACACAGTCAAGCCTTCTTGAATGCATGGAAGAAAGACAGGTGACAATTGACGGTATCACGCATAAGTTAGAAGACCCATTTTTTGTTATCGCTACTCAAAACCCTATTGAAATTCAAGGAACATATCCTCTACCCGAGGCACAGCTTGACAGGTTTTTGATAAAGCTCAGTTTGGGATATACAAACAAAGAAGAAACTATCCAGATGCTTACAAGGTTCAGAGAAAAAAATCCTCTTGATGAGATAGAACCTGTGATAGCAAAGGATGAGGTAACAAAGATTCAAGAAAAAATAAAAGAAGTTTATGTAAATGAAGATATTCTATCTTATATATACGAAATTTGTCAAAGTACAAGAGAACATGAGATGGTTCAGCTTCCTGCAAGCAACAGAAGTTTCATTGCTCTTATGCGTGCATCTCAAAGCCTTGCAGCCATCCGAGGCTACGATTTTGTTCTTCCTGATTTTGTCAAGTACTTAGCTCCTTTTGTCCTCAGCCACAGGATACTTCTCAAAAATCAATATATAATCAAAAACACAAAAGTATCAGACGTGATAAATGAAATCCTTGAAAAGGTACCAGTACCAAGTGAGAATTTTGCTTTTTGAAATACACTACAAATTAAGATAGACTGAACACATTTAAGCTCAGTTTTTTTTAAAAACCTCTTGCAATTTGTAAGGCTTGTCATTTGATGAGTCAAAACTTTTTTGCAGATATTGTTAAACATTTAACATATACACAAAAATAAAAAATCCGGCAGCCACCTACTTTCCCGTGCCGTCTCCAGCACAGTATCATCGGCGTTGCGAGGCTTAACTTCCGTGTTCGGAATGGGAACGGGTGTTACCCTCGCTCTTTCGCCACCGGATTTGTTACCTGTATTCATCTTTTCCAGCACATTTTTAAGCAGCCTCGCAAGTGAATAGGAGGAAAGCTTATCTTGCGGTCAAGCTCCTCGGGCCATTAGTACCGCCTTGCTCAACGCCTTACAGCGCTTACACATGCGGCCTATCCACCTGGTAGTCTACCAGGACCCTTACCACCTCATCGGTGTGGGGTATCTCATCTTGGGGTGGGCTTCACGCTTAGATGCTTTCAGCGTTTATCCCATCCGGACTTGGCTTCCCAGCCGTGCACCTGGCGGTACAACTGGTAAACCAGCGGTCCGTCCAACCCGGTCCTCTCGTACTAGGGTCAGCTCCCCTCAAATACCCTGCGCCCGCGGCGGATAAGGACCGAACTGTCTCACGACGTTCTGAACCCAGCTCACGTACCGCTTTAATGGGCGAACAGCCCAACCCTTGGGACCTACTTCAGCCCCAGGATGCGATGAGCCGACATCGAGGTGCCAAACCTCCCCGTCGATGTGGACTCTCGGGGGAGATCAGCCTGTTATCCCCGGGGTAACTTTTATCCGTTGAGCGACGGCTCTCCCACTTGAAAACCGCCGGATCACTAAGCCCGACTTTCGTCCCTGCTCGAGATGTCTCTCTCACAGTCAAGCCACCTTACCGCCTTTGCACTCATACCGCACGATTTCCATCCGTGCTGAGGTGACCTTTGGGCGCCTCCGTTACCTTTTAGGAGGCGACCGCCCCAGTCAAACTGCCCACCTGACAGTGTCCCATCACTCGGTTCAGAGTGTCTGGTTAGTGCTCCAGTGCACCCAGAGTGGTATCCCACCGCCGGCTCCATGGAGGCTGGCGCCCCCACTTCTCCGCCTCCCACCTATCCTGTACAGGGCACACCAAAACACAGTGCCAGGCTGCAGTAAAGCTCCACGGGGTCTTTCTGTCCAACCGCGGGTAACCAGCGTCTTCACTGGTACCACAATTTCGCCGGGCACACCGCCAAGACAGCGCCCAAGTCGTTACGCCATTCGTGCGGGTCGGAACTTACCCGACAAGGAATTTCGCTACCTTAGGACCGTTATAGTTACGGCCGCCGTTCACTGGGGCTTCGGTTCGGAGCTCATCACCCCTCCCCTTAACCTTCCAGCACCGGGCAGGCGTCAGCCCCTATACCTCGCCTTTCGGCTTAGCAGAGACCTGTGTTTTTGATAAACAGTCGCTTGGGCCTATTCCCTGCGACCTAAGACCTCTAAAGCCTTAGGCACCCCTTCTCCCGAAGTTACGGGGTCAGTTTGCCGAGTTCCTTAGCGGTGCTTCACCCGTCCGTCTGTGGATCCTCTCCTCGCCCACCTGTGTCGGTTTCCAGTACGGGCACCTGCCTTCGCCTACGCGACGCTTTTCTTGGCAGTGTGAAGCGCAGCACTTCGCCTACTATAATTTCGGCTCCCCATCACGGCTCACGGTTATCGGGTAAGCGGATTTGCCTACTTACCCCCGCTCGCCGCTTGGCCGGGGTAGACCAACTCCCCGGTTGCCTGCTCCTCCTGCGTCCCGCCTCGTAGGATATCCTCCGGCAGGTGGCTCAGGATTATCAACCTGATACCCATCAGCTACGCCTTTCGGCCTCGCCTTAGGCCCCGGCTAACTCTGGGCGGATTCGCCTTCCCCAGAAACCCTTGGGCTTCCGACGGGCAGGCTTCCCACCTGCCTCGCGCTACTTATTCCGGCATTCTCACTTCTGCCTCGTCCACCCTGGCTTCCGCCTTGGGCTTCGCCCTACCGCAGAACGCTCCCCTACCGCTGCAGCTTCCGCTGCAACCCGATGCTTCGGTGTGTGGCTTCAGCCCCGAGTATTTTCGGCGCCCAGCCGCTCGACCAGTGAGCTGTTACGCACTCTTTAAAGGAATGGCTGCTTCTAAGCCAACCTCCTGGTTGTCTTCGCGGCTGAACATCCTTCTCACACTTAGCCACATCTTCGGGACCTTAGCAGTCGGTCTGGGCTGTTCCCCTCTCGACCACGGACCTTATCGCTCGTGGTCTGACTCCCAAGCTTCTCACCGCCAGCATTCGGAGTTTGATAGGGTTCGGTAACGTTTTTGCGCCCCTAGCCCAATCAGTGCTCTACCTCCAGCGGCTACTCGCTTGAGGCTAGCCCTAAAGCTATTTCGGGGAGAACCAGCTATCTCCGGGTTCGATTGGAATTTCTCCACTACCCTCAGCTCATCCGACGCCTTTTCAACGACGACCGGTTCGGGCCTCCATGTGGTCTCACCCACACTTCACCCTGGCCAAGGGTAGATCACCCGGTTTCGGGTCTACTTACGCATACTTTCGCCCTATTCAGACTCGGTTTCCCTGCGGCTCCAGCGCTCTCTCGCGCCTTAGCCTCGCATGCGTAAGTAACTCGCCGGACCGTTCTTCAATAAGTACGACGTCAGGAACTCTCGCCCCCTCCGTCTGCTTGTAGGCACAGGGTTTCAGGCTCTATTTCACTCCCCTCCCGGGGTTCTTTTCACCTTTCCCTCACGGTACTCGTCCACTATCGGTCACCGGTAGTATTTAGCCTTGGAGGGTGGTCCCCCCTGCTTCACACCAGCTTCCACGGCACTGGTGCTACTCAGGATCAGAAGCACCACTCTACTACGCTTTTCGCCTACGGGGCTATCACCCTCTACGGCTGGCCTTCCCAGACCATTCGGCTAAGCGCCTCAAGTGGCTCTGCGCTTCCGTCCTACAACCCCACCGCAAACTTTCGCTTGCGATGGTTTGGGCTCCTCCCCTTTCGCTCGCCGCTACTCAGGGAATCTCTTTTTGATTTCTTTTCCTCGGGGTACTAAGATGTTTCAGTTCCCCCGGTCTCCCCTCGCATGCCTATTTGATTCAGCATGCGATGCCAGGTCTTCCACCCGGCAGGTTGCCCCATTCGGGAATCCACGGATCTTCGCCTGCTTGCGGCTCCCCGTGGCTTTTCGCAGCTTGCCACGCCCTTCGTCGGCTCCGGTGCCGAGGCATCCACCCTGCGCCCTTTCCTCGCTTGACCTCCACAGACAGTCTTCATTCAGTCTGCCTTACTTCGCTTTCCTCCTATTCACTTGCCAAGCTGCCTTGATTTCAGCTTTTAAATCTATGAATTAAACAGCGATCTACTCAGGATTGACTCCTCTTTTTTCAAACCCTTAGAAAGGAGGTGATCCAGCCGCACGTTCCCGTACGGCTACCTTGTTACGACTTCACCCCAATCATCAGCCCCACCTTCAACACAGATGCCCTGTGTCTTCAGGTGTTGCTGACTCTCATGGTGTGACGGGCGGTGTGTACAAGGCCCGGGAACGTATTCACCGCGGCATGCTGATCCGCGATTACTAGCGATTCCGACTTCATGCAGGCGAGTTGCAGCCTGCAATCCGAACTGGGGGTGCTTTTTTGGGATTCGCTCCGGCTCGCGCCTTCGCTGCCTCTGTAGCACCCATTGTAGCACGTGTGTAGCCCAGGGCATAAGGGGCATGATGATTTGACGTCATCCCCACCTTCCTCCGCCTCATCGGCGGCAGTCCCCTTAGAGTGCCCGGCTCTGCCCGCTGGCAACTAAGGGCAGGGGTTGCGCTCGTTGCGGGACTTAACCCAACATCTCACGACACGAGCTGACGACAACCATGCACCACCTGTGTCCGGGTTCCTAACCTCATCGGTCAGGCACCCCCTCCTTTCGGAAGGGTTCCCGGCATGTCAAGCCCTGGTAAGGTTCTTCGCGTTGCTTCGAATTAAACCACATGCTCCACCGCTTGTGCGGGCCCCGTCAATTCCTTTGAGTTTCAACCTTGGCGGCCGTACTCCCCAGGCGGGATGCTTATTGTGTTAACTACGGCACGGAAGAGTTCTTCTCCCCCCACACCTAGCATCCATCGTTTACAGCGTGGACTACCAGGGTATCTAATCCTGTTTGCTCCCCACGCTTTCGTGCCTCAGCGTCAGTTACGGTCCAGACGGCCGCCTTCGCCACTGGTGTT